>SDBT01002058.1_pt1 | contig 36079 bp, 28 predicted proteins | sample 2277101 | NCBI WGS metagenome assembly SDBT01 (sample SAMN10404973, study PRJNA504765) | marine sediment metagenome | isolation source: marine sediment core GS10_PC15, 103 cmbsf | place: Arctic Ocean: Southern Knipovich Ridge | collected 2010 | reverse complement strand
CTTTTTTGAAAATCCGGTTATTTTCCTTGCTTCTTCAAATGCTCCTGCGGGGTCTTGAGTCGGTACCCACATCTCACATTTTCCATTTTCAATCTTCACAGTACAATTCATTGGCTCCATTGTGGCATGATCAAGATAGGGAGCTTCATAAATAGCTTCTAATTGATGTTCAGAAGTTTTAAATCCTACGTTAAAGTCACCTTTTTGCTGAACAATCTTTCCCTTTTTACTTAAAGCATTTCTAAATATTTTGGATATAGTTGTACTATCAAGATTCTCATTTTTTCCGAAATCCCAATCTATTTTAATCCTTTTCTGTCCTTCTAATATTGACCAAGTGTTTTCTCCGACAATTGCTATTCCATTTGAAATCTCGAATACCTTTTTAACACCTGTCGTTTTAAGAGCTTCCGATGGTTCAAATGAATTAACCGTTCCACCAATTACCGGACAATGAATAACCATTGCCGTGAGCATTTCGGGGAACTGAAGATCGAATCCGTATTTTAAGCTTCCATCTATTTTTGATGATTCCCCTAGACTCTTTTTTGATTTTCCAATTATTTTAAAATCTTTGGGATCTTTTAAAGTTACTTTTTTTGGGACAGGTAAAGTATTAGCTCTGTCAATCAATTGACCAAAGCTCAGTTTGTTATCAGTTACTGAATTTAGTATATAGCCATTTTCAGCAAAACAAATCTCTCTTTCAACTCCCCATTCTAATGCAGCAGCTGAAATGAGCATTTCACGGGCAGTCGCACCGGCTTTTCTTAGTTTATCATAAGATGTTCTTATACTTGCACTTCCACCGGTAACCTGGCTGCCAAACTCTTCATTTAAGTTACCTTGCACGACTTTAATTTTTGACCAGTCTGCTTCCAATTCTTCAGCAACAATCATCGGTAGTGATGTCCATACTTTTTGACCCATTTCCGATCTATGCATCGTTATTGTAACAATACCATCTTTATCTATTTGTAGCCAAAGGTTAGGACTGAATACTGTTTTTATATCTTGCGCAATTAATTTTCCAGCACTGGAGATATAAAATCCAAACGCTAATCCTGCCGTGGTTAATCCTGTATATTTAATAAAATCCCGACGGTTTATATTATATGTTTTACTCATTAGGACACCTCCGCTGCGGTATGAATCGCTTTGCGAATTCTGTTATATGTACCACACCTGCAAAGCACTTTACTCATATGTTTATCAATATCATCATCAGTTGGTTTTGGTATTTTATTTATTAATTCAGCAGCTTTCATAATTTGTCCAGGTTGACAATAACCGCATTGAGAAACTTCTTCCTCAATCCAAGCACTTTGTAAAGGATGATCTGCATTTTTTGATAAGCCTTCAATAGTAGTAATCGTCTTACCGTTTATCCTACCTACTGTAGTTGAACAGGATTTTACTGCCTTCCCATCAATGTGTACCATGCAGGTTCCACAGAGTGATTTGCCACAGCTATATTTAGTTCCGGTCAATCCTAAAATATCTCGAATAAACCAGAGTAGTTTCATATCTAGATCTACTACTAAGCTCTTTTTTTCACCATTGATAACAAATTTTATATTTTTCATATTTTAATTTACTAAATCCTACAAAATTTTCACAATAATTCAATTGAATTAATTACTATAAATGCCTAATATTTAAAGTAAATATCCGTATTAATCAATTCAATATTGTATATTACAAAATAATAGGAAATAACCATGTATATAACACAAAATCTAATATCAATACTATTTATTTTTGGTTTGGTTATTGGATGTAGTAATTCCAAGCCCAATGCTATTGACCAAAACAAAATTTCAGTTATCTTTGATACAGATGCAAATAATGAATTAGATGATCAACATGCACTTGCCTATTTACTTTTTAATGGAAAATCGTTTGATGTAAAAGGTATAACTGTCAATGCAACTTACAATGGAGGAAATATTGATGAGCAGTATGCTGAGGCACTAAGAGTTTCAAAACTTTGTACAACTGATGATAAAATTCCAATATTTAAGGGTTCTAATGGTGCTTTTGAGGATATTATCCCAAATTTAGATATAAGTGATTTTGATGGTTCCACAGCAGTGGATTTTATTATTAAACAAGCTAAAGGCTATATTGATAATAAATTAACTATTATTGCTGTTGGAAAATTAACAAATATCGCATTAGCTATTAAAAAGGATCCTTCAATAATTAATAATATAAGACTTGTTTGGCTAGGTTCAAATTATCCTGGATCTGGAGAATATAATTTAGTTAATGACATTCCGGCAATGAACTACTTGCTTCAATCAAATATAAATTTTGAATTGGTTACTGTGCGATATGGAGATCCGTCAGGAACGGATGCTGTCAGAATAACAAAGAATGAAGTATCAAAAATAGTAGCTGGATTAGGACCACAAATCGAGAATCCCGTAATTGGTCGACACGGCGGCACTTTCCATAATTTTGGAGATTATTCAGTAAGTCTTTTTGATTATTGCGAATATGATGATGATTCACAGTCGCGTGCATTATTCGATATGGCTGCAGTAGCAATTGTTAAAAATCCGGATTGGGCAGAATCAGTAACAATATCTTGTCCGATTATGATAGATGAAGAATGGGTTGACCAGCCTAATAATACTAGAAAAATAATACTCTGGGAGAATTTTAATAGCAATAAAATCATGTCTGATTTTTATTCTTCTCTTCAGAATTACAATATAGTTCAGTAAAAAAATAAATGGCTCCATATTATGGAGCCATTTACCAAGGAGTATTAAATGGTATTAATTTGCTAACACCACAATACTATGAAAATGTTACCAGAGATTAGATTCATCATCAGTCACTTTTAATAGGTCTCTATCATGATTTTTCCTGATTTGACAATTATCATCAAAAAACATTGTTATACCATTTTTTTCATTATATGGTTTCCATTTTGGCAAACCATCATGATTAGGATTTCCATACTTTGCAAAGTTTAACCAAGCTTTACTTACTCGATCAGCGAGGATATATGCCTTCTCATTACCTCCAGTCATTTCCTTACAGAGGTGTATATTATTAAAAACAAAGGGTAGTTCCATACAGTGAATAGCTTTATAGTCACCGTTAAATACTGGTGATTGCCAAGTAAACATATACATATACACTGGAGCAGTACTATTTGCTGATTTAAGATCTGCATGTTTTACAGTTCCCCTCCTAAACATCAAATCCACATCAATCAAATCAGTAGGTTTTTTGTCATTGGGATATGCGATTTTTACAGTTTTTAGATATTCTTTGGCCTTATCACCATATCTATTATTGATATACTCGTCAATCTTTTCAGACGATGCATTTCTCATTGGAGGATTTCCCCATAAAGATGCAATGAATTCGTTTTTAACAGAACCGATCATTAAGGGTACATCGTTTGAAATAGCCAACGCTCTTTTATCGGTAAATTCATAAGGTAAAAAAACGCCATCTAAAGTTGGACTTGGACCAAATTTAAAACCATTTGGCGGATTACCCTCAGCATTTAACTCCTCCCTTACTTTTTCAATTGCGTTCTTATATGACGTAACAAGTACTTCATATGGAATTTTCTGAATTGAATCAATTTCTGAATTTTTTAATCCCAAATCGTCAACAAGCGCTTGACCAATCCTTTTTGTAATATTTTGATCTTGAAATTTCGGGTTTGCACCACTTTGAACAACTGCTTTGTGAAATAATCCTTTCGCAGAAGGTGCATTCATCAACGTACTTACCTTCCCACCTCCACCAGATTGACCAAAAATTGTGACATTATTTGGGTCTCCTCCAAAATTAGATATATTATCTCTTATCCATTCTAAAGCAGAGACTAGATCAATCATTCCAACGTTTACTGATGACTTATATTTATCACCAAAATCTGATAAATCAGTGAAACCTAAGATGTTTAATCGATGATTTACAGAAACATATACTACATCTCCAGTTTTACTTAAACTCTCTCCATCATACATTGGAAGTTCCTGAGAGGATCCATATGAATAACCACCACCATGTATCCATACCATTACGGGTCTATTCTTGTCATCACCAATACTTGGTGTCCAAATGTTTAAACGGAGACAATCTTCACTAGAAATTCCCCAATCATGTTGAAATATAAAATCCACCTCATCTGAACCTAATTTAGGAGGATTCATCATCGGGCAAGTTGGTCCCCAATAGGTAGAACTTCTAATTCCTTCCCACGGTTCGGGTCTTTCCGGAGGTAAAAATCTTTCAGATTTACCATAGGGTATTCCTTTATATATGTAGGTACCTTCGTGAATATAACCTCTCACTTTTCCAGATTCTGTATCTGCAATTGCAATGTCCTTACCAGTGATAAAAGGAGATTTTGTTGATTCATAGTTTTGTTCACCTGCGGTTAATGGAAATACCATTATGATGAACACAATTATTAAATTAATAATCAATATCATATTATTATTCCTCATTTCCATTCTAAATCTCAATATGGTTCAATGGAACCTTATTGAGATTTAGATGAATTTGCTTATATTATTTAACTCAATTCTTAATTAAGAGTTATCCTTAAATCTAAACCAATTATTAAGACGCTGACCATATGCTTTACTATTATATGATAAAATATAGAATAATAAGGTTATCATGTATTGAACTAATCCAATGGTTAAAGCGCCAATTAAAAGAAATGGAATATTTATTGGACCTTCTCCAAAAACTGATTGTAATGCCAGACTAGCCATATACATACCCAATACATTAAATACCGGTAATAATATTATAGTTAACATATTTATTTTTATGCGACTGTATTTCTTATTTGACAAAAATGCGACTGCTAGCATTGCAAACAACCAAGATGCAGTTACAGCAGCAAATATAATCCAAGTTAATTGAGTAGATGCAATATATCTACCTTCATTTATACCAGCAATTCCTGCATAACCAACAATAGCTAATACTAGACCTGCTCCAATAAATGAAACATACATCTTCATTTTTGGTAATCGCTTACCTAACAATAGTAATATAGCAACTCCTACCGCAAATGATTCAAATAATATCACTGGATCTGCCACTGATGACATCTCAGGACCTATTTTAACTCTAAAATATTCTGCTACTAATACTATTACACTTAATGGTATTAGAATTACTGTGGCTTTAAGAATTCTATTTTCCTTAAAGGCTAATAATGACAATATTAATAAAAAGACTAATGAGTATTTATATAGCCAATGACCGTTAATCTGTTTCAGTTCGTCTTTTGTAAATTCCATATCAGATATGGGACCTGGTTTATGACTTTGTTCAAGCTTGGATGGTACTGGAGCTTTAATTGGTATCACAAATTCCTTTTCACCGGATGAATTTACTTCTACGCGACCGCCAGCCCTTTCTATAGCTTGAGTTGCTAATTTTTCAGTAACATCAATTAGCTCAGGGAAATTGTAGTCTGTGTAACTAAATTTTGTTTCATTATCAAGCCCTGATATAAATTTATCAGGAAGATTGTTAAAACCTCTAGTAGTGAATAAAGCACCAGCTGCATTTGAAGGATTACAATCCGAATCTTGCCCACATTGCATAGATATTACAGTAGTTTGGTCAAGATTATTATTGCCAAAAAGAAGTCCTATAGCTATGTATGCACCGTTCAGTTTTGCATCAATATTAAAAAGATCGCCTTCTTTCATACCTTCTTCGTTACAGGTCCATAATCTATAATCCGGATTTAAATTGTATTTATCCTCAATTAATTGCCAGGTTGCTTGCCAATCATCAGGCTGTTCAGTATGCCATTTTATTACATCTCTGATTGCTTCAGCATATTGGCTTCCTTCTGGGATATATTTGAGTGCTGCACTAACTAATTTTGCTGGATCATCTTCAAAGAATGCTTCAGCATATAATCCACCTACGAATTGTCCACCATATAAACCATCGCCATAGTTCATTATGCGACCAAATTTTTCACCAATTGCGATTACCGTATTCGGTAATCCGGGAGCAATTAATCCTGAAAAATCGGCTTCTATTTGATAGTCAATATCATCAGCATGGGTACTGAACTGGGGATGTCCAGAATTTGGTGGTGCAATACCCTTAAGCAAGTTTTCTCTACCAACCCTATTTGCATGCCATAACATATAACCGCTATTTGCAAAATCAATACCAGCTCTTTTTATAGATACATCAAATCCATAATCTTCCAAAGTTTTTAAAAAGGTCATTTCAACATACAGATCATCCTGATTAAAAACATTTACCATTTTTGGTGTCCATTCAGGTATTTTATCATCAGGTATTATTTCACCTTTAAATCCAAATTCCGTAGGTGCTCCCCAACCAACTCCAACCATTTGTCCAATCCAACCTGCCATCATCTTATCTCTATATTCATCAACTGTAATTCGACGTTCAGTTAATGTATTGCTTGAAGATTGTGCGCTTAACGCCGTTGGAATTATCATTAATATTATTGTAATTATAAATATTTGTTTTAATAATGATTGTTGTGTTCGATTAGTATTCATATTATTTCCTATTCTTTACTAGTTGTTGAATCAATTTCTGCCTCTTCTTTTGATGATTGCCATGCATCATAAATATTAAATTCTCTACCCCAAATATTTTCCAACATAACAGAGTATTGCACAGCCATAGCTTTTTGAATTTCTCGTCCCCAATAGTCTTCCTCATGTCTTCCGTTAGATTGGCTATAAGTAAATGGAATATCATTTTCTAGCATCAATTGCATAAACTCTTTCGCAGAGTTTATTAATCCGTCCTGTAGACCACAATCTAAATATATGTGAGGTAGTTTATCTTTCGGTATACTAAGAATTAGTTTAAACGGATCAACGGAATCAACTTCCTCAACGGTCAAAAATGGTGTACCTTTAGGAGTCCTTTCTGCGAATGATGAAAATCCTTCTAGTTCTATATCATGATATCGCGTTATCGTATCGTTTAATACCTGTTCCCAAATAACAAAGGCTTCCTTTCCTAATTCAACTTGATCCCTAACGTCTTTAGCATATCCGAGTGCACCACTTGCACTAGCAACAGAACAATACAATTCAGGATGTGACAATCCCAACGACATTGCCCCAAATCCGCCCATAGAAATACCGTTGATGGCCCGACCTTTTCTATCTGCAATCGTGCGGTAATTATTATCTATATACTCAATTACATCTTTTGTTACATGATCAGCGAAGTTATTTGCTTGTCCTTCCTCTGAATTTGCCCAGTTTACATACCATGAGTTTCCAACATCTACAGTTACGACAATCATATCAAACCTGTTGAGATATTCGGGCACTCCAATAAATTCAAATTCACGATAGTTCGATGTAAGTCCATGGCATAAGTAGAGCACAGGATAGCGTATATTAGAAATTTTATAATTTCTTGGTAACATTACATTAATAACCGCATTTTTTTGAAGAGAGTTTGAGTGAAACTCAACTTTTGTAGTATTTAGTGTATCTAGTCCAATATGACCAATTGAATTTATCTCCTCATTCATTTTTTCAAATTTGCTACAATCAATTAATAGAATCACAAGTATTGTTATAACCCAATATTTATATTTTGCCATAAATCAAATCCATATTATTTAAATATTACCCGGCAATGGACCGTGTACACTTAACTCAGTAATTGAAGTAAAATGAGTAAGTTTACTATACCAATGATTAACACCGCCTGCCTGACCTATAATTCTAATTGCTTGAGTAGTTACTGGATTGAAAGTCAATATATATTCAACAAAATGTGCCTTATTAAATCTTTCTAATCCTGGTAATAATTCAGGTGTGCTTTTTAGGTCTTCAACATTTTCCCATTGTCCACTATCATTCATATATTCAACGTTCATTGATGTAAACCACCCACCATTTTCTTCCACAGATCCTGTGTGAAGATCAACTAAACCTATCGTTACGGGTGAATCCCATTGATATCCATAATAATCTTGTACTTTTTTATCATCTGATCCAATACTGTAAAATGTGGACTCATTTCCAAATCTATTTCCATCACGTATGGTAGAAACATCGTCATTGTATAGCGAATGGGCTACGGAAAGCCACATGGAATCACGTTTTGTTGAATCTGTAACTTTAACATTAGAAAGTATTTTTGATGCCGACTCAGCTAAATTTTCTCCTCTTACCATTAATTTCACTTCTTTACTAATATTTATACCTTCTTGCTCTACATTAATAGTTAGAGAATACACACCACTATCCTTAGGTGTCCCGGATAGTTTTCCTGATTTAAATTTAACTCCTTTCGGTAAAGAACCCGAAGTAACTGACCAAGTCTGCATTTCATTGTTTGAAGATTTATTAAAAGTAAAATTTACTTCCTTCCCTATCTCCATATATGGTAGAGGACTTTTAGGAATTTCTAGCGGTGCAATATATTTTGCATTTTGATTAATGATGTAATATTCAACATTATTTTTGGTAATCTTTTTTCCGCCATTTTTTAATATTATAGTCTCACCGATATTGGACATTCGCATTGCCATATCTTTGAGACTAGCATCAGGAAGATCAAATCTTGTTACATTTTTATATGAATCATTGAAGGGTAAGTCCCACTTTTCATCGGGTAGTGGATTTAAAAGATTTTTAGGTAAACTCTTTAAACCATTAGCTACACCCAATAAACCACTCATAGTTGCTGCTTGGTTATCGGCATCAAAGCCCATAGCACATGAAATATCCAAAGTTTCTTGGAAATCACCTTGCCCATACAATAGTGCAAGAATTCCCGCTGCTCCATTTAAATTTGCGTTCCAAATTGTCTTCGTTTCTAATGGTTCGTCACGATAGTATTTATTGTACATTTCTGCTCTTGCTTTTTGCCAATTATTCGGATATTTTTTATATAATATTTTCATATCGTTAACAGTTTCTATAAATCTACTTCCTTCAGGCAATGCTTCAATTCCAATTTCAATTAGTTTATTTACGTCCGACTCAAAAAATGCCGCTGCATACATTGCCCCATAGTGTACAGTGGGTTCTATCCCCCAATCATCATTTGTGATTCTGGCAGCCCAAGCTGATTTTTCTGCTGCATATTTAGTCATTCCAGGAGCGGTAATAGCCCAAATTTCATTTATTAATTGAGGATCGATTTGAAACCAATGTGGATTTATTTCCTTATATCCGGTAGCTGGTGGTGTATATCCATAATGCATAAATGCTAATGCAGCTCTATTTGCTAACCATACACGCTCACGAACATGATATAACCATTTTTCAGTTATATCTGTATAAAACGGCTCAGGACCAAACTCTTCCATAGTTGTTAAATAAATATATTCAAAGTCTGTATCATCATCTGAAAATGCTCCGTTTACCTCCTTCATGTAGTTTAATTGCCAATCTGGATAGCCATACGGAAATTTATTAGGCCCTGGTTCATCTATATAAGCATTTTCATGTGGTAATCCATAGATATTTCCAATTATTTGTCCGAGCCACGAGGCATATACTTTCTCTTGATATTCCTCTACAGATATTTGTACTGTTTGTTTTTTACTACAACCACCAATCACTAACACAATGAATGTAATCGAAAATATAAATTTATTTAACATTATAGTTATTCCTTTTAATATTTTATTCTTTATATTGATAAGCTCCAATATCCCAAGCACCATTATTCAATAAAGTATTGCCTTCAAAATCAATATCATAACTTTCAATTAGGTTTATACCTTTTCCTCTTAATGGACTATCTTCAATTAAATGGTAGTCCCCATCAAGTATATCTACTATCCCTGGAATTCCATTCCCTGCAGCTGTTAAAGGAAAATATTTCTGATCAAGATTATTTATTTGATAATACCAGTTTTTTTGCTGTGTAACATGGTGATTGCCATCATCGGCAAAATACGGATCTGGGCCTGATAGAATTATCAAGTTATTTCTAACGATTGGATTACCTAATTGTACTTCCATAGAAGAATTATAATGTGGAAGTTGCCTTGTCCTATCAAACGTATTATTATCAATATAGGAATCATGTAATGGTGCTTCTAAAAATCCAATACTTTGATAGTCTGAGCTTATGTTAAATGATACACGTAGGATCCAAACTTCTCGGTGTTCAATATCATAGTTCCAACTGATTTCAAGAAATCCACAATTATTAATTGTTCGATTGTGATGAATATATATATTATCCTTATGATTCCGACCATCATCCAATTCGATCGCTCCCCCATCACCTCCCCAACCATGGCCATCAGTTACCCAGAATTCTTTAATTAAATTATAAGAAATTTCTTGATTACCTATCCCAATTTGAATGCCAATTGGACCCCAGTATTTACTACCCAATAGGATTGGTTTACCTATCAGTATATTTTTAGTTATTAAAGTATATTCCCCGTGTGATTGGATTGCCTTTGGAACCTTGTTAAAAAAACAATTTCTAATTATACAATGATCAGCACCAAGCATAATTCTTAAAGCGCCTGCTGACCAAACAGTAATAAATTTACCATCAGATGGTGGAGGCACATCGAAAAAATACAATCCATCCGCAATTAAATAGTCTCCGTTGAACCTAAGGGCGTTTCCGGTATTATCTTCCCAATTTGGATTAGAAAATTTTGGCAGATCACCGGTACCATAATTCGTAAATATAATGGGTTGTCCTTCTGAACCTGAATTATCGATTTGAATACCACCTTCCCAGGCAGATCCTCTTGCAAATTTTACAACATCTCCAGGATGTAGATTCATGGATTCTACTAAAATATGAGATTTCAATGAAGAATTTTCAGTAAGTCCGTCATTATTATCATTACCATTTTTTGAATCAATGAAGTATGTTTTTTGAGCAAAAAGAAAAGTTGCATTTAGTATAAATGTTACAATGAATACAGAAATTAGATAAATTGTATTCCATTTTAGAATCACTGTTTTATTAAGAAGAATAGCTATTCACCAATTGTTAATCAGCTACGATAGAATTGTTAATTATACACAATTGCACGTGAAATCTTTATTTTCGTCCCCAGCGATTTTTCATTTTTATCTCCGTTTAATCTAATACTAATTGCATGTTCTCCAGGCGGAAGATCTAATACGTGAAACAGATGAGCTCCGTTGAGCCAACCGTCTCCAGCTCCCCAATCCATCACAAAATAATAATTATCAATTGTTCTAACCATCTCATCATCCACATATACGTCAGCTTTTCCACAATCTTTATCATATCTTCCGTATATTACTGCGCCCGTTCCATTAAACTTGAATATTAATTCCGAACCTTTTTCGGAGGCCTGCATTTGTGGTTCTTTATAGCCCCATTCTATTGGTTCATGAACTACATTCCAATCACCTTTCCATTCCCAATTTTCTTTATTGTCGATTGTCACTTTATATTTGGGTTTCACATTATGAAATGATTTTTCAAATTTTGCGGGTTTTGGCTCTTGCGCCTTAATGTAACACATTCCATCTTCAATTTTACCGCCATTCTTAACTATCAATTCCTGAGCATAGTGTAAAGTTCTATCAACTGCTTTATTAAAGGTATAATTTGTATATAGGAAGGTTGAGTCTGCAATGTCGTCAATATACTTTGACCACTCTAATGGGATATTGTTGTAGCCAAGAACTATTCCCATTACACCAGCGCAATTTGATGGATTACAGTCTGAATCGGCTCCGCATCTAGTGCTTATCTCCATCGATTTTTCAAAGTCACCTTCCCCATATAATAATCCCATAGCAATGAATGCTCCATTTAGTTTTGCATCAATATTAAATTCGGAAAGTGCACAACAGATATCCACCTCACCCCATTTATCGTATAATTCATACCATGTTTTTTTCCAATCATCTGGATTTCGCTTATATCCAGCTATTACATCTATGAGTATCTTATAATAGTCACTTTCAATTGGTAATGATTTTAAAGATATATTTAATATTTCATTTATATCAGATTCAAAATATGCTGCTGCATAGAGCGCACTAACAAACATACCACCATAGACACCATCTCCATAATTCATAATATGGCCAATTTTATCGCAGAATTCATTGGAAGTCTGTGGCATTCCAGGAGACATTAGACCTATATAGTCTGCTTCAATTTGAAAATCGATATCATCAGCATGAAGATTATAATCTGGATGTCCCGATAAAGGAGGTTTTATCCCATCCCAAATATTTTTACGTGCTTTCCGATTTGCATGAAACAACATATATCCAGCGTTTGCAAACGCTTCACCAAATTTTTCAACTGGAGCATTCATTCCGTATTTGTCCATAGTCATCATAAAACTCATTTGGACATAAAGATCATCCTCGCCCATCGATCTTCTTAAACTTTCCGGATTCCAATTGATTGGGTCTTCATTAATAACTCCATTATATCCGAATTCTGTTGGACCTCCGTAAGAGACACCTATCATCTTTCCAGCCCATCCACCAGCAATTTTATTTTTTAAATCATCAATCGAAATTGTTTTATAGTCTTGTTTGGGAGATTGGCAATTACTAAATATTAATAAAGTCAATAAAACTAACCTAGTTAAGAATTTATACTTCATATATTTACCACCTAATTGAAGAATTTCTGCAAAATATTGATTTATTGTTTTATTCAACATCGTGCTTACCCTGTAATTTATTAAAAGTAGTTTATAATCTGGTGGATGATATTTGATCAGATATTATTACTGATTGTATAACTGATCTATTTCATCACGTTTTGGTGCGGATGGTTGCGCTCCTATTTTTGTAACAGAAATTGCCGCTGCAGCATTTGCAAACTTAATTGCATCAACAATTGATTTGCCTTCAGATACTGCTACAGCTAATGCTCCGTTAAATGTATCTCCCGCAGCGGTAGTATCTTGTGCTTCTACTTTGAATCCTTTAACTAAATGTGATTCTTTATCTGTTGCAAAATATGCTCCCTTAGTCCCTAAAGTAATGATTACAATTTCAACACCCTTTTTCAGTAATAATTCAGCAGCCTTTTGTGCACCATCTAAATCATTAACCACGACACCTGTTAGCATTTCTGCTTCTGTTTCATTTGGTGTAAGTATTGTAAGCTTTTTTAAAAGTTCATCACTCAGTGGTTGCGCTGGTGCTGGATTTAATATAACTTTAACTTTATTAGAGTAAGCAATATTAGCTGCAGATTCTACAGTTGCCATGGGTGTTTCTAACTGCATCAATAATACACTTGAATTTGATATGGTCTCTTTTGCTTTTAATAATTTTATTTCGTTTAGACGCAAATTTGCCCCAGAGGCCACTGCAATACTATTCTCACCATTTTTATCTATTAATATTAATGCAGTACCAGATGCCTCATCCTTATCTACATATACATGATCGGTGTTAATATTATCCTTTCTAAATCCCTTTAATGCTTCTTCGCCAAATACATCATTTCCAATACAAGCGACAAAACTAACATCACCTCCTGCCCTGGCTGCGGCAACTGCTTGATTAGCCCCCTTGCCTCCCGCTGCTTTATAGAATTTTCCACCCATTATTGTTTCCCCGGGTTTTGGTATTCTGTCTGCTTTAATGATAAGATCCGAATTCGAACTCCCGACCACAACAATATTCTTTGACATTTTTATAGCTCCTTAACCAAATAATACGATATCCATTATATTTATTTTCAATATGATGAACAATAACCCCATATATACTTGTTGTTATTGCTCATCCTTGTGCCTGTTGTTAGAATTTTACTTTAAATGGCTCCTGCCCGTATGTCACTACTTGCTGAAGAGCAACTTTTGCTGTAGTAGTAGGATTTAATACTTTAAATCTTACATTATGCTTTCCATTAGGTAATTGATACTTATAAAATGGATAAAATCTTCTATCCCTAAATGCAGTTGGTAACTTAGCAGTTTCTACCAATTCTCCATCAATATGCATTTCTACATCAAACACATATTCTTCTTCACCAGTATTTGAAGCACCACCAATTACACCAAAGCCAATTCCTTCGAATTCAAAAGAGAATTCATTCTCAACTTCATTATTTATAGGTATTTTACTGTTAGGATAGTGTCCTTCAAATGCAATTTCAAGAGGAATAGTTTGTGGAATTTGAACCTTAATATTTATATTATCAGTACCAACGGTACCACCATTTCTTTCAACCATTTCTAAAGCATGTTTAAATGACATTTCGTACACATCATTTAATGAAATAGTTGTGTACTTGAAATCAATATCTTCAACATCACTCAAACCCAATTTCCAATAGTCGGGTATCCCTTCATAACCTTTAACAGCGCCAAGGATGCCTCCCGCTGTTGCGGGATTACAATCTGCATCATCACCGCAACGCGTTGCGATCTCAAATGTACGGGTAAAATCACCATCACCATAGAGTAGTCCCATCACTACCCATGCAGCATTAATTTTTGCATCTATATTAAACGGGGCGAAAACACCTATAGGAGATCCAATATCTTCTGACCATTTACGATGCGTTTTAAACCAGGTCGCCTTCCAATCAATAGGATCTTTTTTATGCCATTTAATCACATCTGCGATTATCTTATAAAAGTTACTATTTTTAGGAATTACTTTCAGCGCTTCCTCAACTATATACTCGATGTCATCAGAAATATATGCTAATGAATACATTGCTGAAACGTAAACACCACCATAATATCCGTCTCCATAGTTCATAATGTGACCAATCTTATCACAAATCTCGACACCAGCATTGATCATACCAGGAGTCATTATTCCTGCAAAATCTGCTTCAATCTGAAAGTCAATATCATCAGCGCACGGATTATTTAACCAGTGACCTGATTCAGGTGGCATAATTCCATTTTGCACGTTGTAGCGAGATTGCTGATTGGCAAACCAAAGAAAGTATTCTTGGTAGGCGTATGCTTTGGCAAATGATTCCACCGGAGCATCCAATCCTTCATCTTCAAACACTTGAACAAAAGTAAGATCCATATAAATATCATCATAAAATCCTGGTTCATTATCGTATGTATCCTTCAAATAGCCGTCATACCATTCAATTTTCTGATAATCCTGGACCATTGTCCCATTATATTGAAACTCAATTGGGCTACCGAACGTCACTCCAATGGTTTGGGCTGCCCACGCTCCTTTGATCTTATTTAATAGTTCATCTTTAGTAAGAGTTGCATTTTCAATTTGTTTAGGCTGACAATTAACAAAAATAATGATTGCCATAATTGAAAGAACAATTCTAAAAATGATATTCTTATTCCTTTTAGCCATAATATTTTCCATATTTTTTATTTTTTATTTAGATATTATCCGTACGAACTATGTCTATGTAAACCTTGCAATAATTATTAGACTTAGGCCAACTACAAAGGAAGCAAACATCAAACCTAGCATTTTATTTGTTCCAGCAGGTGCATCTTTAAATTCTTTCCATATAAACACGCCCCATAATGCTGCAATCAATGTAGCTCCCTGACCTAATCCATAAGAAATAGCAAACCCAGCAGTTCCAGCTGCGATCATATTGAATAGCATACCAGTTCCCCAAATTAATCCGCCAAGGATTCCAATCATATGTAGCTTACTATCACCAAGTTTAAAATAATCCTTATAAGTCACCTTTTCGCCAGATATAGGTTTATACATAAAGTAAGTATTCCAAACAAAATTTGATATAAAGATACCAATTGCAAAAATAAATACTGCTGAATAAGGACTTAATTTTCCCACCTCAAGTGTAGCATAATTCTCGGACATTGAAGCTGCTACAAACCGATAGAAAAATCCCATAAGTACACCGGCAAGAATCGAAATGACTATTCCTTTAGTTGGTGTTTTCTTACTCGTTGATGTTAGTTTGCCATATGCTTTGGCATCAATTAGTATTGCCAGGATAACAAATGCAACGCCAATAAATAGTATCAATGCGTTACCCGTTGGTTGACCAATATAATTTGTGATAACTCCTAAGGCCAATGCAATACCTACACCTACTGGGAATGCTACAGCCATACCAGCTATATTTATTGCTATAACTAGTAGAATATTAGAAATATTAAATATTATTCCACCTAACAGAGCTAACCAAATGTTAGAACTATCTGCCTGACCCAAATCTGCTAAAAAACTTCGACCAACTTCACCAGTACTTCCCATAGTTAATCCAAGAATTAGAGTTAATAATACAACTCCAATTACATAATCCCAATAAAACAACTGAAAGGGCCACTTTTTTGATGCTAATTTTTGTGTATTTGCCCATGATCCCCAACAAAACATTGTAATAACACACATTATTACCGCTAAAAGATAGGATTCTACTATAACCATTTTTTGCTCCTCATCTAAATAATAAACGATACTAATGTTTTAGTATCGTTTATTATTTTTTACTTATTCACTAATTATTATACTATGTAATCAAAATGCATAGTACCATTTTTAATTGATCTAATTAAAATCTGAACCCAACTGTTATTAGGTGTACACTTGATAATAACCCATAGTCAAGATAAGCATAATCAACTCTACCGGTAATTTTACCCATTGTATAATTGATTCCACCACCAATTGTAAGACCCTGCTCATCATAATTAAACTTATATCCGCCCCTGACTGTGAACATATTCATTAATGTATACTCTACTGCAGCATGTATTCTTTCCCGACTATCGTTAGGATGTGATCCCTCTAGATATCCGGTAAGAAAGTGCATGTTGTCATCACTTTTTTCTATAATATCATAACTGACACCAAAACGGAAATCCAGTGGCATTCTGACACTTTGGGGTATACCATACAATTCAGTAAAACCAGTGAATTCAGCATCAGAACCGAAGTTTCTAGCTATCATGGAAATTGTTAATGATCGATATCCGGTGTTAAAGAATAGTCCAAAATCAGCATACATATTTGATACATCAGTATTATCTAGTTTCTCTTGAAGTTGTCCGATATTTGCACCGATACTTAGTTTATCAGTAACATTTCTCGCATAGGAAATACCGTAAAGAATATCACCCGCATCAAATGTACCTAAGTCTCCACTGCGACTTGTAATACCAAGATCAGAGTCTACCACATTTTCAGTCCGATATAATGTTCCAGCATCTAAAGATGCAAAATGGAATCCAAATACACCAATTTTACCAAAGTTTTTAGCAACTGCTACAGTATTGTAAGTGATATCTGCAATATAGTCTAGCATGCTAAATGACACATCAAAATTTGGTATATCTACCAATTTTGCAGGATTATTAAATGCTGCGCTTGCATCATTATTACTTAAACCTCCAATTCCGGCTAATGCCGCACTTCGAGCATTGGTAGGCAGATGTAAAAATTGAAATCCAGATTGACCTACCCGTTCAAAATCAGGTGGTTCAATCCCAGAATTAACCCTTTGTGCATATATCGATGATACTTGAAATAATACTACAAGTATACCAATCAATATTTTATTGTAATTATTTCTCATTGTTAATACCTCAATTAATTTATTAGGATTTATTTTCATAATAGAATTGCCTAAAATATCTATTTAATTATCACAAATTTGGCGATTTTACTATCACCCTTGTAGCCTTCAACATGTGATTCAACATGTACAAGGTAAATCCCTGGAGCAACAAACTGAAGGTATTTACTAACTTGGTAATCTCCTAATGCACGTGATCCCCACGGTTCGTCTCCACTTCCATCATCATGTTCAATTTTCCGTACTAAATCTCCGGCAAGTGTAAATATTCTTATAGTACATTTTGCAGGAATATTAACAAACTCTATTCGATTACCTTCTCCTTCGCCTAATAGGCCACTAGTTTGTTTATAAGGATTTGGATATATTCTTATATCCTTCAGATTATCGCTAGTTGCAGCTTTTGGATATGCTGGCTCATGATTACCATTAACTTTTCCACATTCAAGAGATGGTTGTCCACTATCATAAGCAGTTACTACATAATAGTATCCCACACCTAATCTCGTATCAGCATCAATATAGGTAACTAGACCGTTCTCAGTAAAATTGTCAATTTGATCAGCAGAAATATCTTCTACTAATGTCCATGGACCTACACTTCTAAATGTTGCCTTGTAGACTTTGTAACCAGCTACATCTTCATTTGACGGATTTTCGTCCCATTGAATTTTTACACCTCCCGCTGCTGGAGTAACCAAGATTGAATTTGCTCCTTGCATTCCTGCGTAATTAGGTGTTGATGGGGGTTTCGGAACTATATAATTATTATTGTATAACTCCATAGCTGCTTCTACATTATTCCATAGATCTGTTTTACCATCAATAAGATGTGCCTCGTTATCAGTCCCACCTAGTTCTACCCTAGAGAAGTCCATCATACCAGCTGCAACTACCATAACGAATTTTAGTTCTTCACCGGGTGACATTGCATAAGGTCCTGTGGCGTAGATGTAGTCAGGTGCATACTCAAATTTTCCTCTTTCTCTAGGAGTTGCAAATGCATCCGCAGGGGATATTGGAGCACCATCTTCATATGTTAACGGTGGTGGTTGATCGTATACTAATGATTCATAAAAATATGCATCTGTTACCGAACCTATCTCTGGATTAATGTTTGTTGGATCTACTTGAACACGTTGTTCAGTCTGAAGCATATTCATTTTATCAACAATGTTCATATGATCATTTTCAGAACTTGATTTTTCAGGTTTTTCGAGCCAATAATAGGTAAAATACCCGGGAGACCGAAAATCGTGTGTTATAGAATTAGGAGCACCAAGATCTGTTGGATCTCCCTTATCACTTTGTGTTAATCCATAGTCCCAAACTACTAATTCATTTGCCTGGGTATTAAAGGTATGACCATCATGGAAATAAAACGCTTTATGCTCTTTATCCCATTCATAATAGCCATCATCATCCCACCAGCCACCGCCACCGGTATTTATTGCCATCGCAGCTGTCGGAGCAAAACGGAAATTAGTTATTTCATGATTACCGGTATTTTTAAAAGTATATTCCTGTATAATGAATCCATCATAACCGGGAAAACTCCAACCATAAGCTTTAAAATGCAAATCTACACCATATTGAAGCAATCTCGCAGCCCCCGTAAATACCTCTTCAGCTGGAATTGCAGGATCTTCTAAGTTATAGTTTTTTACTAATTGTGCATTTTCTAATGCTTGGAATTTATCTGTGTCTGGTGCATATGCATTCACATGACGAAATGGTCGCCCAACACCATCTACTTCAGCCCAAGTCATAAAACCTGCCCATTCAACATGACCATAACTATTCCAAAGGTCTGCACCTTTCTTAAAGCCTGGATAATCATATCTAAAAGCTTCTCCCGAAGCATGACGATCACCTACACCGCTATGGTTCCACATCCTGACCCATAATTTAGATCTGGTCATATCTTCAAATCCAAAATCTTGACTATAAAGATATGATGAAAACCCAAATAACACAATCATGATCAGAATCAAATGTTTTTTCAAACTTTTATTTGAAAATATTGTTTTTATCATATTAATTCCTTTTTCTTAAATCATATTTCTTACATAAAAAGACATTATACCAAATATAACTATTAATGCAGATAGCCAATATATTATCAGCTACCACTGAATCCTTATGCTGGCTATCTGCTATTAATAAGTTATTCACTGTTTATTTGCCCCTATAATTCCAGTGCAAGGGTTAAATAGAACATTCTTTTGGGATTACTTCGAGAATTGTAAAATCCCCAAATATCATTTTCAGTTACTTCCCAATCTTGAACACCGGCTTGAGGCATTATACCTTCTTCTTCCCATTGTTCTAGGTCATATCCACCAATTAGATTTAGATCATAATTGTTGAATAGATTATATATCTCTAGACCAATTATGGGTGAAAATTCACCGACATTAAATTGTTTAGTAATTTTTAAATCGCCTTTATTATGTCCAGACCATCTTTTGTTATTAGGTCTTTGTAAACCAGTGTATTCAGGTGAGTAGTAAGTATACTCTGGACCTTGGAACCATTCATAATAGAATGCAATTGAAATGTCTCCAAGAACCCCAAACTTCTGCGGGGTTACATAGGCAAAATCACCTTTGATTACTGCCGAACTCAACCAATTACCTTTTGTTTCAGCAAAGTTAGCTGGTTGATGAATCTTGGTTGTATCTTCATCATATCGCCAATATCCATTTACACCACCTGTATTCAAACTATAATTGGCAGTAATTCTGGCAGACCATAATCCATCAAATAGCTTTTCAAATGTTAATTCTAGTCCACGCACATCTCTATAAGCGCTATTTGTATAAAATACATTATTGTTGTCTTGAGAGGCACTACTATGAACTGTTGAGAATGTTTCAGGAACTGCTCCTCCCCAGCCACCGTCGGAAATACTTCCGTTTAGACTATATGTGCCTGAGAATCCAAACGATGTTAGCTTACTTTGATCTTTGTAAAAACCAACGAGATCTAGTCGATAATCCTCAAACAAACTCTTGGTAAAACCTAGTTCATATTGTATGGTTTTTTCATATTCTAATCCTGGGTTACCACACCATCCGGCCCATTGATCCAATCTAGCAGTATTGTAAGGATCATTATCCTGCCAACTGATTGGGAAACCTAGCATTTTTGTCCAAGTTGGTCTTTGATAAAAATGACCATAGTTGAAACGCAGCTTGGATGTTGCAGTTGTTGGGAAGGATATACCGATTCTAGGAGCAAATGCAAATTTCCATTCTGATTCTACTGTATTCTTACCATCATATGCTTCGTCAGGGAAATAATCAGAATAGTCATTACCTGGTTCAGTTCCACCTTCTTTAGTAAACCAATCGTGGGGTGAAAAATCTGTTGCGGGCCAAAAATCACTTACATTACTAGGTCTTACTCCATCACCGCCATTCCAAGGTTGTATTCCTAATGGATCAAATATTGATTTTGGATACGTTTTATTTGCATTAAATGCATCTATTCTTAATCCAATATTGGCAATAATCTCAGAACCAGGATATTCAATCTTATCTTGAATGTAAGCAGAAAAATCTACTGGTTTACCATTCCATACATTATCTAAATGCCAAATATCACTACCGGAAAATTCAAACCAATAGTGTTGATAGTCTAAATCATATAATTTGAATTCAACACCTGATTTAATTTTATGAGCATCACTTACTTGACTAACAATATCTCCTTTGACCGACATTACTTTACTATCTGTAATGTTACCCAAAGAAACATATCTTGCATTCAACTCATACCTTCCCGCTAGATCATATTGCACGCTACCCCAAGGGACTGTACTTAATGGTTGAGTCATCGGATCATAATCAGATAGCTCTTCCATTGCATCAGAAATATAACTGGCTTGAACATCAAAATATGTACTATTGCTAAGAGTATTATGATAACTTAAGCTACCCATGAAAAAGTTCTTCTCTTGCGGACCTTTTCCCCAAGAACCACCCCACGGAGAATATGCTCTTGATTCCCAATATGGGTGTGTAACTTCAGCATTTTCTTGCCAACGAGCTTCCTGAGCAGTTTCCATATTATTCCAGTTACTCTGAGTGTAGCCGGCTGTTTTGTAGTATCCTTTTAATAGATTTAAACTAATTTTCTGGTTTTGCGATAGATGATAATCAAGTTTAGCTTGAATGTTGTATTCAGGATTAAAATCCAGTGCTTGTGGAAATATATTTACACCTCGAACATAACGACCCGAAACTAAAAAGCTCATATTATCCATAAACGAACCATACACAGTACCTTCATATTCATGTTGTGTACGTTTGGTATAATCAGCTAGAACATCTGCAGGAGTCATCTGTTCATCGAAGATTTCGAGCAATTCTGCTCCTGTTGGTGCAGCCTCTCCATCCCATTTTGAATTGTTCGTTGGTGAACCTGGTCCATAAAAGGCATTGAGATAATAAGCATAGTAATCAGGTGCATCTGCAGCTTCAGAATTCCAATAGTCAATATCAAATTCAGTGTATTTTAATAGATCCTTTGAATACATATTGGCACCCCAGTGATACTGGCCTGCAGGACGCATTTTATAACGGAAACTCCCCTGTATACCTTTTTCAGTTGTAGATGCTTGTCGGGTTATAATATTTACTATTCCTGACATTGCTTGACCGTATTCAGCATTATAACCACCAGTCATAACCGAAATCTCCTGAATAGCAGTGGTATTCATTCCTTGATAATTATCACCAATTATACCACTATTTAATGATGTACCGTCCATAATGACATTTACTTCAGACGCAGTACCACCTCTTAAAAAGGTTGTAGTACCCGTTTGTTGGATACCAGTCTGTTGGCTTATAGCTCCTCTTAAATCAGAAATTGGAGATCTTTCAAGGAACCCAATATCCATTACATTTTCACTTCCAGTAACATCCAGTTCGACAGCTTTTCTGTCTGCTGAAACAATTACTTCCTCACCTTCGAGAACTGTAGTCTGTAAGTCAAAATTAACAGTTGCCGTTCTATCGGCAGCTACCATTATGTCTGATACCGTTGTTATCTCATATCCAATTACGCTTGTTTTAATCGAATAACGACCTGGCTGTACATTTAATATATAAAAATAGCCATTTTCATCCGTACTTGTTCCACGGGAAGTATTTTCTAATAGCACGTTAGCTCCAGGTAGTGGATTACCTGTTTCAACATCTTTTACTATTCCTGCTATTTTTCCTGTAGTACCTGCAAAAATATTGCATGTAAGGAATATTATTACAAGTATGGTAATGAATATATTCTTATTGTTACAACTATTACATAACATATTCTGCGCTCCTTGTTTTTATTATTATTTTAGTTTGATATCGATTCACTTATTCGAATATTATTTTTTTTATCATCAATTTTAATATTATACATAAAATCAATCACTGACTTTCTTTTTACTAATTTTGTTGGAAGGATTACACCTTCAGAACTTTGTGGAGAACCATGGCTAAGCCGTGCAAAAAGTAGTTTAAATCCGATTTGACCCATTTCTCTTGTTTGTTGTACAACAACAGTCATAGGTGTTGCTAAGAATTCTGAATACGGCTGATCATCAAAAGATATCATGGAGATATCAGCAGGTATTTTCAGTCCTTCTTCAAATATTGCTCTTATTGCACCCAAAGAAATGAGATTGCTGCAGGCAAAAATAGCTGAGGGACGTGGATTTTTACTCAACAGCATTTTTGCACTGACATAACCATTACGTTCTCCAAAACTATCACCGATTATAATAGCATCATTAAAATCAATTTGTTTATCATTCAAAGCTTTTTTAAACCCATTAACACGATTATCATTTACTGATGTATTAGGAGGACCTTGAATACATGCGATATTTTGGTGATTTTTATTTAATAAATATTTTGTCGCCTCATAGGCTCCTCGAAAATTATCGGAGATTACGAATGGACACTTTAACCCAGGAATATGCCTATCAACTACAACTATTGGTAAATTTGTTTTTATTAGCTCTTCAATATGATTATAATTGTCAACATTTCCAGTTGGACAAATTATTACACCATCGACTTTTCGACTAAGTAATAAGTTGATAGACTCAATTTCTAACTGTATATCTTCTTGTGTATCTGATAAAATAATGGAATAATTCTTTTTATGTGCTTCATTTGCTATAACTCTTGCAAGACTTGCAAAAAATGGATTTGAAATATCCGGTATTATTAAACCTATTATGTTTGATCGTTGAATTCGTAAACTTCTTGCTATTTGGTTAGGTATATATCCTAACTCTTTAGCTTTTCGAATTATTTGATTCTCAGTATTTGAATTTATTCTGTATTGTTTTGCATGACCGCTAAGTACACGTGAAACAGTTGTAATTGATATTCCGATACTTTCAGCAATGGTTTTTAGTGTTACTTTCAATAAACTTCCAAATTATATACAAACACAAATCAAACACTCTTTGCACAATCGTTTGTGCTTTTATGATAATACGATTGCTTTGTATACTTTGTCAATATTTTTTTACTTTTCGGTTAGTAAAATAAACATGAGTAGTATTTTTAATGTATTATGATCAATTATTATCAATATTTATGTTATTGTTTTATTTGCATATACGTCAAATATAAATCTTTATTATTTATTCATATTCTTTCAAATTAAGGATAGATGAATTCCGCAAAATGACACATTTCTGATCAATTAATACTGGTATTTGCAACACTATATATAAAATTAATATTGCGCTCTTTGTGCAATTAGATAATAATTTATTAATATTACGCTTATTCATTTTATAATAATCTCGACGATACGGCCATCATCGTGTGCGTGTTATCTCTCTAAATATTTTCAGCACAAATAATTGCGCAATTTGTTCTGTTTGCGCATAATACATAGAACATATATATTTGCGGAGATGTAATTATACAATAACAAATAAAAGGAATTACTTCATGACAAAACCAAAATATTTATTTATATATATGTTTATTGTTCTTTTATTAACCGGTTGTCAGAGCAATCCCAAAACAGTAGACATCTCTATTGAAACCCTTAGAGATAAAATCGCTGGCGGTTGGGCTGGAAAAATGATAGGTGTCTCTTATGGAGCTAAATCAGAATTTAATGCTCGAGGAATGACATTTGAAAAGGCCCTCCCCTGGGAACCTAATATGGTAGATAACTCTCTAAATCAGGATGATATGTATGTACAAATGAGTTTTATGATGACAATGGATGAGCATGGCATGGATGCTCCAGCTGAAAAATTTGCTGAGTCCTTTGCCAATGCAGGTTATCGCCTTTGGTGTGCTAATGTACAAGCAAGAAAAAATTATTGGGATGGTATTATGCCCCCTCTATCTGGATCACCAGAATATAATCTATGGGCTGATGCTATCGATTTTCAAATTGAAGCAGACTATATTGGGTTAATGTGTCCTGGCATGCCAGTAACAGCTAATAAATTTGCCGATAAGATTGGTCATATTATGAATTATGGAGATGGCGTCTATGGTGGCATGTTTGTATCAGCCTTATACGCCAAAGCATTTTATACAGAAGATGTACATGAAATTGTAAAACATGCATTGAAATCAATTCCAGCAGAAAGTGAATATGCGCAAGCAATTCAAGATGTTATCGATGCAAATGCTAAATATCCAACTTTCTGGAGATCTGCGTGGGCTGAATTAGAAAGAAAATGGGGTGCTACTGATATTAGTGGAGCAATGAACGCATTTAATATCGATGCTAAGTTAAATGGAGCTTACATCGCTATGGGCCTCCTTTATGGTGAAGGAGATATGGATAAAACTTTAGAAATCACTACCAGATGTGGTCAAGATTCAGATTGCAATCCTTCAAACGCTGCCGCAGTCATTGGAGTAATTAAGGGTTACAGTAATCTTGATCCAGTATGGACATCAGGAATTGATCCATTAGCTGATTCAACATTCCTATTTACTAACTATACTTTTAATTCCGTTGTTGAAACCACATTAAAATATGCAAAACAAATAGCAGAAGAAAATTCTGGTGTAGTTACTGATGAAACAATAACAATTGCAGTTCAGAAGCCTATATCACCTGAAGTTGAAGTATCATTCCCAAAATCATATCCGGTATATCGATCATATATCTCCGGTCCTAATGATATCGGTATTGGAGGAAGAGTAGGTGGTGATTTAGGTTGGGAAATAACCGGTGAGTGGGAAAAAACGACGCGGAAAGATTGGAGCACAGGTGGCGATCTAACAACATATTTCTCTGATAAAAATGATGCATCAGTTAGTTTTACATTTACGGGAACAGGAGTTGTACTAATTGGAGATTGGACCCAAGATGGTGGTAAAGCTAATGTATTTATTGATGGAGAATTTCATCGGAAAATTGACACCTATTATTGGTGGTCAAATGAAGGAAAACCTGGAGCATTTTTGTGGCATATTCTCAATTTAGAACCTGGTGAACACACTGTTAGACTTGAGGTCCTTGGTGAGAGTAAAACTGAAACAACGGGAAGCAATATATATATCACTGGAGCTACAGTTTTTACATCAATTGATAAAGCTTCAAAGATTTAATTTATAGATATAACAACTAAAGCATTAAGTATCAGTTGAGGGGCAATGAAGAATTAAATTTCTGATCATTGCTCCTTATATAATAGGAGTAAAACATGTTACGATATAATTATTTAGCAATTACCATTTTTATTTTTATGATTGGATGTACAAATACACAATATTCTAACCATAATTATAAAAATATTGTTCATACATTTAATGAAGCTTGGAATACCGGAGAATTAAATCTTTTAGATGAGACAGTACATCAAGACTACTTAAAACAAGAAGGCGATGAACAGTTGAAGGGGGTTGAACCTTTAAAGATATATGTGAAAAATTATAGAGAATCAATGCCAGATGTGAGCATAAAATATGTTGAAGAAATTTACGGAGACAGTAAAGCTGCGATACGGTTTACTCTAGAAGGAACGCCGACTGATACAAAGAAAAAATTTAAAGCAGAGGGAATTGTAATTTTTCAATTTAAGGACGGTAAGATTATTAGCGATAAAAGCGTATTTGATCAATTATCATCATTAACGCAGCAAGGATATAACATTATTCCTCCCCAATAATTATTTGAATCGAATTCATATTTTATTCAATCACAATTATTAGAGGAAAGTAGAAGATGTTTAAAAAAGTATCAATTGCAATTACAATACTACTAGTGGGATATATAATTTTTCTAATTTTTAATCCAAATAATAGGAATGATCATCAAGTTGGGGTTTTGAAATTTGACAATGACACTCAAATCGTTAATCCTAAAACTGTTGATTTGACAGAGGAAGGATTACTCGATTGGGCTCATTGGGGTTTTGGCGCTGATGAATGGACTGACAGCTCGCAATACACTCATAAAGCTGAAGTTAATCCTCTTATAAATTTGGATACAATAATAGTAACTAATAAACTCATAAATGACAGCCCTGCACAAGTTTATTGGTATGAAGAACCTACCGATAATAAATTTAATTGGAACGATGGAACACCCACAAAAATTGTAAATAATCTCGATGCAGGTATTTGGATTGCAGGCGTTGGAAATGGATTCAGAATTTCCGTTCCCGCAAATACAAAAAGACAATTTATTAATCTATATTTAGGTGCTTGGGAAGCAAGAGGTAAGTTAACAGCTTCATTGAGTGATAATAGTGCTCCAGTTATAATAAGTTTGTTTGAAAAACAAGGAACTGATTATTCCAATAATAATGTTAGACAGTATACTTTAGAATATTTATCCTCATCAGATAATGAATCCCTAACAATTGATTGGATTGTTGAAGAGTATTACGATGCTGATGGATGGGGCAATATAACACTTCGGGCAGTTACATTATCTAATTAAGTGTGACTACTAAAATTGGTATTAATGACTGACTAAGATATAATTCTGCTTGGAAATGTTGACCTCCTGCCACCAATCATAAGCTTTCGAGTTAATTGTCTAAAAGGATGTTCTTGGTTTTGAGCCCAACTATTTGTTAATAATATTTATTCGATTTCCTGTTTCAGGCTCAAAGAAACATGCTTTCTTTATATTAAATGATAACTTATTATTATCGTTATTTGGTCTGGGTTCACCCTGCGTAACTCTTGCTACTAAATTTTGTTCGCCAACTTTAATATAAATAAGCGATTCATTGCCCAATTGCTCCTCAAAAAGTAAATTATAATCAATTCCCTTTTTTGAAAAATAAATATCTTCCGGTCGAATACCGATGACTAATTTCTTTACACTTTCACCATCTTGTTTACCAACCATTCTTGAAAGATCAATTTTGATATTATCAAATGAAAATACATTTTCACATATTTCACCGGTAATGAAATTCATCGGAGGGGAACCGATAAATCCGGCTACGAAAATATTTACAGGATTTTTGTATACTTCTAACGGTGTTCCGATTTGCTGAATAATACCGTCATTTAAAATTATTATCCTATTTCCGATCGTCATTGCCTCTACTTGATCATGCGTAACATATACCATTGTTGTGTTTAATTTCTGATGTAGCTTTTTAATCTCAGCGCGCATATGAACACGTAATTTTGCATCTAGATTAGATAATGGTTCATCAAATAGGAATACGCTCGGATCTCGAACTATTGCGCGGCCTAAGGCAATACGCTGACGTTCTCCACCAGTAACTGTTTTGGTTTACGCCCTAATAATGATGTGATCTTTAGGATTTCTGCTGCTTTATGTACTCGCTCTCTAATTTCTACTTTATTGAATTTTCTTAAACGTAATCCAAAAGATAGATTATCAAATACACTCATATGCGGATAAAGTGCATAATTTTGGAATACCATCGCTACGTTACGGTCCTTAGGAGCAATAGCATTCACTATTTGATAATCAATCAAAAAAATATAATACTGAAAATTGGATAGTAATGTTAGCTTGGTTACTAAAACACCCTTCAATGATATTACCAATCATTGGGACAACAACTCCTTCTCGAATCAAAGCTGCAAAACAAGCATTCACAATTAATTATAGTAGAGAAGATTGGTATCGACTCTTGGAAGCGCGCAACGGTTATCCAGTCCCGTAATAACCAGCCTTAATTTATTGAATCAATTATTAAATTAGTATTCTCTGGTCTCAAACAAGTTATAAGAATACTTTAGCTATGCTTATTAAAAACCACGGTTTATGAGACTTAGAAAATATTCTCAAAAGTTGTCTCATAATCTAAAAATACCGTATTAAAACTCATCTCAAAATCAAAATCTCAATATCTCCACCTTTGAACGTTTTTGGTACACTCAAATTAGGCGCTAACTGTAGTACTTTTGTTAGCTCAAATGATTTTGCAAAACCTTCAATCCTTCAAGAAAACCAGTTTTTCCCAATCCGCATATCTGTTTTATACAGACTGGTTTGATTACGGAAATTTTTCGAAAATCCTCCCGCTTATAAATATCACTAAGATGTACTTCAACTGTTGGAATACTCACAGCTGCGATAGCATCCCTGATTGCGTATGAATAATGTGTAAAAGCCCCGGGATTTATAAGAATACCATCGGCCCAGTTCATATTTTCATGTAGTACATCAATTAGCGCACCCTCGTGGTTTGATTGAAAAAAATGTAATTCCATAGCGGCGATTTCTGGTTGTTCACGGAGCCATGACTGAATATCATCCAGCGTTTCAGAACCATAAATATCAGGTTCGCGCTTACCTAGCAAATTCAAGTTTGGTCCATTGATTACAAGTATGTTCATTTTGATTTAACCTGACTAAGTGATTGAAGAATATCCTTATCAGAAACCTGATCGGTAGACAGCGCATTTCCGATTTCATTAAGCAGAATAAAATGTAATTTCCCGAAATGATTTTTTTTATCGTATCTTATAGCATTCAAGATTTTCTGTGGAGCAAACGCTGACAGTTTGGGTAATGGTAATCTCCTAATTACAGTCTCAATCAGTTCCCATTCTTTTATAGAAATCATTCCTTTCTGAAAAGATATCCAACTACTGCAGAGCATTCCGTAGGCAACTGCTTCACCATGCTTTAATTTATCATACCCATAATAGGTTTCGAGTGCGTGCCCAATGGTATGTCCAAAATTTAAAATCCGTCGGAGATCCAATTCCCGTTCATCTTTTGACACAACCCCGGCTTTTATTTCGCAAGATTTTGCGATTGCTTCAACTAAATGTTTAGAATTATTTATTTTAAATGGGAATCCATTATCCATCAGCGAAACAAAGAAATCATTATCCCTGATTAAACCATATTTTAACATTTCAGCAAATCCCGATATTCGTTCCCTAACTGGCAAACTATCTAGCAAGCTAGGGTCTATGATAACAGCTTGTGGTTGATAAATAGAACCAATCAGATTTTTTCCTTGTTGTAGATTTACACCGGTTTTTCCACCAATCGCCGAATCTATCATCGCTAACAATGTTGTCGGTACTTGGATATATTTTATTCCTCGCATAAAAGTTGCTGCAACAAAACCGGCTACATCACCTACTACACCTCCTCCTAAAGCGATTAATACGGTACTTCTATCGCAGTGTAAATCTAGTAATTGCATATAGATTATTTCTATTTGGGCTAATGTTTTTGTGTTTTCCCCCTCGGGAATAGTAAGAATTTTAACATTAAACCCAGCTTTACTTAACAATCTTTGTAAGGATTTTCCATAAAGTTTATCAAGATTTGGTTGAGTTATTATAATCCATTTTTGTCCTTGATTATACTTCTCCAAATGTATAGGAATATTTATTAATGATCCATGTTCTATATAAATTGAATATGGATTTTCTTTTATCTTAACCTTGATTGTTCGCATTATTAATTCTCATATGATCGATAATCGCTTGTGTTGTTTCTTTAGATGTCATAAAATTTGTATCCAGTGTAAAATGAGCTACCTCTTTATAAAACAATTTCCTTTCTATTAAAATGTTCTCTAATTGTGTAGCCAGAAAGATACCGGTATTTAATAAAGGACGTTTTTCAATATTATGAATTCGATTTGCTAATATTTCCGGGCTTGCCTTCAGGTAGATTGTGTATCCTTTGGTCTTTAGGATTGTACGATTTTCCGGCTGCAGAATTGCACCACCTCCGGTAGAAATAATGGTGTTACCAACACTTGCCTTTTCACGAAGAACTTTTGATTCTAATTTCCGGAAATGTGCTTCGCCGTCATTCTTAAAAATATCTTCTATTAGACTAGATGTCTTGTGCTCAATTTCATCATCAATATCTATAAAATTAAAATTTATTTTCTCTGCCAGTCTCTTACCGACTGTAGATTTCCAACTTCCCATCATACCAACGAGAAAAATCGATGTTTGAATATTAACAAAAGTATTATTGCTTAGTAACATCCTTCACTCGTTGTTTTAATTGATCAACCGTATCACCACCGAAAGTCTCAAGCAAAGCATCGGCTAACACTAAACAAACCATTGCTTCACCGACGATGGATGCAGCCGGGACAGCACAAGAATCCGTTCTTTCTTTATGAGCATCTTTCTTTTCTTTTGTGTGTATATCTACTGATTTCAGCGGTTTGATGAGCGTAGGGATTGGCTTCATCACAGCCCGAACAATTATTGATTCGCCATTACTAATACCGCCTTCAATTCCTCCGGCATTATTAGAATAGTGAACATATTTACCATTATCGAAACCGATTTCATCATGCACTTCGCTACCAAACTTTTCGACATATGCAAAACCAAGTCCGATCTCTACGCCTTTAATTGCATTAATAGACATCACTGCTTCCGCTAACCGGGCATGCAGTTTCCGTTCCCAGTGGACATGCGTGCCCAACCCCAGTGGAACACCGGAAGCAACGATTTCAAAAACTCCACCTACGGAATCGCCTGTTTCCATTGCGTTTCGGATAATGTCAATCATTTCCTTTTCAACTTTACGGTTTAAACATCGCACCGAAGATGCATCGGCCTCTATATTCATATCCGGAATTGATATATCCTCCGGTAAAGAATTGTTATCAATGGCTTTATGAATTTGTACCACTCGACTGCCAACCTCAACACCAACCTCTCTTAGCAATGCACGAGCAATACTACCTAACGCTACCCGCATCGCAGTTTCCCGTGCCGAAGAGCGTTCCAACACATTTCTAATATCAGAAAATCCATATTTCAGTACTCCTGCAAGGTCAGCGTGTCCGGGACGCGGTACGGTAACTTCCTTTGGTAATTTGTCCGGTTTTTCAATCGCCATTTTTTCCTGCCAATTTTTCCAATCTAGGTTCCGAATCATAAGACCGATTGGAGAACCAAGTGTTTTACCGAATCGAACACCACTGATAATCTCTGCCCAATCTTGTTCTATCTTCATTCGCTTACCGCGTCCAAAACCCATCTGCCGACGGGCAAGGTCGGTAGCTATCAAATCTTCAGTTAGCTCCAATCCTGCCGGCATTCCTTCCAAAATCCCCAGTAAGGCTTTACCGTGCGATTCACCGCTAGTCAGAAATTTTATTTTTTGCATCATAATTCAACTCTTTTTCCCTAACAAAACTTTTTTAAAAATTCTTGTAATTCACCTACATTTACTTTCTTCGAAATCGGTTTACCAAACCAGATAGCCAACGAATTCAATGCCTGATAAATCAACATCGGTAAACCCGACAATGTCTTAGCACCCATTGATTGTCCAACCTGATATAATTTTGTCTGGAAAGGTGAATATATAACATCAATAATTGTTTGTGATGGTAATAAATATTTTTTAAGTACTGGATTGTCATCTACATTAGGCACCATCCCTACCGAAGTGCAGTTAACAATCAATGCTTGATACAATTCATGCTTATCTATTTCATTCCATTTAGTAATTTTTATTTCAGTATCAAAGAAATTTATTTTTAATTGTTTTTTTAATTCACTTGCATGTTCAGCAGAACGATTTATAATGAATATTTTATTTACATTATATAACGCTAAGGCATATGCTACGCTCCTTGCCACACCGCCAGCTCCAATAATTATGCAAGTTCGTCCGCTAATCTCGATTTTTGCATTTTGCAAAGCCCGGATAAAACCGATCCAATCGGTGTTGTACCCAATTAATTTTTCGTCTTTAACTTTTATGCAATTTACAGCACCAATGGCTTTGGCATGTTCATCAACCACATCTAATAACGGTAGTACCGCCTGTTTTAACGGAAGCGTAACATTAAGACCATTTAATTGACCGTTTTGTAACCGTTTAATAATATTGGGTAATTGTTTCATAGTACATTGAATTGCACTATAATTCGCATTAATTCCAAGTTGTTTAAACACATATTCGTGCAATCGCGGACTTAAGCTATGAGCCACAGGATTTCCAATGACAGCAAACCGTTTCATTGCAGCCGCACCTTTGCCTGATTTAATATTTCCAAATTTTCACATAATGAAACACGAAAATATTTTTCTCCGTTCTTTCCGAATACTGAACCGGGTGCAACAAAAATATGATGACGCTTTAAAAGCCAGTCGCTAAACTCATCTCCATTTTGATATTCATTTGATATATGTGCCCAAACAAACATTCCTGCTTGGTCATTTGAATATCTACACCCTAAAATATCTAGAATTTGAAAAACAATAAGCTTCCGTTCTCTATACGCAAAATTTAATTTATCCAGCCAGTCGGGAGAATTATTCAACGCTTCAATTGCTGCTTGCTGAATAGGGAAAAACTGCCCGGAATCTATATTGCTTTTAACTTGCAAAATAGCATCGATATAGTTCGCTTTGCCAACGGCAATGCCGATGCGCCAACCAGCCATATTATGTGATTTACTTAATGAATTCAATTCCAATGATATATCCTTGGCTCCCGGAATGGACAAAATACTTAACGGACTATCATTCAAAATAAAACTATATGGGTTATCATGACAGATCAAAATATTGTTTTTCTTACCGAATTCAATTAATTGTTGGAATAATTTAATACTTCCTTTAGCTCCGGTCGGCATATGCGGATAATTAACCCACATTAGTTTCACCTGTCTAAGATCAGCCTTCAGCAGATTATCAAAGTTGGGCAACCAATCGTTTTGCTCAAGAAGATCATAATATTTCGGGATAGCTCCGGCTAGCCGCGCAGCTGATGAGTAAGTCCCATACCCTGGATCCGGTATTAAGACCTCATCACCCGGATTTAAAAACGCTAGTGAAATATGTAATATTCCTTCCTTCGATCCGTTTAACGGTAATAATTCTGAATCCGGATTTATAACGACTTTAAAATATTGCTTATACCAATCAGTGAAAGCTTGCCTTAAATCAGGATGCCCGTTGTAAGGTTGGTAGCCGTGAACTGCGTGGTTTGTTACAGAATTTTGTAGAGCATCAATTGTTGCCGCTGACGGTGGTAAGTCAGGATTGCCAATCCCCAAGTTTAGTACCGTCGGCTCGCCCAAAGCCGCAAGTTCTCGTAGTTTTCGTGAGAAATAATATTCGCCAACTTGCTTTAATCGTTCTGCTTTATTAATCACTGTTCACAACACCTTACTTAGAGATGAATAAAACTCAGGGAATGATATGTTCACACAGTCCGGATTATCCAATTTAACCGCTACATTTGCCGCCAATCCGGCGATAGTGAACGCCATGGCGATGCGATGATCGCCAAATGTTTCAATCTTAGCACTTTTCAACGGTGTTGGACCTGTGATAGCAAACCCGTCATCAAATTCGGTTATATCAGCGCCCATCCGTTTTAAATTTATACAGATTGCATTAATTCGGTCACATTCCTTTACGCGCAGGTCAGCAGCTCCTCGTATTTTCGTTGTACCTTCAGCTTGGGTTGCCATGACAGCAAGAATCGGTATTTCATCAATTATGCCCGGCACATCTTCTTTAGTGATAGAAATTCCTTCCAATTGACTGCCACGAATTCGCAGATCACCGGCGCGTTCACCATTATTTTCCCATTGGCTTAGACATTCGATATTCCCGCACATTTGCTCTAATACAGTATAGAATCCGGTTCGGGTGGGATTGGCAGATACGTTTTCCAAAATAAGATTGGAGTTTGGGATAAGTGCTGCTGCTGCCGCAAAAAAAGCTGCCGTAGAGGGATCGCCTGGAATAGTCATTTTAAAAGAATTTAATGGTCTTTGAAGCGGTAGAACTGTGACGAAATTATCTTTGGTTCGTATGTCCGCTCCTAATTCATTCAACATTAATTCAGTATGATTGCGAGTTAGTATTGACTCGGTTACGGTGGTTTCTCCTTCAGCACCTAAACCGGCAAATAGAATTGTCGATTTAACCTGAGCACTTGCTACCGATGGCGTATAAGAAATCCCTTTCAATATTTTTCCAGAAAGTATTATCGGGAGTCTCTGATTTATGCTTTCAATGTTAGCACCCATTTTATTAAGCGGATCAACAATCCGTTGCATCGGACGCTGTGAAAGTGACACATCACCAACAAATCGCGCACTCACTTTTTGCCCGGCAAGTAACCCAATCAGCAATCGAGCCGTAGTCCCGGAATTGCCACAATCTAAATTTATTTCAGGATTACGCATCGGCTTGCCGGTTATGTAAACTATTTTTTTGGTTTTTTTCGAATTAATACCGCATAAGGAAAGGCAATTTCGGGTTGATTCAACATCAGCTCCAGTCGAAATATTTTCGATTTGACAATCCCCGTCGGTTAACGTTGCTAAAATTAAGGCACGATGGGAAATTGATTTATCGCCCGGGAATTGTAATTTACCATTCAGCATCAATCACGCCGTTTTATCAGTACCAATCGTTTTACCCATAGAATTACAAATACCTTTTGAGATTTCCATAAGCTTCGAAAATTCCTCGGGATGCAATGCCTGTGGCCCATCGCACAGCGCCTCCTCAGGACGGTCGTGAACATCAACTATTATTCCATCGGTACCGGCGCCCAAACCTGCCAACGCGTGTGGAATTACGCTATAGTGTCGGCCACTGGAATGACTGGGATCCACGATTATGGGCAAATGGCAAACCTGTTTCCATGCCGGAATTATGCTGATATCCAACGTATTCCGCGCGTGGCTTGAAAAAGTACGGACACCACGCTCACAAACGACAACATTGCGACAACCATTGACCATAAGATATTCCGCCGACATCAGTGTTTCATTTAAAGTAGCACTCATTCCGCGTTTCATCAGAACGGGTTTTCCTACTTTTCCGACTTTCCTCAGTAAAGCAAAATTTTGCATATTACGTGTGCCGATCTGAAGCATATCAGCGTATTGAGCAACTACCGATACCGTCTCTGTATCGAGTACTTCTGTCACAAACGGTAGCCCGGTTTTTTCCCGTGCTTTCGCCAAAATCACTAATCCCTCTTCGCCAAGTCCCTGAAATGAATAGGGTGAAGTACGTGGTTTATATGCACCACCACGCAGTATTTGTGCTCCCCGTTCCTCAACTGCTATGGCAATGCGAATCGTTTGCTCTTCATTCTC
>SDBT01002057.1_pt1 | contig 36090 bp, 62 predicted proteins | sample 2277101 | NCBI WGS metagenome assembly SDBT01 (sample SAMN10404973, study PRJNA504765) | marine sediment metagenome | isolation source: marine sediment core GS10_PC15, 103 cmbsf | place: Arctic Ocean: Southern Knipovich Ridge | collected 2010 | reverse complement strand
AAGGAGAGAGCCAATGACAACTGAAGATGCTATTAAATGGCATGATGAAAACTTTGATACATCATGGAAAGAAAAAGATAAGCTGGTTAAGGTTGCCACTATTCGGGGAATGTCAATAGCCGTTGCCCAAGTAGCATCGGATAAATCTTTTGCCGGAATAGTGGCGACAGAAACTCTTATGAGCCGGACAGAACTATTATTAAAGAGCATCAAGGGAGAGGATGAATGAGAGTTAATGATAAAAGAAACATAGCCCCTAAAATATGGACATTCGGAGAGCTACCTATAGGGGCAGCCTTTGAAATGTTAGAAGACAAACGTTTAAACTTATGTATCAAAACAGACTTTCAAGGACGCATGATTTATTACCATGACAAACAATGGGCAGGCGGTTCGGCAGTTGATGATTATAGGAAAGTTGCTCTAATTAATGCTACGCTTTCACTAGATACAGGAGAGAGCCGATGAGAGTTAAACACATAACAGCACCCTGGGTTCCAGGAAGAAAGCCACAGATCGTGTTAGATTACGAATGCAAAGTTCGGATACAACTTATCTTTCCAGCGTTGATAAGATTAATCCGTTATTCGTGAAAGATGCGAGAGTTTTACTTGATAATAATGATTTATTACTTGCTCTTTTGAAACAAGCCAGGGCAAAGGAATGTGTCAAATGAAGCTGCCAAAGAGAATGATTGAGGCGTTGAGCAAACTCGGAAATGCTCAATTTAATTATCTTGCAGATATTGAATGTATAGAAATTAGCTTCCCGTGTGACAGTTCTAATGATGATATGTTTGAAGGTGCTACTGTTATCAACGAACTAATCAAATGGTCGAAGGAGAGAGCCAGTGAGAGTTAAACACATATCAACAGAGGGAGGTGTGACGTGATCGAAGTTATTGTCCAAAAAAAAGAAGGTTCGCCAATATTAACGGATTTCATGTTAAACCATATTGTCAGCGTCAGAGATGATATTGATGACAGGCAAGCTTGTCTATTAGAAACAACCGTTTGTTGTGATAATGTACTTGAATATGTGCTTGAATCCAGGGCTGATGTGAAACGGAAAATCAAGAAAGCCTGGTTGAAACGAATTAAAGTAACTAATCAGGTGAATGGATATACTGCTGAAGAGTTTGAAAAGTTCATTGGTGAACTATGAGTAAACTACTAACACCGGAAAGACTGGAAGTAATTAAGACACATAATGAAGAAAAGATTACACAACATTGTGAGATTGCCAAAGCTGAGAATGTTCCCTTTATACTTCCCACTGAAACAGTATTCGTTCATGAACTCATAGTAGCCTACGAAGAACTGCTACAGGAACGTGAAGAACAGTCTCAAATCATTGATGGGCTTTCAGACGAAGCCTTTTATGTTGGCGAAACAATGGAGGCCAATGATAAACTTTTGGAAGAATTGGAAAAGCTAAAACAAGAGCATAAAGAAGTCGTTGCTGGTTATAATCTAATCGTGGCTGTCTACAATGATTCATTATCTGAAAATCTATCGAAATTAGTTCCGTTACTTGAAAGCAAATGACTAATATCGAACATCTGAAGAGCTTGTAGAGGTGAGGAAATGAAGCATATCGGAGGGAATTTATTATACCTGATTACAAACTCAACGACCTTGGAATATATCAAAAGAGCAAAGGTTACATGTGAGTTTTGCACAAGTTCACAGATAGTCGAAATCACTGGATATGGGTCTGAACACAGGGGTAATAATGATCTGCTTGATATCCATTGTGAAGAGTGCGGGTTAAGTTCTGTTGATACCGATGACTTCAGAATTATAATTAAGCCTATGGCAGAGAATCTTAAATAACTGTGAGGTGAACGAAATGGCAAACGCTGAATGGATAGGTGAACAGGAAATCAAGCCTTATACTTTGGGACTATGGGAAGTCCCTGTTGTTTGCTATCAGTGCAAACATTTATCATGGTTATACTTGAAATTGGTTAAGTTTTCGCGAGTTATTTATCAATGCCGATGTGGTACAAAGATACTAATCAAATACAGTTACATTGTCAAGAAAGGCACGAAGGCATGACTTGCAAATGTAAATAATCCTAACCCCTTACAGTACATAACGTTGCATTATGAAACATTCACCTTGACTTACTCATACTTGTACTGTATCTAGTGTACAATCAGTAACTGATATGTACCGTACTTACTCCAAGTACATTAACCAACCTAACTAACTAAGAGATATATACTTATGTCATACCCTATGTACAAACCAGGTGATGTAGTATCTAAAGAGTTTACTATTGAAGCATACAGTAGGTCTAGTGATGCTGGTACATCTAATATCAAATACTATGAAGTAGAACTCAACCCTGATGAAGTACGTACTGTAACTGTAAATGGTAAACTCATTCTTCAATTCAAACCTATTCCGTTTGAAGAATCTACTAAACTGGTACTTGATTATGTCCATCCTGACAAATCAACTACTTAACAATATCAAGTACAATACAGTAGCCAATGAAATTAAACGTCTACTATTTGCTTACTCATTCAATGACCAATGCACTATAATCAATCAAGTCTACTCTGACATAGTACAACAGTACAATACTAACCCTGAACAACCAGAACTGACACTTAACGATGATTCAATTACAGAAATTTAACCAAAGCCGCACTCTGGAAATAGTGTTTCATTTTGCAACTGTATCATCGTTGATACACCACTGAACAAAAGAGCCTGAAACATACGTGTATGCGTAAGTCTTTATGTTTCAACGGGTTATTTGCTTGTGATACGGATAACCTATCCGTATCTCACGTAATTGGCATGAGTTTTAGTGGGAAAGGGGGTCAACCCCCTCAATTTGACCGTTCACGTTCGAGGGTACTGTTAAAAAAACCGCGCTACTATTTCGGGAAATATTTCACAGGGGGTTTCAGTAATGGCGATGCACGATCCGATGCCTTTATGCACTACAAAGGGGCCGAACAAGAAAGACGGTAATTATTTACCGATTTTATGGGAATTGGACAAGTCTGATCAGATTGAAATTAAGAAGTTGGTTGCAAGGTTGCGAAAAAGTCAGGGAAAGGTCACACCGGAAAGGGATGTATTGATTATGGCGTTGGTACCGACTTTAATGGTATTGCGGAGTTGCAGGAATTTTATTAGTGAGAAGGGGATATTTAAGAACAGGAATTTATTTGCTATGCAGCCGCTGATTAAGAACGTATTGCAACCGGCTCAGGCTGATTTACGATATTTGATAAGGGCGTTGGGATTTGATTATTTGGAAAAGAGCAAGGATGTTAAGAGCGACGAAGAGAAGTCAAAGGAAGCGGAGCAAGAGTTTGAAGAAACGGTAGAGGAAGTTGACGAATTGGAAGCGTTGGCAGATATGTAATTAAGGGGTTTTGGCATGAAGACATTGACGGCAAATACTGGAACAGAGACTTATATTTTCATCAACGCGAATAAGTATTTTGCGAATCGTGAGTTTTACGCGAAGAAGTACGGCACTAAAGATTATACACTTGGAGCTTCAACAGACACAAAGCTCAAATTTACTAAATGAATCCTGCTGTAGATAAATGGGCGAATGCTGAAGCTGCGATAAAGTATATTACTAAGCATTTCCGGACTAATGATGGTGGACGGGTTCAGGTATATTCGTTCTGGTATGAATTCTTTCAGGCTTTTTTTGATCCGTTGATACGCGTATTGATTTTGAGTTTACCAAAGCAGAGTGGGAAAACGACTTTATGTCTGAGTGCTATTCGATATGTAATGTGTCGGGCTTATGATTATTACATTATTGCATTGAGTAATGCTGAAAAACAGACAGCCAGGTTTACCAGGCAAAAAATACAACATCCTTTGAACCATGAGTGTAAAGCCCTTCAAGATGCTTTTGATGTGAAGATTCCGAGTGGTTTGGTTGAGGTTCCTTCTCGACGAAATTCGATGACAATATTACCGGCTAATGCTGCAACAAGTACCGGAACTAGTGCCCCGATAATTTATATTGATGAAGCTGCCTATATGTTGCAAAGGGTATTTTCACAAATTGTAATGAGTGCGAGGAAAGCGAAGAATCCGAAAGTTTTGATTACAAGTTCGGCTGATGAACCGATTGGTTTTTTCCATAAATTGTGTACGAAAATGGAAGCGCATCCGGAAAGGTATCCACACCAGAAATTGATTTGGATCAAGAATATGGACGCGGCCGAATTGGTTGATGAGACAGGGGTTGATAAATGGCTTTTCGATCTTATGGACTGCATTGATGACGGCACTTCAGTTATTCGTTATTTGAAGAATGACTTTGCTGCTGACGGTGAATGTTTGATGGATTCACGTCTTGTTGAAGCTGCTGTTGATGATAGTTTGATTTTGAAAGCATCAACAAAGAATCAATGTTTTGGATTTATTGACACATCGAACAAAACGGATTTAACAAGTTTGGCAATTGTTGATGTTGTGGATTTGGAGGACAAGAGGCTTGAATTATCAAGGTTGACAGCCTGGGAGCCTTCGACGTTTGAACATGGACGGATCAATTATGATGTGATCAAAACGGAAATTGAGTTTGTAATTCGCGAATTTGGGCCAATGAAGATATTGGTTGATTGTACCAGTGGTGATGGAAACGAAATTATTAATTGGGCTTGGAGTCCGGAACGTCGTTATATGACAGTTCAACCGTTTCATGCACATAATAAGTATTTGCAACCGATGTGGAGTGATTTCGAAACTGTAATTACTGAAGGCCGATTTAAGATGCCTAGGGTTGATAAATTAATTGCTGAGATGAAGAGTATCAAAAAGCAGTTTTTCGGTTCAATGGGTCAATGGCATATTCAAGACGGTAATTTTGAGGGAAGGAAGATTCATAGAGATTTGAGTTTCAGTGTGGCCGGTGCTGTTTGGCAAGCTGTTGAAGATATGGGTAGGTTTAAAGTAATCAGAATCATGAAGTCAAAGAACTTTTGGAAAGAATTGAAAAATGTCAACAAATCAGATAACGAAGCAACCGACGAAATCAGAGGTTAAAACTCAAAAAGACTTAAAAACTTTAGTTCGTAAACGCCATAGGTCTTATACTGAAAATATTGAACAATGGAAATTCTTGCGTGATTCATATATTGGTGGTGATAAGTTTATGAATGCGAAGAATCTGTGGAGGTATGAAGGCGAAGAAAATCCGGATTATTCCAGGAGAAGGGAACTCACAGCGTACATTTCTTACGTGAAGGAAATCATAAACGAAAAGCGGAATCTGTTGTTTTCTACTTCAGCAACTTATGAAAGTATTAATCCGAAAAAGTCTCATGAGCTTTGGTTGGAATTTAATAAAAAGGTTTCATTAAGTGGTCAAAGCAGAATTGATTTTATGCGAAGGGTTTATGTCGCTGGTTCGTTGTATGGAACGGTTTTTATTTTGGTTGATAAAGGCAGAGAAACTGCAAGGGATATGCAAGAGCAAATAGATAAACGGATTTATCCATATTGTGCATTGTATCGGCCGATGGACGTTTTGAATTGGTCGTTGGATAGAAACGGAAAATTTAATTATGTGTTGTTGAGTGATGGTTCTGTAGATAATGCTAATCCTTTTTTTATTGGTAAGCCTGATGATATTCAGCTTTATTTACTTTACACCAAAGATACTTGGTTTCGGATTGAAGAACGCAAAACAAAAGGAACATCAAGGTTTAAAATCATTGATCAGGATACAAATGCTCTCGGTGAAGTCCCTTTGGTTATTTATCGTGATACTGACGGCCAGGAAGATGCCGTAATTGGAGATTTAACTTTGCTTGAAACGGCTGAATCTTCCAGGGAATTGTATAATCTCAGGTCGAATTTGAATTATCAGATTTACAAAACCATTTGCAATATGTTGATTATTTTAGGCGAAACCGTTTCCATTGAGGATGTGAAGCTGGGTTCTGAAAAGATTATTAAAATTCCAAAGGACGGGAAAGTTGAATGGTTGCAACAAGAGGTCACTGGAATCGAAGAAATGTTCAACATCTCGACTGAGAATGAAAAGGCGATTTATCGAAGGGGCAAGATTCGAGGGTTTGCGGATAAAGAGAAACTGGAAAGGATGTCAGGTGTTGCACATATTCATGATTCAAGCCCTCTGTTTAAAGAAATGCTTGATGACACAAAGGCATTAAGAAAAATCGAAGAGGAAATTGATAGATTTTTCGGTTTGTGGGAAAACATTTCAGGTTTCGAAACCAGAATCACTTATCCTAATTCGTTTCATATTTCGAGTGCTGCTGATTTGATTCAGATGTTGGTTACTTCAAAAGATGTGATTACTCCAACAACTCTTGCTGAGTTAAAGATTCTTGTTGCTGATGCTTTGCTTCAGAGTCTCGATTTACCAACCAGGAAAAAGATCAAAGATGAAGCAAATGGTTTTATTGCTCCTGTTGTTGGTGGTAATCCTTTGATACCGCCTGGAACGGAAACTGAACAGGTGTTAAGTACAGGCGTGAGGTTCAGTTAATGCCACATAATATGTTGAATCATTCAAAGGCAATTACCAGGGTTAACGACAAGTTGAAAGCTGCTGTGACAGCGGATTTAAGCAAGTGGTCACTGGAAGCGATTTTGAAAGATCAGACAGTTGTAATCCAAGGTATTTTGGATATGCTTATTTCTGTCATTGCTCCGATTTTAAAAGAGGCGATTGCTGAAGGTGAAATCACAGGCAAACAGATTTTAGATGAAATTGGCGGTGAACTTGATAATGATAGTGGAGTTAATTTCCAGGCTTTAGCAAATGCTGTTTTAAATGAATTACATGCAAGTGCTACTTTAGCTGGAAAACGATTTGTAGAAGATTTGCAGTTATCAATTGCGAAACAACGAGCTAGTGGATTATCAGAGCAAGCTATTTTGGAAGCAATTAAACTGGACTGGTTAAAGGAAAACCGAGGTGTGATTTCTTCACGTATTTGGGCTGGTTTGAAGAATGCTGCTACGGGTGCTGCAACACAGTTAATTCAACTTTCGAGTTTATCTATTCGGAATGGTCAACAAATACAGGTAAATGGCTAAAAGATATTATTTTATTACCCTGGCCGATGGAAATGTTTGCGTTGACTGTCTACAGCGTGAAGCTTTCCAGCCGGTAGAGGGTAGGACGTTACAGGAAATCATAAAAGTCGGTTTGCCTGGTGCTGGTAACACTATTTGTAAGAGTAGAGATCGTTGCCAGGTAGTTGAAAAGGATTATGTTGATTTATCTGATGATTTGGAATTCAAGAAAACTAAATTTGTATTTATCCGGTCTGGAGAATTGAGTCAGACACCAAAAGAGGTTTCAGCTTTTTATGATTTGATGACAAAGGCACTTTTGGCTGGATTTGATAAGGCTGAATTGGAAGTGATTTTATTACCGGCTAAAACGTTGAATGAAATGATTGAAGGAATTCAAGGTATCTTGTGAGTCATGTTGTGATTATCGGGCCTGGTGGTAGGAAAAAGGTCATATCAGCAAGAGAAGCAAGGGTACAGTTAAGAAAGCAAAAGGCTAAATCGGCAAAAGCTTTTCATGATGCTATGGACGCTGGTGTTAAAGCATCGGCTGAAGAGGCTTTAGAGATATTACCGGAAAGGACAAAGGCTGGTAAAGATTACCGGCGCAGGAAGTTTGGTAATTATTCAGCTAAATATGCAAAAGAAAAAGGCGTGAAGCAAACTGATGTTACCTTAACGACTAAGGGTGAATTCCTGGATTCGTTGAAGGTGACTAAAATTAAGCATGGAGAATATAAATTGGCTTTTACAGGTACTAAGATGCAAAAAAGAGCTAAGGGACTTGCACGGGGTAATTGGCCGTTGTGGGGTAAACGAGTATCCGGTTTCCAGCGTCCAAAGCGTAGGGTAATGGGAATAGATAATAAAGAAGACCAGCAAAGAGTAGGTAAGGCTGGTTTTCGAGCGTATCAGAAAACGATACGTCAACGATTGAAGTTTTAACGAGGAATAGAAATGTCTGAAACAACACCGGCTGGAGAGCCTAAAACTCCTGAAACTATACCGGCTGGAGAGCCTAAAACTCCTGAAACAAAAGAGTCTGGAAAGACTGACGACAAGAAAGCAGGAAAATCAAAACAGGATTTGACGACTTTTGCAAGCAAGAAATATAACGAGGGCCGTGATTCTGTTTTAAATCAATTGGAGGTTAGTTCTGTTGATGAATTGAAGTTGTTGATTGCAGGTGGTAAAAAGGCAAAGGAAAAAATCGAAGATGTTAACAGCCTACCTGTGGTTCAAAAACTTCAAGGAAAACTGTCTGCAACAAATGACGAAAACGCAGCTTTGAAAACCAGGTTGGAAACTGTTTCAATTGATAATATTTTGAAAAACCTGGCAAGAGAAACTAATGATCCTGATTTTGCCGTCTATTCATTCATGAAAGATCATAAAGTTAAATATGATGACAAACAAAAAATCCAAGTATTGAATCCCGAAGGACAGCAATTGCAGATTTTGGATAATGACGGGCATGTGATAACACCATCACTTTCTGAGACTTTTAAAAGTTGGATAGAAAAACATCCTAAACATCAAAAAGCCTCTGATACGAAAGGTGCTGGAGGTAATGAAGTGATTAAAACCATTACTACCAGTGATGAACCGTCTGGTGATCCTTTTGCAAAGTTTAAGGAAGCGGTTGCTAAATCAAAAGCCTAAAGGATTCGATTCTAATCTTTTTTAGGAGAAAAATATAATGAGTACCACAGCTTTAAATAATCTATTTTTGGATGCAGTCAAGGAAACCGCCGAGCCTTTATTGAAGGGTGCAGCCGTTTTGACTCCGAAAATTTCAAACAAGTTTGATGATGAAGAAGTTCAAGCGTTGCATGGCGGTAGAACAAATACTGTTTCAGTTCCTGTTCCTGAAATGCCAGCGGATGCCGACATTGGCGAATTCACAAGAGGCACTGATGTTGCAAAGGCAACCAGGTCTGCAACTTCCTTTGTTGAAGTTGAAATTGATACTGTTGTCACTGATGACTATCCTGTTTATGCTGATGAGCGTAAATGGATGTACACTGATCCTGAAAATTTTACTAAGTTAAAGATTTTACCCAGGCTTGAAACAATTATCAGAAGAATTGAAAGAGCCGGATTTGCTAAACACGTATTGATGAAAAATGTTGTTGGTACTGCTGGTGATCCTGTGGATTCAATTGCAGACATTGATACAATGGTAATTCAGGCTGATACTCAGTTAATGCCGCCTGCCGAGCGGTTCTACTTCACAGACCCACAAGCCTATAGTGATATCAGTTCAATTGATACTGTTGTTCCTGCACAGTCTTATGGTAGCCGTGATCCAATGGTTGCAGGTGTTTTGCCAGAAATCAGAGGCGTATTTCCCATTAAGTCTTTGTATCTGAGAGACCCTCTTGGTAATGGTGGACTACACATTTCAGGTGGTTGGTATGATGCTACTACTCCGGTTGTCAAAGATGGTGGTGATGCTCTGGCAATTGGTGACAAATCGATGGTGGTTGATGGTCTGGCGGCTTCGGGTGCTGCTGAAGTCAAATTAGGTGATCGGTTTACCCTGGCCGCTGATTCTACGATTTACACTGTAAGCGCAACCGCTGCGTCAAATTCAGCCGGTGAAGCTACTGTTGCTTTTATTCCTGGTTTGGTTGCCGATCCTGGTGATGGTGCTGCTGTAACTATTCTTCAATCAGGCGCAACGGGTAAATATGTTGCAAACTTGCTTATTTCACCTTCAGCATTGCTTTATGGTGCAATGGCTGTTGATGACGAACCAGATGAAAATGCAAACAAAACTACAATTGAGGTTCCTGGAATTGGGAAAATCACATTTGAGATTTGGTCTGACAAACGAGCCAATGCTAAAATCTTCAGGTATCAAATTGCTTATGGTTGGGGTATTGGTCAACAGGATATGGGAATGGTTGTCCTTGGTTAAAAGGAGTATTACAAATGGTTGAACCACGAAAAGACATAATTTACATGTCCGATCCTGATGGAAAGGTTCATCGGGTAAAGGACACTGCTGAAAAAACACAATTGGCTTTGGGCTGGAAGCTTGCTCCATCCCCTTTCGAACAATCCGAAACGGATATATTGAAAGCTGCCTTGAAAGCGGCTTTGAGCAAAGTTCCGGATGTAATGATCAAGCACGAAGTCGAGTCATTGCCTGTATTGCCGGTGGACAAAGTTTCAAAGTCCAGAGGCAGGCCGCCAGGCTCCAAATCGCACAAGAAAAAGGGCAAATAGTTTGCCTGGGTGTGAATAATGCTGCTTTGTTTTTGGAATGGGTGCAGATCATAGTTGTTTATGATTATGATCAAATTCCAGAAGAAATGATTTACAATTTTCATGGTGTTGTCTTTGCTCCAAGTTTTCATATCCAGGGTAAGCCGTTTCAAAATGTTATTCCGGTTAAGGTAATTGGAGAAACTGGTTTGTCCTGTGATATCACTCAGGGTTTATACTCTAATAGTGGGGGGGCTGGTTTGGCAATATCATTAGCCTGGGCAATGGGAGCTGAGAAAATACTATTGTGCGGTTATGATTATAATCAAGATCGTTTAGATCATTGGTATAAACGAGAAGATAGCAGGGCTTATGCTCTTGAAAATTGCAGATTAGGTATGGAGCGTATAACAACCGATACGGGAAATCGGATTATTAACTGTTCAGAAAATAGCAGTTTAACACGGTTTCCTTTCGGGTCATTGGAGGTTGAACTTGGAGCAATTAATTAAAAAAGATATTGGTGGTAGGCTTGAATTGGGAAAGCGTATCCTGGACGGTTCGACTTTAATCAATACTGATCTGTCTAGCGTTCAAGTAAAGCTCTTAAAACCAGGTCAAAACAACGATACAACCGATCCTTTACAGGACTGGACAACGGCAAGCGTCATTTCAACAGGTGCTGATGACGGGTTGATTTACTATGACGTTTCGGCTTTGCTTGCTGCTGATCTGGCGATTAATTATACTTCTCTTTGGAAGTATACGGCAAGTTCAAGAGTCTTTACTGCTGATACATTGTTTCACGTTGTGATGACAACAATTGACAAGCTTATTACTGCTGATGATCTGAATAAAGAAGAGCCTACGCTAAACGATTTCCAACATATTACTGAAACAATAAAAAACGATTTTATTGAGATCGCGTATAATTACGTTGTGGCAATGCTCAAAGGTAGAGGTCGTTTTCCATGGGCTGTGTTCAATGATTCAGATGTGAATATCGCTATAAAGTATTTTGCTCTTTATCGTTTGGCCGCTTCACAATCTCGAATTGATGACGTTTGGCTTATTAAGACTGGCGATTACAAAGATTTGTTTGATAATTTCTTTGCTACAATGTCGATTACTTATGCTGACAATTTAAATGGAGTACCTGAAAAAATATCGACAGGTAGCCAGGGGCGTTTAATCCGATGAGTGTTGCTAATGTTTTAGAAAGTGTCGCTACGATTCTTGAAGCTAATAATTTACACAAAGCCGGAATTCATTTGTTTACATTTGATGATGTGCCTACCCAGGAATTACATAATGGTTATATAATTCCTGCTGAAATTAATATTGATATTGCTCAACCATCTGTTGATTCAATTTACAATGCCGAAACGCAAGTGCGTATTGTCCGGTCATGGAGCGGTTCTGAGAATGCTTCTAATACTTATTTTGAAGCCATTCTTGATCTGTTAAGATTTTCTGATACTCTGGAATCTGCTTTAACCAGTGATGAAGTTAAGGTTGATAATTCTGCTGTAGGTACTTTAGAAGGCACTGGCGACAATTGGCTTGTACTGACATTGTTTCTGATTTTAAATGCGACAAGAAAGAGGTGATTAAATGCTTTTGAAACATAGAGAAAGTAAAGAATTCGAGCCTTTGTTAGATAGAACTGTTATCGATTCTGAAGTTGTGAGTGTTTCCGGTGATCTGGCAACCAGGCTGATTAATTCCAAGCGATGGAAACCAAGTATCGAAACAAAAGAACCACCAAAGTCCACAAGCCGGAAACGGCCAAAGGGTAAAAGGAGAAATAACTAATGGCACAAGCAACGGGTACCACTATTAAGGGTGGAATCATGAAGGAATCCGTTTGGGGTACAGAAATTTCTCCAACGGGTGGAGCTGGAATTGAAATATTACCAGGAAGTGTACGGACTGTGACAAAACCGCCAACGTTATCACCGGTTTCTGATCAGCCGTTTCCTACGGCTGCAAATGTTTCCAGCGGTCAAGTTACTGCTACTGGATTACTAAAACAGGCTTTGCGGTTTGATGATATCAGACTGATAGCTTATCTTATGGGAATTGGTGCGAGTTATACAGCACCTGTTGAACAGAATACAGGTGAAGGTGATTATCTCCATGAGTTGACACCTGCTGACGAAATTGAAGGTTTATTTTTTACACATGGTCAGTTGAAAGGAACCGATGTTGACACCTGGCAAAGTAATAAGGCAAAAAGCTTTAATATCTCAGGTGAAGCAACGGCTGATCTTGATATTAAACTTGATCTTGAAACTGTCATGCGTTTGGCTTATTGGTCGAGTGGCATTTTGTCAGCCGGTGATTTTTCGGCTTTGACTTATCCGGCAACGGCTGGAGAAAATAAAGTCAGATTTGATCAAATGAGAATTCGGATTAATGATGCCTCTGGCGATGAACTTGATGCTGATGATTCAATTGGAGTTAAGCAGTTCAATTTCGGATTCAAGCGAGTTCTGGCAGAGGATTTGACTGATTCAGAAAGTCCAGTGCATATTCTCGAACCGTTAAATGACGGTCAAGTTTTGGACATTACGACCATATCACTGATTTTCAATTACATGACTGCAACTAACAAGGCTTTCCAGGATGATCTGTTTAATGGAACTGTAAAGAAAATAGATATGGTTTTCACTGGAGCACAAATTGCCAGTGGAGATAATTATTCATTGACTATTTCAATGCCAGCGGCAAGGATCATTGATGACACAAACACGGGTCAATACGAAGGTTCTGGACTACTGCCAGGTGGAACTAATTTTGTTTGTGTTGAGCCTGGAAACGCTTCGACTTCAGGAATGCTTTTCAATGAGATGTTTAAACTTTCTGTAGTCAATACCATCACAGCCAAAGCCGTAAGTTGAGGCTGATTTGATAACCCCTTAGCCTGGTTGACTTCGGTTGACCAGGCGTTTTTTTCAAGGAATAAAGCATGTCGATTATCATTACCAAGAATCCAACGTTTTATGATTCAACACACAGATTTCATTTTGTTAATTCCGATTATGGAATTAAAAAAAAAGATAATGTCTCAATCCTTATCAAGCCTTTGTCTACTGACCAGGAAGAACAATTTGCGATTGAAGGTCAAGATGCCGTGACCAGGGTTAATACTCCAACGAAATCAAAAGGTGGTTTTCGGGATCGTGCTGATGATCCCAGGGTTCAGAGGGAAACTAAAATCAATGCAGAGTTGTTAAAGGAAATAACGTTGAAAAGAATTAAAGCTGCGTTGATTGATTGGACTGGTTTTGCAGATAAAAACGGAAAAGAATTACCTTATTCATGGGAAAACTTTCAAGATGTTGTAAAGTCAATCCCTGATTTCGTTTTATTCTGTGATGAATCTATTGTTACGGCTTTTCAACGGGCTTTCAAGAAATCTCAGGCAGAGGAAAAAAACTAGCTGATTGGATAGCGTTTAGGTTTCAAACTGGTTATCAAATTTGTGACTGTGAGGTTATCCCAGAAACCGGCTTACATATTGGGATTTCTGGTTTACCCTGTAATTTTTATCATGACGCTATTCAAAACGGCTTTGATGGTATTCCAGAACTGTCAGAGCTAAACAAACGAATTTACGATTATTATTCGATTTTACATACTAATTACACCAAACAAAATCCCAAAGCATTTGATCGACTTTACAGCCTGATTAATATTTTTGTCAGTTCTGCTGATGAAGAGATATATATTTGGAGGGCTTGGAGTCGGTTATATTCGTATCATGAATCATTAAATAAGAAACAAACAGGAGTTTGTCCTTTTGGCAACTAATAGCACAACTTTTGAACAGGTCTACACGGCTGTTGATCGTTCAGGCAAAGCCAGCAAGAGCTTTTCTAAGAATGTTGAGCAAGCGTCTGACAAGGCTTTCAAAGCAAATGAGAAAGCCGCTAAAAGTTTTGAGGCTTTGAAGCAAGCTGCTATTGGTGCGTTTACTATCATTGCTGGTGCTGTTCTTAAATCAATGATTGATGTTGAGAATGCTTATGCAGTAATCAGGGGGCAAACAGGGGCAACGGGTGATGCTTTACTTGGTCTAAAAGATGATTTTCTTGAAGTTCTGGGTGTTGTATCGAATTCAACTGAAGAGGTTGCACAAGTCATTGGTGGGTTTAATGCCAGGTTGGGGTTAACTGGTAGGGAATTACAGAGCGTAGCTGAAAAAGCGTTAATTGTTTCTAGGGTATTAAAAGAAGATGTCAATGGCATTGTTGCTTCTACTTCTCGTTTATTTGGCGATTGGTCTATTGCCACTGAAGATCAAAGTGAATGGATGGATAAGTTATTCAGAGCGGCTCAAAAGGCTGGTATCGGCATTACAGGACTTGCTCAAAAAGTTGTACAGTTTGGCGCGCCTTTAAGGGGCTTAGGATTTGAACTTGAAGATGCTATTGCTATTTTTGCGAAATGGGAAGTCGAGGGCGTTAATACAGAGATCATTCTTGGTTCGATGAAGATAGCATTAAGTAAATTTGCAGATGAAGGAAGAAACGCAAACGAAGCTTTATTTGAAGTTGTCGAACAAATCAAAGCCGCTGATGGGCCGACGGGTGATTTCATTGCTAAAAGTCTTGTGGGTGCTGAAGCAATGACGGATTTCGCTGATGCTGCCAGAGGCGGCAAGTTTGATTTCCTGGATATGAAAAAAGCTATTCAGGAAGGGACTGATACAATTAATAAAGCAGGTGAAGATACGCAAACGACAACGGTTAGAATTCAAACAGCCTGGAATAAATTACAAACAAGTATTGCCAGGAGTGAAGGATTTCAGGTTTTACTTGATAATATCGTAACACTTGTTGAGGGATTGACTGAAATAGCTGGCCCAGCTTTGGCTTTTATTGGAACTGCTGTTGATATTTTCGTGAAAACTATTGAGGTTGCAGGTGCGAATTTGGGTGTATTAGCTGGTGAGATTAATAATTTAATTGAAGGTCGGGGTTTCAGTTTGGAAAGACTTGGACGAATTCAGCAAGACGTAATGGATGGAATTGTTGCTGGCTGGGCTGATAGTGCAAAAAGTATTCGTACTTCTATGCAGAGCATGAATGACGGATTGAATGATAACGAAGATGCTCTTGAAAGGGTTACAATTGCAACTAACAAAATAGCAAAGTCCACTCGAATTTATGCTGATGAATTGAAGTTATTAGTTGCTGAACAGGCAAGACAACAAGCTGCTCTTGATGAGATCGAAGGGCATTTTGATGATTTGAATACAACTGCTGAAAAGTTCCCGGATATTATGTTTAAATCTGCTGATGCTTTAGAGGAAGCTGCGGATAAAATGAAAGCTGCTATTCCTACTTTTAAAGGCGTTGGTGAAGCAATGAGTAATTCATTCTTAGAAAGTTTCGAGCAAACAATGAGAAGTATTGGCGATTTAGGAAAGGCTTTATCTGTGAGCTTTGGAGAGGCTTTTGCATCTGGTTTAAAGAAAGTCATATCTAATCGGTTGACTGAGACTTTTTTCAAAACAGCTCTTGGTAAATTTATCAGCATTGGAATTCCTATTGTTGGGCAATTGATATCAACCGGAATCAATATGCTTTTCAGTAAATTGTTTGGTGGTGGTGACAGAAAATCGGCTTCAGAAATTGCGATTGAAAGTGCTGAACGTGCCAGGGTAGCTATTGAAGAATATAATATTGAATTCCAAAGGCTGCTTGATAATGTAATTGATGGAACGGCTAGTTGGAATCAGGAGATGGAAAATCTTGTTACTACTTTAAGCAATTTCGAGACTTTTGATCCTACGGATATTTTAAATAGTGTTACAAATGCTATTTCTGAACAGGAGCAAGCTATTAGTGATGCGCGGCAGGAATGGGATAATTTAAATTTCTCTATTATGCAAAATAATGTCAATACTTTTAAACAAATTGATGCGTTGAGAAGTTTGAAGATTAGTTTGCGTGAAACAAAACGTGATTTATTGAAACTCGCACAGGACGGAACGTTGACATTTACCAGGCCGTTGACAATTGGCGGTTTGCCTGGTTTTGGTTCTACTTTTACCGGCAGAGAAGCTTACAAGGCTATTTTGGCAGATTTGAAAAAGGCAGAAAGTAGCTCTGGAATTATTAAGTTTGGAGCGGCCAATAAAATCATTCGGAATGCTTCTCCTGAAGCAAGAGGGCTGTTATTTGATCTGGTTGAGAAATTGAACACCAGGGTTTTGGCTGAAGAGTCTTTACGGCGAATGAGAGTTGCAAATATAAATGCAAGAGCAAGAAAGAAATTACTGGCTGATAATTTGCCTGTAATGGTTGACAAGCTTGAAGAGTTGCGGTTGCTTTTAGTTGATATTAAGGAAATCTTTGCAGAATCAACGGTTGGCGGAGGCGGTGGAGATGATCCTGACAAACCTGGTAGGGGCGGCCCTGGTGCTGGTGGCGGTTTGCCTGGTTCAAAGAGTACGGTTACCATAACACATAATATTGGAATTGATGCTAACGTTAAAGGCTCAATGGAATTAAGTCGTAAAATGGCAAATGATTTTATGAAAGATGCTGCTTTTATTCGTGCTATGTCGAGAGGTATTTCTAAACATGCAAAGCGTAATCCTGGGGACTGGTTTTTAGAATGACATATTTAGCTAGTGAAAATTTATTACTTGAATCTGATACTGTGCTTTCTGCTAATGCTGAGAGTTTGATTTATCCGGTAAGTAATTTAGGATATGGTAAAAATCAGGTACTTGATATTTTCCGGACTGCTGACGGGGCATTAGAGTTGAACGGAACTGACGAATACGCATGGGTGTTAGATCACAACGACTTTGATATTGTTGGCGACTTCACTCTGGAAGGATTGATAAATATCACCACTCTGGATACTAATGGAATAATCGTACGGATTTATGACAAGAGCACATCGATATATACCGCACAGATAGATAATGAGTTGAGGCTATCATTGTTTGGCTCTGTGCATAGCGGATCGAAGTTATGGACAATTCCTGCTATTGGCTGGTATAGGTTCAAATGGGCTTATGATGTTGCAACAGCAGTGGTGACATTGCATATTAATGGGACTGGCGAAACGGGTAATTTATCTTCGTCAGGTGGTTTAGACCCCGGAGAAGCGATCGGCACCAATAGCAGCAGAGTGACTATCGGAGCGCGTTCAACTGGAACAAATATCTTTACTGGCAAAATAGCATACATAGGCATCGCTCCTGCCAAGTACGACAACGGAGCTTATCTTGATCCTTTAACTTGTGCTGGTTATTGGTCTATGGATTCCGGATTAGATGAAAATGGTAAGATTCCAGATGTCAGTGGTAATGCTCATGCTTTAACTGTAAATAATATTGATATTACGAATTTCGTTAATAATACGGCTAAACAATGGATTGGTTTTAACTTTTCTTCAAATCAGACTCCACAATTTCTTTTTGGTGATCGTAGACACAATATGCAAGACGGTGCTGAAATCAGTTGGTATCGTGGGGATTGGTATTCAACAAGTACAACTCCTGAATTACTTGGTACTGTAACCATTGAAGCTGGCAAAGCGTTTTTAATTCGCTTAGGTTCTTTATCGACAGAGGATACTAATTTCTTTATTGAAATGGACGACCCTGGTAATCCCCTTAATCATTTGGACATTCCTTTTTTGTATCTTGGTTCTTTTGATACTTTGATTAATGCTGCTGGGCCTGGTTACCAGGAAAACGATATTACTTCAATTATTGTGGTTACAAGTAATATTCAGACGTTGAAAAGATATGGTAAATCAGGGGCTAGATTTGATTTAGAGTTGCCTTTTGAATTGGATTCAGTTGATCTGGCAATTTGGAAAAATGCAAGAGTCTCTGCTTTAATTAATCCTGTTGTTTATTATCTTGGTGGAACTGAAAATGTAAATACAGCGGCTTATGAATGGGTAAACGCAAATGCCTTTGAAAGAAATGTGGTTTTGCAGAGTGGAAGAAGGCAGTCAAATATTGTTTTGAGAGAATTACCTGGTGGAGTTGATCAATAATGGTTTCTGATTTAATAGTTTCCGGTAAGTTTGCGGTTTGTTTGTTAATTGAATTAGATAATCAGACCCTTTACTTTTCCGATACGGCGTTACACGAAGCAACAATTGACTGGAAAGAGCGAATAGTTGATCAGTCTGGAAATCGAAGAGGATTCAGTTTAGAAACTGGTTGGATTGAACAAAGTTCATTTGCAGTCACATTGGATAATTCCGATGGTCTCATTACTGATTTAATGAGAGAAAATGATTTTTCCAGAAAGCCGGTTTCTGTGTTTTTAAAACGAATTGAAAACGGGTCTGTTGTTTTTTCCGAATTAAGGGGTTCTGGATTTATCAGTCTTGATGAAACCGAAATCAGGAACGAAGTGGAAGTTGTTTTGAAAATCGATCCTTATATTTTCTCACATTTCAGAACGTTTTTACAGGATATCATGACTGGAGGTTTATTTCCGGATGCGGCTGAAGAGCATATTGGTTTGAGCTTTCCTATTGTCCTTGGAAATGCTAGCCGTACTAATGGTTGTGTAAAGTGTTTAATTCTGGATCATGCTGGTCATTCTGGTACAGCACAACAATTACTTTGTAATCAGGGCGGTCTGTTTGATGTTCCGAATGTTTTCAGAAAACGAGATAGTGGTTTCACAACGTTAAATCCGTCTACACATTATGATATTATTACATTTGAAGAACATGAAACTGGTTGTTTTCATGGTCATGTAATTTTGAAAGCTGCGGCTGGTCATCAGGACGGTGATGAATATTTCGCAAATGTTAAAGGGATGCCTGAAGAGGGTTTCGTAACTCTTGACGGAAGTAATGATTGGCTGGAAATAGATGCTGCTGATACTGTGGGGATGCCTGGTCATGATTTCCTTGGAAGTTTTACTGTTGAGACTAAATATCGTGCTGCAACAGTTCCGCGTACTGGTGGTGTTATTGGTGTTTTTGATAGTACTGATCGAAGCTGGTCAGTCAATCAAAGCAATGTTTTAGATATCGTCACTCTTTCACTCGGAACTGACGCTGGAGCCCGGAATTATCTTCCAGATACAACTGTCACAGCAGGGACTGATTATATTGAAAGGTGGGTTGTCGATTTTGAAGCTGGCATTGTAAGAGCCTGGAGAGATGGTGTTGAGTTGAGCTTTACAGGCTCTACTAATTTACCGTCCGGGGCTATTGAACTGAATCAAAGTTCAGAGCCATTTAAAATTGGGAGTCAACACTTCATTGGAAATGATGTTCCTTTTTCAGGTCGTATCTATTATGGAATTGTTGCTAAGGGAGCGCAGCCTTTAACTACCGGATCAAGTGATCGTGATGATCCTTTAGAAAATATAATTTCAGAACATCGACTTTTTTATAATGGTGAAGATTTAACAGGGAATAATGATTTAACTGAAGTTTCTTTATCTTCTAGTGATTACACTTTGGTTGACTACGAACGAAATCCGGCTTGGATATTAGATCGTTTGTTACGTTGGACGTGGTTCTGGAATATTCCGAGTAGTGCTGTAAATAGAGCCACTTTTGCAGCAATGGCAGAATATTTCACAAGTGTTGGATTTGATACTGATGAATATTTCTCTGGAGCTATCCCGGAAACTTTCGGAGAAAGCCAGGAATCCTCTGATATTTTACAGAAATTCTTACTCTGTTGTGGTGCTGCTTTGTCTTCTGACTCTGATGGTAAATTGATTTTAATTAATTCTGATTTTTCGGTTTTACCAGTTGAAGGTGATTCTATTGTGACAGTTTCACATCAATTAGGTGACTTGGTTGAATCTACTGTTACCATTGCTTATGAACCTATTAAAGCTGCGAATATTCAGTATAAAGGTAGTCATCATGAAAAGAACTATGCTGCAATGCTTCAGGGTTTTAATAAAACTGTAAAGGGAAAGGAAGTTAATATTAATTTGCCTTATGTTGGACACCTGGAGCAAGCAAAAAACATCATTGATATACAGATGTTGAATCAGTCCGGAAAGTTCGTTCTAGTTGATTTGTCGGTTGCTGGCTATCAAGGGTTATTGAATGAAGTTGGCAATTTTGTCGATCTGAATTTGCCGTTGATTAAGTATGAAGATAAATCTTTTCGTGTTTTTGGTGTTTCTGATAATTTGCTTTCCGGTTCGCCTGATATTCATTTAATTAGCCTTGGTGATCAAGTTGGAATTATTAGTTATTCTTTTGAAGATCAAGTGATCTTGAATTCTGTAGTTGATACTTATATTAATTTTGAAGCTAAATCAACTAGTTACGGCTCTTCTCAAATTGTAAAACATCAACAACATACTTCTATTGTAGAACGTGCTGCATATCGCTTTAATCTTTCGGAAATTCCTGGTGGAGTGACTATCCGATCTGCAAATTTAAAGTTTTATATTACTAATGCTTATAATTTTAGAGATACTGGTATACCAGAAGCAAGTTTAAGACAATTAAATTCAATTAATTGGAGTGGGGCTTCAACTTGGAATAATTTTGACGGCGGAGTCTGGACAGATGCTAATTGTGGTGCAACTCCTTTTGCGTCTCTTGTGAATTTATCCGGGGGGGGCTTTAAAACTTTTGTTTGGCTTACCGCTGGTATTACTTATTTACAAGATAGGGCTGATAATGATGGTTTGGTTCAATTAACTTTTCAACCAGGTTCGCAAATGGAACCTTTCTATGCGGAACTATATGAAACGGCTTCAAGTGATCATGCAACAAGTTCCTGGTGGCCTGAACTGATAATCAACTTCACTGTATAGGTGTGATATGACAAACGGAAAACCGACAGTTACCGATGTGTGGAAGCTTGTAACGGAGCAAAGTACTTGCCTGGGTGGAATCACTGAGAAACTTTCCGGGATTGGTAGAAGTTTAAGACGAGTTGATAAAAAATTGAATAATGATCATACCAGGTTGACTAAATTGGAGCATGTTAATCAACAGAACATCGGAGCAAAAAAACTTGGTAAGTTTGCAGGTCGTTTGATTTCTGGTTTAGTTGGTGTTTTGGGTGGAGTGCTGGCGATTTTGGCATATTTCGGTTTGATCGGAGCAATTAAAGCCGGTTGAATAGAAGCGATTTAAGCAACTCTTTCTTGATTCTGTTGTTAGGGTATTGCTTGACTATGGATACCTTGACGTAGTAGGGTAATTCAAAACATTTCAAGGGGTTTGATAATGAATATATTAATTGATCCAGGGCATGGTGCTAAAGCTCCTGGGGTTGTTGTGAATGGAGTCCAGGAAAAGAATCTCAATATAATTTATGCTCAAATGTTAGTGGGGTTTTTCAGACCTGAAGATGTAACAATAACACATCCTCCACAGGGGTATCTTGATTTATCAATTAGAGCAAGGGAATCAGAAGGAAAGGATGCGATGGTTTCAATTCATTGTAATGCAGCTTCATCTTCAGCAGCTAGAGGGCTGGAAATATTCATTGATGATCATCCAATAAGATACGACTTTCCTGAGGATTATGATCGGAAACGCTCGAATCGTCGTCTAGCTCAATGTGTTTTGGAAAGACTAAGGTCTATATATCGTAATTATAACAGCCCATTAAGGCGGCCGACTATTAAGCCTGATACGGATAGTGGGCCTGGTAAATTGACTTTATTGAGAGAGGCGAAATGTCCAGCTTGTTTGATCGAAATCGGTTTCATGACAAATGAAAAGGACATGGAAATGATGGTTAATCCTGAGTTCATTTTTGCCTGGTGTGAAGCAGTTGCAAGGGGTTTGGATGATTTCGTTAATGAAAAATAAGCAAAAGGGGTTAAAATGAAAGAAGAAAAAGGATCGAAAGCGTTTAGGATTTTAACAAGAAGAAGACTTAGAAGTTTGGAAGCATCACGAAAAGAACTTGAACAGGTTACACTTCCAGCATTGAAAAAGAATTTAACTGATTTGTCCAATTTGTTGGCAAGCCTTACTGACTCTGATGAACTTGTCGATGATACTGGTTCAGGTGATGATTCTGGAATAATTCATATCTCAGATATTACCTTTGACAAGCTTGGAGAAGCGCAAGGAATTATTGATATCTCAAAACAAAACATCGATATGAATAACTTCTATCTGAAATTTGTAATTGATCCTTTAAATCTTGCTGGAATCATGCACGGTTGTATTTTCTCTTTTTATAATTGGGATGGAAATTTCAGACCGGATGCCAGGTTTAATGGTGGTCGTTTGCAAATGGCGATTTTTGGTGATCTTGGTGATTGGCGAAAAGGCTTGATCAATATGTTCATTGCTCATGATGTTGATAAAGACGGCGGTTTTATTGCTGGCGACAAAACAGAATTTACAGAAATCAGATCCTCACGGGCTATTGATTGGACAAAAGAACATAAACTCAGATTAGAAGTTAAACGAATAGCTGTTGATCGGGTTGCCATTACTGTTGATGTTGATGGAAATCAAGTTTATCATAATCATGAGAATGATTTTTACTTTAATCCTTCACCTCAATTGGTTTTTGGTGCTGATTATTATGGTAGCCAGTTTGCGAATATTCCGGGTGCTAAATTGAGTCAGATTCGGTTGGGGAATTTATGAAACCAGTAAAAAGGACTTGTCCGCGATGCAATGCCTTTCTTACTGTCGCTGATATTAAGACTGCTTGTAATCCGGAAACCATAGCTGTTTTTGATGAGGGCTCTTTTCCATTATGGAAATTATGTTTTCTTTGTAATGAGGAATGGGCTATCCAACAAGGAACTTTTAAAAGAATTCAGGTGGTGATATGAATATATTTTACATTTTAATTTGTCTTTGTCTTTGTCTGGTAATTGGTTTTATCGCTTGCCTGGGTCTGCAAAAAGTTTCATTGACAATTGAAAAGGCTGAACATTATCAGCGAATAGCAGTAGCTCGTTTTAATGAAGTTGGTTTGATGATTAAAGCTGTTGTTGCTGCTGATCGGGCTTTTTCTGAACTCGAAGTTAAACGGTTAATTGAAATTGAAACTGAAGCAAAAAAGCTTTATCGTGAAGCGATGGTTGAGATATCAAAACGAACTGATACTCTTCTTTTGCTTCAGTCTTTGGCTACAATTGCAGAGGTTGTAACACGATGAAAACTGTAAAGGAACTTGATTGGAATGAAACTTATTTATTCCTTGCACAAGCCCAGGGTGATAACTTTATCAATAAAATGATTAAGGAAATCACGCAAACTTGGGGTGAGGGAAAAACCGAAACGGGACATGCTGGTTTGATTGTTGATAATCTTATAATTGAACAAACTTTTCCGAAACAAGGTACTGCTTCAGTTTCAAAATATCCGAAGATGTTTATATACCGTCGTTTAGGTTTGACTTCAAAACAAAAAAGGATAATTAGAAAGTTAGCTGTTGATGATATTGATAAGCGTTATGGCGTAATCAATATATTGTTGTTTTTGATTTCTGCATTGTTCTGGAAGGTAGTTACCTTACCTTTTTACATTCTTCATTGTGGGTTGAATCTCTTCAGGAGAAATAAGCGAAAATGGAATGGCCTAGAGCTTTCACTTTTACAGTTCTTGCTTCCACACACAAGCCTGGTTTGTTCACAAATGGTAGCCAGGTGTTTCTCTAAAGTTGGTATACATATTGGTAGTCATTGGTTGAGTACAACTCCGGATGGTATCCATGATTATTGCAGGAAGCATCCGGAGCAATGGGAAAGGATTATCTTGAAGAAATGAATCATCTGGCTCAGGATGTCAAACCGTTCTTTGCTTTCTTGATGTGATGACAAGATTTACGGTCTTTCTCCCAACAATCCGGACAACCCTCAACAAGTTTCGCAAGATATGGTGTGACCGCAGCGTTTAAGGGGATTTCTACTATTCGTGCTTCGTTTATACATACAGCATTGCCACAAACCGTAGTTTCGATTTTTTGATAAATCCCGTAATCATATCTAAAAGAATTACCTTCGGGAAAGTTTTTAAACATGATAGCTTTATTCTGTTCGAGTTCTTTAACTTGCATCATTTTCCTTCCTTTGTTTTATGAAAAGTTAACTACGTTTGATTTGTTTAGTTCATTGTTAAGGCTTGGAATCTCTAAGGTTTCAGGTCGTTTCCTGTAGTAATGATCAAAGAATGTTTTTACATTCGACCATCCGATAAATGTAGTTATCGCTAACGGATCAAGTCCTTTATCAGCTAATGCCGTTGCACAAGTTGCTCTGAAATCATGTGGACTTGGTAGCTCCAATTTGTAAATCAGTTTTCGTTTTATCCCACCCGTCTTTAATGTTTCATTATGAAACACATCAAACAAAATTTCCTTCATGTATTTATTAATCCAAGTTTCGGCTTTTGATCGATCAGTCCTGTCGAATGGATTGCCCCACTTATCAAGCCAAAACAGAAAGCCCAGGTTGCTTGATCGTTGATGGTTATTTAAAACGGCTTTCAGATCATCAGTCAAGGGCTGAACATGGACTTTCTCTTGTTTGCCTGGTGGATAGGTTATTAAGCCATTCTTGATGTTCTGACTGCGTAATTGTAAAGCCACTCCGATTCTACAACCGGAATAGTACAACCACTGGAAAAGCCCACCAAGTAATTGATCTCGAAATAAAACATCAAGTTCTTTCGGACTAATAGTTTTTAATGATTTGGAATTCTTTCTGAATTTCAAAGGTTTTATCCATGTTTTTGAATCGAAGTCCTTTAAATATCCCCATTGATGAAATAACAAGAGTAAACTTGATAGCTGTGTCAGGAGTGAATTGATCCCACCGGGTGAATTGCCTTTCTGTAGCTTATCGTTTCGGTAAACGGCAATGAATTCAGGCGTTAATTCTGATATATATTTAGCCTGGAATTGGTTGCAGACAGAGATAAAGTCCTTTTGGATTCTCAGGAAGTGAGCAATTGAAGATTTATCGAGTCCGGATTTGATTTTAAATTGAATGATTTTATCGAAAGCTGATTTGATGAGAATTTGTTTGTTCATTATTTCAACCTGAAGCTATTTGTTTCATCTTCATCAATTTCGATTGCAGCTTCCCATAAACAAGAAATTCCTTCTTGAATATCTTCCATATCTGTTCGGATTATTTTGTAAGCCGCCGATCCGTCATGAATATTGTTCTCAATTTCTTCATACCGCTCATAACGGCAACAATGACAGTCAAGCATATAGTCAATAAACTGTCTAATGCTCCATGATTCATCAGGGTTAAGGCCACAATAATCATTCATATTTGAAGCTTCATCAAGTTGGTACATACCGAAACCTGCATGATGATCCTTAACATTTGCTTCCATTACAACGATTCTGGTTTTGGTCTTAGTTGCGTTTGTCATTTTAATATCTCCTATAATATCAAGTGTCTACAGATTAAGATACGGACGGTTTCAAAATATGTCAAGCTATTTAGCGACTATCTTTGAAAAACTTTCTCTTTAGAGCTTGACAGACTGATTTGTTTTGCGTTATAAATTCAGTATGATAAGCGAGGGGCAAAGGATGAATAGTTCAATACAACGATTAACGGGAATCAATATTAAGTTAATCCGAGAAGACATTAAATTGACTCAACATCAACTTTCAGTGCAAGCAGATGTCAGGGAATCTTATATTAGCAAATTGGAAAATGACAAAATCCCTAATCCGAAGATTTCAAATTTATTAAAATTGAGTGGCGCATTGGGTTGTGATATTTCCAACTTTTTTGAATTTGTAGAGGCTTGATAATGTCACATAACTGTCCAGAGTGTGATGAGCTTTGCTATTGCGATACTGAAGAGGATTTTAATGAAGCTCGTAGTAAAGACTGTAAACATCCTATGACAAGACTTTGTCAGGAATTGAATGATGAAATTGACTTTGCCAAAGTTGAGGTTCCGAGGCATTATGTTGATTAATAAAGGAATAGTGAGAGGGGATCTCCTGTATGATAGTTGCACCTGTTTAACAATTGCCTGGTTTCGGTGTCCCTCTCACTTGACATAAGCACTGAAACCAGGCTTTTCAACAAAGAATGTAACACAAGCGAGGTGACAAAATGGTAGATAGGCGATGACAAAAAGCAATGTGACAGAATTGAAATCAGCAACAACTTCAGCGGTTTACAATCCTGAAGGATTTGAACAAATCAAAGAAGCTGTTGTTGCACGATTACAGCAAGAGTGGAATATGATGCATGTCGGTCTGCGTGAAATACCAGAAGGTACAGAACCTTCTTTAGTTTCAATGAAATTCGCAGTCAATTTCAGAAAAATGCAAAAAGATTCAGGCGGCGAGTTGAGTCTGGATATTGATTCTGAAATGAAAATCAAAACCGTGAAAACTACGGGATCGGCAAGAATCGAAAATGGTCAGATGGTCTTTAACTATTTCGGGACTAATCCAAATCCACCAGAACCAGAAAATGTAGAGGAAACTGGTAGTGATTTGGAGTGATCATTTTGTAAACGGCTGTGTTTTTAAGCGGCTCCTGGCACAGCCGTTTTTTTAGGGGGTTAAAATGAATAGATTAAAAACAATAACCTTTTCAGAAATCAAAACATTTCTTACTTGTCAGCAACGTTGGAAGTTCCGCTATATTGATCTGTTGACTCCTGAGACGAAGAGTCAGGCCATGTTAATGGGTAGCTATGTACATGATCAACTTGCTACTTATTATGCCGGTGCTGGTATTACTGAAGTCGGATGTGACGAAAATTTAGAAGAGAGCAATCGCCAATTTTCTTACATTATGGTTGATGCCGTTATTGATGCTGGCAAATTAAAACAATTTGATGTTGATCCGGAAAAAGAATTCATGGTTGATATTCCGGGGCGTAGAACTAAATTCACTGGTAAAATTGATGGAATAGTACTTGACCATAACGGACGTAATATTCTGATCGAACATAAGACAACAGGGAATACCTTTGACAAGCTTATAAAGGTTCTTTCTGAATCCTGGCAGTGCAAATTGTATTTGTGGGCTATTAGTCGATTGACAGATATTCCCACATGGGAATCATGCTATCAAATCATTGAAAAGCCTAGTCGATTGAGACTCAAAAAGAATGAAACGGAATCAGAACTATTAATCCGAAAAGCTCAATGGTACAGAGATACTGAACACATTCACCTGTTTTACAAACCAATGATCTTAAGTGAAATTAAAGCAGTTCCAGCATTCCTTTATACAATTGTCGGACAAATGCTCAATGCCTTGAACCAGGGTGTCACAAAAAACTGTGAAGAATGCGAGTCAATGATCTACAAAGAAGGCTGTCCGTTCCTGTCTGTCTGTCAGGGTGGTAACACAGATCATTTCGAAATCAGAGAAACTAAACATCAAGAATTGAGGGGATATAATGTCGGCTGATGATTTTAATTTAGACGTAATTGACATGTCGGAAAAAGAAGTTTGGCTTGATTATAACTGTTTACTTACCGCCTTCGGGGGTATGGGAAAAACGTATGCGCTGGCCTTTATGCCTGGGCCAATTTTGATATTGGATACCGATAGGAGTCACAAAACCTTAAGGGGTAGCAAAGGTATTAAGGTTTTAGAAATAACTTGTTATAGTCAATTGTTGAAGGTGACTCAGGTTTTAATTGCAAAGGCTGAAGCGGGAAAGTTGAAATATCGAACTGTTTGCATTGATGGTTTGACTGAATTACAAAAAATGTTATTTGCTGAAGAAATGACAATTGACGGTGTGATGAAGTCTGAAACGAAACATGGTTCAGAGTATAATGTGGCTGCTTACAAAATGCTTCAAATCTTACGATCATTGAGAGATATTCCAGGTTTGAATTTAGTTTGTACAGCGGCTATCAAAGATCCGAAAGAAACAGGGGCGCGTTATCCAATTGATGTGCCTGGTCAATTAATGGGAGCCTTGTCTCTATTTTTTGAAACTGTTATATTAATCAATGTGATTAAACGCGAAAGCGGCGAATTGCAAAGAGTTTATTTAACACAACCTGATGATCACTATAACGCTAAAATACGAAAGCCATTTAACAAAAAACCATTACCAAAACATCTATTAGATATCAGTCAATACGTCAAATGGCAAGATCAGGAACCTAATAATCCATTTGGTGATAAACAGAAAGAACCGGACACTGACACTAAAAATAAGGGAGCAAAAGGAGCTGCTAAGAAATGAGACAGAATTTTGACAATTATGAAAACGAAAAGCCCTTTGAAGGTGGGTACATTTTAGTTCCTAACGGTACTTACCTGGCTGTAATCAAGCGTTGTGAACATATCACAAAAGACAAAGATCATTTTGAAGTTGATTTCATTATCACCAATGATGGAACTGATGCTGGAATTGAATACAAGGATTGCAAAATCACTATGATGATCTGGAATCACACTAAAGCTGTAAAGCCGTTTTTAGCCGGTCGATTTAAATCAATTGACGTTGCTTGTGGCACAGGTGATAAAGAAGGAACGGATACTGATGACTGGATAGGAAAAATCGTTTCAATTGTTGTCAAGGTTGAAAAGTATAACAACAAAGACGGCAAGAGTCGTGAAGCTTCCAGGATAATGTCAGTTGGAGCGGCTAGTGAATCTGCAAAGGATCAAGCCAGAGGCGATGCACCTGGTTTGGATATTTCCAAAGAGGATTTAGAGGATTTAATGTAACTTTTGGATAAGGGGTTATCTAATGAGAGTATTGGCATTTGATCCAGGGACTACGAAAGGTGGAATGGCTTATTATGATTCAAAGGAAGGTTTTTTAGATACATGGGCTTTACCTGTTCATGAAGTCCTGAAAGGTAAAAAAAAGAATAAACAGTTAAATCCTCACAAGATCATTCACATACTTGATAATTACAATAGTCCGGATTTAGTTTTAATTGAAAAAGTTCAGGCTTTTCATCGGTCAAGCCCACAGTCAGCTTTTACCTTTGGCTACGGAGCTGGCGTAATTTATGGCATTATTGTTGCTTTAGAACTCTCTGTTGATTTTGTTTCACCTAAGACGTGGCAAAAAAAAGTTGGCTTAATTGGCAAGGCAAACAAAAATAATAATGTTCAAAAAGCTATTAATTTATTCCCAGGAAATGCAAAAGATTTTGAGTACATGGGTAACAATGGTAAGCTTGTAACTCATGACGGTCGAGCTGATGCTGCTTTAATCGCTTACTACGGGGTTTTAGAACGGGGATGAATAATGACAGGTTATTACTTCCAGGGTTTGTTTTTGTTGATCGTTGCGATTTCTGGATTTCTTCAATTGTTTGCAATTGTTTATTTAATCTGGAAGTCCGGAGAATCTGGAAAGCTTGCTGAATTACCACCGGAATTGTTTCATTTTATATTTGATACTAAAGGGGATTCAAATGAATATTAAATTATTTACAGAAAAAACATCAGACTTAGACATGAAAATCAATACTTCACAAATTCAAATTGTTGATGATCTTGATGGTGTGAGAACGAAAATTAAGTTTTTGTCAGGTGGTTATATTGTAATTCCGGTTCCGTTTGAAACTATACTTAAAAGAATCAGGGATTATGAAAAGAGTTCCCAGGCTTAAAGCTCTTTGCACTTTCAGAAGTTTAATGACAACGGTTTTAACCTTAAGGTAGAGCAGTTAAGCAATGGGTTTTGACTGCTCTAGCCTGGGCTTAAAAGGGGTTTCAAATGGATCTAAATAAAACAATCAAAATCTGTTACGGAATAGCCGAAAGGAAAGGCTTGCATAAAAAAATCATGACTCCTAAGAAATGGTTTTGTGTTTTCAATTCTGCTTTATTTAAAATTTGGGATGAAGTGGAAAAGGGCAAGCCATTAGATCAAATATATTTCAAAGATACGATATTGATGACTGATCAATTTTCTGATGGAATATCTATAAGTTTGAAAAAAGATAAGTCAGTCTTTCCTGGAAATACACATAATGCTTGCCTGTCAAAGATAGAACCACATGGCTTTATAATCAAACTCGCTGATTTGGTTATTTTACTTTTGGACTATGCCGGAATCTCTCATAATCAAATTACTTACAAGAAAATCTCATGGTTAAATGATGAATTGGCTACATCATTATATCTACTTAATAGTGAATTACTTCAATTACGTGCTGTAGCCAGAAATGAACCGGAAGAATTAAATAGAATGCTAACTCATGTGATCATGTGCTGTTTCGGATTCGCCGCTCAACATCGCTTAGACCTGGAGTTGGCTATTGAATTAAAATGTGAGTACGAATACAGCCTAGTGCGTAAGCTTAAATGATAATCGATTTAGGGGTGTCAGTGTATGTCAGAAGAATTTGAAGAGCTTAAAACGGATTATTTGATGGTTCCGAAAGCGTTATTTGAAGACGAAGATTTAACTCCTTTTGCCCGTCATTTATTTATTGAATTACTGTTTCTGGCAACTGAAAAAAATGCTGGGAATCAGAAACAAAAAACGCCCTTAGAACCAGGGCGAATAATCATCAAATATATTGAAATAGAAAGGTATTTAAAGGTCACTCGTGGTATCTTTGCAGGCGGAATCAAAGCTTTGTTTAATAAACATTGGATAAACATTGAGTCAACAGGCAGTAAGCAAAGAGGTGTAATTGTAAGTATAAGCAATCCTTGCACTTACAAAGCGTTGCCGGAAGTTAATAATCAAGAGATAACCAGAGGCTCATTGAGTAAAAGCACTAGTATATATAATAATAGTACTGTACATGACAATTCTAGTACAATTACAGAACCTAAGATACTGTTTAATTTGTACAACGTTGTAATGTCTGATAACAAACTCGAACCTGCTATAAAACTTACTCAGATCAGGCGTAAATTGATCAATACCAGACTCAAAGAAAATGCCAGTTTTGAATACTGGGAATCTGTGTTTCAAAGTGTAGCTGATTCTGATTTTTATTCAGGTCGTTCTGGTGAATGGCTGGCTTGTGATTTCAACTGGATTCTTAAAAACTCAGAGCATCATGAGAAATTATACAGGCTCCGGAAAGCTCATGCGAAGGAACGGAGTGGACAGTTGAAAGGGAAACCCGTAACCAGGGCGCAAGAGCTGGAAAAAAGCGGTTCGATTGGCGGTAATGTTGAAGCGGTTGAGGAATGGGTTGAACGTAACACAGAGGAAATTTGATTATGGAAGACACAAAACCGATATTGAGAATATTTAATAAAAAAGCCTTTATTTGGTTTATGTCGTTATCGTCTCGGCAATTACGACAGGAAGCTAAATTATATAAACTCACTTCGGAACAAATTGAAGGTCTTGTCAACCATCATTTGCGAAAGGTACATCAGGAATGAAATGATTATGGATTATTACTCAGGATGTGAAAACTGTGATCATGGATTCAAAGCTACAGTGGCAGAGGTCAAGAAAGGTCAACAGGGGCATACAAAGGCTTGCAAATGTCTGAAAAATAAAGTTTGGGAATATTTTGCTTCCAAGGTTTATGGACTTCCAGAAAGGTACATTGCAACTGATTTTTCTAAAACTGATAAAGTCAGACTCAACCGAGTTAAAAAGGCTATTAATTTTACTGAATCTTTGTACCTTCACGGCAATGTTGGGAGTGGAAAAACACATTTGTGTGTTGCTGCTTTGAAGTATTATCATATTGTTCAAGATCGGAAACAAGCGTTATGGACTATGTGCGGAATGGGTCGTTGTCCTGAATGTAAAGGTGTCGGCTGTTTGTTTTGTGAGGGTTCGGGCTGGTTGGATAGGGGTAATCCTTCGAGGCCCAGGAAGCACGCTATTTATGTGTCTTGCTATGATCTGATAGCTGAGTGTAAGGAGTCTTTTAATTATAGTGACGTTGATTCATCGAAGATATTCAGACGGGTTATGGAGTGCAATTTTTTGATTCTTGATGAGTTCGTTACTGGTTTGAATTCAAAGCATTTTTCTGATGAATTCTTCAGGTTAATTGACTATCGGTATAATCATGATCTACAGACATTTTATGTATCAAATAGTTCTTTTAATGAACTAAGGAATATTGATTCACGGATTTCATCTAGGATAGCGGAAATGTGTAAGGTGCTTAAGTTAAGCGGTGGTGACAAAAGGCTGAAAAATGAAAATAAGTAAGTCAGCCATTCTTTTGGTTACAGCAATGTCAACCGCTGAAAAAAGGAAAATCGTTATGTATCAATTTAAGAAATTTAACCAGGTTAATGCAAAGCTCTTTGGTGGTTATACTAATTTAACACCTGGCCTGGTTAATCACATTCTTGAAGTCAGGCAGGTCGCAACGGGTAAGAATAGAACTGATGCTATTGCTATGATGATTTGGTTCGCTTACATGACAATTGCGATTGAGGATATTTGGCGGTATTCCACCTTTGGTTTTTCCAGAAAAACGAAGATTATTACTATTCGCTATTTGATCCATTCATATTCAACAGGTGATATTTCAAAGTACTTGAAAAGCAAGGGTTATGGGATTAATACACGGGCTGTTTGGGAGGAATTGTCAGGACGTAGTGCAAACAGAGAATGGCCATTTGGTAGACCTGGTATCTACGATTATTTTGTAACAGTTTATTATTGCTTATTGGGGGGACGAAATGAACGAAGCTGAAAAGAAGAAAGCATTAATAACCCTGTTTGATGAAATGATATCAACTGTGATTGTAGAAGACGTGCCATGCACTGACTTGACCTATCTTTCTATGTTTGATGGCGAAGGGAATAGCCATTGTTATTTTGCTATTCCTGAAGACGCAGAAGAATTCAAAGCCTACTTCATCGACTTTCTACAGAAAGCAAAGGAAGGTGTGAAGTGATTGAGGAATTGAATTTCACAGAGTGTTTGAGTGTTCGTCAACCCTGGGCTGGGTTAATAGTTTCAGGACTTAAGACTATTGAGAATCGGACGTGGCGGCCGCCTGAAAGAATTTGGGGCAAACGAATTGGAATTCATGCTTCACTGAAATATGATTGGGACGATTTTGCTAATGAAATTGTAAGTTATCTTGTTGATAAAGTTCACGAGTTAACACAAATTAAAGGCGCAATTATTGGCAGTGTGATCGTCAATTCTCATGTAATTGAATCGGACTCTGTGTGGTTTACTGGGCCTTTCGGCTGGATTCTATCCGATCCTAAATTCCTGAAAGAACCGATACCGTGTAAAGGGAACTTATCACTGTGGAAAATACCAGAGGGGTTATTATGCAAAAAGTGATTGATGTCGGTGAATTTGAAAGATGTTTGAATTATCCACAAAAAAATTGTGATGTTTGTGGAGATAGTTTTAGAGAAGGGGATCAGCTAAAACAGTTTCGGATAAAAAAACTTTCGTCTAAACGAATTTTTACTTTTCATGGTGGCGTTATTGGCAATTTACCTGGTGTGAAAACTGTACATCCTTGTGAAATGATAATTTGTGAACTTCTGGATTCGGGGAATCATCAAGCTTTGCCAGAAAAAGGTAGTCTTTACCAGGCATTGCAATTCAAATGGAATCAATTTAATCAAAGGGGTATATGATGACAGTCAAATCAACCAGACAGTTTTTGTCGTTTATGAGAATGGTCAGAAAAGAACTGAAAAAATCTGAATTCAGAGAAAGTCTTGAGCGGATTGAGAATGATGGTATGCTGGAAATATTTGAAGATATTGTTGACGCTATCGGCCTTTCTGTTTCTAGGCAAGATAAACATGATGTCGCTAATTTGTGCCTTGATTTAGCAAGTTGCGCTTTTGTGCTTTGGAGGGTTAGCAAATGATCGTAGCAAATGATGATAATACAATTGTTTTTGTTTGTGATGAATGTTCGGATGATTTACAAACAGATCAAATTGAATTCGATGCTGCTTTAGCAAAGGCAAAGGCTGAAGGCTGGACTTCTGTTAACAAAGGAACTCTTTGGTCGCATTATTGCAATGCTTGTGCCTGGGTTACAGGAGTTAATCACAGCAATAAACATGAATGGATAACAAGAGAGCCGCAAAGGGGTTAATCATGATTGATGTCGGATATGTTTTACTTGCTATTTGTCTCAGTGCCTACTTATCAAGTCAGTTCACAAACATGGCTTGTTATGGAATGACAACAAAGCCGATTCGCGCCGGTGTGTTTTTGCTTTCCTGGTGTGCTTGTCTTGGTTGTTTGTTATTCGTTGGTGATATGGTTTTTGACTTTTTTGGAGGTTGATATATGAGTGAATGTATAATCTTAAACTTTCCTGTTCAATGCAAATGTAACGAAACTGAATATTGTGAAAGTTGTAATCCCCACTTTGATGATTTCGAACGGTCAAAGGTCTATATACAGCAGCAAATGGGAATACGGGCTAGTGAACTTTCCCAAAGCTTGCTTGAAATACTTTTAAAAGGAGAATGAGAAATGCAACAATTCAAATCCATGAATAGCGAATTGGAAAACAAAATCAAAGAGTTCAAGAAACGACAAGACAAGCGAAAAGAATCTGAATCTGCAAAACCTGAGAAAATCATAATCGATGAATCCAGGCTTGAAGAGGACATATCGGAACTCAGATTTCAAGCAACTGAACAGGACAAAATACTACAAGAAACGCTTGCAAGGTTCAAACCGGGGTATGATCTGTTGGCTTTACTTATGAATATAGGGAAAAATGGATTCATAGTGGAAGAATTCAAGCATGACGGGGGTACGCATACCCAGACGTTGACGGTAAAATTTAAGAGGCTTAAATGAGAGTTTTTGGAGGTTTGGAAATGCACAGTTATGATTTAGTAGATAAGGCTTTAGCGTTTTTTTTAGTGTTGATGGGAATAGCTTCTTTAGCAATTGTTGTGTTTGCTATTGTTCAGGAGCTTAAATGACTTATTCGGGGGTTGGAAATGAATTTAGTTAAAGGATTAAGAGGCGAAATACAACGCGCAAGAGAAGAATTAATTCCATCGTATCAAGAAATCGGACAGGCAGGAGCATTTGTAATGTCCTATTTACCGGAACTGGTAGCCAAAGCTGAGAAGGCTCTGGACACCGGTGACGCAGTAGAAATGATTCGATGTTATAAACAGCTTAAAGAAATGGAATAATAAGAGTTTTTCCGGCTCGAAATGCTGTTTCAACCGAGGCTTTATTCGAGCCTCAAAAGTTAATTTAATCAGTCTCTCAAATAACTAATTGACTGATTTAATATCTTTGATCTTCACTGAACAGAATCAAGAGGGTTGGCTAAGCGGTTGTTTCTTGTAACGTTTGCCGGAGCCGGAAAATTCAAAGGAGAGTATCAAATGATTTTATTACTAGTGCTATTGGCCTTTGGGCCGAATGATATCAACTCAGTAACAATAACAGGAATTTACGATGACAGTTTCATTTGTCGATCAGAGACCGAGGTCTATTATAGAATCCGGATCGATCGGCGTTTCGATGTTATCGTTGCCAGGAAAATCCCACCGAATCTTCGTGATGCTAATTGGGGTTATGACGGATTAGCATTTATTGCTGTCAGTGGAAAACTAGTCAAACGGAAAATCAAAGGTCAATGGGAATTAGTGATTCTTGCAGATAAGTTGATATGGATTGAGAATTAAAGGAAGGTGTTGAATGAGTGAATATGATGTTGCAAAATTAAAAGAAGCTAGCGAAGCAATTCAGATATCAGTAGAAGCTTTTCGGCAAGTGAATTACGAAAATTTAAAATCTTTTGAGGATAAGGTTTTATACAGAATGTTAAGTAAGCCACTAAGTTGTTTTAAAGGTATTGAGGTTTTCCCTGATCATTCGAAGGAGAGAGCCAATGACAACTGAAGATGCTATTAAATGGCATGATGAAAACTTTGATACATCATGGAAAGAAAAAGATAAGCTGGTTAAGGTTGCCACTATTCGGGGAATGTCAATAGCCGT
>SDBT01002056.1_pt1 | contig 36103 bp, 23 predicted proteins | sample 2277101 | NCBI WGS metagenome assembly SDBT01 (sample SAMN10404973, study PRJNA504765) | marine sediment metagenome | isolation source: marine sediment core GS10_PC15, 103 cmbsf | place: Arctic Ocean: Southern Knipovich Ridge | collected 2010 | reverse complement strand
ATAAAACTTGAGATAAACGGGGAGGATCTTAAAATCATGGGCTATAAACCTTCTTCTAAGTTTAAAGAAGTACTCGGAGAGGTATTTGCCCTGAAATTAAATGGAAAGATCTCGGGTAGAAAAGATGAGCTTCAAAAGGCAAAGAAGCTGATGGAATCTATAAAATAATTACAAAGCCTTCAAAAAGCCGGCTATTATTCCCACAGGTGATTATTCCTATACGATAGAGTATGTGGATTATCAGGTACTAAGCTAATAAAGGAATATGATCTACCCGGTATTATAGTTGCTTTAATAGACGATCAAGAAGTCATATATAACAGGCTTATAGTCTTTCCAATATCGAAGAACAAACGCCTTCTACCCTTGATGCTATATATAAGATAGGTTCGATTACGAAGTTATTTACAGGTATTGAAATAATGCTATGTCTGAAGAAAAATTATTTTATAATTATAACTTTTAAAGTACAATATTTTGATATAAGAAATTATATCCTATATCTTTGTATTAATTTAAACAAAGGGTGAATGGAAAACTGCCTCATATCTGAACTTAAAAAAATATCAGATAAATATAAGCTGGATGAAAAGATCCTTTTAACCCCCGACTTCAATACGGGCCGCCAAATACTGCAGACACTCTCCAGAAATGGTCCGGGATGGATAAATTTTAAAACCGCAACAGTAGCCTCGCTAGCATCGGAAATTGCCTCAGAAAAGCTTCATACTGGTAATATTGAAAAGATATCTTCGGTAGAGTCCAACTTCATAATAGATGGGATATTTACGAGACTTGCAGAAGAGGGAGCCTTAAAGTATTTTGAAAAGCACACAATAAATACAGGCATTATTAACACTATGACAGACATTATAGTTGAACTTAAAATGTCAGGGCTCTCCCACAAAGATATCAAGGAAGATAATTTTATTGATCCTAAAAAAGCTAAGGATATAAAGCTTATATTTTCAAGATATGAAGATGCTATAAAGAACAAAAGACTGGCAGATAATGCAGATATAATAGCTGCTGCAAATAAAATACTGGAGGATGGCAGTGTATCGGACAGAAGTATTAAATATATTGTTCTTTCAAGATATTCAAATGCTACCTTAGAAAAGAAATTCCTTAACAGCATCTCAGCCGGTAACCTTATAATCACAGACGAAGAAGAAGTTTACGGCCTAAGCGTCCCTAAAAACAGGTGGAAAAAAGAAGGCAGTGCCGCCACGATGGAACCTGTTTCTAATATTGAAAGGTCCGGCTGGCTCTTTAATGTAGATAGCGCCCCTCTGCCGCTTGATGACGGCACCATAGATCTCTTTAGCGGAGCAAACTACCGGGAAGAGTTGTACGGACTTTTTGGTCGTATTGTGGCTGGAAAGACCCCCCTAGACAGGGTGGAGATCATATATACAAACAGTGATCCCTATCTTATGTCATTATACAATATCTGCACAAAGCTTGGACTGCCTGCATCCTTTTCAGAAGGTCTCCCGGGAGATAGAAGCAGGCCCGGAATGGCTCTAAAAGGGTTTTTACAATGGGTGGGTGACGGCTTTGCTGAAAGTCATTTAAGAAAGCGATTAAGATATTCCCTTATAAAAACCACTGGAGTAAAAGGTACCCAGCTTGCCCACGCCTTAAGGATGTCTAAGGTCGGCTGGGGAAAGAACCGTTACAGCCTTGTGTTGAATAAGGAAATAGCTGACCTAAAAAATAAAGCAAAGGATAGCGGAGAGAAGGACCATAAGTGGAAGCTGGATATTTACGAGGAACTTTCTGCTATAACAAAAAAGCTAATAGATATGGTCCCTCCTTTAAATGCTGATGGCAAAGTGGACTTTGCCAGGCTATGTACTGCCTGCCTTAAGTTCTTAAATGACCTAGTATCAGCCACAGATGAGGATGAGGCGGCATATCTTTCAAACCTTAAATGCAGGCTTGAAGTCCTTGCCCGGATAGCTGAAAATACCGTATACCTCGAAGAAGCAATAAGCAAGCTGTATGAGGTGATGGCAAAACTGCCCTTTAAGACATCCGGCCCCCAGCCCGGCTGTCTGCATATATCCAGCCTTTCGTCCGGCGGAAGGTCCGGAAGGAACAATACATATATTGTTGGAATGGATAGTCATAAATTTCCCGGAACTGAGACTCAGGACCCTGTGCTTTTAGATGAAGAAAGACAAAAGATAGATACTGGCATAAGGCTCTCAAAAGACAGGCTAAAGGAAAAGCTATACGACTTTGCTTCCATGCTTTCAGGACTAAGAGGAAAAGCCACAGTAAGCTATGCCAGATATGATATAATAGGCGACCGCCAGATGTTTCCGTCATCTGTTTATCTTCAGGTGCATAGATTAAAGAAAGGCAGTCCTACCATAAGCTATCAGGAACTTTTCAGTATGCCTTCAAAACTTTCCGGTACCGCAAAAACAATAGACATGACAGGATGGTGGATAGAAAGACTTACAGGCAGCGGCAGCATAAAGGACGGTAGAGATTCCATTTTTGATATATATCAACACTTAAAACAGGGAAGCTATGCAATAAGGCAAAGATCCGGAAGTGAACTTACCATATATGACGGCCTTATAATCCCTGAGGGAGGCGAGCTTGATCCCAGAAAAAACAGTGAGCTCGTACTGTCATGCTCTGCAATTGAGACATATGCAGAAAATCCATATTCATTTTTCCTGCAGTATATACTTAAGGCAAGAAGGCCGGAAGAGGTAGTAAAGGACAGACTGGTATGGCTGGACCCCGCACAAAGGGGAAGTCTTTTACATGAAGTGTTCCAGCTATTTATAAAGAAAATAATAGATAGTCCTGACAGGCCCGGAAGAGACGGGCAGAGAAATATGATAAATAAGATACTTGACGGGTTAGTTAAAAAATACATTGAAGAGGTTCCCGTTCCGGGATGGACCGCATACGATAGCGAGGTGGAAGCATTAAGAAGAGACCTGGAGGTATTTCTTGATATAAATTCAAAGCTTTCAGATCCGTATCTTACAGAGTTTGAGTTCGGGTATGGAGACAGGGAGCCCGTAAGAGTATCTCTTGGGGGAGGCAATTGTATCCGCATAAAAGGAAAGGTGGACAGGGTAGATATAGACATCGACAGTAATTATCATGTCTGGGACTATAAGACGGGGAGCGCCTTTGCATTTAATGACGGGGACTATATTGTAGGTGGCAGGCAGGTACAGCATATACTCTACGGCAAGGCAGTGGAGGCAACATTAGGAAAAGTAGTAAAAAGCGGCTATATACTTCCTACGGAGAAGGGGCTTAGCTCCGGGAAAGGGATTGTATTCGAAAGGGATCCACAGCAGGAAGAGAGGTGGCAGCCAGCCATTAATAGCATTATGGACCTTATGGCAGAGGGCCTCTTTATAATATCGGATAAGGAAAACCCGCCATATATTGACGACAGCGATATATACGGTACTGATGGATTAAAAAAGTCGATTAAAAATAAGATAAAAAATTCAGGCAGCAAGCTGCTTGGTAAATGGGATAGTTTAAAGGATTATAGATAAGATATTATGGATCACGACTTAAAAGACAGTCTGGCCAGGAAAAAGATAGCAGAAGAGCTTTCGGTAAGCTTCTTTGTAGAAGCCGGTGCAGGCTCCGGAAAGACTTACTGTCTTGTGGAAAGGATGGTAAACCTTATAAGGTCCGGCAGTGCCAAAATGGGACGAATAGCTGCTGTTACTTTTACACGCAAGGTAGCAGCTGAGCTAAATGAGAGGTTCCAGATAGGTCTTGAAGAGGCTTTAATTAAAGGCGGCCCGGAAAATGAAAAAGGCAATATAAGGGAAGCGCTTTTAGATCTTGAACAGATCTTTATTGGCACTATTCATTCCTTCTGCGCAAAGATATTAAGGGAAAGGCCCGTAGAGGCGGGAGTCGATCCCGGATTTACCGAAATAGAAGAGGACCAGGATTTAAGTCTTGCGGAAAGGGTGTGGGCTCAGTATCTGGAAAATGCAAAGCTTAAGGATGACAGTAATCTAAAGTTTATACAGGATATCGGCATAAGGGCTTCTGACCTGAAGGAGATCTATTTTAAGTTTATACAGTATCCGGATGTAGAGATAGTGGCAGAAGTTGTGGATAAGCCTGATTTTAAAGATACGAAAAAAGCTATAGCAGAACTGCTTGATTTCTTTAAAGAAGTGATGCCGGATGTTCAGCCGGAAAAGGGCTGGGACAAGCTTCAGGAGATGATAAATAAGAGCATAAGTTTTGTCAGTTCAGGCTATATGGACTCTGACAGGAAATTTGCTCAGCTTCTGGGCATGCTGGCAAAGACGCCAAAGATAACACAGAACAGGTGGCCGGATGGGAACAGCAAGACATATCTTGAAAAGATGGAAAAGTTTCAAGTTGAGGTTATAGGTCCCGTACTTACAAGCTGGAAGGAATATATTCATAAGCCGCTTACCGATTTTATAATAGACGGTGCAGAGTATTACAGGGAGTGGAGAAGGGACCATTCAATACTTAATTTTTCCGACCTCCTTATAAATACAGCGGAGCTTTTGCGCGGAAACGGCGAGGTCAGGGGATATTTTAAGAAAAGATTTACACATATCCTGGTAGACGAGTTCCAGGATACAGATCCTGTGCAGGCTGAGATAATACTCTTTCTTACAGGAAACGATATAGCTGAAGATAATTGGAAGAAGATCAAACCCGCCCCGGGTTCGCTTTTTGTGGTAGGTGATCCAAAGCAGAGCATATACCGCTTCAGGAGGGCAGATATTGATATCTACAATCTGGTAAAAGCAGTATTTGACGGCAGGGGCGGAGAAGTGCTGGACCTTTATTCCAATTTCAGGTCACTTCCCTTTATGCAGGAGACTGTAGCGGATGTATTTAAGACAATCCTTCCCGGGGAAGAGACAAAATACCAGGCCAAGTATTCTCCATTAAATGCTGTAAATCCATTAAATAAGGAATGCCTGTCCGGGGTGCTGGATAATCCTATCGGTAAGGTTTTCAGGGATAGTGCCGCAGAGATTGCAAGGATAGATGCGGCAAGGATAGCTAACTGGATAAAGGATGCAGTAGGCGGAAGCTTTAGATTGCAGAACGATAAAGACAATGCTGTAAAGCCGGCTGCAGGAGACTTTTTGATCCTTACAAGGTATAAGAAGAATCTAAAAGTTTATGCTAAAGCTTTAGAAACGGCCGGCATACCGTATGATATCTCGGGAGGGGAGAGTTTTAGCCAATCTTCTGAGCTGGCAGAAATCTATAGATTGCTAAAGGCAATTGATGACTATAAGGATCCGGTGGCCCTTATAACAACACTTCGGGGTATGTTTTTTGGCATCAGCGATGACAGATTGTATCAGTTTAAAAAAGCTGGCGGAGTCTTTTCATACTATAGCGAGGCTCCAGAGGGCTTTAGTGAGTTTGATAAGGCTTTTAAGGTATTAAAGGATTATAGCGGGATAGTAAGGAACCACGGACCGGTGATTGCAGTGGAGATGATAATAGAGGATACGGGAATAGTGCCGTTATCAGTATGTGAGGAAGAGGGATTAACCAGGGCCGGTAATATTTTTAAGGCTCTGGAGCTTTTAAAAGAAAATGGAAGCGATGGGCTGGATGTATTTGGCGATCTTGTAAGAAATCTTGGCGAGCTTTTAGAAGGCGGCGGTATCGAGTCTGCAAGCCTTAAAGCTTCCGGGGATGATTCAGTAAGGATTATGAATCTTCATAAGGCCAAGGGACTTGAGGCGCCTATTGTGATACTTGCTGATCCTATGGGCGGTGGAGCTGATTTTGAGCCGGACCATCATATTACAAGGACGGGTAAGTCATCTGCCCTCGGGTATTTTACAATTACGAGGCCTATGGGAAGCTTTGGAAGGGAAACTATTGCTCTTCCGCCAGATTGGGAGGATAGGGCTTCTGAAGAGAAATTATATGAGGATGCTGAAAAAGCCAGGCTTGAGTATGTGGCAGTAACCAGGGCTAAGAATATTCTGGTAGTGAGTACATACAGGGAAGGAAATAGGAAGAAGGCCTGGGAGTTTATGTATGGATATCTTTCCGGTAAGGATAAGGTCGAGGCAGCTGAGGAGGTAAATGGTGACGCAATGGAAGCTACCGGGATAAGTGCCGGTGAATGGGAAAAAAGTAAGGAAAAGATTTTAGAGAGTGCTGAAGGTGTGAGTGACCCCAGTTATTTTCTTACCAGTGTTACAACTGAGGCAAAGGAAGAGTTTGTATTTGAAAGTAGTGCCGGAAGCGGTACGGGCTGGGGGACGATTGTTCATAAGGCACTGGAGTTAGTTGGAAGAGGGGGATATGATAGTTTGAAGGTGCTTGGTAAGAGCTGGATAGAGGAGGAAGGAAGGGGTGTAGGTGAACTTGAGAGGCTTATGGAGGTAGTTGACAGGTTTATGAAGAGTGAGCTCTGGGGGAGGATACAGAAGGCTAGTAGGAAATATTTTGAGGTACCGTTTGTGCTGGAGGATAGTGAGGTTAATGGAAGTGAGGAAAGCGAAGGTAGCGATAATGGTGAGGGTAGCAGTATTGTGTATGGGGTGATTGATCTTGTGTTTGAGGAAGAGGATGGATGGGTCATAGTTGATTATAAGACAGATGACTATGAGAGGGATGAGGAGAGGAAGAGTGCGTATCAAAAGCAGGTTGATATGTATGGGAAGTATTGGGAGAGGATAAGTGGTGAGAGGGTTAAGGAGAGGGTGCTGGTTGGGTTGTGAGGTTTTCAATTAGATGAGTACATTTCTGCAATATATCAATAAACGAAATTACTACAAAGACATTAAAGGGTATATGAAGAATTATGTAGACATGAAAAATACTTCTAGAGTTATAGATATTATATTTTCATGCTATAATACTTTATACAGTAAGTGTCTAAGCCAAATAGATAACCAGCTAAATTATTTTAAGAAAAACTTATTTATTCAAGAAATCTACATAATCTGTATATGTAAGCAAAGAACAGGAAAATATTATGAAAATTGAATCAATAAAAATTGAAAATTTTAGAAGTTTTCAGGATGAAACGATTATTCTTGAAAATTTCACTTGTTTTGTTGGAGCAAATGGTTCTGGTAAATCAACTGTTTTAAATGCTTTAAATGTGTTTTTTAGACAATATAAAGATAGCAAGACAGATTTAAGTAAACTTACGAATGAAGATTTCCATCATAAAAATACAGATATACCAGTAAAGATTACAGTTACATTCACAGAACTTTTAGATGCAGCAAAAAAGGAACTGTCTGATTACGTAAGACAAGATAAACTGATTATTTCATCTATTGCTAAATATGATAACACAACTGATAGTGCGGAAGTTAAACAATATGGAAATCGTTTGGGCTTAGATAGCTTTCGGAAGTATTTTGAAGCTGACAAGAATGGTGAAAAAGCTGATACCTTAAAATCTCTTTATGCAAACCTCCAAAAAGAATATCCTGACTTACCTAAGGCTAGAACAAAACCAGAGATGGCTGATGCTCTCAGAAAATATGAAGTAGAACATTCTGATGATTGCATCTTAATACCTAGCGAGGATCAGTTTTATGGCGTAAGTAAAGGTGCGAATAGATTAGGTCGTTATGTACAATGGGTATTTGTTCCTGCATCAAAAGATGCTACAGAAGAAAGCGAAGAATCAAAAAACTCAGCTTTAGGGCAATTATTGGCAAGAACTGTTAGAGCCAAAGTAAATTTTGCAGACAAAGTTGGTAAATTGAAGGAAGATGCACAAAAGGAATATCAAAGAATATTGGAAAATGAGCAGTCTGTATTGGACTCGGTTTCCTCAACATTGCAAGATAGTTTGGAGTCTTGGGCACATCCTGGTATCACCGCTCAAATACTATGGAAACAAGATTCTGAAAAATCAGTAAGAGTAGAAGAACCTTGGGCATATATTAAAATTGGAGAGCGGGGTTTTGAAGGTAATTTGGCAAGATTTGGGCACGGATTACAGCGGTCATATATGCTTGCCTTACTTCAAGAAATAACAAAAATATCTGATGAAACCGCACCAACATTGATAATGGGAATAGAAGAACCAGAGATTTATCAACATCCACCCCAAGCTAAATATCTTGCGGAGACTTTAAATGAACTTTCAGAAAAAAATTCTCAAGTGCTAATTTGTTCACATAGTCCTTTATTTATTCCAGGCGACAATTTTGAGGCGATAAGAGTTGTTAGAGAAAAGGATAAACCCAGCACATCCTATGTCTCACAGCTTTCGTATAGAGCCTTGTCTAATAAGCTTGAAGCATCAGGACAGAAAGCACTAAAAGAAGAGGGAGTGTTAGCTAAACTATATCCATTATTAAATCCGACAATTAATGAAATGTTCTTCTGTAATAATCTGATTTTAACTGAAGGTATAGAAGATATTGCATACATCACAACATATTTAATGCTTACAGAAAAGATTTCGGATTTTAGAAAATACGGATGCCATATAGTCCCAGTAGGAGGAAAAAGTTTGATCATTAAACCGTTGGCAATGGCTAAACTACTGGATATACCAGTTTTTGTTGTTTGTGATGCTGATACCGATAAGGATCTACTTGAAGTGGAGGATAAACGTAGATCTGAAGTAGGAAAGCATAAGAAGGATAATAAATCAATTTTAAATCTTTTAGATTATTCAGGCTTGAGTGAATGGCCAGATGCCACAATTATCAAAAATGATTTATATATGTGGAAAACAAATCTTACAAAAATTGTTGAAAGTGAATTTGGCGAAGATTGGAAGACATACAAAGATTCCGCATATAAATATTATGGAAGCCCCGGTGGTTTAAAAAAGAATCCACTTTTTCTTGCACGTGCGCTAAAAACCGCATGGGAAAATAATTTAAGATCGAGCATAATTGTCAAATTAGTTGATAGTATTATTAAATTCGCAAAACAAAGAAATAGTTAATAAATTATTGGCACAAATTTTAATTATGATAAAAATTAAAGACATATCTAAGGCAGACTGTATTAAATTAGCTACAAAAATACAAGAGGACATATATAAGCCCGCGTTTAATTTTAAAACTACAATTTTTCTATGTGGTGCCGATATATCGCAAACAAATATGATGAGGTATAAATTTTCAGAAGCTCTAAAAAATAATTCATTATATTGGTTCTATTTTGATATTATTTGTCCAGAAGATATTTTTGACGAACTACTTTATAGCTCAAAGTCGGGTGATTTGATTTCTTTGGAGGGTTTGTTGGCAGATAGTGTTGATGTTATTATATTAATTCCTGAAAGTCCTGGCTCTTTTGCAGAGTTAGGAGTGTTTGCAAATAATGCAGAATTAAGAAAAAAATTAATATGTATTATTGATAAAGGACACAGGAAGGATAAAAGTTTTATTAACCAGGGACCGTTAAAATTAGTTAAAAAAGAAAATAAAAAAGGAATCTTATATGTAGATCCAAATAATATAGAAAATGAAATAAGTAAATTAACTTCAGCAATAAAAAAAATAAAAAAGAAAAGTACAAAAAAAAGTGACAAAATATCATTGCTACAGCTCGATAATTTTATTTTACCTTCAATATTTTTATTACAGCCTGTCACCAAATCAACATTAATAAAAATGGTTAAACATGCGACACGGGATGTTGTAAATTCGTACCAAACTACAACAACAGCTTTAACTAGTTTGACTAAAAAAAAACTATGTGAATTGACTTCAAAGGGTTACAAACTTACATTAACAGGTATTGAAAAGTTCCTATATTTTCAAAAGACAAAAAGTAGAGTAAAAAGGCATGACGAAATTATAAAAATGGATGATTTACGACTTGAAATCTTTAATTTAAGATATAGGGGAAAAACACTTAGAGTATAAGGCAGTTCTTTTTAGACGCTATTTATTTAGCGAGTGGATGTTGTTTCGGCATCCGAGTTATAAGCTTGTCTTTATTTTTGCAAATTATAGGATAAAAGAATTTTATCATATAATTCACGCAACATTTTTGAAGTAAAAAGAACTGTCTTTGTACCATTTAGAATGGAATATACTTATGATAAAAAGCAATAGCATAAAGCTCAATATGCTTGGCTTGCCAGTTATCCAATCTTTGGATGATTTTTCCATGCATACCCATATTTCAAAGCGAACAATATATCAACTCTCTATTCGCTCCAGTTGTTATTATAAAATTTATCAAATTCCTAAAAAATCAGGTAAACTAAGGACTATTTCACAGCCAAGTAAAAAACTAAAAGGGCTTCAGGCATGGATACTCATGAATATTTTAAATTGTATAAAAGTATCAAGTTCTTGTAAGGGTTTTGAAATAAGAAGTTCTACTTTTTATAATGCGATACCTCATATCGGAGCAAGCGCAGTACTAACTATTGATTTAAAGGACTTTTTTCCATCTATTTCAAGTAAGTTTGTTTATAATATTTTTAAAACAATCGGATACAACAAACTTATTTCTACGGTTTTATCAAATATTTGTACATACAAAGGAGCATTACCTCAAGGTGGTCCTTGCTCACCAAAACTTGCAAATTTAGCTTGCTGGGCTATTGATAAAAGAATACAAGGTTTTGTTGGTAAACGTGGAATAACTTATACAAGATACGCAGACGACCTTACATTTTCAGGCTTAAGTCCGGTAAAAGTCGTTCAAGTAATACCTACAATAAAGACCATAATTGAAAGTGAAGGATTTAAAATTAATCGTTCAAAGACAAGAATTGCTGGTTCTGCTAGAAAAAAAATTGTTACAGGTTTAATTATTACGGAGGATAACGTAGGTATTGGTAAGCAAAAATATAAGGAATTAAGAGCAAAAATTCATCATCTTACTCATTCAACTTCAAAAGAAAACCAGAAATTATTAAATGAAGTAAAAGGCTGGCTTTCGTATCTTAATAGTGTTGATAAAAATAGATTTTCTAAAGCAATAAAGTATGTTGATGAACTTTCTATTAAATTCCCTGATAGTCCAATTATTAAAGTAATGTAAAACCAGTAGCTTGAACTGTTAAAGTGGAAATATTTAAATTGAGATAAGCAATCTGTTACAGCCCCAAGGGTCTTGTCCGATATTTGGGGTTTATTTAATTTTTTGGGATTTAACAATTACATCAGTGATTTTATACTGATATAATCTATGTATTTTGAGCTTTTCATCATTAAATATAACGTAATTATTACCATCAGCAATTGAGCTCTCATATATAATTCCATGAAAACCAATGTTTTTAAGCAATTCACATAGAAATTGACTTAGAAGATATTCTAAATTCGCCTCCCTTGGTATTATTGGTTTTGATAGCTCATTTCCAAGAAGAGTAAGGAACGGCATATTTTTATATATAAGCTCTAATTCATTCTCTCCATTTAATTCAAATGGGCTAATAGTACGTCTGGGATTACGTAAATCTGCCAATTCTAAGCTTGCCTTCATTTGGAATTCTGCAACAGTAAGAATTTCTCCTTTATGTCCTCGTACCTCAGATATTGCGGTCTCAATGGTTGATGCAGTATACAAATATGGTATACCATGAGGATTAGCCCGCCCACTTGTAACAGATTGTTTTGGCGGCTTACCCATTACATCTTTTTTTAGTGGTTTTTCAGACATATTGATTCTTGCTCGGTAAAATTTTTGGTCTTCTTTTTTAAGAATTATCCCGATATATTTGCCAAAAGGTTCTAAATAGTTAGTACCAGGAGGATTACTGGGGAAAAATCTATTCTTATGCTTTAATTCTTCCCTAAAAGTTTCCCAATGCTTGATATTTTTTTGTTCTTTTGAAAAGATTGCCCTATAGTTTGTTTTGAATAGCTTTTTACTATCTGTAATTCTTTCTAGTATTTTTTGCTGAATTCGAGGAGCTGTAATAGAAAAAATATTCCAGTCTGTTTGTAAAAGTTTATTTAGCATAATACCGTTCTTATCTTTTTCGTAAAGTTCTAAAAGCGGTTCAAATCGATCAAACAATGCCTCTGGCTCTATCAGGGTTACATTACTTTTTTTACAAAAAGAACATTTCCCTTTTTTATTGCTTACAGCAATAATATAATTTTGTAAAAATTTGTCAGAAAAACAATTTGGACAACAATACATACTAACTTACTCTTTTAATATAATCTGCTATCAGTTCCAGGTGATGTTGCATTGATAGTTTTTTAACATACCCTAAACCGGGGTAGTATTGTTTTTTATATAAATCCAGATATTCTTTAATAGCGGTAGATTTAAAAATATGAGACTTAGAGTTATTGGTTGCGTTAGCAAGTTTTTTAAGAGCCTCTAAGAATTTACCACCAGGATTAGTAGGTGAATCGGTCTGGTCTGAAATAAAATGGTAAATAAACATATCGTCATCAGAACCACAGTAAGTAACATGTATTGCGACAGCATACGCTGGGCCACCTGTTTCACTGTAATCATCTCCCACAATTAAGTAATCGCCAAAGCCATTCATACCTTCATCGGGATATGTTATGTGCAAGTCCGAGAAATGCTCACTTGGTGGGTAAAGCGAATTTTTTCTTTTTGGTTTAAATCCATTTCTTATCAATATTCGATCAATGTCAGTTTTATTAAATTGTCGTTGATATAATTTTCCAACGGAGCCCTCAATAAAGATGTGTTTGCTAATATTATTAAAAGGAGCAATAGCAGTAGCAATTTTTTTGCCATCAATAAAACCATAATGGATTATTGAGATTTTCTTTTTTCTATATTTTTTAAGAATTTTTAGCATATCATCAATATTTGATTTAGCATGAAGTATATATCCAATAGAAATGTTTTGATGCGTTTTTAACGCATCATCAATAAGTTCTTTTAAAATACTATCTGTCTTTACTGGATCTTGTCCGACTTGTGGATTAACGATTAAGGTGCAATTGGTATTTTTTTCGTTCATGATTTTCATTGAGCGTTTTAACGCTGAGAAATCGCTTCTCACTAATTCTATGATCGGATGTATATTATTCGAAACTATGAATTCAGCATTATCTCTAACTAAAATTAACTCAAACTGCTTCCCTCTTATAAATGGATAATACATTTGTTTCTCCTATGCAATTTTCGGAATGAGTACCGAGGCTAATCTCTTATTAAATTTGGGTATCAATGCTAACATTTTTGCTTTGTCTGTTCCAATGCTTAATGCATAAGCAGTTAAAGCCGATGGTGCTTCATTTAAAAATTTGTTAAGTACTTGAGAATTTTTTCTATCTTGAAGCAGGGTAAATGTCAAATCGTGCGCTGATTCAGGGGAGATGCTACAAAATATCTTTTTACACTCTTTGTATATTTGAGTGTTTGGAACATTTGGCACAGTGCCGGATATTTCTTTTATGATTCTTAAATATTCATTTTTTCTGAGAGAATCAAATAAGGTGCCAGGTTTTATATTTTTCTTATTCGAAATAGAATCTTTAATTATTGAAATAGTATTTCTATTGGTTAATATCGAAATTCCAACGGTATCAGGCAGAAATGATTTTAACTTTAATGCTTGAGATCCAGTTGTTATCACATTGATATGGTCAAATATTTGAAAGTATGCCTCGATTTGGTTTTTGAGGCGAGTAAAAGAATCATATTCAGATTTTATTTCATATACAGTTGAAGTACCATTTATTACAACTACATCTGCCTTGCATTTGCCAACTCGTAATTCAGTAAGCATATGCGAGGTGTTAAGAGAATGCCTACCAAGCAATATTTTATTAGCGATAGTATTTTTGTAAATATATTCATTTCTATAATTTTTAAGAAGTAAACTATAAATCCAATCAAAAAAATGTGAAAGCGGCATTGATAAGTCTGTATTTTTAAGTAGCCCGCTATTTTTACATACTTCTTCCAGATAACTCGAGTGACCTTGATAGGCGAGGTTGTTCATAACTATTGGTGTAAATATCTTGCTTATAGCAGGCAAATATTTATTATCGATCTCCATTTGCATTACAATTCTTTTTTATATTAACATAAGCCTATTAAAAATTAGTTTATAACGGCATTCAATATTAATCAATTTTTCTTTTTTTATTTCTTTTGTATTTTAATCTCTGACGAGTGATTTATTTATTTTCTCAAAATCAAACAAAATTCCAGACTTTATGGTCACGAAAATTCCAGAGCTTATGTCAAAAAAATATCACATCCCCCTTCCTTTCGTTATGTCCTTAGTCCTGTTTTTTGGTTAGTATCTCAGCCTTTTTTCTTTACGGATAAGCTCCTGGCAGAATCACTAAGTGTCATATTACCCAGGGGACTATGAGGATGTAACTTGTTATAGTATTATTGTTTTGCTATTACTTTATTATATAATTCATAAATACTCTAAAAATTGTAATAAAAACATAGTATTATTATTTAATGCTTACTAAATTATTATTAAAAATGTAACTAAAAACATCAATATTTATCTGGAGTTTCTTTGGAAAAAATATTAGACAATAGGAAAAAAGGAAAAGTAGGGGAAACCTTAAAGGAATATATGGTACATGGCTCTAAACTTTCCTTTATTTCATCCTGTTTTACAATCTACGCATTTGAAGAATTAAAAACTGAGTTAAAAAAGGCAGAAAATCTTAGATTTCTATTTATTGAACCAACTTTTATTAGAGACAATATTCAGGAAATAAGAGAATACTATATTGGCCGCAGTGAGAGAGAAAAAAGTATATCAGGAAGTGAATTTGAATTAAGATTAAAAAATGATTTAAATCAATCAAGTATTGCCCGTGAATGTGCAGAATGGATAAAAGAAAAAGTATATTTTCGTTCATTAAAAGATTCCAGCATTGCACCTGTCAAGCTTTACCATTTAGACAATCAAGATGAGCGTCAGATTGTAATTCAGGGAAACTCAGATTTTACTGCAGAGGGACTGGGGTTTACTTATTCTGAAAAAATGAATATTAATTCATTAACAGATGATAAAGAATCAACAAAAGATTTGTTATCATTCTTTAATGAAATCTGGGAAAACGAACAATTGGTTGAGGATGTTAAGGAAGAACTGCTTGCCCATATTCTTAATCTATACAAAGAAAATTCACCTGAATTTATTTATTTTATAACCCTATTCAATTTATTCAGGGATTATATAGAAGATCTAAATGAAGAAAATATCGTCAAGACAAAAACTGGCATAAAAAATACCTCTATCTGGAATAAACTGTATCGTTTCCAGAAAGATGGTGTGCTTGGGACAATAGATAAAATAGAAAAATATAATGGGAGCATCATTGCTGATAGTGTTGGGCTTGGTAAAACATTTGAGGCTCTTGCCATTATTAAATATTATGAATTGAGAAATTACCGTGTTTTAGTCCTCTGCCCAAAAAGACTGCGAGAAAATTGGACTATTTATACAATCAATGATAAACGGAATATTTTTGTTAATGACCGTTTTGGATATGATGTCCTCAATCACACAGATTTAAGTAGATATGAAGGATATTCAGGTGAAATTAATCTTGAGACTATAAACTGGAGTAATTATGACTTAATTGTTATAGATGAGTCACATAATTTTAGAAATAATGACCCAAGAAAAGATAGAGAGACACGATATGACAGATTAATGAATAAGATTATTAAGCAGGGCGTTGAAACAAGAGTATTGATGCTATCAGCAACTCCGGTAAATAATAGAATGAATGATTTAAAGAACCAGATACTATTTATTACAGAAGGAAATGATAAAGCATTAGCAGAAGAAGGTATTGAAAGTATTGAGCAAACGCTTAAAAATGCACAAACAATATTTAACCGTTGGAATGCTCTCCCTGATGAAAAAAGAAATGCAGATACTTTTCTGGACATGATTAATTTGGATTACTTTAAGCTCCTGGATACGATCACAATTGCCCGCTCCAGAAAGCATATTGAAAAATATTATAATATTGAGGTAATAGGAAAATTCCCTGAACGTCTTAAACCAATAAATATAAAAACAGATATAGATTTAGATGAAAAGTTTCCTTTATTATCCGAAATAAATAAATCAATAAGAAAATTAAATTTAAGTGCATATTCTCCATTAAAATATGTACGCATGGAAAAGGAAGCAGAATATAGTAAAAAATATGATATTTCGGTAAAAGATGGACATTCAATTTTCCGTCAAATAGATAGGGAGAATAATCTTATTCATTTGATGAGGGTGAATATATTAAAAAGAATGGAAAGTTCCATCCATTCATTTGGGATAACAGTCCAAAATATTCTTTTCCGTGTAGATAGTCTTTTAGAAAAAATTAATAAGGGAAGTGGCTACATCGATTACTCCCTTAATATAAATGATATTGATGTAGATGATGAAGAAATTGAGGATCAATTAATTGGTAGCAAGATTAAAGTTCTATTGCAGGATATTGATCTTATAAAATGGAAGCAGGATCTTGAAATTGATAAAAAAATACTTGAAGACCTTTTAAACGAGTCCAATCAAATCACTCCTGACCGGGATGCAAAAATGGAGCATCTTAAAAAGATTATAGACGAGAAAATTAATAATCCAATAAATAATGGAAATAAAAAAATTCTTATATATTCTGCTTTTGCTGATACAGCAAATTATCTGTATAGCAATTTAGCTCAATGGATAAATGAAGATTATGGATTACACAGTGCAATAGTTACTGGTACAGGAGAAAACAAAACAACTGCTCTTTTTAAACAAAAAGACTTTAATAAAATATTGACCTATTTTTCTCCAATATCGAAAGAAAAATCAAGCATATACAAAGATGATGGAATAGAAATAGATGTTTTAATCGGAACAGATTGTATTTCTGAAGGACAAAACCTTCAGGATTGTGATTATTGTATTAATTATGATATTCACTGGAATCCGGTGCGAATAATTCAAAGATTTGGGCGTATTGATAGGATAGGATCTATTAATGAATATGTGCAATTAGTTAATTTCTGGCCGAATATGGAATTAGATGAGTATATAAAACTAGAAGCACGTGTAACAGGTAGAATGGTGCTTGTTGATGTATCTGCAACAGGTGATGAAAATATTATAGATAGCGGTAAGCGCAAGATAACCGATCTTGAGTACAGGGCAATTCAATTAAAGCAGCTTCAGAAAGAAGTGGTTGATCTGGAGGAAATCACCGGAGGAATTTCTATTACTGATCTTACATTCAATGATTTCCGCATGGATCTTATGGAATATATGAAGGAGAATAAAAAAATACTTGAGAAATCAGCATGCGGTATGTATGCACTTACATCTTCAGATAATAATGAAATCAAGGGTGTGATTTATTGTTTAAAGCATATAAGTAGAAATACAGTTCCAGATAAACATAATGCATTTTATCCATATTATTTAGTATATGTCCGAAGTGACGGTGAAATATTATTTAGTTTTACAGCAACAAAGAAAATATTAGATATGTATAAAAAAATATGTCATGGAAAATCTGAAGTATTAAAGGGATTGGTAGAAATATTTAATAAAGAAACAAATGATGGCAGAAAGATGGATAAATATTCTTCACTACTAAAAAATGCAATATCTGACATTATCGGGAAAAAAGAAGAAAAAGGGTTAGAAAGCCTTTTTTCAAAAGGTGGAACTACAATTCTTGATAATAATTATTTTGGAAAAGATGATTTTGAATTAATATCATTTTTAATAATTAAATAAGATATGAAAATTGATGATCTTGTAAAAAAATTTGGGTTTCCTTTAAAAGCACGGGTGGATAAAAAAATATTTAAGACTATATTTTATAATAATGCTGAACTTACAAAGAAACAGATAGATGTTTTCACTGGTGAAATAGAAGATATCAGGTGGCTTTTTGCTCTAAAGAAGGAAAATATTAATATTTCACCTTTCAAAAATGAAGATATTGATTATAGTGAGATTCAGGTTATTGGAGTGAATCTCCGGAGTGATAAATATTTAGATAAAATTGCTGAGATTATTCATAAAACTATTCAGTATTCTGTTATTCTTGTAATTGGGTATGCAGAAAAAGTTAATTTGAGTGTTGGGTTTAAGAGGATTAATAAAGCTGATATATCTAAAAATGTTGTAGATGAAATTTATAATTCTGGATGGTTTAATGGAGATATTGATAAAGAAAGAAATTTTATTGAAAGTTTAGAAATTAAATATTTATCTTTTGCAAATTTTTATGAATTTTATAAGGATTTCGCTGACAGGGTAAAATTATTTATAGTATGTGAATATAAAGAAGATTATCAATATAAAAATTCTAAGAAAACGCAGGAATTTTTTACTTTATATCTTAAAATAAAAGAAATTGAAGAAAAAGAATTGAGTTTAAAAAAGCAGATTAAATTTGATATTAGTTTTTCTGAGAAAGTAAGATTAAATATTGCTATTAAAAAAAGTGAAAAAAATAAAAAAGTGTATATTGAAGAAATAAATATGTAGGAGAGAGCATGGATAAATTGAATGGTAAAAGTAAAGATATTGTTAAAGATAATATTGAAAAATTAAAAAATATATTTCCAGAGATTGTTACTGAAGATAAAATAGATTTTGATAGTCTTAAAGAGACTTTAGGTGATTATGTGGATGATGTGGAAGAGAGATATAGCTTCACCTGGAATGGTAAATCACAGGCAAGACGAATTGCACAGACTCCATCAACTGGAACATTAAAGCCCCGCAAAGAAGAAAGTGTGAATTGGAATGAAACAAAGAATCTCTTTATAGAAGGAGACAATCTCGAGGTGTTAAAACTGCTTCAGAAGTCTTATCACAAGAAAGTGAAAATGATTTATATAGATCCTCCTTATAATACCGGAAAAGATTTTATATATAAGGATAATTACAGAGATAATATTAAAAATTATTTGGAAATAACGGGACAAGTTGACAGTGAAGGAAAAAAGTTTTCTGTAAACTCTGAAACAAGCGGTAGATATCATACTGATTGGCTCAACATGATGTATCCAAGACTTAAGCTTGTTCGGAACCTGCTTAAAGATGATGGAGTTATTTTTATAAGTATTGACGACAATGAAGTTTATAATTTAAGAAAGAGTTGTGATGAGATTTTTGGTGAAGAGAACTTTATAGAACAAATTATATGGAAAAAACGTGCAACACCTCCGAATGATAGAATTATTGGACGAAATCATGAATACATTTTAGTATATTCAAAAAATATTGATTTTTGTAAATTATATTTACAGCCAAGAGATAAACAAATAAACTCAAGATATTATAATCCTGACGAAGATCCCAGTGGTCCTTGGGTTGCATCGGATTTATCGGCAAATGGTAAAGGAGGAAGGCTTGTTGAATCATGTATATTTTCAATTAGAAATCCTGATAATGGTAAAATTTATAAACCACCTCCGAATAAATGTTGGTTATATAACAAGCAAAGAATAGAAAAAATGCTTGAGGAAGGAAGAATTAGTTTTCGTAAAAAAACAGGTACCCCTTTTTTGAAAAGATACTTATCTGAAGTTAGACAAGGAAAAACACTTCCAACAATAATTAGTGATGGTGGTTTTTCTCAAGACTCAGCGAAAGAATTAAAAAATATATTTAATGCTGATGTTTATGAATTTCCAAAACCAATTAAACTTATTAAGCTGTTATTAGTTTGTGGAAGCGGGAAGGGAGACATAGTTTTAGATTTTTTTGCAGGTTCGGCGACAACTGCCCATGCAATCATAGACATAGGCCAAAGAGTTAATATTGATCGGAAATTTATTATGATACAGCTTCCAGAACCTTGTTATAAAAATTCAGAAGCTTTCAAAGCAGGTTATAAAACAATTGCAGAAATAGGTAAAGAACGAATCCGCCGTGTAATTAAAAAAATAAAATCTGAGCAAGAGGAACAAAAGAAAAAAAATAAAGAAACTTTATTTAACGAAAATGAATCCAACAAAGAAGAAAAAATAGATTTAGGCTTTAAAGTATTAAAACTTGACTCATCTAATATTAAAACATGGGATAGTGATTTTGAAAACCTTGAGAAAAATCTATTCGATTCAATTGATAATATAAAATCAGACCGTTCAACTGAAGATGTATTATACGAAATCCTCCTAAAATATGGACTTGATCTAACTGTGCCTATTGAAGAAAGAATAATTGCTGATAAAAAGGTATATTCAGTAGGTCTTGGTGCTTTAATAATATGTTTAGAAAAGGATATATCTAACAAAGTAATTGAAGGGATGATAGAGTTAAAAGAAGAATTAAATCCAGAAGTTATCAGAATTGTATTCTCTGATTCAAGCTTTAAAGATGATGCAATAAAGACAAATGCGATTCAATTATTAAAACAAAACGGTATCGAAGATATAAGAAGTTTATAAATAAAGAGATAGATATGAAATTAAAATTTGATCCAAATTTAGATTTTCAAAGAGATGCAATAAATAGTATTGTTGATATTTTCCAGGGCCAGGAGACCTGTAGAACAAATTTTACTGTAGCACCACTACCAGATATGAAATTATTTGATAATGATCTGGGAGTTGGTAATAGACAGGAATTAATAGATGAAGATATTATTAAGAATGTCAGGGATATTCAGCTGCGTAATGGTTTAAAATCCTCTTTAAGTCTGGAAACTATGGATTTTACAGTTGAGATGGAAACTGGCACAGGAAAGACCTATGTATATCTTAGAACCATCTTTGAATTAAATAAAAAATACGGTTTTACAAAATTTATTATAGTAGTGCCTTCAGTAGCAATTAAGGAGGGTGTATATAAATCACTTGAAATAACAAAAGAACATTTGAAAACTATATATGACAATGTTCAATACGATTATTTTATATATGATTCCAGCAAGCTTGAACAGGTAAGGAGTTTTGCAACAAATGACTACATACAGATAATGGTTATTAATATAGATGCATTCCGGAAAAGCTTTACTGATCCTGAGAAGGAATCAAAGGCGAATATAATTCATAGGGCACATGATAGATTAAGTGGAATTAAGCCTATTGATTTTATTAAAGCGACCAATCCCATAGTTATTATAGATGAGCCGCAGAGTGTTGATAATACAGTTAAAGCTAAAGAAGCAATAAGATCTCTTAACCCATTATGTTGTTTAAGATATTCAGCAACTCATCGAGAGAAATATAATTTAGTGTATAAACTTGATTCAGTTGATGCTTATGAAAGAAAATTAGTAAAGCAGATTGAAATTGCTTCGCTTCAGGTTATGGATGGACATAATAAAGCATATATTAAATTATTAAGTGTAAAGAATGATCCATTCCAGGCAAAAATTGAATTTGATATATTAAACAAGGGAATAGTAAGAAGGAAAACAAGAATTGTTAAAAAAGGTGATGACTTGTTTGAGATATCCGGAGGAAGAAAAGTTTATGAAGGATATATAATTAATGATATTTATTGCGAGAAAGGAAATGAATATATTGATTTTACAAGTAGGTCAGATGTTATTGAGCTGAATCAGAGTATTGGAGACGTAAACCAGGATGAGTTTAAAAGATTGCAGATTCGGAAAACGATAGAGGAGCATCTTGATAAGGAATTACGTTTGAAATCAAAAGGTTTAAAAGTGTTAAGTTTGTTCTTTATTGACAGGGTTAAAAATTATAGGAGTTATGATAATGAAGGTAACCCCAAAAAAGGAAAATATGCCGGCATGTTTGAGGAAGAATATAGGGAAATAATTAGAAAACCTAAGTACAGAGCATTATTTGAAAATGTTGATATCAATACAGAAGTGGAGTTAGTACACAATGGTTATTTTGCAATAGATAAGAAAAAAGATTCAAAAGGAGAAAATTTCTTTAAGGAATCTAAGGGAGATGAAGGTAAAACCCTGGCTGATGAAAGTGCATATCAATTAATAATGAAAGATAAGGAAAAGCTTCTAAGTTTTGATTCTAAGCTAAAATTTATTTTCTCCCATTCAGCTCTTAGGGAGGGCTGGGATAATCCAAACGTTTTTCAGATCTGTACTCTGAATGAAACTGGATCTGAAATGAAAAAGCGGCAGGAAATAGGACGTGGTTTAAGAATTGCAGTTAATCAGGACGGTGAAAGAGTTCATGGTTTTGATGTTAATACGCTAACAGTTATGGCAAATGAGTCATATGAAGATTTCGTTAATGCACTGCAAAAAGAAATGGAAAAAGAAGAAGGTATTAGATTTGGAGTAATTGAAGAACATTCATTTGTTAATATAGTTCAGACCGGTAAAGATGGAAATGAAGAATATCTTGGTTTTGAAGCCTCAGAAAATATTTGGAAACATTTTTTAAAAGAAGAATATATTGACGAGAACGGCAGAGTTCAAGAGAAACTTAAAAAGGATCTAAATGAAAATAATATTTCTATTCCAGAAGAGTATAGCGCTGAAAACCAACAGATTTTTGAAATAATTAAAAAAACAACAAGAAAATTGAACATTAAAAACGCATATAATAAAAAGAAAATTGAGGTTAATAAAGAAGTATTTTTAAGTTCTGGATTTAACGAATTATGGAATCGTATAAAACATAAAACAATATACCAGGTTAATTTTGATGCCGGGAAGCTTATTGAAACATGTGCAAAAGAAATAAGAGATAATTTAATTGTTGGTAAAACAAAATTTGTATACACAAAGGATAAAACAGGTATAACACGAAGTGGAATTATAGGGGAAAAAATTAGCGAAACTGTGCATGTTTATGGAACGCGAGATTATATTTTACCAGATATTGTGAGTTACTTACAAAATGAAACAAATCTTAAGAGGAAGACTATAGTAGATATTTTAATTAAAAGTGAAAAATTGGAAGATTTCAAAAATAATCCTCAGAAATTTATTGAAGGAGTAGCTGAGATTATAAAACATACTATGCGCAGCTTTATTGTTGACGGTATTAAATACCAAAAAATTGGAGATGATTCTTACTGGGCACAAGAATTGTTCATTGATGAAGACCTGTATGGTTATTTATCTAAGAATATGTTAGAAGCAAAAAAATCAGTTTATGACTATGTTGTATATGATTCGGATATTGAATACCAATTTGCGGATGCTTTTGAAAAAAATGATGGTGTAAAACTATATGCAAAACTACCTAAATGGTTTGTGATAAATACACCACTTGGAAATTACAATCCTGATTGGGCAGTATTGATTGAAAAGAATGGGGAAGAAAAACTTTATTTTGTGGTTGAATCAAAGGGAAGTATATTTACCGATGAATTAAGACCTGCAGAAAAAGGGAAAATTATATGCGGTAAAGAACATTTTGAGGCTTTAAATACTAATGTGAGTTTTGCCGTATCTAATGATTTTGAGACGCTATTGAATGTTATTGATTGATTTTTTGTAACTGAACCACTCAAGATAAGATGAGGTAAAAATGAAAAAACTAATTAAAAATGAAATTCCGGATTTTCAAACGATTATGTTGCCACTGTTGGAATATTTTGTTGATAATAAAGAACATTCAACGTCTGAGATTGTTGAACAAATCTCGAATATTTTTAGTTTATCAGAAGAACAAAGAAACCAGTTATTGCCAAGCGGAACTCAAGCAACTATTTATAATAGAGTTATCTGGGCAAAAACTTATTTGAAAAAAGCAGGGCTAATAGAGTCTACTGGAAGATCCTTGTTTAAGATTTCTAAAAGAGGTCATAACGTATTAGAAAAAAAACCTAAAAAAATAACTATAAAATATCTGGAACAATTTCCTGAATTTATTGAATTTAAAAACTTAAAAAAAATAGATAAGGTAGTAATTGACGAAGAAAATAAACTTCTAGAAAATTGGACTCCTGAAGAATTAATAAGAATTGGTTATAAAATAATAACTAATTCTTTAAAAAGTGATGTTATAAATAATATAATGAACTGTTCTCCAAATTATTTTGAGAAATTAGTAGTCAATCTATTGATTAAAATGGGGTATGGAGGTTCTGTAGAAGATGCAGGTAAGGCAATTGGTAAGAGTGGTGATGAAGGTATTGATGGTATTATAAAAGAAGATAAATTAGGCTTAGATTTGATATACATCCAGGCCAAAAGATGGAAGGGACCTGTAGGAAGCCCAGAAATTCATAAGTTTGTTGGAGCGCTAACTGGGAAACAAGCCAATAGAGGAGTATTTATTACTACCTCTAGATTTACAGACGAGGCAAAGGGTTTTATAACTCATTTGAACACAAAAGTTGTATTGATTGATGGTGATCAGCTTGCTCATTTAATAATAGAAAATGATATAGGAGTAACAAAATCCGATACCTACGAAATTAAAAAAATTGATACAGATTATTTTATTGATGAATAGTCTGTTTTGAAATGATTTGATTAAATTTAAACGGTTTTAAATTAGTCCCAATACATTACTAAAAGTAAAAAAGAAGATTAAATATAAAGACTTACTAGAAAAAAATATTTATTAATAAATAGAATATTATATGGCATCAATAGGATGGATAGACTTTTCACCCGCTGACAAGAATAGAGTCGGCACTATTCTTGATTTACTTAAACCAGAAGGCATGGTGGATGAATTGGGATTAGGCACTATTCGAGATTCAATATCCAATGAATTATTTCCCGGCATTAGCACTATTCAAACCCGTGCAAAGTATTTCTTTATAATCCCGTATATTTTAAGAGAATATCAGGCAATGACACCTGTTCAAAGAAGAAAAAAACCCCCGGGTAAATTTTTAGAAAATAGGGAATATGAAATTATGTGGGAGCTGGCGGATCTATATGAACATAAAGATGGGGAAGGTGTAATCGGAATAACAAAGTACAAGCCCGATAAAATCATCCGTAGGCCATCAACCATTTACTGGACCGGATTAAGTACATACCAATTTATAGACGCACATGGTTTATCGATGGAGAATTATTTTGGCCATTTGGCTAATTCATCTTTGGAGTCACTGCTGTCTACAAATATTCAAGAGGATGATGGAAATAGTGATGATATAGATGCTGGATATGATGATTTATTTGGAATAAAAGTACCTAATAAATCAAGATGGTCCGAAGGACTTACTCTGGATTTACAAAAAGAAGAGGCAGAGTTTTTTGAGGACCGGATTATTTCTATCTCTAAAAATAAGCTTATTGCTAAGTTATTGATTAATAAACAATTATGGCAAATTTTTAAGAGTGCAGAAAATTTTATGGATTTTGCAAAAGCAGCAGTGCAGGTTAATCTTTCCAGCAGGCGCATGTTGTCCAAAGATCTTGAGGCCAGCCTTATCCTTGCCCATGATTTTTCGGAACTAATGCATGGTGCCCATATTGCATATAACTGTCAGCTGCATAAAAAAGTTTTTAATAGTAATTATTTTGATAATGATTGGAATGAGTGGCTGCAAAATATTCAAAATACAATGTTGGATTATCAAAATTTTAATCCCGAGTTGCTGACTGATTATACTTTGAGAACAAGACAGGTTACTGTTCAATTTATAAGAAATTGGTGGCAGGAGACTCAAACAAAGTTTTTAAGCTTAGAAAAAAGAGATGAATTGATACAATCTCAGGAAGCTATTGTTAAGGGCAATAAAGCAAGGTTGAGATGGGATAAAACCGATGACGTAAAGGAAAAAAAATGGCTGGGTTTAAGATATTTTGATTATAGATTTTATCAAGCCGAAACTATTCTGGAAGACATCAAAACAGGACTAAAGAATTAATATATGCTAGATCCGAAGAAAAATAGAATAGACTATGGGGAGCAGTTGAATCCACCCGATGGCTATGAATTGGAACAGGCAATTGGTACTACCTACTCTCTTGACCTTGAAGTATTAATGCTTTTGCCGGTTGCCTTGTTTTATTCACAAAAGTTGGACGGAAGCCCTGATGAATTGCGTTATGATATGTTAGATGCAATAACTAAAGCTGCAGAAAAGATTACTATATATTATCAGAAAGGCCAGTTAAAGGTTCCTCAAAAATATCACTTTTTGATGGCGTATCTGGAAAAAGGAATAGAAGCAGTAATGATGCCAAACTATCTAAGCTCATTTCATCCTAAAGTCTGGGTAGTGAGGTATGTATGTAAGGGGCAACCTGCTATATATCGATTACTTGTGACAAGCCGCAATTTAACCTTTTCCCGTGATTGGGATGTAGCTTTCTCTACTGATGGGTTAGTGACAAATGAAGAGCAGCCAATGGTGAAACCCCTTTTTCATTTTTTGAATTTTTTAAGCAGCACCGGTGAGAAAAAAATTGAGGCTACTTTTTTAAAGGATTTAATGAAAGTAAAATTTGAATTACCTGATAGATTTGAATCACTTAGTTTTATGCCTATTGGAATAAAAAATCATGAAAATGGGAAGAATTATACAAATTCTTTAACAGAAAATAATTCTACCTATGATGAAATGCTTATTATTTCTCCGTTTGTAGACAAAAAAACTCTTGATAAATTGAAGCAGTCAGTTAGCAGGCAGCCCTTTTTGCTAAGCAGGAAGGAAGAGTTAGATACTTTATCTGTGGAGACATTAAAACAATTCAACTGCTGGAACTTTTCCAGGTTTATACAAAATGCTGAAAATTGCCAGGAATTATCTGAAGAAAATGTATTGCCTTTGGAACAGAATCTTCATGCAAAATTATATATTACTATGAAGGATAAAATCCCGTATTGGTATTTAGGATCTGCTAACTGCAGTGACCCTGCACAAGGCCGTAATATAGAATTCATGGTAAAGCTGAAAGGTACCAGTACTGCGGGATTGAGGGCAAGGGATGTTATTAATGTTCTTACAGGTAAAGACCAATCTGAAGGGCTTATGCTATTTATGCCATATGATTTTAACTCTAGAATAGGCACGGCAGAGCAGAAAAAAATAGATCTGGATATTAGAAAAATTAAATATGATCTTGCGATGCTGCCTTTAAGCGGTAAGGTTGAATTGATAGAAGAGGGAGTGGCCTATAATTTAATAATTGACATTGATGCAAGGAATTTTATTTTGGAGGATAGTTATATAGTACAATTTAAGCCTCTGCCAGAGAAACAAAAAAAAGCAGTGGTATTAAAAACTGAATCTACAAATATTGTAACTGATTATACTGGCTATTCTGAAGCATTACTTAGTATATTTTTAATATTTGAGATTTGGAAAGACAATGAAAAGATAAGCCAGTTTTTAATGCCTATGGATATTGAATTACCTGTGAATAGATTAAATAGAATATTTAGTTTGATTATTAATAATAAAGATAATTTTTTAAAGTACTTAAACTTTTTATTAACTGGTGAAGAAGCCGGAATAGTAGAAAATATTGATACCACTGACGAGGGATACCTTAATGGTAGTATTGAGGGGTCAGGAGCAATTATTGGGACGCAGGTTTTTGAAAAATTGTTGATAGCTGCCAGCAGGTATCCAGATAAACTAAAATCGATAGATGAATTGATCAGGCGCTTAAAATCAGAATCTGACAAATCTGATGAAAAAATAATTACTGAAGAATTTGAAAATTTTTGGAAAATATTTCAAACACGCATAAAAAGCAAGAAATAATAATGAAAGAAAAAATAAGAGAAACATTGGATGGATTGAAGGATTTTCAAAGAAAAACGGTTGATTATGTCTTTGAGCAGCTCTATATAAATGGTAGAACTAAAATGCTTATTGCTGATGAAGTAGGTCTTGGTAAGACTATTGTGGCAAAAGGTATTATTGCGAAAGCTTTTGAAAAATTTGTTCCAAAAAGAAATAAGCCATCATTTAATGTCGTTTATATTTGTTCTAATCAAGCTTTAGCAAAACAAAATTTAAAGAAACTTAATTTTACTGGAAATAGCCTGGCCATTGACTATTCAAATGAGGATGACAGGGTTACAAGCCTGGCCTATGTTTCCATGAAGGAAGAGAGAAAAATCACTTTTAAAATAAAAGCTTTTACTCCTGCAACTTCTTTTGATAGAAAAACTCATCCTGGTAGAGCGAGTGAAAGGATTCTACTGTACAGGCTATTGTATCGTTATAGTGATATCAGTAAGAATATGAACTGTTTAAAATGGATATTAAAAGACAATAAAAAAATGAAGGACGAGAACTGGGAAAAGCTTATTCGAGATATTACTGCTTTTGATAAAGGGAAAGATATTAATTGGGTAAGAAAAATAAGGCCCAAAGTTTACAGTAAATTTAGAAAAGAGTTAGACAAAGTGGTAGGTCCCGATAAATTGCCTTGGTCATTTAAAGCAGCAAAATTATCATATCCAGTTAAATATTGGACTCTTATAAAAAATTTATGTAGTTCACGCATACGAAAGAATAATTATTATAATTATCCTTTTACAAGAGAATTAATAGGTTCTTTACGTTTTTTATTATCAAAGGTTTGTTTAGAATACTTGCAGGCCGATATCTTTATTTTAGATGAGTTTCAGCGGTATAAACAGCTAATTGATAGTACGGCTGCAAATATTGATGATGATAAACCGATAAGTCCTGCTATAGAATTAGCCAGAGATATTTTTTCTTTCAATGATTCTAAAATCCTGATGTTATCAGCAACACCTTTCAAACCATATACTAATGATTTTAATGAACTTCAAGGTGAGGAACATTTTAAAGAATTTAATACAGTATTACAATTTTTAATGCCAGATAAAACAGAAGAATTTTGGAAGGTATACGAAAAAGACCGGAGATCATTTTTCAGGTTTCTTTGCCATCCAGAACTTTTGGATGAAAAAAAGAATGAGGCAGTACTTTTAAAAGAAAAGTTAGAAAACTTATATAGAACTTGTATTGTTAGAACCGAGAAGCTGCTGGCTTCAAAAGAAAAGGATACTTTAATAAAACATGTTTCAAATAAACCTATCAATATACAAAAAGAGGATATAGATGAATTTGTAACCTTAGATCGGTTAACCCAGTTATTGAACAAAAATCACAAAACTTCATTGCCCGTGCCAATGGAATATGTAAAATCAAGTCCTTTTTCATTATCTTACCTGGACAATTACCAGCACAAAGAAAAAATAAAAAAATTTGTATTGAAGGATGAGGGATTACAGCAAGCATTAAAAAAAACAAAACGTTGCTGGTTAAATATTGAAAATATGAATCAATACAAACCTTTAATACCTTCAAGAGGAAAAGCATTACCGAATGCAAAATTAAGATTGCTTTTAGATGAAACTGTGCTTAATAATGGATGGAAATATTTGTGGATTCCGCCATCTATAGCTTATTATGAATTAACTGGTGCATTTAAGGAAAGTGATAATTACTCTAAGACTATAATATTTTCTTCCTGGAAAATGGTACCCCGTATGATAGCATCCCTGGTTTCTTATGAAGCAGAAAGATTATCGATTGGTAATCCTAAATCAATTTCAGAAAAAGAAAAGGTTGATAAAAAACGTACTTATTTTCAAAAACCCAGATCACCAAAACCTCAATTTACATTTAAGGTAGAAAAAGAAGAGCAAGAACCAACACAGATGAATAATTTCATGCTTTCATATCCTAGCTGTTTTCTAGCAGATTTATATGATCCTGCAATAAATATTATAGAGAAAAAAGAACTTTCTCAGATTAAAATAGAATTAAAAAATAAGCTTATTGAAGAGTTTAACAAAAATTGTTTGAATCAATATGTTTCTGGAGAAGGAGATTGGAAAAAGTGGTATTGGTTGGCTCCACTTATGTTTGACAAAGCTGGTGGGAATGCATCAGTTATAATTGAATGGTTTATGAAAGGAATACCTCCGTCTGAGCTCTCAATAGATATAGAAAATGTAGATGTTGACAAAAGGGAGAGTACAGGAAAGAGCAAGCATTTTGATCATGCAAAGTCATTATTTCTTGAAAAGAATCTCATAAATGTCGGTAAATTAGACCAGAACCAGTTAGAAAAAGTATGTGAACATTTAGCAGTATTAACTTTAGGTTCTCCAGCAATTTGTTATATAAGAAACCAAATAAGAGATAAAGAGTTATCAATAGATTTATTAGATGCTTCATTTAATGTTGCATCTGCTTTTATGGCTATGTTTAATAAACCTGAAAGTATTGCTGTAGTTAGGCTTCATACAGACGGTAACGATTATTGGCACAGAACATTACAGTATATGATTGACGGTAATATTCAGGCTATGATGGATGAGTTTATTTATTTATTAATCAATTGTGAAAATTTAAATTTAACATCTGAATTAAGCGACTATATTTCTGAAATATTATCAGTAAGAACAACTACTTTAGAAATTGATGACCTTAAAATATTCATGAAAAATCTCACCAGAGACAAGAAAATACACAAAGCTATCCGATCGCACTACGCAGTTGATTTTGGAAAACAAAAAGTATACACGGCCCAGAATGCAGGCAGACAAATAAATATTCGACAAGCGTTTAATTCTCCATTCCGCCCTTTTGTTTTGGCCAGCACATCAATTGGCCAGGAAGGTTTAGATTTTCATTTATATTGTAAAAAAATATTTCACTGGAATTTACCTTCAAACCCAATTGATTTTGAGCAAAGAGAAGGACGGATACATCGTTATAAAGGACTTGTCATCAGGCAAAATCTGGCAGAAAAATATAAAAGTGAAATAAAATTTGAAAATGGATTTAATAATACATGGAAGGAGGTTTTTAAAATAGCAACTAAAGAAAAAGGACAAAGCCAACTTCCTTGCGAGCTAGTACCATTTTGGCACACAGAGCCAAAAAATAATATAAAGATTGAGCGTTTTGTCCCATTGTATCCCTTTAGTAGAGACATAGAAAAATTCGATAATCTGATTAGAATTCTTACTTTTTACAGGCTAACTTTTGGTCAGCCCAGGCAAGAAGAGCTTATAAATGCATTAGGAAAAAATGATATTAGTGATAATTTTAATGATTTACTTATAAATTTAAGTCCTTTAATTTTTTATAATAATAAAAAATAATTTTTAAAATTTAAAAAAATGATTCTTAATAATATAAAAATTATTATGCTTAAGACCTAAAATCTTAATTCCATTCTTGATATGTAAAATTTAAGATATTTTTTCGCCCTTAGAGTTCCATTTCCCATCCTTTTTGGGATCGTACAACCTATAACTGCCCTTATCTACTCTAAAACATAGATCCTTGCCACCCTGATAATATTTTCTTGAAGGATGGTTAATACAATTAGATATTACCTGGCAACGTACAGTGTTTTTATTCATTTCAGGATATTTTTCGAGCACAACTTTTATAACATCTACAGGAGTAAATTTTATGGAATAGTCACCTTTGGTTATTTCTTTAATAGCATCAATAATGACATCTCTTACTTTTATTGGACGGCTCCATCTTTCAAAACTTGTCTTTTTCTGTTTTTTTGAGATTAAGGTATCATAGCCTACTATTTTTTCTGTGCTTATAATGTATTCTCCTTTTTTAGATTTCGAAACTGTATATTCTAAGCATGTAATATTTATTCCGTAACTATTTCTTAAGTGATTTGACACTTCTTTTACTATAAGAGAAATTTCTTCAGCAACAATAAAAAGTCTCTGATTTTCATTAAATGAAATTTCAACTTGCTCTTCGGAGTCAGGACAAATTATGTCCTTATATATTTCATTTAAGCTATAGTTTTTATAAGATTTGTGATTTCTAAAATAATTTTTTGTCATTTCATTTAAATCTTCAGGTAATATTGATGAACCCCAGGCAGAGTACTCTAATATTTGAGCTATAACCTCTCTGGGGGTTTTTCCTTTCTTTAATTCTACTATTACTAAATTACCAGTGGAGTCAATCCCAATTAAATCAGGGTATTTACTTGTTTTACCTACAAGGGCAGAAGACTGTCTACCGATCCAAAATATAGTATCTTCATCATCTTCGTCTAAAAGAACAAAAGGACTATTCTCGAGCCAATTTTCAAAGTGTTTTTCATAATCTATGGAATCAGTTTTAATTTTTTCTAATATTCCGGAATTTATATCTCCATTTTCGGCTCTTAGCTTAAATAAACTCATAACATTATCCTTTCTTATAAATAATCAATTTGAAAATATTTTTCAAATTATTTTGTTTATTTTTAATTATTTAATCCTGAGCAATTAGGGTTAATATTGAATGCTGAATGGTTATTAATTTCAGGTATTTAGAATTCTTTTAAATAAACACTGATCTCCAGCCCCAAATAATCTCCGGACCACTCCTTCTTATCAATTTTCCCAAAGATAGTCTTTCCGGCATCCATAAGATTGGAGATCACCTCATTCTTAGTTTTTGGCACATAACCAAGCTTATTTTTATCAAGATCCATGATCTTTATTGCCATATTATCATGAGGATTTTTTGCTTCCCTCTGAAAGACCAGGTAATTTCCTTCTTTAATAGAGTCAATAATTTTTTTAGCATCGGAATAATGTGTTCCGGCAATATGTGTCTTGAGTACCAGGGTATCTTTGGAAAAAGGTTTGGGTAGGGAGCTGCCATTCTGGATAGCCCGTAGAATTTCAAGCATTTTTGGATCTATTTTTGCGATATTGCTGTTCAAATATATTCTCCTAATTTACAGTTCCTGGATCAGGACCATCTATACTTTGAAGAAGAAGCTTATCTATTACCTTCTGAAGTTCTTCTTTTTTATTATTCAGGTTTTCTACTTTTTTAAGAATCTCAGAATTCTTATTTCTTACCCAATTTTCATCATCTATGTCTTGTTTTATTGTAAAGGGAAACTCATTTTTAATCTTTTTGATATATTCAATAAGAAGGAAGATCTTTTTCTTAATAGATTTAATGTGCTCATCTATATTTGGGGCGGTATCAACTATTGTTTCATCCTCTACATCATCAATTAGAAGCTTTATTGCTCTTAGCTCTTCAAGATCGCCTATAGAGTAGCCGTGAATTGTCCTGTTCCATAGTAGTTTTGACTTTTCTGTTTGGGCTGAATTAACATCGGGATGTAGTTTTTTAACGAGTACTCTGTATATGCTCTGTATCTCTACACTGTCTTCTATGGTCTTAAGAGAGCTTAAACGGTTCTTGCTATTTTCGATATCTTTAAGCATCTTAGACATTTCTTTGTCCCATTTTTCATATTCCTCATCAAGCTGATCCTCAACTTCTAGAATACTTGGTTTTTCTCCATGATTTATCTTTATCTGGAAAAGTTCGATCTTCCTCTTGAGTCTTGCAATTTCATATTCAGTTTTAAAAAGGGTAAATTCATTCTTACCTATTTTTACAGCATATAAAGCTTCAAGGTTTTTCTTAACTGTGTTTTCAAGAGTGTCCCTTTCTGAGATAAGCTTTGCCAGTTCAATTTTTAGAGACTCTAGATCATTAAGTTTCTTCTTATATTTAGGGTGATGTATGATTTTCGGATTACTATTTTTTATTGGATCATTCATATTCAAATAATTATCAAGGGGAAATGTTTAATATTGTTGAAAATTTTAACACTTTAAATTTCCTTTGTGAATTTATTATAGAGCTATATAATACTGGTAAATAATATTCTATTGATTATTAAAAATTTAACCTTCATCTTCTTAAGGGGATACTATGCTGGGAGCAATCGCAGGAGATATAATAGGATCTGTCTATGAATTCAATAATATTAGGACTACTGATTTTCCACTGTTTGGAGACAAATCAGATTTTACGGATGACACAGTGCTGACTATTGCAACTGCAGACTGCATTTTAAATAATGGGAACTACTCCGGTCTCTATAGAAAATATTATAGGAAATACCCCGGCAGGGGATATGGAGGCAGATTCCATGAGTGGGGCAGTTCCGATATTATGGGGCCCTATAATAGCTATGGCAATGGTTCTGCAATGAAGGCGGCTCCTATTGGCTTTGCATATGAAAGCATGGAGGAAGTATTAAGAGAAGCGGAAAGAAGCGCAGAAGTTACCCATAATCATCCTGAAGGTATAAATGGCGCACGGGCAGTGGCTTCGGCAATATTTCTTGCAAGGGAAGGTAAGACAAAGAAAAAAATAAAAGAATACATAACCAGTAGTTTTAAATATGATCTTGATGATACTATTGAAAATATAAGGGATGTTTATTCATTTGATGAGACCTGCCAGGGGAGCGTGCCGCAGGCTATGATAGCTTTTTTAGAATCAAATGATTTTGAAGATGTGGTAAGAAAAGCTGTATCAATAGGCGGAGACAGCGACACGATCGCCTGTATTGCCGGAGGGATAGCGGAGGCATTTTATGGAGGGGTGCCGGATGATATAAGGGCAGAAGTGTTGGCAAAGTTAAATAAAGATATGCTTGAGATCGTATATAGATTCTATGATAAATTTATTTGAAATGTCAGATGTGTATTTCGATTGCATCCGGACACCATTTTACTCAAAACCGTGAAAATTACAGTATTATTACAAAATTTCACGGTTATATTGACAAAAGCATGAAATACTATATACTATAACTATGGTAAAAATATTGCATGTCTTCAATACAATAAGCAGCTTAAGAGGGCGGTACTATGCTGCATCCACAAGTAAGCAATCGCTTATAAAAATATTGAGTGAAGCAGAGATTGCTGAGCAGGTATATAACTCCAATGCCATAGAGAATAATACTCTTACTCTTGAAGAAACAGAGAAAATCCTTTTGCAGATAAGCTTAGACAGGTATGTAACAGAAAGGGAAATACATGAGGCTAAAAACCTCTCAAGGGTAGTCTCATATATTGATACAAGAGCCAAAGAGAAGGAGCTTACCCTTGAGATCATTCTATTGCTTCACAAAATGCTTATATCGAATATCAGGGATGATATTGCTGGAAAGTTCCGCAAAGATGATGAATGGGTCAGAGTTGGCAATCATATAGCACCCGACCCGAAAGAAGTAGTGAAAAGATTGGAGAAGATGCTTGCTGCCTATAATGCAAATAGCCATGAAAATATTATTAAACGGATTGCGCTGCTGCATCTTACATTTGAATATACTCATCCATTTGTCGATGGCAATGGCCGCATCGGAAGAGCTATAAATAATTATTTGCTTATACGGGAAGGTTTTGTACCAATAAACATTAAATTCATTGATAGAAAAATGTATTATGAGGCATTTGAGGAGTTTGGTAAAAAAGGCGCTACAAAGATAATGGAGGAAATAGTCGGTAAAACTCTTACGAATAGCTATCATAAAAGACTTGCTTATCTGGAGGGTGCGCATATTATGACACTTGCAGAATATGCAAAAAAGTACAAAGTGTCACACTCTAATCTGATAAATAAGGCAAAGCGGCAGACCATAGAGGCATTTCTTGAAAAAGGTGTTTGGAAGATAGGGGTAAATCAGTAATAGATGTAAACCATAGGATCGAGAAAGTATAGAGTCCGGAATATGAATTTGAAAGAAGAAGAATATTTCTTGAAAGTATGGAACGATTCGATTCAATAGCGTCCCTAATAAATGATGTGTAAGATAATGTAAGGATCTGGATAAACCTGGGGCATACAAATGCGGAAATGTTTGAGGATGTGGGCGGAAATGAACTATGCACATGCGGAAGCGGGAAGAAATATAAGGATTGCTGCGGCGAAATAAAAGAGGCCACCGAACTCTGTCCAATGGCCAGAGATGGGAATATATGAGTTTAAAAGAAATAGGCCTCCGCCCAGGATAGAGAGTTCCCCTGATGAATTTGATGATTACATCAAAGACGATCATATGGACTGTGACTATGTGTGTTTGATCATATTTTTTGGGCAAGATATGCTGCCCCAAGCGCACCTGTGATCTGGGGCTCATTGGGTATTTTTATCTTGACCTCCAACTTTTCCTCAAGGGCGTTTACCACTCCCAGGTTTTTTGCAACTCCTCCCGTCATGCATACAGGTTCTTCCAGGCCTATCCTTTCGACCATGGAAGTCATCTTAGAGACTATTGAATAAATAAGTCCCCGGATTATCCTGTTCTTATCCACACCCTGTCCTATCAGGGACACTATCTCAGACTCCGCAAATACTGTACACGTAGAAGATATGTCAACATGTCCATCAGTCGAGAGGAAGATATCAGTAAAACTTTCAAGACTGGTCTCAAGAGCTCTTGCCATTACTTCCAGGAACCTGCCGGTTCCTGCCGCGCATTTA
>SDBT01002055.1_pt1 | contig 36104 bp, 29 predicted proteins | sample 2277101 | NCBI WGS metagenome assembly SDBT01 (sample SAMN10404973, study PRJNA504765) | marine sediment metagenome | isolation source: marine sediment core GS10_PC15, 103 cmbsf | place: Arctic Ocean: Southern Knipovich Ridge | collected 2010 | reverse complement strand
ACGCCAAGGGCGGTCCGCCAATCCATTTTTCCAGAACTGACCAAATATGCAAAGAACGCATTGAGTCCCATTCCCGGCGCCATTGCGATGGGGGCCTTGGCGAATATCCCGACGATTATCGTAGCTATCCCGCTGACAAGACAAGTGACAACTATCAGGGCCTGCTTGTCCATTCGCTCTACGTCTGTTAGCTCAATTCCCTCCAGGCTCAGAATAGATGGATTCACGAAAATGATGTACGCCATCGTAAGGAACGTCGTAAAGCCTGCGACAAGCTCAATTTTGAAAGTTGTCTTTTTTACCGACAGACCGAAATACTCGTTGAGCATTCTTAATCCCCTGAATTCGCACTTCCACTGTCTTTTTCAATGGAAGCCTCTTTTCCCAAAAGGCCGATCATTTCGGCGACGAGGTCGGAAGAGTTTTTTGCTGCCAATATATAGAACATCTGCTTATCCAGCACGGCCCCTTCGTCGGCACTGTCACTGATGCTGCGAATCACAAGGTGGTCAATTTGCCGCTGATAGCAGATTTGAGCGACGGCGGCGCCTTCCATCTCGACTGCATCGGCTTGCAGCTTTTTCCGCAATTCGGCACACTTTTCAGTCGAGGCGATAAATGAATCCCCCGTGACAATCACGCCGGTTATGACTTTCGGATTTCTTCGGCCGGCAATTGTCTCCACACGCTGCATTTCGATTCGCTCGGCGGCTCGCTGAGCGAATGTCACGAGTTTTTCGTCCGCCGGGAAGAAGACGGGATTCTCAATACCGTCAAGCCGGTTTTTGACGCCTTTGACAAAGAGACCCTCAGGCCATACGGTCCCCATGTCATGATGGGCGGTCTTTTCGGCGATTACAATATCACCCGGCCGGAGTTCGGGATTCACTGCTCCGGCGATCCCTGTGAAGATTATGTGCTTGGGTTTGAAGTGCTCGATGAGCAGCGTTGTTGTCATCGCCGCGTTTACCTTGCCGATGCCGGTCCATACCACGACGACGTTCCTGCCGTGCAGCCTGCCGGTGACGAATCTGATTCCCTCGATTTGATGTTCCCGCCGCTCGGTCAGCCGGTCCTCAAGCAATGTGACCTCTCTCTCGAAAGCTCCTAATATTGCTGTGGCCGGCTCGGAGTTCGGTTCGGATTTTTCTTTTTGAGAAGTCGGGCTGCAGGAAACGCATAGAAGAATAGCCGAGATGCAAAGAACTGCCGCGGCTCTTTTGTGCTTCATTAAACGTTCACTCCATTAAGTCTAACGATAAAATGCGAGCGAGAGGACTCGAACCTCCACGTCCATAAGGACACAAGGACCTAAACCTTGCGCGTCTGCCAATTCCGCCACGCTCGCGAACTCTTATTGCGTATATCGTATATCGTATTGCTTTTAAAAGCTTCATTCCTGCAGGAGTAGGAATCAACTTCTATTTAAATAGCTCATCCGGATCTTTTTCGTGCCGGTCGCTGTCTTGAGATTCTTCCTCTTTTGTTATTTTCTCAATCCGTTCTTCCGCCTTCTGCAGTATTGTTCGGCATTGCTTAATCAGGGCCATTCCTTTTTCGTACTGCTCAAGACTGTCCTGTAAGGGGATCTTGCCCTGTTCTATTTTGCCGACAATATCTGTTAGCTCTTTAATAGAATCTTCGAAACTCAATTTATCGACATCGGTTTTTTGCTTTTTATGTGCCATAATATCAGCTTTTACTTTTACCTTATTTACTTCTTTTTTACCTCGCTTTCAATCAAATTCTCGTTTGCAAGCTCGGTAATTAAATAATCTCCGATGCGGATGTCCTCTGAGGTCCTTATCAGCAACCCGGTCTGTTTGTTTGTGGTAATGCTATATCCCCGCTGCAGAACGGACCTGGGATTCAAGGCGCTCAATCGATTTTCCTTCGCCGTAAGCTGCATCCTGCAGTTGTTAATGGCTGCGATAATGCCCACATTAGCACGGTTTTGCCAGTTGTTCAATTCGATTGATTTATATCCCAGGAGCCTGTGTGGCTCAATTCTGATAATCTGCTCATAGGCGGCGGACAATTCCCGGTGAGCTTTGGTCAGAAGCGCTTTTATGAATTCTTCCAAATTTGCCGACAGATCATCCAGTTGCTGCCGGCTGTTTTGGACGAGCATAAGCGGATTTCTAAATACCGCGTTGGCCAGGATGACCTCCAGCATATGCTCGGCAATTTGGAGCTTCGCCTGAGTTTGGTTTGCGAGTCTTTGTTCTGTTGCGGTGAGCTGTCCCAATATTTCCTGCATGTCCGGAACTGCCACGACGCCTGCTTTTGTGGGCGTTGATGCCCTTGCGTCGGCAACAAGGTCCGCAATTGTTGTGTCAACCTCATGACCGACCGCGCTGATGATGGGTATTGTAGAGTCGAAAATTGCTCTGGCCAAAACCTCCTCATTAAAGGCCCACAAATCTTCCATCGCTCCGCCGCCTCTGCCGACAATAAGAACGTCAAGTTTGAGCTTTTGATTGCGCCTGTTTATGTCCCGGAGTGCAGCGGCGATTTTTGCCGCCGAGCCTTCGCCCTGTACCGGCACGGGAGACAAAAACAGCTTTGCGCAGGGCCACCGGCTGTGAATGCTGTCGGTGATATCGTGCAGTGCCGCTCCGGATTCGCTGGTCAATATGCCAATTCGCATCGGGTAAAGAGGAAGAGCTTTCTTGTGTGCCTCGTCGAAGAGTCCCTCTTTATGGAGCTTTGCTACCATTTGCTCGAAGGCCAGTTGAAGCGCTCCGACTCCGGCCGGCTCGATCTTATCAACATAAAGCTGATACTTGCCGCCAAGGGTGTAAACGTCGATATGCCCTGTGCTTAGAACCTCCAATCCATCTTCGGGCGAGAACTTGACATTCTTAAACTTGCTTGCCCACATTACGCATGGCAGTACAGCACCTTCTTCTTTCAGCGAGAAATAACAATGCCCGCTGGTATGATGTTTCCAGTCGCTAATTTCACCTCTGACTATCAGCCGGGGAGGCAGTTTTTCCTCGATAGCTATCTTAATCAGCGAATTGATCTGGCTGACCGTATATATTTTCTTTGTCTTCGGCATTTATCACGTAAAACCGACAATAGGCTTATTATAATTTCATTGCTACTGTCGATTATAAGCTCAGTGGTTTCTCTTATCAATTTCCAATTCGCTGTAAAATCGCCACAGGGCGTCCGTTATTATTGTAAACGACCTGTAAGACCCTTAACCGCATGGTTTTGCATCGCAAGGCATATTGAGGGGATATTCGCAGATTTCGGCTTATTTGCTTCTTAAAATGTTATCGGAATTTGTCCATATGTCTTGATAATATTCTCTAATTAGAGATCGCTGAAAAATTGGAGTCAGGAATATAGTATTTGGGAAACACGTCTTGTTTGTAGCAGTCGATAAGCCTATAAGTGCTTATCTGAAAAGGTGATACTGTTGCGTTATTGTCGCTGATACTGATGAGTTATTGTTTTGAGGTTATATCGGGTGTCTATTTCGCGTAAGCTTATAACGATTTGCGCGATGGAGACTTGACAAAACGCCGATTAGCAACGTAAAATGAATATGTTTTGGTTGGTGCCTTCACGGAGGAGGTACTCTAATGTTTACTGCACAGATGGTTATCCTGCTGCGGTTCAAGGATGGATTATTGATTTTAGCTACTACTTTGGAGCTATATCTTTTGATGTATCCGATTAGACGTAAGCGTTTGGCTAAAGGGGCAGGAGTATTCTATTCGATGCCTTTCGGGACGGGCAAAATGCCGGTATTTTTGGTTTGGATTTTGGCCGTTTTACTTTTGGTATCCTCCGGCATAACTTATCGTGTGCTCGCATCTCGTTTGAAACTTGTTGTCGATACTCCTGTTGAATTGCCTGTGCCGCTGAGTGCTTTTCCTAAAAAGATAGGTCAATGGATCGGCAAAGACGTGCCGATTCCGCAGAACATTCAAAACGTAGCTGGAAACGATGCGTTTCTAAACCGTTTATTTATGAGCAACATAAGCAACGATTGGGCCAATGTTTACATAGCTTATACCGCTCACCCACGAACAATGCTGGGCCACCGGCCTCAGATTTGCTATGTTGCCGGCGGATGGGTGCATGATAGCACCGAACAGACAGATGAGACTTCCAGTGCCGGTAGAGAATTTTCCTGCTTACTACATCGCTTCCACAGGCCTGCTCCGGAAACAGAGGGGATGGTGGTTTTAAATTTCTACATCGTTAATGGCCGGCTTACATCCGATGAAAAAGTCTTTTCTGGCGTTGGGTGGAGAACTCCAAATATTGACGGTAATCCGGCGCGTTATGTGACACAGGTCCAGATAAGCTCGGTTGTTGAGAATTCGGTCCGATCGGCGGCGCGGGATATTGCCGAGCTGGTACTCGATTATTTTCCTGATGAAAATGGGAAAGTCAGAGCTGTTGAGTATGTTGAACTTTCGAGCGATGTGAAGAAATAGATTTAGATATTGCCGGTGAGAAACGGTTACAACAAAAGCCGCATAAGAGCATGTGACAAATAGAGTTATGTTGATTTGTCGATGCGCCCCACGGGGACGAAGTGTGTCCGGAGTCAAACAATAACAGTATTGCGATCATTCGAATCAGAGCGTATATGTTCTACGAAAACTTCGATATGTTACTCGCAAACAAAAAGAATATTTTTATCCCCATTTCATTTCCTGGTTAATTATGGAACTGCAAAGAGTGGATTCGCTCTAAAAATTAGAGGAGAAATGTGACAAGGTTGTCAAACTACATATTATCATCCGGTGCGTTACCCAAGGTGATCTCGGACAAAATTGGCCAGTTGAAAGGTATGGATATAAAGGCTAAGAGTGCCCGTGCCGTGGTGGTGTTAAGTATAGGAACGGTTGCCGGACGGAGTATGAGATTTGTACGGAGTATGGTTCTTGCCCGCATCCTGGCGCCGGATCAACTCGGGTTAATGGCCATTGTTTTGAGCGTTTCAATGATTTCTGAAGCTCTTATAGAGGTTGGCGTAAAACAGTCGGTTATCCAAAACAAACAAGGCGCAAGGGCCGAATACCTGAATGTAGCCTGGTGGATGCAGGTGGTCCGCGGGCTGTGCCTCTACGGCATCGCGTTCATCCTGGCTCCGTGGATAAGCTATATCTACGTTAAACCGGAATTGCTTAATTTACTGCGAGTCGCTTTTCTTGCCATAGCACTGCGGGGCTTTATGAGCCCGCGTGCCCACGTGCTTGAAAAAGAATATAAATTTGGCAGGTCAGTATTCCTCATTCAGGGCAGCGCCATATTGGGCGCGATTATATCAATCAGCCTGGCTTTGGTAATGCGGAATGTCTGGGCGCTGGTTATCGGCTTTGTGATAGAGATGGCAATATTATGCATTTTGTCTTTCATATTGGTGCCATTCATGCCAAGATTTGAAATTGACAGAAGCAGCCTGGCTGAGTTGATGAAATTTGCTCGCGGAATTTTCGGAGCGCCAATTTTGAATGCGATTAGTATTCATGCACCGGTACTGGTGCTTGCCAAGGTAATATCCTCGCATCAGTTAGGCTTGTTCCATCTTGCTGCTATGTTTGCTTACATTCCGACGGACTTGTACATAAGAATAATTACCCCCGTTTTGCTTCCTGCTTTCTCTGAAAAACAAGATGATAAGCGTGCTCTTTGGCGCGGATTGCTCCAGACCAGCCGATACACCGCTTTTCTTATTGTGCCCTTGATCGCATTCATGATTTGCTTTTCGAGGGAACTGCTTGGGATTGTTTACGAATCCCAATATGTGGCAATGGCGGTTCCGTTTGCTGTATTGTGCCTGCAGATTCTGGCTCGAAGTGAAAGTTCGATATTAGCCGGGATGTATATGGCTGTTGGGAAACCTCACCTGCTGCGTCGTTTTTCCTCTGTTCGTGCTGCAATCATAATCGTGTTTATCTACCCGGCCGCTGTTCGCTTCGGACCTTTGGGTGTTGCTGTTGTTGTCGTTCTGAGTGGTTTTTCAGTTTTACTGCTGCAGGTTATTAAGGCCCGAGTAGTAATCGGCCTTCAACTCAGCCAGTACCTGCGTTCCTATATTCCCGGCTTACTGACAGCATTGCCGATCATAGTTACTGCCGGTTTACTTTGGGTCTTTAGGGTAGATTCTCCTCTGCTTGTCCTCGCTATCAGCGTTTTGGTATACATTGCGACATTTATAGCAGGTGTTTTCATTATGAATCGTGCTAAAGAAACTCTGCAATCACGAAACAATCCAAGAATAAGCTGAGATAGATATCTTCATCTGAGTTTGAAGGTGTTTTAACAAAGCATGACGGAAAAGGAAAATATGAAGATATGCCTGCTTGGTGCTTCGTTTGATACCGGCAACATGGGAGTAAGCGCCCTGGCCGAGTCGAGTATCAAGGTTATACTTAATCGCTGGCCCGATGCAGAAGTCATACTATTAGGAATGGGGTCGACTGACGGTGAGCACTGCCTGAAGCTGTCAGGCCGGGAGATTAGAGTAAGAATAGTGTGCATGAGATTCTGCAAGAATGTGTTCTTGCGTTCTCATTTCTGCGTGTTGTTGTTGAACGCCATATTGGTGAAACTGTTGCCCTTTAGAAGGTTCCGGAATTTACTGTCTGCAATCAATCCTTGTGTCAAGACGCTGCTTGAGACGGATAAGGTTTTTGATATTACCGGTGGTGACAGCTTCAGCGATATATATGGATTACGAAGGTTCCTGATATTCGGATTTCTGCAAAAATGGCTTATTACGCAGTTCGGCAAAGAGCTGATCTTATTGCCACAAACTTATGGGCCTTTCAAAAGGTCAGTCAGTCGACTAATGGCAAAGTGCATTTTGAAGCGGGCCGGTGTCGTTTACGCGAGAGACCGCAGCAGCGTCGAATCCGTACGGGTTCTTCTTGGCAATCACATCAACAATGGGAAGATACGTTTTATGCCGGACGTTGCTTTTGCTCTGGATTCACATGAACCTGAGCATATCGATATCAGTGCTATGGACAGCAAACGCACAAAAGATTCAATTGTGGTTGGCTTCAACATTAGCGGTCTTCTTATCAACGGGGGTTACTCACAGGAAAATATGTTCGGCCTGAAAACCAACTATTCTGAGCTGGTTTACGGTGTTGTTGATTTGCTTATGAAGGATAAGAGGCTGCTTGTTCTCCTGGTGCCCCATGTATTTGCGCCAAGAGGAAACGTGGAAAGCGATCCTGATGCGTGCCTTAAAGTGTACGAGGAGCTTAACAAAAAATATCCCGGCAGAATATTTCTGACGCGAGGCGAGTATAACCAGAATGAAATTAAATATATTATTGGATTGTGCGACTTCTTTATCGGCTCGCGGATGCACGCGTGCATTGCGGCATTATCACAGTCAATACCGGCAGTCGGGATAGCGTACAGCAAGAAATTTCATGGTGTTTTTGAAAGTGTTGGGCTTGGAGATTGTGTGGCCGATGCTTATCAATGCAGTAGAAAGGCTGAACTACTCTCCGTAGTTGAGGCAGCTTTCGAAAAACGCGATCAAACCAGAACACATTTGGATAAGGTGATTCCGAAAATAAAAGCAAACATATTGGAAATGCTCGAGGTTTGAAATGTCGCCGAAGGGTAACCAGGAAAACCGGCCCCACCGTCGGAAAGAAGGAAAAGAAGCATGGCTCATTGGGCCGTTGTTATTCAGATTATATGGCCTATCAACAGGTGGCAGATATCGTGCCTTTATTCGAGATAAAGTCCTGCGCCTCGAAGGAGGAGGACATTATTCTCGTACGATTAGGAGAATATTCTCCGTTTACCATCAAGTTGAGATCGGTATGTACACAAGTGGTCCCTGTTATTCCTTTGGCCACTTTCCTCCCGGAACTAAAATAGGGCGTTACAGCGGGACATATGAAAGAACTGTACGAGCTTTCGCTGCAAATCACCCTATTGATCGTATATCTACTCATGCGATTTTTTTTAATCCAGTGCTTGGACATGCAAAGAAGGATGCCGATATAAAACGAAAGGGTTTGATAATCGGCAATGATGTATTTATTGGCCACAATGTTATCGTAGTGCCGAGTGTTGATAGAATCGGCGATGGTGCCTTGATCGGAGCTGGATCTGTTGTTACCAAGGATGTACCTGATTTTGCTATTGTGGTCGGCAATCCAGCAAAAGTGATAAAGTATCGTTTTTCAAAGGAGACACAACTAAAGATCAAGGCATCAAAATGGTGGGACAAGGATCTTAGGGACTTGGATTTAGACAAGTTCTCGCGTCCGGTAGAAAGTGGAGAGGGCATAGACCTTAATACGATTTGACCACATTGCTAAATCATCAATTGTTGGTCTTAGTACGGGAAGCGATTTATTGCGGTGTGTTGGAACAACGTGAATTCTTCTATAGCCCTGAGTATTCTCAATATTTTGAAGCGAAAACCAGATTAAAACTATTCTTGGAGTTTAATAGGAACGGATTATGAATGATGTATCTTTATCACAAAGCAGGCTTGCTCGAGTACTTTATAGACTAATTCACTAAACCGATAAACGTTGTCGAACTTTAAATTACGATGCAAGGTGTAACTTTAACAATAGCCCTTATCCTTTCTGTGTTAGTTATAGCACTGCGCCCAAAGTACGCCTTGGTGGCGTATATTGTCGGTTTGTTATGGTATCCCTCTTATCTGGCAATAAGCATAGGCACTATAGACATAGTAGTCGGACGTTTTGTAGTTGCAGTGCTGCTGATGCGCTGCTTATTCGACGACAAGATTCGAACCAAATTTAAATGGTGTCGATTAGATACATTGGTTACATTAAGCATGGTTGTTTACGTCGGGGCATATTTGATTACGCAAGTCGAATCATTGTCAGCTACTATAGAAAACCGAGGCGGTTTTGTGATGGATACATGGTGTGCTTATCTGGCCACCCGATTTATCGTGACCGACAGGACGAAACTGATATCTATTATAAAGTGTGTTAGTATTGCCATGGTTCCTCTTGCTATATTAGGTGTGACCGAATCTGTTACCGGCTGGCAGCCGTTTGCTCTTCTGCAGCGTTTTTCTCCGTGGTTTGGCGGGCGGGAGGTATTTGTTTCAGAAGGACGTTTTGGATTTGCCAGGGCTATCGGGCCGTTTAGCCACGCTATTTTATTCGGCGGTGGTTTTGCTATGTTTTTGCCGCTCATATATTGTCTGCGTCACGAAAAAAAAGACTGGCGGAGCTATGCTTATATTATTTCAGGTATTGTGCTGCTTGGCGCGTTGAGCAGTATGTCCAGTGGCCCGTGGATGATGGCAATAGTAGTTATATTCTGTCTGATAATTGAAAGACATAAGCATTTGGTTAAGCCGTTATTCATATTTTTAATTATTTCATGCATAATAACTGGAATTGCAAGTAACAGGCCTTTCTATCATGTCATAGTTGCCAGGGCAAATCCATTAGGTGGCGCCGGTTGGCACCGGGCGAAACTTATTGATGTTGCTATCGATAAATTCGATGAATGGTGGATGATTGGTTATGGTGCTAAAGATCCCGGTTGGGGTTCCTACTTTGGCATGGGACATACGGATATCACAAATGAGTTTATTCTGAAAGGAGTCAGATATGGCATTCTTGGCGTAATAGCTCTTTGTGCGGTGCTCGCAAAAGCATTTCAGGGTCTAATATCTACATACAGGAAACAGCGGCATCCTGTCACGAAATCTCTGTGCTGGGCGTTCGGAAGTCTATTGTTCTCCGTTACGGTTGCATGGATGTCTGTTAGTTTCTTTGGGCAATTATCAACACTGTTCTACTGTTCTCTTGGAATGATCGGTTCCTTGTGTAGTCCCAATTTCAATTGGCAGATTCCCAATAGAATATTTTTGGCGCAGAATCGGCCCGCCCGAATGGTTTCTTGAATTTGTGAGACAGGTTTGATGTTCTATTGTAAATTAGGCTTAGCGGCATAGATAAGCAAGGATATAGACTGATCTTTTTGTAGAAAGGAGCTAAAAATGAACGGCCATAACCCTAACGATTCTGGAGAACACTCTTTCCCCAGCGAAGAATCCATGGAAGGCTTTCATTATGAGAGCACATTTGAAGAGTATTGGCCTGTCTATGCTTTGGGAGCATTTGTTTATTTATTTCTTCACTTGATTTGCGCTTTTGGATTACTGCCATTTTGGATCACTTGGATTCCAATTGTGCTTTTAAGTGTGTTTGCAGTAATTACATGGTTGCTTAAAAAGTTAAAAAAGCTATAAGTTTTACAAGTGTTAGTTGTGGCTTGCACTCAGGCATGGATCAGTAAAAATCGCGTGACATTGGCATATGGTCTGCAAGCTAATTGTGTCCGGCATTAAAATGCTTATCGATTGTATATGGTGATATTATCGGTCGGCTGAAAGACGTCGAGTGTTTAGGATATATGAAGAAAGAATCTGAAAAACAGTCTTCTGACAAATGGAAAATAATCGTCGCGAGGAACTTCGAAGAGATCGAAGCTATTTGTGAGGAGATTTTGTTACCCATCTGCTAAAGAGCCGGGCAATTCTTTTGCAAGGGCGATATTGTAAGTATGGTTGCTTAGCAGGCTTTTATTGTCGTACAGTTGACTGTAGAAGGAACGGTCAAGTAAGCCTTCCACGAGGATCTGAAATTATATATTTTTAGACAAAGTGGTGAGCGAAATAAACTCTCAGCAAGACCAACCGTTTAATTTACAAATTGTAGAAGGTGCAGAAGGTATTTCCGAGTTTGGAGAACATTGGGACGACCTGTATGCTCGTGCCGTTGATTCGCCGCCATTTCTCTCACGACCCTGGGTAAGCACATTTATCCGGGAAGGAAGGATAAAGGGCACTCCGCTTTTTATACTCGCATGGTGCGATACCAAACTTGTGGCGTTATTTCCTCTGGCAGTTCGAAAATATCTGACTGCAAAAATGGCCGAGCCAATAAGTACAGGTCAAGCTTCTTATCTGGGATTGTTGATTGATCCGGACTATCGATCAGTTACGAAGGATATTGCTGATATAATCACATTGAAGAGAGTTTTTGATGTATACTTTAGTGCAGATCTCTCCTCGGAGGATACGGCAACTCGTGATTTGCTCGATGAACTGGTACAAAAAGGATACGTTCGACACCAGGAATTTCGAAATCCTTGCTTTTATATTGAGCTTGGCTGCTCTTTCGATGAGTATTTCACGAAAAAGGCATCGTCAAAATCGCGACAGAATCTGCGTCGTAGAGAACGGCGTCTTTTTGAAAGTGGAAATGTGAAAGTCGAACATTATGTCGGCAAAGAAGTGACTCCCGAGACTCTTCTTCGTATTGCGGCGATAGAGGAACAAAGCTGGTTAAAGAGACGTGGCGCCGCCGAGCTGCAAGGACCATTCTACCAAAAGCTTTTGCTGGAAATGGCTCAGGCTGGTTTTGGTCATGTATGGCTGATGACGATTGATGATATCGATGCGGCATTTGAATATGTTTTTGTCAGCCACAAAAAGCTCCTATTCGAATGGAGAGCGTTCGACTTAAAATTTGCATCATCGATGTCTATCGGACAGATTTTAATGATGCATGCTATCCGCGATGCATGCAGTACCGGCATCTTGTCGATGGACATTAGTCACGGGGAGGCTGATTACAAAAGATTTTGGGCCGAAGCCTGCCATAGTGTCTACAGGGTTGTTGCAGGTCGTGGTCTCAGTGGGTATCTGATAGCCACGCTTTTCTATGCTGCTGTAAAGATTGCCAGGATTAAATGGTTGAAATCGTTTTATCGTCGCATTAGACGGCTATTACACGGTTTCAGCCGAAAGGCGGCGAGTGTTTAGGATATATGAAGAAAGAATCTGACAAACAGTCTTCTGACGAATGGAAAATAATCGTTGCGAAGAACTTCGAAGAAATCGAAGCTATCCGTTCGATATGGGAGAAGATGCAACATAACGAACCCTACCCAGTTCCCAATGCCGACATAGACAGATATTTTTCCGTTATCGAAGCAAGTGGCGATGACGTGCGACCGTATGTTATGCTTCTGGAATGTAATGGCCATCCGGCGGCGATAACGATTGGCCGGATCGAAAAACATCAATTAGACTTCAAATTAGGATACAAGACGCTGTTTAGTCCGGCATTGAAATGCTTATCAATTGTATATGGCGGTATCATCGGCCAGCCTTCGGCCGAGTTTTGTGAGGTGCTGGTTGGTGAGATAATGAATGTGCTGCGCCGCGACCAGGCCGATTTGGTATTTTTTAACCATCTTGGAATCGAATCTCCAATTTATAAGCTCTGCAAAACCGTACCGGGTCTTTTTAGTCGAAGCCATTTTGTATCGGCAGAGTTACATTGGCAGACTTATATACCGGATACGGTGGAAGAGTTTTACAGAAAGATTCCCAATTCTCGAAAACGCAGATGGCGCCGTGATATCAGACAGTTGGAAAAAATAAGTTCTTCTGAGGTTAAGGTCGTTTGCTATCGCCAGCTTAGCGATGTTGATTTCTTAATAGATTTGGCTTGTCAGATAAAAGAATTAACATATAAAAGTGGTCTTGCAGTTGGATTTACTAACTCCGCTGTGAATCGTGCCTTGTTAGAAAAGGCCGCCAGGGACGGTTCGTTGAGGGCTTATGTATTGTATATGGGTGACGAGCCATGTGCGTTCCAGTTCGATATACTATACGGAAAGACACAATTTACCGAGTTCGGTTCTTTCGATCCAAGATGGAGTCGTGGCAGTCCTGGTACGGTACTTCTTATCAAAGTGCTTGAGCAGCTTTGCCGGGAATCCAACGTAAGCATGATGGATTACGGTTTCGGCCACGCTTTATATAAGAAGAAATTTGGAACAAATCACTGGCTGGAAGAAACTGTCTATATTTATGCGCCGAGACTGTATCCCATACTCATTAATATGGCCATGTCGGCAAATCTGGCCTGCTGTATAATTCTAAGACATGTTGCCGAATGTCTCAAATTCGATTTGTGGCTCAAGCGTAACTGGCGCAGAAAGGTTAATACAAACCGGCGAACAGATAACGCTCAAAAGAGGAGTAATAAAGAATTTTTGTCGTGATATCAATCACAATTGGCGTTCTTGGTTTAGTTTTTCTTTATATAGGTGTTCCGTGGATTTACGGACGACTGGCCCGAATATTGCTTAAACAAAAGGCTAAAGAACATAAAGCCCTGGTACTTACTTTTGATGACGGCCCAGGCAGCAGTTTGACTCCATTGATTCTGGGCATACTTGCTGAGAGCAAAGTAAAGGCAACTTTTTTTCCGCTTGGCAGAAATATTGCAGGCCGAGAGGCAATTGTCAGACAGATCGCACAGCAGGGACATGATATATGTTCTCATGGTTACGATCATTTACACGCGTGGAAGGTCTCACCGTTTCGTGCGTTGTCGGATATTAAACGCGGATGGGAAGCGATTGACACTGCTTTGGGAACCAGGCGGCAAAAATATCCGTTTCGTCCGCCTAATGGTAAATTGAACATTATATGTCTTTTGTATTTATTGATTCGACGTGTGCCGATTGTTTATTGGTCGGTAGTATCGGGTGATACATGGCGGGAAAAGCCCGACAGTCGCAGAGTTGCGATGTCGGCGGAAAAAGCAGGCGGTGCGGTATCCGTAGCTCATGATTTTGATCGTTCCAATGAGAATACGAACCGATTCGTTGTAGAGTCTGTTCGGGCAGCTCTTGCGATGGCGGCTGACAAAGGTATGCGGGTGCTGACTGTTTCAGAATTATTGGATCTTGACAGGTAGGTGACAGGAAAGTGGACGTATCGGTCATCATAATCAACTGGAACACGAAACGGCTTCTTCAAGACTGTCTTACATCGGTTTATGAACAAGTGGGCGATGTGGATTATGAAATTATCGTCGTCGATAACGCCTCGACCGATGGCTCGTCTGAAATGGTAAAGAATGACTTCCGGCAGGTAATTCTCATAGAGAATACGGAAAACAGGGGCTTTGCCGCAGCAAACAACCAGGGGATGGCTGTAGCTAAAGGGAGATATGTGCTTCTGCTTAATAGTGATACGGTTGTTTTGGATAATGCCATAGCCAACACGGTGCGCTTCGCCGATGAGAATCCACAGGCAGCGGTGACAGGATGCCGGGTACTGAATCCGAACCGAACCGTGCAGCCGACGTGTTTCATGTTTCCTTCTCTATTGAATATGTTGCTATCAAGCACTTATCTGTACAAACTCTTCCCGAAGAACAGATTCTTCGGGCGAGAGCAAATGACCTGGTGGGACAGAAGCGACGTGCGCCAGGTCGATGTTGTGACGGGTTGTTTCATGCTTGTCAGGCGAGAGGCAATTGAACAGGTTGGCGTGATGGACGAACGTTTCTTCATGTATGGCGAAGAGACCGACTGGTGTTATCGATTCGGAAAAAAAGGGTGGAAAGTCATATTTGCTCCGGTCGGCCAAATCATTCATTTCGGCGGTCAAAGCGCTGCACAGAAGCCTGTGGCTATGATCGTTCAGTTGAGGCTCAGCATCCTCAAATTCATCAGAAAGCACTATTGCTGGTCGGCGCATCTAATCGCTCGTTTCCTAATCGCATTATTTTTCGCCGTCCGCCTTCCAGTTTGGTTTGCTTTGGCTTTTGTTCGCCCGGCTGCGCGTGGTGAAGCCGCAATCAAAATAAAGGCTTATTCCACCGGCATTATAGGTGCTCTTTTTGGCCGGATTAACTCATAGAAACTATCTCGCTTACGATGCATGGAATATTTGAAAGAAGATAAGAGGGTAAGATTATGAAGCAAGAGGTAAGCAATATACTTTTATGTCCGAGAAGAAAATACCTGCTTATTGCCGTACTGCTGGCGTGCCTTGCTCGGCCGTTGTGGGGCGCTGTTCAGCAAAGCCGGATTTCACAATTCGGAATTACGTGGACATTCAACAAAGATTATTCTGTAGGTCAATTCGCAAACGGTGATTACTGGATTGTCGGACCCGTGACCATAACGGGGATAAGCCCGGCTTCGGTTGAGTCCGGCGGCCGAGTGATAAACGGTTCTATGGTAAATCCGTCGCCAAAACTTGGCATTAGGCAAGGCTATGATAGTGCAATGTATGGAAGATATACAAGGGCGGGGAACTTTGATCCGAGTCTAAATGTTGCTCGGCCCAATGGCCGGGATCTTTCTGAAAGTAATCCATTAATCCTCCAACCTGATTGTTCTTTAGTTTCCACCGTGAGCATGCCGGAAGCGGACAGCAGCCCAAAATTAAAGACGGCTGCGGTTTTGACTGTTCTTGAAAGTCCTGCCCAGGAAGGTAGTTTTAGGCCTCATTACGCCGGCAGTGACAAGACGATTAGATTTAATACAAGCCAGTTGGACTACACCTTGCTCGCGAGTCTAAAACCTGTGCCCGGAGCGCCCAGTCTTGCGAGCGTGGAACGTTATTTTGAACGGCCATGGTTAGACCATATTCCAGGTTGGCTAGGTCGTAGTCATCATCCGTTGGACAATATGGAAGATTATGACAGGGATATATGTACTCGGGAAGGTATAGGCGCGCTGATGCTGCATCTGAACTTTGAGAATCAAAGAAAAGAAACTCTGCTTATCAGATATACCCAGGTAGGCATTGATCTCTATGGGGTGATTCAAGATGGAGGGAATGAAAACTGGCTTCAGGACAGCGGCCGTAAATTTCCAATTTTATTTGCCGGCCTTGTGCTCAACGATCCTGATATGAAGAGTATTGGAGAGAAATCAGGAGATTATGCTCATACTGCTCCATACGGTCCGGATAATCCACCGCCTGATCTTATTCAATTCGAAGAAGACTCGACGGCATTTTATGTCACCCAGAGAGATGTGGACATGACTCACGACCCTCAGTGGAATCCTGATCGTCGGGATGCTATGCGGCTTCCATACGAAAAAGAGGATATAGGTCTTCCAGAGTGGGGGAAAGTGCGATTGTATGACCGAACGTATATTAATAAATATTGGAAAACAACATATAGACAGGTCATTTGTCAGGCCTATGGTGGATTTGTTCTTGCGATGCACATTATGGGAGTGAAAGATTTGTGGAATCATGATGTCATGTTTGATTATACGGACCGTTATATGCAGGTTGAAGTTGACTGGAGGCAGACTTCCAGGTTTGTGGAGAGCATGTGGGATACCTACCGTGCGGATTACGACCCTGTGTGGACGATGTCTCCCAAACTGACTATTACTGCTTCTGATGGTACGGTGGCAAAGGTCCCGGATAAAACGGCTTATACTGTTGGTGACAAAGTCAGTCTGAGAGCTGTCGCTGCACCCGGGTACGAGTTTACAGGCTGGTCGGGCGGTCTTTTTGGACAGGACAATCCTACAGTAATAATCATGCATGCTTACCGGTCCATAACCGCAAATTTCTCCATGGTCGGTTCTGTGTCCGGGAAGAACAAGTAGCCGGTTGCTCGCGTCCCCGCACGCGTGATGAGGGTGGCCAAACAATGTCATGCCCAACGTGATCGGTCGACAACAGGAGTTTAAATATGAGTGTTAAAGTGATAGCCAGCGGTCTTGCTACGCTGTTTGCCAAGCGGTTTGCAGGTCCTTTCTGGATGCGGCGGAGATGGTTGCACAAAACACAATGGTTAGGGTCGGCTCAGTTGGAAGAGATACAGTTAAGGCTGCTGAAACGGCTGGTGAACCACTGTTATGATACGGTTCCACATTACAGGCAGTTCATGGACGAGAGAGGTATAGGCGCCAACGACATAAACAGCCTGGAAGATATCAAGCTTTTTCCAATCCTCACCAAGAAAGAGACCCTGGAGCTAAGCGAATCAATTGTTTCGACAAAGTACCCGAGATGGTTCGTACGAACCACCCACACCAGTGGGACAACGGGCACACCTCTCAAGCTAAAGCGGTCGCTCTTTTCGATCGGAGACGAACATGCGTTTGTGCGTCGTCAGTGGGACTGGGCTGGCATAGGTTTCAATGACAGATGTGCGTATCTCAAAGGCCAGGTAATAGGTGAGTCGGATTCCAAGAGCAAACGCCTCTACGCCTACGATCCTATCATGAAAGAATTGCATTTGTCGACCTATAACCTCTCTATTAAGAGGGCCGAAGATTATGCAGAAATACTCAGACGTTATAAGGTCAAAGCCATTGTAGGATACCCTTCTGCAGTCAACATATTCGCCCGGGGATGTTTGGATTCAGGCATTGAACTTAAGTTGCGGTCAGCTTTGATCACCTCTGAGATTGTTACAAAATCTACGCGAGACATGATTGCCAAAGCGTTTGATTGTAAGGTATATGATTTCTATGGAGCTGCTGAACGAGTGAGCTATATTCATACATGTGAACACGGTAGCTACCACATAGTACCAGAGTACGGAGTGACTGAAACAATCCCTGTAGGCAACGATGACAAGCAGCGCTGCAAGATAATTGCCACGGGGTTTTGGAACCTTGCGATGCCCCTAATCAGATATGATACTGAAGATATTGTTGTATTATCGGATAAGAAATGCCCATGCGGCAGGGCATTCCGTGTGGTCCAGTCTATCGACGGTAGAGAGGGCGATGTGATCAGGACGCCTTCTGGCGTAGAGTTAGGCGTATGTATCGTCGCGTATATCGTATATGTCTCATGTGGTACTGAGGGGATAGTCGAGAGTCAAATTATTCAGGATGCTCCGGATCATATTACTATTGAATATGTACCTGACAAAGGACTCTCCTCGGAACTTTTGTCTGAATGGAATAAGAACCTGGCTAAACATCTGCCGGACGATCTGAAATTCACTGTGAAGAAGGTGGACGCGGTTCAAAGGACGGATAGTGGCAAGATTAAGCCCATTGTTTCGCACATCACTTCATCGAGGTTAAACAATGATTGAAGGTTATGATATCGTTTGCTTCGGCCCGAGCGACTGGTGGAGTATGAATCCCAGTTGCACAACTCATATAATGAAGAGGCTGGCTGAGCAAAACAGGGTTCTCTATGTTAATCCTTTCAGTTCCGATATCTTGGGTTGTGCAACTTCCGGGCATAGAAGAAGGCTTGGCATCAGGATCGTCAGAAAGCTGAAAAGCGTTACCAAGTTTCTGAAAAAACCGAGAAAGAATTTGTATGTGTTTAGCCCTATATTTATTCCTGTGCAAGGAAAGCGCTGGTTCGATATTTTGAACAATGTATTGCTCTATTTACAACTTAAATCAATTTGCAAACTTGTTGGTATTTCCAAGCCAATACTCTGGTTGGAGAATGTCAGAGCGGCGGATATGATGGGCTGGTTCCAGCAGGCTCTGACCGTATATCATGTATCCGACCTCTTTGCGGCCGATTCATATACCTCCAGTTCGGAATTTCAGCATAAGCGGGAAAAGCATATTTCCAAAGAAAGCGATTTGCTGATTTGTGTTTCAAAAGAGTTATATTCACTCAAGCTCAAGGAGTGGGACAATGTACACTATCTGCCACACGGAGTGGATTTTGAACTATTTCAGAATGCCGCCAGGGAAGGTCGTGGAACAGCCGAAATTGCAGGTATTTCCAAGCCGATAGCAGGTTATTTTGGAACGATGACCGCACATAATGATATCGAATTGTTGCACTATTGTGCGCAAAATTTGCCTGATGTGTCGTTTGTTTTAGCGGGCCAAATAACCGGCGGTGATTACTCGGGACTTACACGATTGCCCAATGTACATATTCTTGGCAGAATACCCTATGAAAAGATTCCGCAATTGTGCGCGTGTTTCGATGTCTGTATGTTACAGTGGAAGATGAGTGAATGGATTCGAAATTGCAATCCCTTGAAAATGATTGAGTACATGGCATCGGGCAAACCTATCGTATCAGTGGAAATCAAGGAAGCTGTGCAATACTCCGACATACTCAGCGTAGCAGAGAATAAGGAGCAGTTCTGCAAGCTGATTCAGTGGGAATTACTGAATGACACGCCGGAAAGGGCCCGAAGCAGAGTCGAGATTGCAAGAAAACATAGCTGGGAAAAGCATGTCGAAGAACTCTCGGATCTGATAATAGAGGCGCTGGCTAAGAAACGAAACGTGAAGGAAGTCGAATCGGGATTGGCTGAGGGAGTTAGAACATGGGCGAACTGAAAATAGCTTGTGTGGGGGACACAATGTGCGGGGACACATTCAGCCAAATTGGGTTTGGGGTGGCCTCAAGTCTGGATAAACACGGGCGTGATTTTATGTCAAAAGATATCACGGACATCTTATCAGAGCATGACCTTGTTCTTTGCAATGTTGAATGTGTTCTATCTGATGTTGGACGGAAAGATAACAGCTTGCGGACTTTACACATGCGTGGTCGGCCGGAAGTAGCAAACTACCTGGCAGGTTGGGGGATAACAGCGGCCAATGTTGCCAATAATCACATTCTTGAACAGGGTCTTGGGGCAGCTCAAGATACAGTAAAGCAACTGGAGAAAGCCGGAATTCGAGTGGTAGGTTCCGGCGGGGATGGTCTTTTTCAGCATGGTGTAAGAGCAGAAAAGATCGATCTCGGAGATCATTTGGTTGCCGTAGTCGGTGTTTGTTTTAGGGATGAGAAGTATGCTTTCTACAACGATGATATTGACGAAGTGCTTGCGATTATAGAGGCTGAAGCGTCCGGAGGAAGACTTGTGATCGTTTCTGTTCATTGGGGAGATGAACTGATTGCCCAACCGAGTATTTGGCAGAGGGATATTAAAAAACGTTTTGAGAAAGCAGGAGCCGGGATGATTATTGGCCATCACCCTCATGTTGTTCAGGGTGTTGATGATTCGTCTGATTGTTTTGTGGCTTACAGTCTTGGCAATTTTATCTTTGACATGCCTTCTGAGCTTACAGGTTGGTCCGTGATCTTGAGTATTACAGTATCAGGAAAGAGGATTGTGAAATGGGAGCCAATTCCGATCTTGCGAGGTGATGATTGCCGACCGGTACTTGCCATGGGCAAGAGAAAGGAATCGCTGGAAAGAAAGATGATGAGGTTGTGTGAGATCTGCATGCAGGAAATAGAAGATAGAGATAGATTTGAGAAGGAATATCGCCGTGAATTGCGAGCGCTCGACTACGAGTGTAGAAGACAGTTATGGCGCAGCATTGCGACGAACTTTTTCCGTTACCGGTCCGTATTCCGGCCTCAGATACTGATTCGACCTATACAAAGACGGCTTAATCGATGGTGAGATCTAACAATACTAAAATGAAAATTTACATCACTGCATCGGCGGAATTGGTACTTCAAGAAGTGTTCAAACATCTATAGATTGAATGGGCGAGATATGACCGAACGGGAACGTCTGCGAATTTGTCTTGCCGCTTCGGCAGGAGGGCACTTGTCCCAACTGCTCAAGCTGGCTTCAAGCTGGGAGGGCTATGATGTTTTCAGTGTCACGACGACAGAAGTTGTGCGCGACAAGCTGAGCAAATTCGGCGGAGTTTATGTTGTGGGGGAGTGCAACAGACAGCATCCAGTACGGGTGATTAAAGTATTGCTTCGGTGCATCAGGATTGTGTTCAGAGAGAGGCCTGATGTTGTGATCAGTACGGGAGCGGCGGCTGGATGTATGTTATGCCTGCTGGGCAAAATACTGGGTGCGAAAATCATATGGATCGACAGTATTACCAACGTGGAGCGAATCTCTCTCTCGGGAAGATTGGTTCGCTATGTCGCTGATTTATTCCTCGTGCAATGTCCTGAACTGCCCGGCAGATACAAGAAAGTCGAATTTGTCGGGGCGGTGGTATGATTTTTCTGACCGTTGGAACGCAATTTCCGTTTGACCGCCTCGTCAGGGCTGTGGACAAGGCTCTTGAATCGGGAAAGCTTGCTGAGGAAGTATTGGCGCAGATAGGCGATAGTCCGTATCATCCGAGGAACTTTGAGGCGGTCCCGGAACTGGAAAAGAGTGTGTTCGACAAGCACTTCCGCGAAGCGGACGGTGTAATAAGTCACGCAGGAATGGGTTGCATCACTATGGCGCTGGAAAACAGTAAACCTCTGTTGGTCATGCCGAGACTAAAGAAGTACGGCGAAGTGGTTAACGATCATCAAGTGGCGATTGCAAAGAAGTTCGAAAAGCTTGGTCATCTGCTGGTGGCGTACAGTGACGAAGAGTTGCTGGATAAAATTAAGTTTTTAAGAGATTTTGTGCCGCAGAAACGAGAATTTCATTGTGAAGCAGTGGCGGCGAGGATATCGGATTTTTTGCGTCGGATTGACGAGGAAAGATGATGCGTAACCCGGGCATCCGGATTATTATATGAGCTTCGCCGTGCAGGAAGATAGAATGTCTTGTGGATTCCTAATCGGACTGTGCTTGAGCTAACGGGCCGCTGAAATAACGCCGAGGACGGGCCAACGGCGGCCGGTTCAAGCAAGAATCGAATGATTGAAAGATAGGCGGATGGCAATCAAAATTGTTGAACATGCGCTTGAGTATCAAGATCGAGTCCGGGCATTTAACCGGCGAATGAAGGAGAAAGGTTCGGCCTGGGCATTCTATGAAAATCCGGTCCCGAGATGGATCCCCAAGAGAGGCGATCAGTCCACTTGGCGCCAATACTATCTGGCCCTGGATGACGACGACGAAGTTCGCGGCGGCTATTGTTTGAAGCATCAAACATTCTGGTTCGGCGGCCGCGTGCACAAGATTGCCAGTTTTCAAGGTCCGGTTTCGGAGGGCGCTGTCGATCGAAAGTACGGCTTAGCTGCAGTGTGTATGGTACGTGATATGTTGGCGCGTGAGCCGAATCTGTTTGCCTTTGGTGGCAACGAGGACATTACAAGGCTGCTTCGGGCAAACAGATGGAGCGTGTTACACACCCCCCTGTGTTTGAAAGTCATCCGGCCTTATCGTTTTTTGCGTCTGAATCGTATGTTGAGAAACTCGACGTCTCGTAGATGGATTCTGGACGGTCTCGCTTTTTCCGGGCTGGGCTGGATAGGATTGAAGAGCCTGAGTTCCATGAGAACGATCGCACACCGCCATCCCCTGCTTGCAGACTGTGAGATCGTGGAAACGTTTTGCGACTGGACTGACGAATTGTGGCTCAGTTCCCGCGAGTCGTATGACGTCTCGGCGGTCAGGGATAGCGAAGCATTGAACCTGCTGATGCCGAAAGATGGCTGGCCGCCGGTCATTCGCCTGAAGATCACATTCGGTAGCCAGGTCATCGGCACCGCTGCCGTCCTTGATACTCCGATGCAGGACGACCGTCGATTCGGATGCCTTCGTGTCGGAACAATTGTGGATAACTTCGGCCTGTTGGCACACAGCCCGCGAATCGTGGCTGTGGCCACCAATCTACTCGAACAAAGAGGTGTTGATCTGATCGTCTCCTACCAAACCCATCCGCAGTGGTTGGAGGCATTCCGTGCCAATGGCTTCCAGGTACTGCAGAATCGCCGGGTGTTGGCTTTTTCCCCATCTCTTGAACGGCAATGGGGCCACGCCGAATCATTGTTGTGCGACCTTCATATGAATACTATAGACGGGGACGGACCTTTGGGCCTGGCGCCGGTGGGCTCGTTGCGGTCCGCGACGTATCCCGAGCAGCCCGAGGCTGGCTTTTATTGGAAGGATGATGCTGAGGAATAAGGATCCAATATCGGTGAATTCACGGCAACCTTACAGGAGGCTGTGTTTTGACAGGAAGGCCAATGTATGCCAAAAAGGCAGGAATGATGATAACGTCAAATTTCTAAAAAAAGACAAAACTACATATATAAAGTCTTTGCTTGCCAAGATTTCTCGGCGCAGAGGATTCTGCAAACCAAGACCAAATCATGAGGAGACTCAGAGATGAGGCACATCGATACTGTACGGGGATTCATAGTTGAGAATTTTCTTTTCGGAGATGGAGAGTCGCTTGGTGAGGATACGTCATTGATGGAAGAGGGTATCATGGACTCCACAGGAATTCTGGAGTTGCTATTCTTCATCGAGGAGACTTTTGGCTTCAGTGTCGAGGATGATGAGCTCATTCCGGAAAACATGGATAGCTTGCAGAATATTACCGGGTTCATTGACCGGAAACTTAATCTGAAATCCGCAAAGGAAGCATAAATTTAGAGGAAAGCTCGAAATGGCTGCCTTTCATAACCTCTGATTTGCAGCTACGTTCCGTGTTTTGGAGATTGTTATGGATTTTCACAAAGATGTTCTTAAGCTTGAAAACAAAAGCGAGGTTGAACGTATTTGCGAATTTATTCGGCAAGAGCTGCGCGTTATGAAACGTGATGGTATCGTGATTGGGCTGAGCGGCGGTATAGATTCTGCATTATGTTCCGCTCTTTGTGTGGAAGCATTAGGTAAAGATAGAGTATTTGGCTTGATTCTTCCGGAGAGGGAGTCCAATCCTATAAGCGCTGAATATGCAAGCAAACATGCGAAAAAACTGAGCATAGAAACACAGACGGTTGACATTACGCCTACACTCGAAGCTTTCGGAGCTTACCGGAAGAGAGATGATGTGATTAGGGGAATCTTTCCTGAGTATGACAGTGAGTCCAAGTCGAAAATTACTCTTCCTGCCGACTTACTCTCCAAAGATTCTTTGAATGTCTTTACCCTGAAAATTGACGATGGCAAGGGCAATGTAAAGACAGCAAGACTGAACAAGAAGGCGCTGAATGGGATTGTAGCCGCCACCGATTCCAAACACAGAACAAGGATGATGCATCTTTATTATTATGCGGAAATGAAGAATTACATCGTTTGCGGCACAACCAACAAAACCGAAGTCATAGAGGGATTCTTTGTGAAATACGGAGATGGCGGAGTGGATATTGAACCGCTAAGCCATCTCTATAAGACCCAGGTGTACCAGCTTTCGGAACACCTTGGAGTAATTCGTGAAATCATTGAGAGGGCACCGAGTCCGGACACGTGGAGTTTCCAAGTAAACGATGAGGAATTCTATTTCCGCATCCCCTTCGAGATACTCGATCTTTTGCTTTTTGCGTGGGAGTATAACATTCCTACCGAACAGGTCTGTGAAGTTATGGATTTAACCGAAGATCAGGTGAAAAGAGCAATGAGAGATTTTAATGCCAAATATAATGCGACCAGGCATCTCAGACAGTTGCCGCCGACACTTGAATAAGGAAATATAATTATTCGTAGCTAAAACTAAGGATCCCTTGAAGTAGCAAGGATATGAACAAATGATCGAATTCGATCCTACATTGGTACACGATTGGTTATCACATTCAGCTCGGCGTTTTCACGATCGTGCAGCCCTCGTGTGTGACGAGCAGCGTATGGAAACCTTCATGGTTCCGAAGTATGTCGAATTTTTAGAAAACCTGCCAAAAACACCAAACGGCAAGATAGACAAAAAACAACTGAAAAAACGTGGGAACAAAGGAATTTTCAGTCAAAGGATGTCGAGTCAATAAATGTAAAAGGTACTAATTTATGCAGATTAATCGTTTTCTCGAGAATGCAGCCGAAAAATACCCGGACAAACAAGCAGTATGGTATAAAAACGAATGGATGACATATGCTGAAATAGAAACTCTTTCAAATAAAATGGCTAACTATTTGAAAGAAGTCCGAATTTCCAGAGGAGACAGGGTTGCGATACTTTACGAGAATTCATTTGATTATGTAATTTCATATTTTGCCATACTTAAGATTGGAGCGGTTGATGTTTCACTGAATACGGATACTACGGTGGAAACACTAATTCATGCCTTAAATGACTCTGGTGCAAAAGCAGTAATAACAAACAAAAGACAAGCTAAGTGTCTTGTTCCGGCACTAAGAAAGGCGCCTGAACTTAAAGAAGTGATTGCCGATCAACAGGATTTGTCAGATTACCAGGATATTGGGCATTGCAATCAGATTAACCTGAGGGAGATTTATAATAACGGTAAAGCCGTTCACCCGGATGTGAAGTGTATAGATTTGGATCTTGCATCCATTGTTTATACCTCCAGCAGCACTGGTGTCCCGAAAGGAGTGATGCTAAATCATCTTAATATGGTTAGCAATGCTAAATCCATAATTAAATACCTCGAATTAACTGACAAGGATAGAGTGATGGCTGTGTTACCGTTCTTTTATATTTATGGCAGATCACTTTTAACAACGCACTTTTGTGTTGGTGGTTCGGTTGTAATTGATAATAGATTTGTCTTTCCTCAGGTAATTTTGGAGACAATGAAGCAGCAAAAGGTAACTGGTTTTGCCGGTGTTCCTTCTACATTTTTATTTTTACTTAATAGGTCGACAGTAAGAGATTTTGAGTTTGAATCGCTTCGCTATGTGACTCAAGCTGGAGGGTCGATGGTGCCAAGTGTTCAAAAGAAAGTGGCGAAGGTCTTTGCACCTGCAAAATTATTCATTATGTATGGTGCAACTGAAGCGGGACCAAGATTGTCATATCTCGATCCCGATATGCTTGACGTAAAATGGGGTTCAATTGGTAAAGCAGTATCGAATGTTGAATTATTCGTAGTCGATAAAAATGGCAATAGGCTGCCGCCAAATTGTACCGGAGAAATAATTGCCAGGGGTTCTAATATAATGGCAGGTTACTGGAATGATCCGATTGCAACCTCCAGGGTATTAAAAAATGGTTGCTATTATACAGGTGACATTGGAAAAATTGATAAGGATGGTTATATATATTTTGTCGGGCGATACAAAGATATAATAAAGGTAAGTGGTTTCAGGGTAAGTTCCAAGGAAGTTGAAGATGTCTTGCTGGAAATCGATGAAATTCATGAAGTTGCGGTAATAGGCGTCGACGATCCTATTCTGGGCGAAGCTATTAAGGCCTTTATAGTTCTTAGGGACAATGCCGAGTTTACCAAAGAAAATATCAGGAACGCTCTGAAGGACAAGTTGCCTCCTTATAAACATCCTTCTCATATCGAGTATGTTACTTCTATACCTAAAAATAAATCCGGAAAAGTACTTAAGATAAAATTGAAGAGACAACACAAACTACAAGAATAATTAATATACGATTGGGGAACATGTTGGGAGAGTATGATTATGGAAGATATGGTATTCTCTGATAATGCATTAGAACTAGATTATGCACAAGAAGCGGAAAAGATAACTCGCGTTCTTCGTGAAGTGGTTATGAAGCGATATAAGAAGAAGGGCGTGGTAGTTGCTTTGTCCGGAGGTATTGACAGTAGCGTTGTAGGCGCCCTTTGCGTCCGTGCATTTGGTAAAGAACGCGTATTAGGACTTCTAATGCCGGAGCAGGACTCCGCTCAGGAAACACTCGAATTAAGCAGGCTTATTAGTAATCATTTGGAAATACTAACTGTCTGTGAAGACATTACAGGCATTCTGGAAGCTGTCGGGTGTTATAGGCGACGAGATGAAGCAATTAAGAGTGTTGTACCCGAGTATGGTCCGGATTATAAATGCAAGATTGTTCTTCCGAGCGTATTGGAGGATGATAGGTATAGGATATTTTCAGTAGTGGTTCAGTCTCCGGATGGCGAGCAGACAAAAGTCAGATTGACGCCGGCCGCCTATCTGGGGATCGTGGCTGCTACCAATTTCAAACAGCGGACGCGCAAGATGCTGGAATACTACCACGCCGACCGGCTCAATTACGCCGTTACCGGAACGCCAAACCGCCAGGAATACGACCAGGGCTTCTTCGTCAAGCTCGGTGACGGCGCCGCCGACATAAAACCCATTGCGCACCTGTATAAGACTCAGGTCTACAAGATGGCAGAGTTCCTCGGTGTCCCGAAGGAAATCTGCAATCGGCCTCCTACCACAGATACTTATTCCATGCAGCAAAGCCAGGAAGAGTTCTATTTTTCTGTCCCTTACGACAAAATGGATCTCTGCCTATACGGTAAAAACAACGGAGTCTCGCCTGGTGAGGTAGCTGCTGCGGCGGAAATGACGGCCGAGCAGGTGGATCGCGTCTACCGTGATATAGACGCCAAGCGAAATGCCACGCGTTATCTCCACGCTCCGCCTCTGCTGATCGAAAAGGTGGAGGAAATTTCATCTTGACCCTGGAAAAGGGCTGTGAAAATAACTTGCATACTGGCCCCGGTATATTATGAAGATCAAGAGACGCCTACTCTAAAACGAAGCCTTTCTTCGACCTGGCCCTGATAGAATCAGTCAATCCGGACGGTTTTAGATGTTATGCTGCCAAAGGGACGGAAAAAGTCAATGTCATGGCGTCTGAATACACCGATGATGGTGGACACATTAACAGCCGGGGCAGGAAAAAGGTAGCCGAACAATTGCTGATAATCCTCGCTGAAATGGCGAGCAATTCTTAAATGTTTATCATGTATATTTTTGTTTTTGTATGGAAGCTGTGAATTGAAATTACTCGTTGACAACCAAACTATAAAAGCGCTGTCTAATCCGATAATTGGAGTCAAGCCTGCAGTCGTTTTCCGGCAGCCCCGGATAGCCAATATCGAACGTCTGCGCATTGTCTCAGCGTTTGCCGTTGCCTCCTTTCACGTCCATGGTTGGTTCCCGCGGAGTATTGGTGTGGCCGGTTTCATTATCTTGTTATTGAGTTTTTGTGCTTTTGTCGTAAATAGGCCGGAACCATATAGCATCAAAAATCTGGCGAAAAAAAAGGCACAACGTTTACTGAAACCGTGGCTGTTTTGGTCGATGATATATTGTGGACTTAATTTGGTGAAGATGATTTCTCAGAACCTGACGTTTTCAGACGTTTTTTCTCCGACGATGTTTTTAACCGGGACTCGATTACATCTATGGTTTCTGCCTTTTGCTTTTTTTGCTGCTTTACTTCTCGCTTTAATACATCGAAGAATAGTAAATATTCCTGACTCATTCACTATTATAACTGCGATTTCAATTGGAACTTTGTGTATATTTGGCTGTTCAATGATCCAGTCCCGGATTCCACTACCAACACCCCTGACTCAATGGCTGTTGGGATTGCCGGCAATACCTCTTGGTTTTGCTATTGGTCGGATCAAAATTCTAAAGAGAATCGAAGACAGGCGAAAGTATTTTGTGTTCGTAATTCTTTCTGCGATGGCAGTAAGTGCGGTATGTATGGTACTTTCCTGGCTGAGTCATGGAACATGGTTGGATTTCGGCAGTAAATATGCGATTCGATATTTTGTATCTATCACAATATTCTGTTGTGCACTGAATTGGCGGGGCAACATGGATCCGATTTCGAGAAATTTGGTGCCATTATCTTATGGAATCTATCTTATTCATCCTTTGGCGACTGTCCCATTTTATCAGTTCGGAATAGCTATACAGCATCCGTTGGTGTTGCTGTTTTTAGTGCTGTCTGTTTCATCGCTGATAATCCTTGCTTTCAGGAAAACGCCTTTGAAGCAGTTTGTTTGATATCGATAGGGCCGAAAGTATCTAAATGCAAAATGTCAAAGCTATTATACTTGTGGGCAGTCGTGACTTTGGGCGGTGTCCGATAGCGTCAAGTTTGCCCACGGCCATGTGGCCGGTAGCAGGGAAACCTGTGCTGGAACGACTGCTGATCCATTTAGCAGATCAGGGTATAAAACAGACAGTTGTTTGCGGCAGTGGTGTAAGTTCATTACCGGCCGAAAAGATTCTTGCTGATGATCGTATGGAATTAAGTTTTTTGGATGAATCTTTACCGGCGGGTACCGCAGGGTGTATTCGCGAAGCTGTGAGCAATGAAACCGAAGCATTACTAATGGTATTTCCCGCCAGTATAGTATGTCCTCCGGAAATCGACGTGCTGATAAAGGCGCACCGTGACGGTCAATCTGATTTAACTGTGATGTTGAATCCATGTGATGCAGACAATACAAATATAGGCCAGGCGTCTGGAATATATGTCTGCGATCCATGTATCCTGGAACATATCCCAAAGGCCGGTTATTTCGATATCAAAGAAGGCTTGATTCCTAAGATGCTACTTGCCGGCAGAAGCGTTCATGCAGCAAAGCTGTCCAGTCACGCCGGAAATTTTCGGAATCGGCAGGAATACTTATGTGCCGTATTCAATTACCTTGAAAAAGTTCCAAAGCTGAATGAGGATTTGAAGCCCTTTAAAAATTCCGATTCCCAGGATATGTGGCTGGCAGATAATGCCAGGGTTGATCCTGAAGCAAGAATTAATGGGCCGGTTATTATCATGGATAGCGCAACAGTATCAAGCGGGGCGATTGTTCTCGGGCCGACGATCATCGGAGCAAATGCTGCTGTCGGTCAAGATAGCGTTGTAATCAATAGTGTGTTGTGGGATGGAGTTAAAGTAGGCTCAAATTGCCGAATCCGGAGATGTGTAGTCGACTATCACGCGACTGTTCGAGATAATGCTGTTTTGGATGAAAAATCCATATCATTCAAGCCGGAGAGAATGTTGAAACGTGTGGTTAATCTTGCCTCAACGATTGCAAAGAATAACTCAATTAGATTGCAGCGTTCGTTAAAACCACTTGGTAAAATTTCCGAAAAACTGCCGAATTGGACATATTCGAACAGAAAAAACACTCTTGCATTCCTCGCATCAGGCCTTGTCTTAATTGCCTTTATTTGGTCTTACCGGTCTGGCCTTGTTGAGCTTTGGAGTTTGTTGCTGAGAAGTGATGAATATTCCTCCGGCCTGTTTGTTCCTTTTCTATGTGTTTATATCTTGTGGTCAAGACGACAGGATATTGCTCAGTGCCCTATTAGGCCTTCTATCTGGGGTTTGTTTGCTTTCATAATAGCTCAGGTAGTAAGACTTATGGGGCTGTTCCTTATGTATAATTCAGCAGAAAGACTATCCATTATCCTTAGTATTGCCGCGTTAGTATTGCTGTTGTTTGGCTGGCAGCTTTTCCGGAAGGTATCTACGATATTATTGTTCCTGTGTTTAATGCTGCCATGGCCTAACATCATCCAGTACTTCATTGGGCTGCGACTACAAAGCTGGGCTACTTCATCGGCAATTTTCTGCCTCGAGATAATAGGATACGAGGTAATACGGGAAGGTAATATTATACATATTGGCAATGTGAGCGTTGCGGTAGTTGAAGCGTGTAACGGCTTGAGAATGATTACTGCTTTTTTTGTTATTACCGGCCTGGTTGTCCTGCTGGTCAAACGGGCATGGTGGGAAAAACTGATCATTCTGGTATCAAGCCTGCCCATTGCCTTACTTTGCAACACTGTACGATTGGCAATTACAGCCATGTTTTTCACGGTACTTGAAGGTGAGTATTGGGAAAAAATATTCCATGACTTTGGCGGGTATGCAATGATGCCATTAGCCCTTGCTGCGGTAGTTGGCGAGCTTTGGCTTTTGACAAAACTGACTGTGCTCCCGGTCAAAGAAAAAGCAATAATAATTACAAGGCAGAGAGGTTGAGTAACCATTTGTAGCGAGCCGTTTTGCAGAAGATTGAAGAATTAGGCTCGAAACCTGATTAGAATGACAAATCTTTATCGAAGGAGTAATCAAAATGAACGAATTAGATAAATATCATGACCAGGAAATTGTTAATTTACAAATTCCACCCGAAGAAGGTAGTGAAGCTACAACGGATATGGTCGCCGGTATTCTTCGCCGATGGTACATTGTATTACTGATATTTTTATTAGTGTGCGGAATCGGGCTGCCTGCCGTTTGGCTTGTGGTCAAACCTGTATACAATGTAACCGGCGCGATAAGGATCGCTCCCATTTTAGCAGATATCCTGACTGGCGGAGAAGACAGCGGAGGAATATCGAACTATGAGAGCTTTATGAATACTCAGGCAGAGAAAATCACCAGCAACGCGGTGGTTCAGAGAGTGGCGGACGATCTGATAGACAAGAATCTGTCCTTCTTTGATAATGAACCAACGGGTTTGGTCTCAAAGTGGAAGAAGAAACTATTGGGTACACCAACGAAAACAGAGCCGGCGAGGAAATTAAAACAGGCTATAGTTGACCAGGAAATCCTCATAGGTGCAAGACGTGGCACTGAGCTGATAAATATCGGTATGCAAAGCACAAATGAAGAAGAAGCGAAGCAGATTGTGAATTCCTTTATCAGGGCGTATATGGAGATCGAAGTTGTCAATTCGGATGATGATGAGAATCGTCAGCTTGCTATCCTGGAAAACAGGCGTGACTTTCTTTACGAAAAGATAGATAACGACCGCCAGACGATCTACCAGTTGGGGCAGGAATATGGAAGTGTTGCCCTTGAAGGCCGGCAGGACATGATGTTAGAACGTGTTGCAAGCCTGCTGACCACATTAACAAGTGTCGAGGCCGAAAGAATTAAACTCGAAGCACAGGTCCAATTACTCGAACGAACGAGGGAGCAGGTGATCTCGCCCGAGGAGTTGCTGAAGATGAGGCAGGATTATATAAATCAGGATCCTGCGGTCGTGGCTTTTACGGGAAATATCACGCAATTAGAACAAGATCTTATTGTTGCCCAGCAGACGTTATCCCCGATGAATCCTGAACTTTCGCGTAAATCTGAACTATTAAGAATATTGAAGGAACACTTGGCGGAGCGAAAGCAAGAGGCCAGCAGCGCTTTTGATGTACTGGTGGCAAAGGAAACCGCGGAGGCCGGTAACAAACAGCTTGTAGCCAAACGTAGTGAGCTGGAACAAACGCGAGAGTATGAAAAACGTCTTGAAGATATACTATCTCAACAAGATATTCAAACCATTGGAGTCGGCCGTAAGCAACTGACAATTCAGGAATTGCAGGATAGATTGGACTCAGCGAAAGAAGCGTATGGTCTCGTGCTCAAGCGTATACAGACTTTGGAACTGCAGCGAAAGCGTCCGACAAGAATTTCAGTGCATTATAACGCAGACATGGCCTCTATTAACGATAAGCGGGTAAAATATTCAATAGCACTGGTTTTCGGTTCGCTTATTTGTGGCATGGGATTAGCGTATCTTCGAGATAAAGCCGATCAGAGTCTGCGGACACCTGATGACTTGGCGAAGCGTATGGGTATTCGAATAATCGGAACTACTACAAGTTTGAACACCGTCAAGCCGGCTCTTCTTCCGGAACAGATAGTCGGAGATTACCAGACTATTCGAGCAAACCTGGGGCTTCTTGGCGGCAGAGGAATCCCGAAGAAACTGGTTGTTACCAGTCCCAGCATGAAGGAGGGCAAAACTACATTTTCCGTTAACCTTGCGACAAGCCTGTCCGAGTCGGGGAAAAAGGTATTACTCATAGATGGTGACTTGAGGAAACCTGATGTTGCACGGCTGTTGAATCTTCCGAGGGATTCGAGGGGACTGCATGACGTTCTCTGCGGCGTAAAATTTGAGCAGGCTGTTTTCTCCGTAGTTTCGACGGGCCTGGATGTGCTTGCGGCTGATTTTCACGATGCAGCAGATGCTTACGAGCTGTTAGCTTTGCCTTCGACAGCTAAACGCATAAATATGATCAGCAAAAAGTACGATCACGTGATTATCGATACTCCTCCTGCACTGGTTTTCCCCGATGCTCTTATGTGGGCTAAAATTGGAAATGCGGTTATTTTGGTCAGCTATGCCGGCCATACCACCTTGCCGGACCTAAAAGAAGCGAAGGAACGACTGGCACAAATAAATGTCAAAGTGCTGGGTACCGTACTGAGCAGTGTTCAGGCTGAGCATAGTTATTACCGTCACGGTCATAGTTATTATGCGCAAAATGCTGAATCAAGGGAGAGCGCCAAAATCTCCAGGAAGAAACTGATGTTCTCAATGGAAGAGAGTCCGGATTATGCCGACGACTCGGAAACACACGAGTCTGAATAGCCTGCCGAAGATGATAACAATGTCTCCGAGGCCGACGATGACAATGAACCGGCCGAGGCTTAATTCACGGGATATTAATTCTCTTTCTTCCCGGATGGTCCGGCACCAATTGAGCTTAGAGTCACATCTGATTAGTGCGGACTTATAAATATTGTTCCTTAACTTATCCATGAATATGATTCTTCTACACAGGGATTCTGCAGACGGCAGCGGTGAGAGTCTGCTTCGGTTTGCTCTGGCTAACGAGCCAGTCGCCGGCGTTATTCTCGATGGATTGTGCAGACGCTCAAACAGGGACATCGAAAAGGGTTCCATTTATCGATTCCCCGCAAAATATGGCACCGACAAAACTATTTGTGCCGTACCTGATGAATGGGCAATTGAACCGTGCGAATCCATGTATCGAAACCAATCCTCGCAACAACCTTCATTTGATGCCGGTCCGAATGTAATACGCTACAAAGAAAATGTGCCTGTCTCCTGCGAGTTTGTGCGCAGAGTCACACAAAATGGAAGCTCGGATTCATGGTTCGTTGTATCCAACGGGCGGTATGACACACAAATCAACATCGAATTACTCGATAAGGTACTTGCAGGCGTTCAGGCGGACATGGTGGCGATTAATGCAGTACCCGGATTGCTGGGACAGCGTGAGAAAGTGCGATTGACAACCGAGGGCAAGGTAGCAGGTTTCCGCCGGGCGTACTCGGATTCGGCCGAGTTCGCATTTGTTTCGGCGGAATGGCCTCATCATCTTTTTATTAAAACCAACGTTCTCGATCAGGTATTGGTGGATGATGTTTTGCCTTTATCTTTTTCCGCTCTTTTAGAAATATGCCGGTCAAAAGAATTAATATTACGGGCGATTAACGTGGGTGGAAAAGTACTGGATTTGGAAACTGAAGATGGATTGCTGAACTTCTGTGAAACAAGGCTTTCGAATATTCAGGATTCTAAATCATCCGAACTTCGGGATTCGAATATAATATCCGAAGATGCAAGACTAACAGGGAAGGTGCTGTTAGGAAAGAATATTCACATCGGTCCGAAGGCCGTTGTTATTGGTCCGACCATTATCTGCAATAATGCCAGGATTGAGCGGGGGGCTGTTGTAAATTCATCAATTGTCGGGCCGGAAGTTTGTGTACCTAAGAATCAATTTGTACAGGAACGAGTTATCAAAGGGCCGCAATGCGATTGGAAGCGAATTGCTCGACGCAAAAGCGATAGAAGCTTGTCGCAAGATACCTATGGGTCTTTTCGCGTTTGGCCGGGATTTTCTTATACACGATGTTTCAAACGGATTGCCGATTGTTTTGCTGCGGCGATAGTGCTAATTCTTTTTGCCCCTGTTATACTGTTCGTGGCCCTGGCAATAAAATTAACTTCGCCGGGCCCGGTGTTTTATAAGGATCGACGTCAGGGGCTGCACGGGAAGCAGTTAAACTGTCTGAAATTCAGGACGATGATTACCGGGGCTGATAAGATACAGGAAATATTGCGAATCGTCAGCCAGGTGGATGGCCCGCAATTCAAGATAGCCAATGATCCGCGAATCAATACCGTCGGCCGGTTTCTGCGAGAGACATATATCGACGAAATACCCCAGTTCTTTAATGTTCTGATTGGCCAGATGAGTATTGTCGGCCCAAGGCCTTCGCCCGAATCGGAGAATACGTTGTGTCCGTTTTGGCGTGACGCCCGGCTATCGGTTAGGCCGGGGATTACGGGGCTCTGGCAGGTGTATAGGACACGCGAGCCAATGAAGGACTTTCAGGAATGGATACATTATGACTCCAAATATGTCAGAAATCTGTCGCTGAAGATGGATTTATGTATATGTTGGAAAACGGTCAGGAAACTTTTAGGAAATTTCATTAACCAATTCTAACTTTTCGAAAGGGCGGGTAAATGCCGGGAAGATATTTCAACTGGAAATTGGCAATTGTTTTAGTCATCAGCCTTATTGTTTTAGGCGTAAGTGCTTTTGGGCTGCGCCAATGGCGCAGAACCAATAGAGCCGAGCAGGGTTTTATTCTTGGCAATACAGCGTATGACGAGCATAGGTGGGAAGATGCGGCGGAACATCTGGGGAGATATATTGCTTTAGAACAAGGCGATGTATCGTCGCTTCTCAAATATGCTGATGCACAGCTTAAAATCAGGCCTGCCAAACGTAACAGAATTCAACAGGCTATCGGAGCATATCGAACTGTATTAAGAATAGATAGAAATAATTCCGAGGCTGCTATACAGCTTACTGAAATTTATCTGGGTATCGGCAGCCCCGGCCAGGCTGAACTCACTGCTAAAAGACAGCTTGAGACCAATCAGGATCCCGGGCTTCGGAGAATGTTTGCCCGGGCGCTGGCCGGACAACGAAAGTTCAAAGAAGCGGCAGCGGAATTGAAGACCATTTTACAGGAACATCCTGAGCAAATATTGGCTTACGAAACATTAGGTTGGCTCATAGAGCAGCGTCCGGAAGATTTCACAGAGCTGCCGTCCCATTGGTACAATCAAGCCGTGGAGAAAAATCCATCTTCAGCTTTGGCGTATATAATCCGTGTGGCTTTCTATCAAAGAAGCGAAGACGTGACCAGGGCTTTAGCTGACTTAGAGCAAGCAGAAAAGCAGGATTTGTCTGATTCCACGGTCCGGTTGCGCCTTGCAAAAGAACTTATAAACTTAAATATTCTGGACAGGGCGGAAGTGCATCTCCTTGCCGTACAAGAAACATCGCCGACAGATATAGATCTATGGACGACGTGGGCCAGGCTTGCGTTGAAATCAAAGTCACAAGAAAAAATGCTGACAATTGCCGGAAACGGATTGAAAGAGCTTTCTTCTCAGCCGTGGGATTTTATGCTCCTGGCAACGGAGCTGTATATCCGCTCCGGCAAACTTGAAGACGCCAATGACTGTATCTCTAAAATGAGAGAAAAGGATATTTCCCCGGCGTCGGTTGATTTCTTGCAAGGCCTTGTAGCTGACGAGCAAGGACATCTGTTTGATGCTGTCAAGTATTGGCGGCAGTCAATGATATCCGGCAACAAGTCAGTATATGTACGCCTGGCGTTGGCATCGGCTCTGTCTCGTTTGGGTAATACGCAATCGGCGATACAGCAGCTTCGCATGCTCATCTCTGAAATCCCCGGCCTCTTTGAGGGTTATTTGGCCCTGGCCAAAATTTCAGCTCGGACTGGAAACTGGGCTGAAGCTGCAGAGCTTGCTGAAAGAGCGATAGAACTGTCACCGGAAAATCAGGAAGCTGTTTTACTGTATCAGCAAGCTCGGATGCAACTGTTACTGGCAAGATCAGGTGAACGAGGGACAGTAGGTGTGGAGA
>SDBT01002054.1_pt1 | contig 36112 bp, 32 predicted proteins | sample 2277101 | NCBI WGS metagenome assembly SDBT01 (sample SAMN10404973, study PRJNA504765) | marine sediment metagenome | isolation source: marine sediment core GS10_PC15, 103 cmbsf | place: Arctic Ocean: Southern Knipovich Ridge | collected 2010 | reverse complement strand
TCCTTCCTTCATCTTTAAAATTAATTTTAGCAAAATAAATACAAACATTTATCTATAATATATACGAATTATGTAAGAAAATAGTTTTTCTAAACCGACCTTAATAAAGCAAAATGCGCAATGTTCTTTATATTGCGAATATATTTTCTTAAATTAATATAAAAGAACCTCCATTTTATTGAGGTCCTTTTATCAACTGTTTGAACTACCTATTATCTAATCAGCCAACTTACCATCATCAAGCATTTTCATAATGCGATCTAAATATATCTTGTCTCGTCCTGCCAGTTCAGGGATGATCTTTGATGCTTCTTCAAAGAAATACCGCCTTCCGCGCCCTTTCTTCTGCCCTTCAGCCGTATGCATATCCAGCGCGTAATCCGGAATAGCCGGTTTTGCAGTGCCGTTCTCGGTCGCATGGATGATCCAGTTGACCATCTCGTCACTCGAGCGGTCCTTATCGCATCCGCATAGATACCGAACCGCGTGCACTGCAAACAACTGTCGTTCGCCAACTGCACGGTCGTACGCGTTCGTCATTTCAAATAAGCTCTGGATGACAACCGGCGCCATCACCGCGCCAAAGCCGATATCCTCCACCGAGATAACTTTCAAGCGGTACCACATGAAATCTTCCATCGCCGGGCTGGTGATGATCATTTCATATGCCAGCAGAGCAGCATTTTCTGTATTCCCCCGCCGAATTTCTTTTTGTAGAGCAGAAATCACATGATCCGCGGGAAATCCATGGTACGTCTTTATACCTACCCAGGGGTCTCGGTCAGTATGAGACATTTTTTTCCTCCGTGTATTTATTCTGTTAATAGATGATTATACTCACATAAATTCAGTAAATTTCTTATCTATTTACTTCCAACAGTGCCATTAATTCATTCCGGTAGGGCATTGCGGGCAGCGCGCCCTTGCGTGTCGTTGCGATCGCTCCTGCTGCCGCTCCCCATCTCACCGCTTCTGGGAGGGTTTTCCCTTCAGCTAGTGCAACTGCCAGCCCACCGTTAAATGCATCGCCAGCAGCAACTGTATCAATTGCATTTACTTTAAAGGCAGGCACAAAACCGCTGCCTCGTGCGCTGTCGTAAAAAGCTCCCAGTGCACCCATCTTGATGATTGCGGTACCAACCCCTTTATCACGCAGCATCTTCGCTGCCCTTGCAGCATCTGCTTTTGTTTTCGGATAAAATCCTACTATTGCTTCAGTCTCGACTTCATTCGGGGTGATAACATCTATATATTGGAAAGATGATTCAGGTAATTCAAAAGCGGGTGCTGGATCAAATACAACCAATGCTCCTCTTTCCTTTGCAGTTTTTGCTGCCGCAACACTGACCAGAACTGGGATCTCCAACTGCAGCATGACCACTTTTACTCTATCAATTGATGTTTTTGATCGTTCAACATCATTTACCTCCATCGCCATGTTTGCGCCGGAGATAATGATGATCGCGTTATCCGCTTTTTCATCCACACTGATTACCGCCAGGCAGGTATCATGTTTTGGGTCTTTGATCACCTGGCTGACATCCACATGCTCTTTTGCTGCTGCATCAATAACCTCATAGCCAAACGGGTCGTCACCCACTCGCCCGATAAATTGAGTTTGTGCACCCAATCGGGCTGCTGCGACAGCCTGATTATTTCCCTTGCCGCCAGGACCGATGATATAAGCGCTTCCCCGCAGCGTTTCTCCCAAACGCGGAAGCGTCGGGACATATGTCGTCAAGTCCATCCCAATACTGCCGAATACTAAAATATCCATTCAAAATCCTCCTTAACAAATGAAAGTGAGCGAATAATTTCTTTCTATTTATAAATTATACTTGCCATCCAGAAATGATTCTGTTATCATCACTTTACAAATATTTTATTGGAGGTTTATATGGAATGGCATATTAAATGTGATCCAAAAGAAATCGCTCGCTACGTGTTCGCTCCCGGCGACCAGGCGCGCGCGGAAAAGATTGCCAAGAATTTTGATTCTTACCATCTTGTCACGCAAAGTCGCGGCTATACGGTATATTCCGGGGAATATAAAGATGTTCCGATGACTGTTTGCGGAATGGGAATGGGCGGCCCAACACTCGCAATTGGTATGCAGGAGTTAGCAAATATGGGAGCAGACACCTTCATTCGTGTTGGCTCTTGCGGTGTCATGCAAAAAGGACAGAAAACCGGCGACGTCATTATCGCCACTGGAACTGTGCGATTTGGAGGTACAGGTAATGCTTTCCTACCGCCATACTTCCCCGCTGTACCAACATTTTCAGTTCTGCGAGCTTTAGTTGAAGCATCTGAAGAATTAAATCTCCCGGTAACTATCGGAGTGGGTTCTGCCGGCGATGCTTTTTACGGTCCGCGCGATCCATTGAAACGCGAATTGATGGTTAAGTCAGGTCTTGTTTCTGCTGAAATGGAAAGTGACACTCTCTTCATTGTAGGAGCATACAATGGTTGGCGTACTGGTTCCATCCTTGCCTCGGATGGTGACCCAGGCGTGATCAAACCTGAAGAAAAAGAAAAAAAATTCCGGGAAGGCGAACAGAACTCCATCAAGATCGCCGTGCTTGCTGCCTGGAAGATCGCTCAGAGCGATAAATAAAGAAACAAATCTACACAAAGACCGCGCATACGCGCGGTTTTTTTGCCTCTTGACCTTTGTTTGATTATCTAACTATCTACCGTTGGCCTTATAGAACTTATACATTGCCGCGAAGATAAGCATCATCGCGATCAACGCCCCACCCAGCTCACGCGGAATTCCTGATCGGATCTGCAGCCCGACAATTGCCCCAGACCGCAAGCCCCCCAACAGAAACGACAAAATCAATACACCGGCTGGGTGTAGATTGCCTGCGAAGGCCACGATCAAACCATCAAAATCATTTACTGCTGAAAATGTGGACACAAAGTGGTAGTGAACACCAAGCACTTCCATCGCTCCTGCCAGTCCTGCCAGTGCGCCGCTCAGCATCATCGCTATCAGGATCGGTTTGTACCGGGCAATCCCCCCATACACTGCAAACTGCAGCGCCTGTGCAGTATTTCGTATTTCTATCCCCTTGCCAGTTTTCCATAAAAACACATATATCAATAAGACACCAGCCAACCCAAGAAATATACCTGCTGTAACTTTTGTGCTTTCAACTAATGGGATCAATCTGGCAGATTCTTGAATACTTGATAAGCGCACCTGGCCAACAAGGAAACCTGCGATTGGATTCAGTAGCAGCGTGGAGATGATCTCATTTACACCAATATACTCACGCAGCACGGCAGGCACCAATCCCCACAGTGCGCCGAACAATGCCGCTCCGAGAATTGCGGCAACAGGGTGAATAATAGAATTCAACTGCAGATTTGCTCCAATCCAACTTGCTGCTGCTGCCCCAAAAAGCATCTGCCCCGCCTGTCCGATCGAAAAGAAACCTGCCCGTAGTGCAACCATGGCCGATAATCCCGAAAAGATCAGCGGCGTGGCAAACTGCAGCATGGTCAACAGTGCGCACCGTCCTCCGCCACCCACGCACGAAAAGCCAGCATTGAATAGGTGAATATATGTCTGGATCGGTTCTTCGCCAGCTGCCAAGATCAGTAGTGATCCGGCGACTAGGCTGGCGGTAATCGGAATAAACAGGCCAGCGCCTCTCTTGATATATCGCTGCAATCGTTTCGGCATTGTGAATATGATAATTCTTTCTTGTTTATTCTTCTAGACCTTCCGGGTGATGCGGTGGAGATGATTGGGTTTGGTCTCTAAAAACTCAGTGCCAAATATCGCCGAAGCATGCCGCAGAGCTTTTTCCTGTTTAGCCGCTTCCAGATCAGCTCTGCGGATCAGGTACCCGGTCACGCGTACAAACTCAGAATTCGCACTGCCTATCGAAAGATTTCGGATCCCTTCTCTGAAAGCGCCTTTGATTATATCCAGCACGGCAGCAGGGTTCCGGTCAGCAGTCTGGTCGAATTCAAGGATCGTACTCACTCCACCGGATAGCCATTCATGGTTGGGTGCTTCGGCTTTTAAATGCGCATACAGATCAGGTTCCTCTCCCGAAGGTACTCGCACAGCTGGAGTAACTTCCACATCTTCACTGATCCCTACCTGCGCATGATAGCAGGCATGTCCATTCGTCCCCTCACAGATTTCTAACGGAATTTCCTCAAGTAAAAAGTGGATACGGTCTGTAATCGCTTTCGCAAATTGATTTGCTTCCTCATTATGGCCATAGCGTTTATCGGGTACCCCGTTCTTATCCACAAAATGGTCAACACCTTCTGCCAGGCCAAAAATGCCGGCGTATGCCGAGAATTTTTCTTTATGTAAAAATCCTTCATCCACCCAGAAATTATCTTTGAACCAATCGAAATCTTCAATGATATATCGGGAGCGGCTGTCTATAATTTCCAGCCAATATGGAGCAATTTGAGGTAGTACTCGCTCCAGAAAATCATCCTTACTCCCGTTGGATAGAGCTGCTGCTTCTTTTAAATTAAGACGAACTAGTGTGTAAATTCCGCCCCCTAACCGCAACCCATTGTAGCAGCTTGCAATCGCATAATCCTCTCCCCAATCCTTTCTCATCATCTGGTGGTTTAGAAAATAGGGCTTTGTGTTCTTCAACGCTCCTGATACCGCTTTCAATGCAAACGCTTCCGGTGTTATTTCCGTGTCGTACCGAAGAGTGATATTTGTAATTGTTTTTAATTCCTTATCCACATCCAGAATCAGGTTGCCGATCTTTGTTTCTCTTGGGCCGATGTTCGCGTGCACAAAAGCGCTCGGGTAAAGACGGTCCACCAACTGCCAGAACGACTTCAGTAACATATGAGCGGTTTCTATAGGAATGCTCTCAATGAATGGTTCCAGTAATTCATCTAACCTGCCAATGAAAACTGGACTCCCTCCGGCGGGTGAATATTTGTAGGCGGTTAATAGGGAAGTGGTTGCTTCAAAAAGATTTTGTGCTGGCTCAAGGTCCAGGAATTTACTGCCCTCATTCAGCAATCTTCCATAATCTGGCGCAACGTAGCGTGGATGGAAAGGGGCTGCTCCTTCTCCCAGTAAGCAAATCACACCTGTTTCAATCAGGCGTATGGCTTCATCTGATAGTTCAGGATATGCTAACGCGTTCACTGCCATTGCAGCTAATGCATCATGTTTTTGTTCATAGATCAGGTCATGGGCTTTCAAAATGGAATAAATGGATTTTTTATAATTTTGCAGCTTGTCTGCATTCAACCCATCCCGTAAATTCTCAAATTCTTGAAAAGGGGCTGGCAACTCGGTCATAGTCTTTCTCCTTTGTGGTACTTTCTATCTCATCAAAGCGAAACATTTACATTTACAAGCCCCTGGGCTCTCGCAGCTGATGATAAGCTGTTCATAATTTTATCAGTAGGAGATCGCCACGTTTTTGCTTCTCCGGTAGTGCCGTGTGGGCGGAATTTCACTAATTGTAATCTTATCATCGGATTTATTCCAGCCAGGAAAGCAGCGGTTGCGGCCATATTTTCCGCGTCATCTGTATAGTTCATCACAATCACCTGCTGGACGGCATAAAGCTTCCCAATTTCCGCAAAATAGCGGATGGTATCTCTGACTGATTGAACAGGCTGTCCAGTCAATGATAAGTGCAAATCATTATCAAATGCTTTCAGGTCCACTTGCACTAAATCCAATTCAGGTAACAATGGCTTGACGCTTTCTATTTCAACAAAACCATTCGTTTCTATTAGCGTTGTCAACGCAGATTGCGAATGGACGATTTCGAAAAATTCTAGAAGGAATGGCACCTGCAGAGTAGGTTCGCCGCCGGAAACGCTGATCCCTGAGATAAACGGTTTCGAAGTTTTTATCGCCCGCCACACCTCTTCAGCAGTCATCCGTTTGACTTTTGGCGAACTGAAATGCGGGCAGACCTCTATGCAGGTATCGCAATCTACACACCGCTCCTCAATCCACCGTACTTCATCGCCAACCTGAATCAGTGCCTCCTCCGGGCAGGGCTCCACACATATGCCGCAGTGGATGCACTCACTAATGGTATATGGATTATGGCAGTATAAGCAGTGAAAATTACACCCCTGCAAAAAGACCACCGCCCTGTTTCCCGGTCCGTCTACAAAGCTGGATTGCAAGATCTTATTAATTTTCCCGTAAATCATATTCTTCCCATAATAAAGTTCAGGCGCTATCTACCTTTAAACCTTTAGCTAATCGGATAATCTCTTCCAAAGCAGGGAGTGTCGTGGCAGCTCCAAAATGACCCACTTTCAATGACCCCGCCGCTGTACCCAGGCAGACACTCTCTCGAAGCGTCTTTCCCTTGGTCAATCCATACAGCAGTCCAGCGCGAAAAGCATCCCCAGCACCGGTTGCGTCTTTAACTTTAACTGTTGGTGGTTTCACAAGGAATGCTTTTCCGTCTTCATCTATCACATGGACCATCTCTCCGCCATCCGTCGTGACCACGATCCCTTTACTGACTCCCTGCAGAGCATGAGCGCGCTGACGGACATCGATACCTGGAAACAAGGCACGTATGTAGCTGCCGGAATTAGTGGCAATGCTTGTATAAGGCAGCACAGCATGGTCTGTCCAAACCACATCACCGATGGTAGTATCCACACCTGCCGTATATGCGGCTTTCGCATTATTAATCCTTTCTGATCCTCCGTATAGATCCAGTGCCATATATTTAGCACCGTTTAGCTGTTCAAGATTGAAAAGGATCTTAGGTGTTTCTGGATAATAAAAGATCAAAAAGGAACGTTCCCCATCCGGCGTCACGATCGCCCGTGTAAATGGAGTTGGGATACCTTCTCGTACTTCAACCAGATGCAGATCAAGGTTTGGATACTCCTTTAACCGGCTCATCAGCAGATTGCCGTATTGGTCATTCCCAACCACATTACCAGAAAGACCCACTCGAACCCCCATATGTGCCAGCCAGATACTGGTGTTGGCAGCAGCTCCGCCAACATGGTAGCTTTCTGATTTCGGAAATACCGCGATTTCCGGCGTGGGCAATTGATCAGCCTCAATGATATTATCAATCCCGATTTCACCATAGCAGAATACGGTTAGTTTTTTCATATTTCCTCGATTTCTAATGATCGATCAATGACCATATCAGGTCACGGCAGGATGATACATCGACATCCACGGCGATCCTGATCTTCACATTCCCCTTTGATGATTGGACAATAGTAGTCGATCCTTTTTCTGGGCCATCTTCCAAATTTATTTTTACTGAGCTGATTGGCACAGTATTGAATAAAGATGGATCCATGATATACGCGCCAGCGATCGCATCATGTAATGAACAACCGCCACTTTCCCACCCCATGCTTTCCACGCGATCAATCCATCTGTCTGCTGATGATCTCAAAAGCTGCACAGCTGGATGGCTTCTCTTCAGTGTATGGAACATTTCCCTAGTGAATAATATTTTTCGTGTGACATCCAGCCCAAAAATGACCAGCGGCCACCCAGCGTTCAATACCGCGTTCGCCGCCTCTGGATCACATCGTAGGTTGAATTCAGGGGGAGATGGCTCTTCAGAGAAAGATCCTCCCATCACCACAACTTCTCTAACAAGCTCTGTGATCTCAGGTGCCTGTGAGAGAGCAACAGCGATATTCGTCATTGGACCAATTGATAGGATCGTTATTGGCAACTTGCTTTCTTTGATCGACTTGATCAAGAGATCTGCAGATGTGTACTCTGGCGCAGCGGCTTCCCAGGGGTTCGTTTCATCATACCCCTGCTGCCATTCTGAGAACCAGTTCATATTCCCCTCGAGGGGAACTTCGGTACCTTTACCCAGAGGGAAGTCCTTTCGCTCCATTAAAGATACCAGTCGGTCAAGATTAACCACCGCATCTGCCAGCGGTACATTCCCAAACACACTCCCGATCCCTGTGGGTTGAATTTTTTCACACCGAAGCAGCACGATCAGCGCCGCGCCGTCATCAATCTCCGCGCCTGGAGTCCCTAAACCCATATCAGTATCTATATAGACAGGTTTCTTGTTCATATATTATTAATAATCAGGGAAGTTATAAAAACCATCCCTGATATTCATAGTGAAAAATCCTAATACTTATTATCCAGTTTTTTTAGGAATAACTTACTCCTCAGCACGCAGTTTTGCCCGGAAGCGGCGGCGTGCCATAGAATGTCCGATCTTTTCACGTAAAGCAATAAAGACCAGTACTAAAAGTGTCGCGATATGGGGGAGTATTTCAATAAGGTTCGGAGGTAATTCGGTTACGTTCTGCACACGGACCGCGAACGCTTCCGTAAATCCAAAAAACTGGCTGGCAAGAAAAGTGCCGATTGGGTTGTTTGCACCAAATATAGCCGCAGCAGATGCCGTCCAACCGCGTCCATTACTCATATTGCGCGTGAATAATTTTAGGTGCCCGATCGAAAGGAACGCCCCACCCAGAGCTGACAATACACCGGAAAGTACAAGCGCAACGGTTTGAAGTAATTTTGCATTGATACCCACAGTCTCAGCAGCTTCTATGTTCTCCCCGACCGCCCGGAAATGCCTGCCGATTTTCATCTTGTATAAGACAATGAACATCACGACTGCGGCGATCCAGGAGAAATAAACGATGATGTTGTAGCCGCTGAGTACGCCTCCGATGACAGGAATGTCCTTGATGATCGGCAGTTCAAAATCGGGAATTCTGACTATGCTCGGATCGGACCATGTACCTACATTTCCAAACATCACCCGCATCATATAAACAGTGAGTTCAAGGATGATCAAGTTAAAGGCAATTGCCAGGATAGCGAGATTTACTTCATAGCGATGGTAAAGAATAGCGAACAACGAACCGAGTAAACCGCCAGCAGCCATTGCGACCAGCAACCCGAGATATGAATTTTCCAGGTAAAAAGCCGCAAGAATACCAACGAAAGCTCCCAGCAGCATCATGCTTTCAAGCGCGAGATTCAGGACGCCGGTTTTGCTGCAAAGCGCTCCGCCCAATCCAGCCAGGACGATTGGTGTAGCTAGGCGTATTCCACTGTTTAGTAATTCAATTGTAAAAACACTGAAGAAACCATTCATTTCAGATTTTCTCTCCCTTCGCCTTGCGATTAGATTTTCTTTTTACCCACTTGTTGATAAGTTCAATGTTATTTTCATAAAATTTTCGGGCAGCAACGAACAGGATGATAAAACCGATGATAGTTCCGCCCAGTTCGCGCGGAATACCAAGTCTCAACTGCAGACCCAGCTCAGCGCCCAGTTTCATACCGGCAAATAAGATAGAGACGATGAAAACGCCAAATGGATGGGTTTGTCCGAGGATAGCTGCCGTCAGGCCGTTAAAACCAAGTCCAACGGAGAAACCACCCATAATCCGCCGGTGGACACCCATCACTTCTACTGCACCCGCGAGCCCTGATAGCGCGCCGCTGATGATCATCGCGCGGATTGCTGCTTTGTCGCTCGGAATGCCGCCGTATAAAGCGAATCTGCCCGCCTGGCCAGCCATGCGCTGTTCATAGCCCTTCTTTGTTTTCTGAAGATAGATGAACACAATTATCACTGCCGCAATCGCTATTACAAATCCAAGTCCCCATTTTGAACCAGGAAGGAATGTTGGAAGACGCGCAGATTCATCGATCATAGGAGAATGCGCGGTTGTTGTTTTATCCGCACGAAGCGGGAACTCAACCATGTATGATGTGAACAATAGTGCAATCAAATTTAACATGATCGTCGACAATAATACATTTACACCTAATTTAACTTTCAGTACTCCCGGAATATACCCATACAACGCGCCGGCAGCCATGCTGGCGATAATAATGACAACCTGGTGTAATCCAGTTTGCAAATGGATAGCATAACCCAGCCAGGCAGCCATTACAGAACCTAGCAGGAACTGCCCCTCCTGCCCTATACTGAACATACCGGATTTGAATGCGACCACTGCAGATAAGCCGGTCAGAATGATCGGCGTCGCACGCTCCAGTGTTGTAAAGATCGCACAGCTCTTTCCAATTTCCTCGCACCAGAAACCCTTCATGAATAATACACCGTAGGATTCAAGCACCGGTGCACCAGTAATAGAAATGAGTAACGCCATTAATAAGAGACCGGACAATATTGCCAGGACTGGGACAAGAACTGCGTCCAGGATTTTTCGAATTCTTCTGTTTTTCATGGTCAACTCTTTCCCTTCTTCTTAGTTTTCAGCTTTTCCAAATTACCCCCCACCATAAGGATGCCAACCTCTTCTTCAGTTGCCGTACTCGCATCCAATTCACCCCGGATCTTGCCCCGATAAAGTACAAGAATTCTGTCAGCCATTGACATGATCTCATCAAGTTCAACGGAAACCAGGAGTATGCCAGTACCTTTGTCGCGTGCCTTAATCAATGTCTGGTGGACAAACTCAATACTGCCTACATCCAATCCTCGAGTCGGTTGATTAGCAATAATGAAGGATGGGTCACCAGTAAGTTCTCGTCCAACGATCACCTTTTGTAAATTTCCGCCGGAAAGTTTGGAGATTCCTTCGCCAGCTTCAGCTGTGTAGATTGAGAATCTGTCAATCACGGAATTAGTAAATTCCCGGATTGCTTTTCCCAACAGGAAACTGAATCTACTGAATTCTGATTTTTTATAGCGTGAGATGATCAGGTTCTCGTCCAAAGTTGTCTCAAGGTTTAACCCGACTCCCATCCTGTCTTCTGGAATATGGGCTACTCCTGAATCTCTTCTTTCACTCACATTTGTGTGTGTAATATCTTTTCCCATTAAAAACATTTTTCCGCCGTCAAGCGCTTTCATCCCGGAAACAACTTCAACCAATTCGGTTTGTCCATTTCCACTGACACCGGCAATGCCAACAATCTCACTCTCATTTACTGTAAATGATACATGCGAGACAGCTGCCAGACCATTTACGTCTGAAACACTGATGTCCCGCGCTTCAAAAACAGGATCACCGCTTTTGATTTTCTTTTTCTTTACGCGAAGGAGCACCTCGCGTCCAACCATCATCCGCGCTAATTCTGGAATATCCGTTTCTGATACTTTCTTTGTTCCCACCATTTTTCCATTACGCATTACGCTAACTCGGTCTGCGACATTCATCACTTCTACTAACTTGTGCGTGATGAAGATGATCGAATAACCCAATCCGGATAGTTCCCGGACAACAGTCATCAATTCCTTAACTTCCTGAGGGGTGAGCACTGCGGTGGGTTCATCCAATACAAGGATCTTTGCCTCGCGCTGCAGCACTTTTAGGATTTCAACGCGCTGCTGCATTCCAACTGGAAGATCACGAATATGTGCTTTTGGATCTACCGGAAGGTTAAATTTATCAGCCAGTTTTCTAACTGCGTCATTCTCCAACCGCTTCGAAATAAATCCGCTGGTGTTTGGTTCAATTCCCAACATGATGTTTTCTGCTATGGTGAATGATGGCACAAGTTTGAAATGCTGATGGACCATCCCAATACCTTTCTTGATGGCATCATCTGGATGATTGATCTCAACTTTTTTCCCTTCAATGAATATTTCTCCTGCATCAGGCTTGATCAGGCCGTACAGGATATTCATTAAAGTTGTTTTTCCTGCGCCATTTTCCCCCACCAGTGCATGTACTTCACCTGCTTCAACTGCCAGGTTGACATTGTCATTCGCCTGAACGTCAGTTGACATAAAGTATTTCTGAGTTCCTTTCATTTCCAATGCGAGTGTCATGCAGCCATCCTCCTTTATAAAGACCCCGGGGAATTCTCCCCGGGGTTTAAAAAATCAATACCGTGCTATTTTTTTACTCAGCAGCTTCCGGTGCGTATGGTTCACATGCCGCAGTTTCTGGTACCAATGCGTCACAAACTTCGTATTCTCCGTCTACGATCTTCGTGCGGTATTCTTCAACCAATGCTTTGGCTGCGGGGAGTTTAGCGACCATATCAGCGGGACCTTCATCCTCAAAGGTAGTTGAACCCTCATCCCAGGAAACCCCGGCAAACCCTTCAGCCAGACCGAATGTGAAGAAACCACCTGCGAATGTGCCATCTACATAATTCTTAATGGCGTCATAAGTGGCCAAATCCACACGCTTGATCATTGAAGTGATGATCGATCCGGGCTGGATATCGTCCTGATTGGAGTCCACCCCAAAAGCGAACAGTCCGCGCTGTACTGCAGCTTCCAGGACACCTTCGCCGGAACGGCCTGCGATCTGGTAAAGAATATCTGCGCCCTGGTCATATTGGCCAAGTGCAGTCTCGAGACCGAGTGTTGGATTGGCGAAATCAAAGCCTAGGTAGCTTACTAGCACTTTACAGTCCGGGCAAGCTTCGGCGACACCCTGCTCATAACCGTAGGTGAATTGGTTCATGCCAGGGGAATCACCACCAACAACGGCACCAACGATCTTAGTTTCTGTCATGCTGCCAGCGATGAGGCCAATCAAGAAACTGCCCTCATGCACCTCAACCAGATAGGAGGACATGTTTTCCGGTAGTGCTTCTGTCCAAACTTCTGATGGGGAAGAGAAGGAAATATCCGGAAATTCATCGGCAATTCCCATGAACATCTCGCCGTCCATGGCAAGTCCGAGAACAAGGTCGTACCCTTCTGCGATTGCACCGCGCAAAGCGGCTTCATGCTCAGCAACACCATTGGTTTCAATGATGTCACATTTCACAGCCAGTTCAGCGTTAGCTTTTTCAATGCCCCGTGCAGAAGAGTCGATAAAGGATCGATCTCCCAGCGGGTTTGGTGTGATCAACGCGCATGTTATTCCTTCTTCAGCGGGAGCTGCAGCAGGTGCACATGCTGCTAATACGAGTATAAGAAGCATTACTATTGAGATTAAAACTTTCTTTTTCATTTTTTCTCCTAATTATTTTTGATTTTCAAATGTGACCGAAATAGTAAAATATTTGGTTGGATTACCTCCTTTCAGATTATTATATTAACGTGAAAATATAATCCTTCAAAACATATATTTAGGTGCCTCATGGTGAATAAGAATAAAATAATATTAATAATTTCTTCGTATATTAATTGTACCTATTTTTTTTTGTTTGTCCAATATTATTTTTCGATGCAACAAACCTTTATTGCAGTTTATCCCACTGCACTATAATTTTCTTCGAGGTTCCAAAAATTGTGCTGCGGTTTCTTTCTCATCCAACCAAATCACAAATTTCTTATGAAGTTCTTTTGCAACCTCAGGATGTTTCTCATAAACGTTATTCAAATGACCAGGATCCTTTTTTGTCCGATACAATTCAACAGGTTGGCCGTGAACACTATATAGTAGATCCCATTCTCCATCAGTGATTGTGCTGGGTGACACTTCGACAACTTCACGAGCCTTATCGTCAACTGTCTTAGACATTTGTCCGATTTCTTCAAATGGAGCACTTGTAATTACAAAATCATGAATTATTTGTGTCCCCTCTTTGATTAAAGGAATAACTGATTTTGCTTGAATACTATCAACAGGTTTAACTCCTGCCAACTCAAGTATAGTTGGATTAATGTCTGGCGAGCTTACTAAACCTGAAACACGTTTTGCTGCTAGCCCAGGAATTCGCATGAGCAGCGGAACACGGGTTACTTCTTGATGAAGAGGTGAACTAAAAACTATTTGATCATAATTTGTAAGTCCTCTTCCATAGCCACCTTCAAAATCTCCCCCATCCGACCATTGAAATCGGCGTTTGCCAAACAGACCATGTTCCCCAAAATAGAAACCATGATCCGAAGTGAAAATCACTGCTGTATCTTCAAACATATTCTGTACACGCAATCTTTCCATCAAGTAACCAAACCAATGGTCTACCATAGATATTTCACCCTTATAACAAGCGCGCGCTATTTCCATATCCCTTTCTGTGTAACCGCCTTCCTTGTAATCCCAGTAATTAGGTCTCACTTGCTCCCCATTGTAATCAGGTAAATACGGCTTTACATAGTGTGCGGGAGGATCCCAGGGTTCATGTGGGTCCCAGGTATCGATATATAAGAAGAATTTTTCTTTATGATGGCGATATATCCAATCCGCAGCTTCTTTGAAAGTTTTTGCAGCACAATATCCCATTTCTTCAGATATCGGTCGATGCAAATGCATATACTCTGATTCAGTTCCCCCAAGTTGTCCTCTAACATAAATGAAATCATTAAAACCACGGTCTTGACCATACCCATTCCGAGTCAAAAAAGGCGTGTCGCCTATTGCCACGGTCTGAAATCCAGCATCGCGCAGGATCTCTGGTAAGGTAATCTCATTTTGAGGAAGAGGACCCCATGGCAAGTATGTGAAAGTGAATTTACCTGTCAGTAAATCTGCACGCATTGGTACCGTGGGAAAAGAAGCCGCATAACAATCTTCAAATACCAGTGATTTCTCGGAAAAAGCGTCCAGGTTGGGAGTGATGATAGATTTATTTCCATAACATGGCAAATGGTCGCGCCGGAAAGTGTCTGAAATTATAACGATGATATTCATTGTTTCTCCGAAATGATGTTGCCTGAATACGAAGGTTTTATCGATGCATTCTAATGGCATCACCTTCTCAAAACTTCTTTGTATATTAATATGCGATATTGTAACCGATAAAATAAAGAAGAACTAAGTTACGTCCGAAGCAAAATCTTTATTCAATAGCAGACTCAATTTCATGGATCCGGGCTGAAAATTATTGATATCCAATTGATGTATTGGAAGATTTGATAGATACAACAAGGGATCATATAGTTTGGCTTGATTCTTAAAGTAATGAGAAATCACAGGAAATTCGGAAATTCTTCTAACCCACATAAGGGATTTCAAGACTAAGATTCGCACGTTTCCCAACCGACAACATTGCTTTTCCAGCTTCATGACGAATTTCATCCTCATCTAAATGTAAGAAACTCTTATCCTTTATTAAAATTTTTCCATCAACAATGACATCTGTTACATCATCAGGACCTGCTGCTGTAGCGATAGTCTTTGGTAAATGAGCCGTTGGAGATAAATGTGGTTTATTGATATCTAACAGAATGATGTCTGCTTTCATTCCTGTTTCAAGCTTGCCAATCTCATTCCCCATCATGACTGCCTGGGCGCCGCCTTGGGTCGCCATTTTTAATGTATCTAGAGCTGGTAAAGCGAGAGGATTATTGATGTCAATCCCAAAGCGTGCCTGCATTGCAAATTTCAACAATCTCATTGGTTCAAACATATTCAGCCTTGTTCCAGCAATTCCATCGGTACCTAATCCAATATTTACTCCAAGCGCCATTAATAAGGGTGTTTTACTGAAGCCGTGATTACCCAGGTTTGAGTGCGGACAATGTACCACGCTTACATTTCTTTCGCTCATTAATATGATTTCCTTTTCTGATAAGCGAACCGAATGCGCGGCAAGCAAATTTGGTCCTAATAATCCAAAGGAGTCGAACCATTCAGCAGGACGCATTTTGTAATTAGTCAGGCAATGGGCAACTTCTGCTAAATGTTCTGCTAGATGAATGTGCACGCCAGTTTGATAGTGTTTTGACCTTTCTGAAACCGCTTCCAAAAGCTCGGGAGTGGAAGTCATTGCTTGCCTCAATCCAAACCAGATTTTTATGCGTCCATTCCCTTCATTATGCCAATCTTTATAAAGCCGTTCGGTTCGATCAATTGCAACGCGTGTTGATTCTTTCATAGAATCTGGAATCAAATCACCACAATCCATTGTAGATCGCGAAATAACGCCTCTGTTGCCTATTTCCTTGGCAGCCCGAGCCACCGACTCCATATGGGGACCGCCGGCATCCGAGAAAGTTGTTATACCAGCTTTCAGATTTTCTATACAAAAAAGCCGGGCTCCTTTATAAACATCCTCGGGCGTTAATGCACTCTCGAATGGAACCAGGATCCGGGTCCAAACCATTGGTAATTCATCAATAACACTCCCACGTAAGAGTTGCTGAGTTGCGTGTGTGTGTCCATCGACAAAGCCTGGCATTGCTAATTTTCCATCGCTGTCGAGGATATGATTGGCTTTGTATGATCCCGGTGCAGGAGCCCCTGCCCCAACTGAAACAATTCGTCCATTACGGATACCAATCGCTGCATTTGAGAGAATAGAAAAATCGGGCTGAAGAACAAGGCAATTCAGTATTACAACATCATATTTATCCATAGTAAATCCTTTTCTGAAGGGATTTTATCCATTAGTTTAAATTCACAATTTTTCAATAGACTTTAAAATATCTTCACGAATTTGAGTGTGTAAATGAAGTTTATCTTAAGAATTCATAATCGGAAGTTAGACATCTAACATTTTGATTAAAATAAAAGAATGTGAAAGTCAAGCTTAAAAATTCTGTTTTACCAAACAAACCATATAAGTCTTCATCATTTGAGGTAAAAAATGCATTTTCATATAATAATTGATCATCCCTGGAAAGATAGCTTTAACTTTGCAATTCTGAACTCTGTAGTTTGGGTAATAAAAGAGAATCAGCAAAGTTACGATGTTTTGGACCTCAATCGTGAAAAATTTAATCCGGTCATGAGCACAGAAGAACTTGCAGTCTATAAAAAAGGTATATCCTTTGATCCTCTAGTAAAGAAATACCAGGAAAGACTAGCAAAGGCTGATTATTTATTTTTTATTTTTCCAATATGGTGGAATGTAATGCCTGCAATGTTAAAGGGTTGGATGGATAAAGTCTTATTACCTGGTTTTGCTTTCACCAATGGTCAAGTCCCAAAACCCTTACTAAGCAATATTCGGGGAGCAACAGTAATAACTTCAACCGCTAACCCAGATAAATACCATCGAGAAGAATTTAACAATACAATAAAAAATGTTCTTTGTAATGGCGCGTTGAAATTCATTGGTGTGCAAGATACTACCTGGCTCAATTTCGGAGAAACAGGTGTTGTTAGTAAAAAAGAGCATGAGAATTGGATAGGGTTTATAAAAAACTACACCACGAATTTAGTAGAGAAAAATCAGGATTAACAACAAATCGATACCCAATTTGCTTTTTTTAGTCTCCTTAGTTCAATATAATTTTCATTAATCATTGTTTAAAGATTTTTATATTAATTCAAATAAATAATGCGTTTCTATATATGCTTCTTCGAATGAAATACCATTTGAATTTCAGAATTTAATGGCCAATTTTTGTTTAAAATCTGGTTTGCATTTAAATTAGTCAAGAATGGATGCGGCTGTATTCAATAAAAGCAGCATCATTTCATTAAATGAATTCTGGCGTGTTTCTGAAGAAAGATCCTTACCTCTTTTAAACTTGCTGGACGAAACTGTCAACAGGTAGGCGGCTTCTTTGCTTATTCACTTTATCAAGATGAGGATTGGATATAAAGCGCTAATTTAGATTTTTCGTAAACTGGATTTTTTTCATCTCGATCGATTTGAAATCAAACAGTAGCGTAAATAGAGAAATATGCACATATACTTATTTAATAAAGTATCAGATTAATCTATAAGAAGGAAAACGATGATCTTTAATGAAAACAGAATAATCATAGTCAAGAAAGAAGTTACTATTCCCGCTAATTTCACTGATCCGTATATGGATATATTTTTTTCTGTACCTAAGCAAGCCCAAAAGGTTGGAGTAATCTTTTCGCATGAGAGAAAAAACTCTTTCCCATGGATCTACCCTTCGTTATTTGACCCCAACAATTACAGGGGATCTCAACTGAAATATATCAGAGAGGGCATTGTAAAATATGATCTTTGGGTCTCCAACAATGACTCATCTGGAGGTTGTATACCTGGAGAAATTCCCGATGGAAAATGGCGCGTTCAATTAGATATCTCGAAATTAAAAGGTCCTGAAAAGAGTCTAATTGAGATCTATTATGAAACTGGAGAGCCGACAGAGATGGTACTAACTCCTTATTTTGATGATCGGATAATCAAAAATACACCAGGCTGGTATTGCGGCGAACTACATTCACACACAAAAGAAAGTGATGGGGGTTTGCCCGTGAACGAGTTGATTGATTACGCATCTTCTGCAGAACTAGATTTTCTAGCGATAACCGATCACTTTACAGTAAGCCAATGGTGGCGAATAGATGAATCAAAACTGCCAAAGATGGTTCTGATAAATTCATCGGAAATAACAAGCCAAAATGGCCATGCGAATATTCATGGCATAAAGAAATGGGTTGATGTATTTATTGACAGAGATGATTGGAATGCTAACCAAGCTGCAGAAGAAACCCATAAACAAGGGGGGTTATTTTGTATCAATCATGTGATGAGCAGTCTTTTAGCATGGCGACATTTTGATTTCGATTGGAACAACGCTGACCTTTTTGAGATATACAGCAGCCTTGAAGGTGCGAACAATATCCCCCAGGCATGTATTTGGGATGCGTTATTACGAGAAGGATTTCGTCTAGTTGGAGTTGCCGGGACAGATTGTCATAATCCCGATAACGAAATAGAAAAATTAGGGAGAGTAGTTACCTGGGTATATGCCAAAGAATTAAGCGAAAAAGGGATCATTGAAGGACTAAAGGAAGGGAATGTTTTCATCAGTTTTGGACCAAAAATTAATTTTTCTATTCACAATGCGGATGGTTCAACCGCGAAAATGGGAGGGATTATCAAATCCAATGGTGAACCTTTAAAGTTGTCTATTTCTGTGGAATCAGATAAACCTTCGAGAGCAACGATCATAAAAAATGGTTTCTTTTTACATTCAATGAATGTTGAGTCAGAACCAGGGAAACCGCAAGTGGTGGAGTTTGTTGATAGCAACCCTCTTCCAGGGTACTATCGGTTCGAATTGCACGATATTAAGAATAATCCCACTTATAGAGGCATAGAATGGCGAGATTTTACGACCATTCAGGCATTGAGTAATCCAATTTGGGTAGAATAGAAATAAATCAAAAATCGACAATAAAAATCCTTTGTGGAATTCTGTCAAGGTTTTTTTCGCTTAGTTATAGCGGCCGTATTTTTCAGCTGAATCCACGAGTGCATGAATATTCTCATCTGGAGTAGATGAACCCATTGCGCAGCCTGCACCAAGGATAAATCCGCTCCCTGGTTTCCAAATTTCAATCAGATCACGGCAAGCATCATCCACCTCTTTTGGATTACCATTCATCATAAGATTGGTATCGATGTTTCCTAACAAGCAAGTTTTATAAATGGCAGTTTCTTTAATCAATTTCGCATCAGTTTTATGATCGACTTCCAACACCTGGGCACCTGTCGCGATGAAATCCTTAAGAATTGGGTTCGTATTCCCACAAATATGATTGTGTAAAATTATGCCTTTTCCTTTAAGTTCGTTGACCATTTTTTTCTCATGCTTCCATGGATATAACCGGTAGTGTTTAGGTGAAAGCAAGTCAGGTCCCGCTATCGACTCCCCGATAGCAGTCGAATGACCCCCACATTCGATCAACGCATAAGCAAATCTTGTCGCTACTCGTCGAGAGTAATTCATTAATGTGTAAAGTAATTTATTCTGCGTTCCTAATGCAATATCTAACATAATTTCCGAGATTCCACGGATCTGGGTTGCCAAACTCATTGGTCCTTGATCAGCCTGAGCACAGATCTAAACATCTTTGCCGATCTCTTTTGATAATATTCGGGTTGCTTTTAGAACTTCACTCATGGGGAAAGTCGTATAAGGATCCGGTATTTCAAGATTTTCGACTTCATCCAGCGTTTTTATCATCGGAATGATGGTAGCGGGAGCGGCATCTTCCCTGTAAATTACATCCACACCGCAAGCTTGCGCATTACAAGCAGTACCATTTTCCAAAAGAATCATATCTTGTCCAAATTCACGCCAAGCTTTCAGCATTGCTTCTGCGAGCAATTCGCCATTTTGAAAAATTTCACTCATTGGAATTTCCATAGAAAAGGTAGCCGGTTGAAAATTATGTAAACAAACAGGAATTCGATCTGGTATTTTTAGATCAATAGAAACTTGCACGCGTTCAATGGATGTCATTTTATTTATCATTAATGCTCTCCTTGATGCTAACAAAATATATTCCGTCAAGGTTTTCTCTCCATGTACCTTTGATATAATCAAAACAAAACATTTAAATCTTTGGAACATTCATAAAGGAATTTTAATAATGCCATATGCTATTGTTATATTTTTCGATAAATCACAATCTTTACCAATAGACAAGGTTATTGAAGAATTAGCGATAAAAGATGTTTCCCCATTTATGTTTGAAAAAAGTATTCCACATATCACCCTCGCTATTTATGATGAAATAAATGGTAAACATAGCAAAGAAAAAATCGGAGATTTCGCTTCTAAATTCAAACCGGTGTCGCTTGTTTTTTCACATATTGGATTGTTTAGATCAAAGATGAATGCGGTTTTTGCTGCTCCCATAGTTACCGACTCACTTCTCCAACATCACAAAAACTTTCATGACTTTTTCAAGGATGAGGGGATTAATTCATGGGAGAATTATTTACCCAATAATTGGGTTCCCCATTGCACATTAGCTTTTGATGTATCGGAGAACAAAACAGATGAAGCCTTCTCCATATGTCAAAATTTAGTATTACCGATTACTATAAATACTTCTTCTATCGGCATTATGGAATTTGAACCTGTTAAAGAAATTTTCCGGGCTCCGTTCTCAAATTGAACAATCAAATTTGGTATAAAAACCATAGCTATCTGAACAACCTGGCTACAGATATTTCGAAGATAAGTAAACCAATAAATTTGAAATGAATAGTAAATAATCTCGAAAAAGCCAGTTTGGCTTTTTCGAGATTATTTTGACCTTTTTGTCATTGGCGCAACCCACGGCTTAAGTGATGGATTCTCTGGTTTACTAAAACCAATTTTGGTTTTGATAGTTTTGGACCTTGGGCTTACTAATTTGCAAGCAGGAACTCTACTTAGCATCTTCAGCATTACTACATTCCTCTTTATTTTTCCGCTGTCATTATTAGCTGATGCTGGCGGGCATAAAAAAGAGATCCTAATTACAGGTCTTAGCATATCAGCATTTGCCTTTTTTTCAATGCGCTGGGCACCGAATTTTGCATTAATTTCATTGTGTGTCTTCTTTGCTGGTGCAGGAAATGCCACTTTTCACCCCAGCGGAACATCTCTTACGACAAAACGTTTTTCTAATAGCCGTCCTTTTGCAGTTTCATTTTATAGCATGATGGGTAATGCTGGAGCCAGCTTGATGCCCTTCATAGTATCAACAATCGCCGCGTCATCTAATTGGAGAAATGCGATTTTACTCAGTGTTTTGCCCGCTGGGATACTACTTCCGCTAGTCGGATATAGATTTAAGAATTCATCAAAAAATCATTCAATAAAGAATAAAGAAATATCAATTGCAAATCAGTTAATGCAGAAATTTCGAGACATAATTAAAAAGGTTTTTAAAAACCGAGAGATCGTGATTTTGGCTAGCGTGTATGCTCTAACAGGTATGGGATCTGGAGTTGCTTCAGGGTTCCTGTCACTATTGGCTTATAACAAGTTTGCACTCGATACAATCACTATAGGAGCCGCTATTTCTCTTTATTTTCTTGCTGGAGTTTTCGCAAAACCACTAATGGGATTGTTATACAATCGCTGGGGAGCAAGAACAGCACTTGCGATCCCGATGGTCCTTTCCGGTTTGTTAACAATAGGCGTTGCTCTCATGCCATGGAGAATAAGTTTTTTACCACTTGTCGTTCTTTTAGGTGTTACAGTTCCGATAAGCCCAATTATCCTTTCAGCAGCAGCGGATAGGAGCGATCAGGCAACTATGGCTTCATCTGTTGGATTAATATATACCTGTTATGGTTTAAGCTTTATTTCGACTTTTCTTGGGGGGTGGTTGGCAGAAGTTCATAGTTTGGAATTGAGCTATATTTTTGCCGCAGTTTTTTTCTGGATTGGTGCTCGTACTGCCTTGTTACTGCCAAGAAAAAAGAGCGCAAATGGATCGACAAACGAACAAGTAACACACGTACCTTGATGAAAAAGTCCTAATCTTGTTATTTTAAAAAAGTAATTAAAATATTCACTCAAAATCCCTCCTTTTTCGGGATATTTTATTTGTTCTTCATTAGTGAATAAGTGTTTCTGTAATTTGATAAATCATATAGTTCAACGAGTTCTGGGCTACGCATGTTACTTTAAAGGGAAATTTCTGAATTGGCATTTTTCCTCATAATGGCGATACAACTTGTCCCCTGTCTCTTTAAAGGTTTTTGCTGAACAATATCCCATTTCTTCAGATATTGGCCGATGCAAATGCATATACTTTGTTTCAGTTCCACCAAGTTGACCACGCACATATACAAAATCTTTAAACCCTCGATCGTGGCCATATCCATTTCGGCTCAAAAAGGGAGTATCTCCAATTGCCGCAGTCACATATCCTGTTCGGCTTAAAATTTCGGGAGGTGTTGTCTCACCTTGCGGGATGGGTCCCCAAGGTAAGTAAGTGAAGGTAAATCGACCTGTCAGCAAGTCCGCTCGCATTGGTACCGTCGGAAAGGAAGCTGCATAACCATCATCAAATATCAATGCCTTTTCAGCAAAAGCATCGAGATTCGGTGTGATCATGTCCTTATTGCCATAGCAAGGCAAATGGTCACGCCGAAAAGTATCTGAAATTATGATTATGATCTTCATTGTTACTCCGAAATAATTTAGCCTGAATACGAAGGTTTTTTTGACGCATTCTAATAACATAACCTTCTTATTGCTTTATTGTATATTAATATGTGATGAATAAATTGTTAAAATAAGAAAGAACTAGGTTGAATTGGAAATATTTAAGACAAAACATTTATACGACAGCAGACTCAATTTCATGGATCTTGAAACAACCTCATACCTAATAAAATTTTGAGAATCTATACATAAATATTTTATTTTGGAGTATTTGTAATGAAGAAAATCTGGATTGACACGGATCTTGTCGCTGATGATTTTGTCGCGATAGCCATTCTCCTTTGATTTGGATATAAACAGAATAATGATTATCTTTGAATTTGAATGTTTTGTTTGTATAATCAAAATACAATACAGAAACAAGGAGCTTCTTTGAAATTATATACGATTGGTTATTCCGGCAAGACCGCAGAAGAGTTCTTTGAATTGCTCAACAAAAACAATATCGAGCGGCTTATTGATATACGAATTTATCCCAACCACGACGGCGCTCAATTCGCGAGCAAGCGCGATTTACCCTATCTCCTCAAGGAGATAGCAGACTGTGATTATAGTTATCTTATTGAGTTAGCCCCCTCACCGAAGTTGCTGGATGACATTCATAAAGACGGTGATTGGGAAAAATATGTTGCGGGATACACTCAGCTAATGGAGGATCGAAATATTCCGTTTTCATTGGATGATAGATTATTTCAAAATCAAGTTTGCTGCTTATTGTGCTTTGAACCAACAGCTGAGCAATGCCACAGGAGACTAGCAGCGGAACGCATTCAGAATTATTGGGAAGACGTTGAAGTCATCCACTTATAGAAAAAAGCATTGAAAGTGATTACTTCTCATTTATTCTCAGAGAGAATAGTTGTGTGAGTGGATTTAATGTAGTCTGATCAGAATTCGAGATAGATTGACAAGAATTGAATATTGTTGGATTCTATTCTTTTAGTAGCTGAAAAAAATGATGGTGGGTATTTACCAAGCCAGGATAAATGAACTTACCACTCGCATCAATTGTCTCTTCAGCCGTCTCCTGAATTGCCTTCCCTATACGAACAATTATCGGACCTTCGATTAAAATATCGCTATCATAATAAACCCTGTCTTTTGCATCGCAAGTTACTATTGCACTTGCATTTTTTATTAAAATGCTTTCATTCACACGAACGACTCCTACTTGTTTCATTTTTCTAATAAGTAAACGGTTTCTTTACTTCCGTCAGGTAATACCCTTCTTTATCCGTGATAACCACTTCATCAAACCCCGCTGCTGCCAGCATTTCCCGCATCGCAATCTCCTCCGGGATTAGATGGTCCCTCAAGCTAGGTATCTTGCGGTGAATCGCGTTGATCTCATTACGACTCGCGGTGTGGCAAATGAACGCTTTTCCGCCTGCTTTCAGTAAATTGTAGATATTCACCAACGCCAGCTGTTTATCGTGGAAGTGCGGGAAAGTAGAATAGCACACTGCCGTGTCAAACACACCACCGGCAAACCCCACCATCTCGATCTCCGCGCACACATGCTCAATGCCTTCATCCCTGTTCTTTTCCTGCGCAATTTTCAGCATACAGAAAGCAAAATCCACACATAAAACTCTTCCGCTGCCATTCAACTTGGATCGTATATATGGTACGAACACCCCCGTACCTGTCCCCACATCCAGCACTCTCGCGTCCGGTGGGAATGCAAGCCGTTCCACCATTGCACGCAGTTTCACGGGGTCATTATTGTGCACAGTTTCATCCCAACGGGATGCTGCGTTATTAAAGAACTGCCTGCTGATCCGTTTATCCATAAGGCACCAGAAAGCAAATTATAAAGGAAAAAGATTAAAATCGGCCAATAAAACACCAGCGGATAGCTGCTTCCCACCCCACTGCCTCAGTTGTGCTAAAAGGTACTGTTTATCAATATGACGATAGTGCCATATCCGCAGCGAAAAAAATAAAGAATTCTGCCTTATACTCAATGATGGAAATCAAAATCACATCACATCGAGGTACGCATGCTGGTTACATTATCAGAAATATTACATAAAGCCGAACAGGGGAATTATGCTGTTATCGCACCTGACTTTACCTCCATGGCTTCCGTCCGCTTCCATCTTGAAGCAGCCGAACAGTTCAAGGCACCGCTCATCCTGAGCTATGTCAATCAATTTGAGCGGCTTTGCCCGCTGCGCTCCTGGGAAAAGTGGATCAACATCATCCGGGAAGAATGCGGCCAGTATGACATTGACATCTGTCTGCATCTCGACCACGGAACAACGGTGGAGGAGTGCCAGCGGGCGGTGGACGCTGGTTTTACCGGTGTGATGATGGACGCTAGTGTTAAACCTTTCGCAGAAAATGTTGAATTGACCGGCAGAGTCGTGGAATTCGCCCACGCCGCCGGTGTCTCTGTGGAAGGGGAAATTGGTCATGTCGGCACTGCTGCGAAGGGTACTTATCACACTAAAGATTCCGCGCAGTCACATCTCACGCAACCCGAACAGGCAGAGAAATTTGCCCGGCAGACCGGTACAGACTGCCTCGCCGTCGCGGTCGGCACCGTTCATGGCGAATACGAAGGTGAACCGCGCATTGATTTCGCTCTGCTTGATAAAATCAACCACCTCGTCTCCGTGCCGCTCGGCATGCACGGCGGGTCAGGCACCGGGGATAATAATATCAAACGGTCGGTTGCTCTCGGCATCCGCAAGATCAATATGTTCAGCGGATGGATCGTTCCCTTCCAGAGGGAAACCGCGCGCCTCATCACCAAGAATCCCAAAGATGTTGGCCGCGTCGCCATCGCGCAGCGGGCAGTCATCCATGACGTCCTCGCCCATTGGTTCCAGATCTCAGGATCGGTCAGCGTTGGGTGATGATGCCCTGTAAAGTATTCTCCCTATTTTAATTATCGTAGCGAGGCTTACAACTATCAACACATAAGCGAGCACAGCGATAAGCGAAGTACGCACTGCGCCGCGGCAATCTTCCACTCCCGTGTTTGTAGTCCTCTTTTCCCCTCACGGCCACAGGATCTTCACCGCACTCGCGTACCCCAGCTTGTTCGCCACCCGCACTGTTCCAAAGGATGCCCCGCTGCATTGTTTCGTATCCGTCATCTTGAACGATGTCCCCGTCGTGCTGTACACCACCTCTAATAGATACCCGTTCGACGTGCACACGATCGCCTCGATCAGATATTCCAGCTCCGGTGCTGAAGGTGCCGCTGCCCATGAGATCGTAACCTTATCTCCGCTGCGGCTTGCGCTCACTCCCCCGGCTGAGGGCACACTGCTGTTCACCGGCACGATTACCTGCGCCAGCCGTACCGCACTCTTTTCCCCTTGCAGCTCAAAGGTCGTGCTGTGCACCCAGCAGCTCCATTTTGCGTCCTCCATCCGGATCAAATACCACGTCCCGTCCCCCGTGATGCGCTTCCCCTCGATCAGCGCTATCATATCCTTGCGGAACAATAATCCGGTTGAGCGATATGCTTCCCCCGGACCCCACCGGCAGAACGCGTTCATCAGCGCCAATGCCATCGGCGCTTCCGGCGTGGATGTCTCCGTCGGTGTCGCTGTTGCTTCCGGTGTGGGAGTAAGAGTTGGTGTCGGTGTCAGTGTCAGCGTCGGAGTTGGCGTGTTGGTAGATGTTGGTGTCGCGGTGTTAGTGGGTGTGGCTGTCCACATCGTTGCGGTCATCGTGGCGATCTCCGCTTCGGTGGGAGCACAGTTAGTGAGGATCAGGGCGGTGAGTATCAGCGGAAGGATTACATATTTCTTCATCATGCCTCCAGTTTTACCTGGTTAACTTACCTTCAATATATCATATGTGATTCTAATATCAACATTTCAAATAGATACCTATTTTCTTAATCATTTTCTTATCTAAAACATGTCCTGGAAGAAAATAAGCAAACTTCTATTCGCACGTTAAGCCCCTTCGCTAAATTTTGTGCTGTCTTCCCGCCTTGCGTTATAATCACAGGCGGATTATTTTGCCTGACACAGGAGGTTACTATCAAGATTTACATCAGCGGTATCAGCGGCTTTTTGAGCATCAACTTTGTACGCTACTTGCGCGCCAATGGATATGACCATATCTCCGGTATTGACCTGGTCGATTTCACTTACCCTGAGCAGGATAAGATCACCTTCACTCAGGGAGACATCCGCGATTGTGAAGCAGTCCGCCAAAGCATGGCAGGTGCGGACATCGTTATCCACACCGCAGCCGCCCTGCCCCTCTATACCCCCGACGACATCTACACCACCGATGTCGTCGGCACCCGCATCCTCCTCGATCAGGCAGTGGAATACGGTGTCAAACGCTTCATCCATATCTCCTCCACCGCTGTGTACGGCGTCCCGGATCACCATCCTCTCTATGAGACCGATCCTGTTGACGGCGTCGGCGCCTACGGTGAGGCCAAGGTGCAAGCGGAAGCCGTCTGTGAGGAATTCCGCGCTGGCGGTATGTGTGTCCCCATCATCCGCCCCAAGTCATTCGTCGGACCGGAGCGCCTGGGCGTCTTCGCCATCTTCTACGAATGGGTTAGCGAAGGAAAAGGTTTCCCCATGATCGGTTCCGGCAACAACCGCTACCAGCTCCTTGACGTCGAAGATCTCTGCCGCGCGATTCATGCCTGCATAACCCTGCCCAAAGCGAAAGCCAACGACACCTTCAACATCGGCGCGGGAGAATATGCCACTATGCGCCAGGATTACCAGGCCGTCCTCGATGAAGCTGGCTTTGGAAAGCGCATCGTACCCTTCCCCGCGAAACCTGTCATCCTCGCCCTGAAAATTCTCGAAGCGCTCAAGCTTTCCCCGCTTTACCCATGGATCTACGAGACCGCCTCCAAAGATTCTTTTGTATCGATAGAGAAAGCCCGGCAGATTTTGGGTTTTGACCCACAGTACTCCAACCAGGATGCCCTGATCCGCAATTACCGTTGGTATTTGGCCAACAAGGATACTCTAACAGGCGGTGAAGGCGTCAGCCACCGCCTCCCCTGGAAGCAGAAAGCCCTCAAACTCCTTAAAATCTTCTTCTAACCTTGAAAGTGTCTACATATGAGTGGTACTAAATTTGGGGGCTTGACAGTTACACTCAATTTGCACCGGGAAAGCGGAAATTCTTTTTCAAGGGCATTTTTCGGGAACGCAGGCAAAATGATTCTTAACCAAGCTACAAGAACCAACAACTACCGTACCATCAAGCCGATTGATCGTGCATGTATCGCCCTGGCTCAATCCCACGCAGGAGTCGATAGCCATCTGAGGAGGGCCATCGTTGCCTGGCTGTCTTACGGTATTTTTCTCCGGATAGTCTTCAGCCTTTAATTGGATAGTAGGTTCCAAGTCTAAACTAGATAACCCTTGATAACCCAGTGCAAAACCTGTGACCTGAAAAACCTCACCACCATAACTGTATTGCCACACCGTCTCTTTCTCCGAGTTAACTTCGAAAAAGATGCCTTCGGCTCCATTGCAGATCAGTGTATTTCCATTGGGAAGCCGTTGGGCACCGGAGATATGATCTGCATAAAAATTTATTGGATTATCTGCCACGTAACGCCAGACTGATTCGGATGGTTCATAGGCTTCGCCAGCAGCCAAACTATAATGACCTTGCTCATTTACTGGTGGAACGATCTCATCCACCGACGAATACTGGCCATCCCACCGCCCTTGGCCGTTATTGAAAACCAGGATATTACCTGACCCGGGATTACCACCTGGTATCCATTGGGCGCTATGCTGACCAAAAAATTTTTGATCAGCAGGAGTTCCCATATCATAGGTCCGGGGATTGCCCCAGCGGTAAAGTAGATCGCCGCCCATGCCGCTAATCCCTCCTGAATGACCCCTGGCTTCCTCAGTTGTGGTACTGTGGTCGATGATCCAAATTTCGTTGAAACTGTGAACACAAAGCAGGATTTGATCAAGTTCAACGTTGTAATCAATGGCATTTGTGTGATTCCAATCAGGATTTCCTGATTTTCCGCTGGTGTAGTTCAAGTCGATTCGTTCGGGATGATCGGCTATGATTCCATAATTTTCTTTCGATAAATCATAATCTTGAACGAGATGATCCCAAACATACCACTCCCAAACGATTTCACTGTTGGCCGGATTGACTTCAATAATATGGTCAGGCCATAATCCCTCGTCTGTCACCAAGTTGGGATCTCGACCAGCAGCAACAGCTTCAGTTTTTGTCTTGTACTGCCAGGCGATTATTAAAATATTGCCATTGGGGAGCATCTCAATATCGTGATGCTGCTGTACCTTGTCGTTAGCATATTTGTACGACCATACAACTAAATTGTCGGGCATGATCTCTTCCACAATGCCGCCTGCTCCACCAACATCGAAAGTGTCTGATTTAATGTGACCTGTCCGTAAGAGATTCCCGTTTTCCAATAAATAAACTGAATTTCCTGGAGTGTAGGTACTTTTCCAAGAATACATCTCCACTCCCTCTCGGTTCATCAAGTAAGTTGTAGTTGTTTTGATTGGGGAGAAAAGGAATAGTTCTACTTGTAGTTCTTCCTGATTTACGAAGATTTCAACTTGAGGGGTTGAGGTTCCCATCATCTTGTTAGCAATTTCACCAGATGGCGAACAAGCCAGTAAGAAGATATTGTTGAGAATCATTATTGAAGTGAGTGAAAGTATTTTCTTCAAGGATATCCATTACATAGAAATTATGTTTTTGTTTGTTGTTTCCATTATGCCTATATGGTCTATTTATTAAGAGTCATTTTCCAGCTTATCGATTGCGCCTATAGCGTCAATTGTATCCACGCGGTTTCATCTCAATGGCACCAGAAAAGATGAAAGGCGGCTCAAATACAACATTTTTATAAAATCTATTTATTACTTAGCGGTAATTTTATTGAAAATAGAGAACCTTTTCCGATACCTTTACTCTCAGCAGTAATGCTTCCTCCATGTAATTCCACCAGAGATTTTGTAATAGGTAATCCCAATCCAGAGCCATCGTCATGGCGGGATTCATCTCCACGATGAAAACGCTCAAAAATGAATGGGAGTATTTCTGGGTTAATGCCTTCGCCGTTATCCCGTATAGATATATTAATTTCATTATCATTCCCATACGCTGAGAGAGTGATCTCTCCACCTCTCGAGGTATGCCGAATCGCATTACTGATCAGGTTGCCCATAGCTTGTTCCATACGGTCCGGGTCAATTTCGATTTCCGGTAAACTTTGTTTACAATCTACGCTCAGACGTATCTCCTTTTTACTTGATAAGTTATTGTAGATCTTTGTCAGGTTTTCCAGAAAAGTACAAATTGAAACAGGTTGTCGAATTAAAATGATAGCTCCATTGTCAGCCAGCGAAAGGGTACGTAGGTCTTCTACCAGATGCCGCATGTGCTGAACTTCATTAAAAACAATCTCAACTCGTTCGTTTGTAGGCAGGAGAACACCATCAAGCATCGATTCAAGATATCCACTGATGACGGTCAGCGGATTTCGTAAATCATGGGCGATTTCAGCAGTCATCTGGCGCCGAGATAAATTTGAACGTGTTAAATCTATACTCATTTTATTGAAAGCATCTGCCAATTCACCCATTTCATCGTGGGAATAAATTTTTACTTGTTGATCAAGTTCACCACGAGCCATGTTTTTTACTGCCTGGGTTAAATCTCGGGCGGGTTTGGTCAAAGAACGAGCTAGAAAAAAACCGAGAACCATGGCTATCGCGATACCACCCAAGGCTGCAATGAGCAAAGCTTGATTAACGCTATCAAGATATTGCTGTTCGACATTAGTGAGTGTTGGTCTTTTTCCAGTGGTGAGAACAGTACCAACAATAACTTCATCAACAATAATTGATACTCCTTTTCCTATGTCGGTTTTATTGACTTTTTCACCCAATTCATAACCCATTCCAAGAACAATTACTTCATGTTTCTGATTCAAAAGAATAAAAGGCGGTGCGGGGGGTGCGTCTTTGCCTGCTTGATGGGGAGGGGGAATTAATCGTTGATTAAGCAAAGGTACACCAACCCCCTCCCATTTACCATTCTCCTGGAAGTATTCAGTTACGATATTTATGTATTCATCTTGATTTTGTTCAAGTAAATAGCGGTTGAAGTTTGACGACGTTCTGAACCAGATAAACCCGGCAGCCAAAGCAATTGCAATCAGATTTACTAAAAGGAAGGAAAGGATCAATTTGGATAATATAGATCGCATAATTTTCACTCATTCGTAAAGCAATATCCCACACCGAAAATGGTCTTTATGAAATGTGGATTAGAAGGTTCTTCTTCAATTTTTAACCGTAAATTCCGGATATGTACATCAATCGTTCTCTCAACACCTTCAAATGTGCTTCCCTGCATCTCGATCAATAGATCTGATCGAGAGTAAACACGCTCTGGAGAAGACATTAAGATATACAGCAGATCAAATTCTGATGGAGTGAGGTTAATCCGTTTTCCCCGAACACGGACAGTATGGCTATTTAGATCAACCCTTATATCACTGACAGATAAAATAAGTGGTTTATTTTTAGGGCTTTCAACACGGCGGAGGAGTGCATTAATACGCGCAGTCAATTCCCGCATTCCAAAAGGTTTCGTTACATAGTCATCCGCCCCGAGTTCCAAACCTAATACCTTATCAGTTTCTTCGATCTTCGCCGTTAGAATAATAATAGGCGCATCATATTCCTTTCGGAAATTACGAATGAACTCATATCCGCCCATTTCAGGCATCATTAGATCTAATAGAATAAGATCGGGTTTTTCTTTACGGGCCGAAAAAAGAGCTTCGCGGCCGTCTTTTGCCGTAATAACCCGAAAGCCCTCTTCTGTCAGATGATCTTTTAGAAGAGAACGAACATTCGGTTTGTCATCAACTACTAAAATAGATTTCATTCTATTCATATTTTAGTTTATCCCTTCAGTTATTTTAGATAATTATTATGTTTGTTTGATCCACCAGGCCATTCCTTTTGAATTATAAAATTCTATTTACATCTGCTGTTTCTGATTTTTTCATCGTTTGACAAATTTCCCAGACAATTTTTTTATTCAAATAGAAAATCTGTGTTTGGTATCTCGGGCATGCCAATGGGCTGCGAGTATAGATATGCCCCGGTTGGAACTACCAGGTCACCCAATATTTCTTCCCTCAGTGCCATTAACTGCGCTCTTTGCTCACTGGAGAGAGATTGGTTGATTTGGGAAAAAGCTGTGGCAAAGTTATATACGATCGCACCGTCCAACTCACCATATTTTTCCATTAGACTCAACACGGTAGTGCTGTCAGCAGATTCATCACCCGCCATGAAATTGCGTAGTTCAAGAGAGACCTGCTCACGCGCATCCACAATCTTCATCAGATAAGATCTCTGGATATCCACCAGACCGGTAATCAACTGCGCCTGGTCAAGTGTTAACGCTTCTAACAGGGCATCTCCCATGTCCCCCGTCAAATTCGAAGAGATCTTGTAATTGGGATTGCCCATCGCAGGGGAATCTTTCAGGTAGAATGAGCCAAAGTAAGTCCCTTGTCGTTCGGGGCAGAAGTACACGTCTGCCTCGGCCGAACCGACATACCAGCTGAGCATGTCGCCAGCATAAGTCATTACAGCCACTTTCACATCCCGATCGAGGTTCCGCAAATCGGATGGTTCCTCCACATCAGGCCATTCGAGCATCCCTTTACCAGCCAAACCATCCAGGTATGCCCGTTGAGTCGTGTCCAGGAAGCTGATCATTCCTCCCATAACCTGCGCTCTCTCAAAGCTGATCTCGCCGTCCAGCCTGTATAGTTCTGCCGAGTATTCCATCACCGCATCCAAATCTAATTCTGTCGTTCCATCCGGAAAATTATCTTCCAATAAGCGGCGAAAAGCATCCATCAGGACAAAACGCATATAGCCATACTCATTGATCGAGTCTACCTGACTCTCAGCCAGCGTCACTAACGCGGCGCGCTGATCGAGAGTCAGGATGTAGAGAATATTGAAGGCTGCTTTTGTCAAGAAGTAGGTGTTGTGTCCCATCTGGCTAGGGTCGTTATCTCGCAAATATTGGAAACCCCAAAAATCAGCCACCTTTCCGGGTGGGAAGAATGAATCGGCGCCAAGGTTGCCCGTGAGGAAAGCCAGCGCGTCAAAGGAGATTGTCATCCTCTGTGCCCGGTCCGATAAGGCTTGTTCAATGTTGTACGCTGCACCATTTTCACTAACTTGGCCGCCACCCGCTTGGTTTCCATTTTTGTCAGGCCGATCTCCGTCAGATGGTTTATCAGATGGATCATTAGATCTACCGCGTTCTGGTGAGCAAGCCAACTGGCCTTGTACCGTCTCACAGACGCCTGTCTCTGTGCCTTTTTGCGAAGTGAATTCACAGGCATCCTGCTCACTTTTTCCATTGCAGGCATCAATGGCCTCCTGTGGAGGAGTACGCCCTTCTGATGATTGCCCTTGCCTAGGATTTTTTCCTTCAGATGGCTGGGGCAGTTGACCGCCTTGTACCTCAGTGGGTGATATTTCCTCCATTTGAGTGGAGAGTGCTCCAGCGGTTTGGTTAGTGTCGTCTTTGCCAGGTAAACAGGCAGACATCAGTAATGTTATTAACAAAATTAAGTACAATGTTTTAGTTTTCATTTTTTCTCCTTTTTTTTCTATTATTGTTGGTTTCCACTGCAGGTCCCCAGGTTCACAATAAACACCAGGTTGATAATCCTGGTTGTTTTATTTTTCATAAGATGTTCCTCATCTCGTTTGATAGTTTTTATTGAATAAAAAATTGGGACCTGAAAATCAGTCTTTGCTTATAATGTAAAAAATAACACAAACATGTTAAGAAATTGTTCAGAAGTGTTTCGGGTTTGATTAAGTTTTCTTGATGCAGTTGTTAAAAGGTTGAATAAAATTGAATCAAGGCGCTGGTATACAGAAAAAATATTCCCCATAAAGTTCTGGGGAATATTTCTGATGATATGAAAATTAACGGGAAAGCTTTTTTAAGGCTGAATTCTTTCAGGTGGAGGTTGTTGACCGTTTCTAACCGGCACGCAAGCCAATTGGCTCTGTATATTTGCAAAAATTACACTTAATGCGCCATGGGGAGTTACCATTGAACAAACCGCTCCCTCACTCAACTCCACGCAGGCTTCCAGAGCTTCATGTGGAGATTCTCCGCCACCCTGTGAACCCTGTCCAATAGGAGGAGCGCCGTCAGGTCGCTGTTCGCTGCTCTGATCGGGCATTCCACCCGCCGGGTTTTGTTGAACGCCTGTAGATTCAATTGTCATTGATGGGCGCGTGGCCGTTGAGTTGCCATCTACATCAAGTGTGACGTTTCCTCCACGAACACAGCGCGCATAGTTATCAATGCGTACCGCGTCGCCCTGTGGACCATGACCAGTGAGATAATCGGATGCGCTGCCGGTTTTCGGGTCACTTCGCTGCGCTCCTGCCCCGTGGACATCAATCCAGGCATTGTTCATATACCCCAGTGCTTCACCAAAAGCGACATATGCTGCGGAAGTGCCCCGCCCGGATGAATCAACATGGGTAGTGCTGCTCCAGTAGAATGGAAAATCAGAAATACCGGCTTCGCCAATGATGGACGTCACGCCGAAAATCGGGTCAATGGCAGCAGAGTTAGTGGTATTGGGAGAGCGGCTGTAATCAACGATGCTTTGCAGTTCTTTGACATCCGGCAAGCGCCAGTCATCGTAGCCAGCCTCGGACGATGCTTCACAATAAACCAGCGCATCCGACCAGTTCATGCTGGTCCCGCTGTCAGACTGCCCCCAGGTCAGGCTGGTGGTATTGTCGGTGACGGTGCCATCCCCATTATCCATAAAACTGTTCTGCCCATAGCCGGGATTATCGCGCACGTACAGGACGAAAAATAGTTTACCTTCAGATTCCCCCGGCATAGGTCCAGTAGGATAGCCCTTGATGCGGCCATCCGCAAAGTTAACTCCGAACATAGTTTCATTGCCGTTCATCGTGGTGCTGACATATTGGGTACTCGTGGCAAATTGCGAATCAATTAGGCGTTCACCAAAATCAGTATCTCCATACTCAAAAATGAAGTAATTCGTGTTAATGAAAGGTGTGGCACTGCATGAGCTGCCTGATATACATATGCTGACATCCGTGCCGTCGAGCAGGATCAGCGAGTAAAGTTCCTTAATTGTTGGCAAGCGCCAATCACTATGCTTCGCCAGATTGAAACTTTCAGCTCCAGCAACGGCCTGATTGAAAGTCATTTTTGTGCCGGGATCTTGCTGCCACATTAACCCGGTAACGTTATCGGTAATAGTGCCGTCCCCGTTATCTGTGTAGTCAGGGGTATTGCCGTCATATTGAGCATCCTGCCCATAGAAACTTTGACCTTCAGTCGGGCAGGTTACTTCGGCAGAGTTATCATAGCATTTGCCCTGACCTGTATCTACAACAGGATAACTGCCCTCTGCAACCGACTTCTCCGCCTCAACGCTGAGCACGGAAGCCTCTGATGATAAGGGAACTTCCTCTTGTGCTGTGGATATATTCTCAAGCTGTTTCTGTCCACTATTAATTGAACATCCTGCGGTAAACGCTGCCAACAACAGGAGGAGTACAAGTATTATTTTCTTTAAGTTTTTCACAGTTGATCTCCTCTAAATTATATATTTGCCAATATTCTACAAATTAGATGTTCAGAAATTGTTTAGAAGTCCTTAATACCCTATTTGGATTTAATAAAAAAGAAATCGATAAACCATAAATGAGAGTAAAAAGATAAAAATACCGGGTATTACAGTATCTCAATGACGCACTGGCCTGTAAGTTCACCGATGGTGAGCTTGCAGTAAATAAATCACCAGTGGTGAGTGGTGAGTAATCCTTTTATTGCAGGAACCTGCTGATTAAGAGTCAGTTTTCATCATGTTCATTGTGCCCATTGTTTCCACCCCGTTCCATCCCAATTGCACCACAACTGCACCCAAAATCAGGAAAGGCGACTCAAATTTCCATATATTGTGAATTTGCTGCTAATTTAATAAGTGTCTACTTATGAGTAGCATTAAACTTGGGGGCCTTACATTAAGAGTCCAACCTGTCATTCAACCCACTATCTATACTTATAGTTTTCCTGCATCTTCCCCCTAAGTTAATTGTTAGTCCAGGCAAGGTAGGATTGCAGGTTTATATTTATCAGTTTCTGGAATTACAGTTTTATATACTAATGCTTTGTGACTCGTCTAACTGGATGCATCAATAAAGCTGATGCAGCACAATCGCGTATGAATAAGCCTTATTCATACTATAACGATGTCTCGTAAGGATGATCAAGGCTCAACACATCATTTACAACTGGCATCCAGGAGCTGATAGGGATGTTTT
>SDBT01002053.1_pt1 | contig 36113 bp, 51 predicted proteins | sample 2277101 | NCBI WGS metagenome assembly SDBT01 (sample SAMN10404973, study PRJNA504765) | marine sediment metagenome | isolation source: marine sediment core GS10_PC15, 103 cmbsf | place: Arctic Ocean: Southern Knipovich Ridge | collected 2010 | reverse complement strand
GTCGATGAACCCCTGAGTCCTCTTCGCGTCGGCCTTCTTCTTCGCCTGGAGCGACTCGATGTGCAGGTTCTTCTCGGCAAGCGTCTTGCCGCGCTCGAGCAGCTCGTCGTCGGTCAGCTTCACAGGTACCTCTTGGCTCATGTCCATGGCTCTCTCACTCCTCTCGCCCAAGCTTCGCGATAGTTCGATCGGCAGCCTTCCGCAGTCGGCCGCCGGTCAGCATGCGCGCCTGGCGACAGCGCGCGTAGTGGGCCACGTACACGGGCCCGCTCCACTCCTCGCCGGGTCTCAGGACGTGGACGGTTCCGTTGATGATCGCGAGGTTTCCGTAGCCCACCCGGAGGCCTCCCTCCGAGTGCCCGACGGGATCCGGATCGACCATCATGTTTTTCCCGCGCTCGGTCGGGTACCAGCGAACGGCGTCACGGCAGGCCGGGCAGCGGCTGAGGTTACCCACCTCTCACCCCCACTTCCGCGATGAGCTTCGTGAGCCCAGCTCGGATCTGCTCTTCGGTCTGGCCGCCCTTGAGCCGGTCGGCGAGGTCTCGTCGGTCGGCGCGGTTGTAGCGGTAGCCGAGCCCCTGAGACGCGAACGCCGCCAGCCGGCCGACGGCCGCGAGGACTGAGTCCTTCCCCGAGTTGGGGAAGGATTTAGGTTGGGGCGTTGTTGTTCCGTTACCGGAAGGGACGGAAGGGACGGAAGGGACGGAAGGGACGGAAGGGACGGAAGGTACGGAACGCCGCGAATCGCCTGCGAGTAGCCTGCGAGTCGCAGGCTTTTGGCCGGCGGATCGCCGCCTTTCCTTCTTCTTGAAAATACGTTGTTTAGGGGGGGTCCTCGTGCCGCTCTTGTGGTCGCTCTTGTGGTCCACCTGTGGGGGCAGGTCGTGTGTCTTTTTGAAAACACGTTGTGTCTTTTTGAAAACACGTTGTGTAGAAAGGACCCTCATGCCGCTCTTCTGACACGCTGGGCGGCACTTGTGGTCCACCTGTGGGGGCAGGTCGTGTCGGTGGTAGCGCGCTCGTGGCTCCCCCTGAAAGTTGGTGAAGACGCCCAGCTCCACTCCGTCGCGGTCCCGCCAGCGGATCACCAGCCCCACCTCGAGCCATTCCAGGAGCCACGCGTCGACTGTCTCCGTCGTGACCTCGGGCCGCAGCGGGAAGCACAGGGCCCGGAGGACCGCCGGATCCCACTGGAATGCCCCGAAGTCATCCCGTGCCTTTCCGACGGACACAACCCAGGCATACGCGAGGGCCGGGACCAACTGGAGCTTGGCCAGCTTGCCCGACCGCCCCAGCCTGTCGCCCTTCACGACTCCCAAGATGTCCCTCCCGTCATTCCGCAGCCCTCCTCGCGATGTCCGCCGCCTGCTCCAGGTCGACCCTCCGTCGAGCGCGAGAGAACGCACGCCCCTCTCTGGCGGAATTGCCCGGCCCGAGCTTCTTTTTCCCGGGCCAAAGACGCGCGCTCTCTCCCACCCAACGTCACGCCGGGAACTCCCGGACACGCAGATCCTCCGGCCATTCCGAGGGGTCCCCGCCCTTCGGGTCTTTCACGTGACACCCGCCACGATTTGGAGTCATCGGCAGTGCCCCAAGCCCTGGAGGCCCAGCCTTTGGAAAGAAACGGAAGTCGCCGAGAATGCAGGCCCCGAGCTGCTTCACGAAACACGCGACCCCCGCTTCCCGGCACTGCCGGATGACGGACCGCGCCCAGGCCAAGTCGAATGGCCGGGCGCCGGGGCCCGATTCGCCGCCGACGATGATCTGGTCGAGGAAGTTTCGGCGAGCAGAGACGAGCGCCTGCCGCCGACGTTCGGCAGATGCTCCCGCGGCGAGCGCCTCCTCGGGCGTCTTGAATTTAGCGTCCCAGTGCCAGTGCATCGGCCACATCCACCGTGAGAAGTCGACCGGCCCGAGCGCCGGCTCGTAGCTCACGAACCGCACCGCCGCCGGCGTCTGCAGGAGCAGCGGGATGCGCTCGTCGGCCGTCGCCTGGTCCTCGACGGAGACGCCGAGCCAGACGTGCGGAAGAATCAGCCCGCCAGTCCATTCGGTGACGAACTCTCGCATCCGCCCCGGACGCTTCGTCAAGACTTGGAATGTATGCCGCTCCGCCTGCGCCATCACGCTCCAGACCCGCAGGACGTCCTCGTAAGGCAGCGCCTCGTGGAACAGGGCGCTCATGGAGTTGACGAAGACGCGGCGCGGCTTCCGCCAGCGGAGAGGCTCGTCGAGCTTCGAGGGGATCAGCTCGACGTCGCCCGTCCACCGCGGGCCGCTCTTCCGGAACGTGGCGAACGGCTCGCCCGTCGTCGGCGATCGCATCTCGGGGAGGTCGCGCGCGGCCTGGCGCGCGGCATAGCAGTTGAGGCACCCGCCTTTCTCGCTCCCTGGCGCCATGCTGCAGCCGCGCACGCAATTCCAGGTTTCGTCTGTCCATTCGATCGACGTTGCCACTAGTTTCTCCCCACCCCCGACCTCGGAATCGCCCGCTTCGCCCCACAAGCGCACCCGTGATTCGCTCCGTGCCTTCTGTGTCTCGCGCACCGATGCACGGTGTGGTCGTCGAGGCCCCTCGCCAGCCACGTCGTTTCGCACTGACCCCGAGTCTTGAGCAGCTCGTGATACTGGAGGGCGCGCCGCGCGAAAGGGTCGGAGCCCTTCTGGCCCCCGCGCTCCAAGATGGGCCGCGCGCTCACAGCTGCCGCCTCCCCTCCTCCCGCGGGCCGCCCGCGAGGTATGCGCGGAACGACGCTCGGACGTGGCGGACGGTCTCGCGCTCGCGGCGCCACGCCTCCCACCCGGCGGCGCCGGCCGCCGCGAGTCCCAGGACGAGGCCCGCGACGAACGCCGCTCCCGGGGTCACGAGAGGCCTCGGTTGATGCGCGCCAGGAGCTCCACTCGGCGGCGCAGGTCGCGGATCGTGGCGCGAGTTGCGAGCAGCAGGAGCGCGGACACCGGAACCCACACGATGAGTCCCGCGAGGATCCAGGACCGCAGCGGGATCGCCGCGACGTCTTCCAAAAAGGTCATGCCCGCGCCTCCAGGAACAGCACGGGCTGCGCGATGACCTGGCCGGACGACGGATAGTCGATCAGGCCCAGCGAGCGCAGCGAGCCGAGGTTGTTGAAGTACGCGCCGGACGTCGCTGAGGCCCCGGCGCGCTCTGCAAGCTCAGGTTTCGCGAGGGGCTGGGGATACGTGGTGATCAGGACCTCGAGGAGCCGCCACTTTGCTGGGGGCAATTGCCGCTGCAGGACCTGGTGGAGCTCGGCGGTCGACGACGGAACGCCGTCGAATGACGCGACGGACCGCCCCTCCTCGGTGAGCGCGAGGCGCCCGGCGGACGGGTAGTCGAGCAGACCCGCCGTCCGGAGGCCCCCCAGGTTGTTGAAGAACGCACCGCTCCGCGGGCTCGCCCCGGCGAGCAGCGCGACTTGCGTCTTCTCGGCGCTCCCGACGCCGATGCCCTCGAGAAACGCCAGGGCGTTGAGGATCCGCTGGCGGGCCGGCGTGATGCCGCCGTTCCCGGGCGGATGAGCTACCCTGCGCCCCGGTGCCGGGATTGGTCCACTCTTCGGGGCCCTGTCGATGGCGGGCGGAGGTGGTGCGGTGGGCGCCACTCGGGCCACCGGGCGATCGCCCGGGGCGCCGATCGCGGCGAGAGCCGTGGAGAGCTCCTGCCAAACCGACCGAATCACTCCGGTCGCCTCCTCCATCGCCTTCACGCGCCGCTCGAGGATGCGCGCGACGGCCCCGAGCCGACTCACCTGGCGAGCCTTGAGCACCGGCACCTCGACGCGCTTCGTCGGGGCCGGTGCCGGTGCCGGCTTCCGGGCTTCCGACTCGCGTAGGCGCCGCTCCAGGTCGCGGACGCGCCTCTGCAGGAGGACCGGATCGTTCGCTCGCTCTCGCTCGATCGTCTCGGCCATCTTCGACTCGAGTCGCGCGAGGTCGACCTTGCGGAGCGCTTTCGGCTCCCGACGCCGTTTCCCCGCCTTCGGGGTGGCGGACGAGTCGAAGGTCTCCCGAGGCAGGATGCGCGTCCGTATCAGGCCAATAGGGGCGCTCTCGGGGAAGTCCGGCGCCCACACGAACGCCTCGCCGGTCTTCAGGCCCCCCAGCTCCGCGAGGATGTCGTCGCGGTCGCCGTGAAACTGAATCCACGCCTTGACGGCGGCCACGTCCTGCGGGCCGATCGTCCGGTGGACGACGAGGATCTCCGCCTGCGTCGTGATGTCTTTGTGGAGCGCCGCCGGCCGCTGCGTGATTGCGGAGCCCCCAATCCCCGAGGACCGGCCCAGCTTCCAGAGGCGCTTGACGGCCCCCAGCATCTCCTCGGACCCCCGAAAGTCGCTCTGCGGCGCCAGCTCGTGAGCTTCCTCGAGCACGACGTGCAGGGGGTCCGTGTTGCGGCGCACGAGCTCGTGGCAGAAGTCCGTGACGAACCGCGCCCGCTCGCGATTCGAGAATTCCTTGATCGCCAGGACCATGGAGATCCGGTGCTCCACGAGGACCTCGGCGATCAGTTTCCCCCCGGTGGGCTCGAGGGGGGCGTCGCGATGGCGTCCGCCGAAGACGTAGACGTTGAGGCCCGCGCGCCGTCCGTCGTGCGACGCCTTCAACCCCCACCACGCGTCGGCCGGGTCGATGATGACGAAGGGAACCTTCGCCTTTGCGAGCTGCTCGACGAGCCGCACGCCGGTCGAAGTTTTCCCGCTGCCCCGCTTTCCGAGGATGAGCGTCGTCTGCGTGGCGATGTCTGCCGGGAGCGTCAGGTTCTTCGCCAGCCGGATCATCCACTCACCTCCCCATGCGCCGTCAGCCGCATCGTCTGGCCGCAGCACTCGGGCCAGCCCTCGCGGAAGTACCGGGCCATGTCCTCGCGGGATGGATGCTGCTCGGCGCCGCACGCCGCGCACCGAAGGAACGAGCCCAGGAGCTGGGAGCCATAGATTTTGACGAAGCTAGCCGTGTTCACAGATCCTTCGCCTCCAACATGACTAGCTCCTTCTCCTTCTCCCTCAGCCCCATCGCCACATCGATCAAACGCTTGAGCTCCTGCCGACGGGCCAGTTTCCTATGCTTCCGCAGATCGTGCCGTTCCCCCGTGCTCATGTTGACGACAAACAACGGGTCGTTGCAGGCACCACAGCCATAGAGCACGAAAACCGTCTTTCCGAGGCTCACTTCATGCTCAAGATTCCATCGTTGGCCCTTGGACAAAGGCGGGGGGTTTCCGATACCGTCGAAAGCTTTTGCTTCGATCAACATTGAGCGGCCATCGAACTCAAGCGCGGCGTCAATGTCTCCGAACTGGCAGCCTCGCGGAAAGCCTCTCTCGTAGCCGAATCGCGTCCACATCCAACGCCCTCGAATGAAGGCTGCCCAATCCCTGATGTCAGCCACGAACCACCACCAATCCAAACGGGGCAAACTTCTGACGAAACGTCGCGCCGCGCTTGCCCAGATAGAGCACCGCCTGACCCTGCAAAGGCGCCGCCGCCTCTCGTGCTGAATGCCAGAAGTGCACACGGCCCAGCGGAAAACAGATTGCTGCCGATACCGTTCCCAACCCGTGAAACCACTGCGTCTCGGTCGCATTGTTCACGAGTGCGCAGGCCTGGCCGACATCGCCGCCCGCAAAGGCCTCCACCAGTCGCTCGCAGAATGGGCCGATGAGTGACGAAGCATAGGGCGGGTTGAGCCACACTCGCCCAGTCCAAGGCTTCGAGAGCCCGTCGTCCTTGGCCGTGTAGAACTTCGTGGCGCCAACAACTACGTTGGCATCCTTCGTCGATGCCGGATCGAGATCAATGCCACCCATCACCGCGCGGGCGGCCGCAATGTAGTCCGCGGGGGTGTACCACTCCTGCTCGCCAGCGTTCTGGGAGACGTGAGGCTTTGAAGCGTTGGCGATCTCGTTGTAGGCGTCGCGGAAACGGGGGCGGGGCTGACAAGTATACTTGTCAGTGAAAATACGGACGACTGTCTGGACGTGAGTGTATGAGTACGGCTCCCCCGTCCGCGCGTTGATCCACTGCTTCGCCAGCGCACGCTGAGACATCCCGCGATCGAGCTCGGCGACAACCTTAGCGGCCTGCTCCCATAGCTTCCCGTCGGCGTCGTCTTCAGCCTCTACGATTCGCTCCTCGAGAGCGTTGATCGCCCGCAACTCGGAGTCGTGTACTGATCGGACAATCGCGGGCGTTTCCTTCACTGTCCCTCCAGCACGTACACGTCCTCGTCCGTGAACATGAGGGCTCGTCGCTTCGCTTCGGTCACCGTGCCATCCACACGAAGAACCGACGGGCGACGGAGACGGGCCAGAGGCACCCCGTCAGGCCGGCGGCGATCACCAGGAGAGCGCTCGGCCTACGGACCGACAGCGGCACCCGCTCTTCGCGCTCCGCCAGCACGTCGTAGCTGACCCGGGCGGCGCCGAGCGCCATGACGACGTAGACCGGTACGAGGATCTCGATCACTGCGCCCCCCCAAGCCCCGCCGCCGGGGTCATGGCGCGGCCTCGGAGAAGAGCGGCCCTCTGATCCGCTTCTGCGCCATCCGGACGTACTCCGGACTCAGCTCGACCCCGACGAAGCGCCGGCCGTGCCGCAGCGCCACAACCCCGACCGTGCCACTGCCGGCGAAGGGATCGAGCACCGTATCTCCTGGCTCCGAGCCGGCGAGGATGCAGGGCTCCACGAGGGCCTGGGGCATCACGGCGAAGTGGGCGCCGGGGAAGGGTTGGGTGGTCACCGTCCAGACGGAGCGGCGGTTACGTAGGGCGGCGACCGTAACAGCATCAGCCAAAGCATTCCCGCTTGCCTTTACGTTGGCGCCCGCTGCCTGCCCCCGAGAAAGACTCTTCTCCCCAAGCGTCACGACCTTGCCGGCATAGGTCGCCGGCTCCGCAATCGCTTCGGCGTCGTAGTAGTAGCGCTGGCTCTTGCTCAGCAGGAACAGGTACTCGTGCGCCTTCGTCGGCCTGTCCGTCACGCTCTCTGGCATCGGGTTGGGCTTCGACCAGATGATGTCGGAGCGGAGATACCACGAAGCCCCCTTTGCGCCCGCGTATTCGGCACGGAGCCGTTCAAGCGCAGCGAGTGCCTTGTCAGGCAATGACTCTCCGTCGTAGGCGTCCACGATGGCCGAGCACGCTGCGTCCAGTACGGCGAGAGTCTTGGTGTCGGCTCCGTCGGCCTGGAGGGCGAACGCCACGCGCCACGGGATGCCCACGAGGTCCTTCGGCTTGAGACCCGGTGTGCGTTCCATGCTTCCCGTCTTCGTCGTTTTTGGATGCGCTGCAATCTGCCTAGCGGAGATTGCAGCCGCCCGAGCATCCACTATGCTGCGGCCGACCATTTGTCCCGTTTCGCCCTGCCTGGATTGTGCGCCCCACGAACCCGCGTAGGAGTCCCCGAGGTTGCACCAGAGCGTGCCGTCGTCGGCGAGCACCCGCCGCACCTCGCGGAACACCTCGACGAGCTTCTCGACGTACTCCTCCGGCGTGCGCTCCAGCCCCAGCTGCCCCTCATGCCCGTAGTCCCGAAGGCCCCAGTACGGCGGGGACGTCACGCAGCACCGGACGGCGCCATCCGGTAGCGTCCGGAGCACCTCGAGCGCGTCTCCCTGCCGGATCTCGAACACTCAGACCACCTCCAGCATGTGCAGCTCGTCGTCCCCGAAGCCGTCCCGGAGGATGCGCGAGCGGATGGCGGGCACGCCGTCATACTTCGAGTAGCCCGGCGGCAGCGGGTCGCGGGCGAGATCCCACGCGACCATCACGCCGCCCAGGTAGTGCTCGTCGACGACGCCTTCGGTCCCGACAAGGACGCCGGAGAAGCCGCGCATGGCGCGGACGCGGGTGCCGATGGTGGCCTCGGCGCGAGTCATGGCGCGACCTCCGCCTTCATCTCGGCCCGCTCGGTCGCGGCGTCCGCCCGGTTGCTCTGGTTGCCGGCGAAGAACACGAGGGCGGCCATCGTCAAGCCGTAGGCGGCGCGCTCGACCATGGGGCCGACAGAGGACGGCTTGGCCTTGCTCATGGGGTCGACTCCTTCTCGTCCGGCTTCTTCTCGAGCTGCTCAGGGCCAGCCGACTCGAACAGCGGGCCCCGGATGCCCTTATCGAGACAATGGGGGGAGAACCAGATCCGCTCCCGAGCGGCGTTCTCCCTCCCCGCCCCGTTCCCCTGCGAGCCGTATCCGCCCTTGGTCTTCCACGCGACGGGCACCCACGAGGAGGGCATCTCGTGCTCGCCCTCGTAGCCGCAGAGCGCGATACGGAGCCGCGGGTTGTCGCCGTTCTGCCGCGCCCATTCCGCGACGTCGGCCGCCACGTCCGAATGGGCGGCGTACTCGACCTCGTGCTCTTCGTCAGAGTACGGAGGGTCCAGGAAGACCCCGGTGATGCCGTGCTTCTCGGTGACGCTCGGTCCAAGGATGCGGGACCACTCCCCGCAAGCGACCCGGACGCGCCGCAGCCGCTCGGCGAGCGCGAGCATCCAGGCGAGCGTGCCCCTCCCCGCGTCCCCGAGGTGTGGGAGCTTCCGGTGGAGCCCCATCCCCGCGTTCCCGAGGTGTGGGAGCTGCCGGTGGAGCCCTCTCCCCGCGTCCCCGAGGTGTGGGAGCTTCCGGTGGAGCCCCCTCCCCGCGTCCCCGAGGTGTGGGAGCTGTTCCGGTGGAGCCCCATCCCCGCGGAGCCGGGGCAACGAACACCAGCCAGAACCAATCCATGACGCCACACCCCAAACCCACCAACCGGCGACCTTCGGGTTGTAGAACTCCGGCTCCGCCTTCATCCGTTCGTGAAAGTCCGGGCCGAACCGGGCAAGCCATTTGTGCCGCGCGTGTAGGTCGCACTCGTTGACGGGCCATCCGGCCCAGAGCGCAACCTCGACCGGGTCCGCCTGAACCGCCCGCCAGAAATTCGCGAGGTAGGTATCGAGGTCGTTCACGGTCTCCGTGCCGGGCTCCGTCGGACGGCTCAGGAGAACGGCCAGGGAGCCAGCAAAGGGCTCGACGTAGTTCGGCACGTCCCCGAAGCGATCCCATACGACGTGGGCGACACGGCTCTTGCCGCCGAACCACGGGAAAGGTGCTCTCAGGGTCACGCCCCCACCCCCTCGGCCGTCACGGCGCCGATCGCCTCCTCGCCCCGCAGCGCGCGAAGCGGTCCGGGGTGGACGACGGCCGCCACGACCTGAGCGCCATCGTCGGCCAGCGCCCGGAGATGCGCCGCGCGCCGCTGCTCGTCGACCCGCTCCATCCAGTCGATGAGCAGGATCGGGAGATAGGGTTGGCCCCCGACGCGCGCCACCGCGTGCAGCATCGACACCTCGTCCGCCAACTCCTGCATCCGGCCATCGTTGACCTGGCCCAACGGGATCTTGTCGAGCGTCACGAGCCGCCGGCCCTGCTCGTCGAACCGCACCTCGAGCCCCTTGATCGGCAGCGAGCCGGCGAGCTCGACGGCGTACCGGCGGAGCGCCTTGATGCCGGCAGTCAGTTCCTCGGAGCGCGCCGCGTGCTGCTCGGACTTGGCCAGGGCCTCCTGGGCGGTGGCCCGGACATGGCGGTCGGTCTCCATGGACCGCTGCTGCTCCCGGAGCGCGACGAGCCGCTCGCGGGCCTCGGTGAGCTCCTGCCGGAGGACCTGGAGGGCGGTCTCGTCCTTGGCTCGATCGGCCTGGGTTGTCGCCTCCGCCTCGCGCAGGGCCTCGCCCGCAGCCTCCATCAGCGCCTCGCCGGTCAGGCGGTTCTCTCCGATCGCCTGCTCGAGCGCCTCGGCCTCCTCGGTGATCTGGCGCTCGACCTCAGCCCGGAGCTCGGCTGCCCGGTGCTCGTGTGCGCCCCGGCGAACGCCCGCGAACTCCTTGAAGTCGGTCCGGATTCGCTCCACGAGCTGCTCGTGGGCGGCCTGCGCTAGCCGGATGGCCTCCCGGGAGGAGGCCGTCGCCTCCTCCTCTCCCCGGGCAAGCTGTTCTGTGAGCCGTTGCGCTTCCGCGTCCGCCGCCTCGACCGCCGCCCCCTGGCCCTCCGGCGCCTCCGCCGGCAGCCCCGCGAGGAGCTTGGTCGCCGCGTCCTTCTCCGAGTCCCGCTGCCGGTTGACCTCGGTCCGGCTGTTGAACACCGCGCCCATCACCGTCTCGATGTCCTCCAGCGGGTGCAGCCCCTCCGGGATGGGCGGAAGCCGGAACGACGGGAGGCCGGCGGCCTCGAGCGCCTCGTCCCGCGAATACCCGGGCAGCTCCAGGGCCTCAAGCAGCATCGTCACCCGGTCGTCGTCCTTCGCCTGCAGGAACCCTGCGGGCACCGCGCCGCGGACATCGACCAGCTCGCGCAGCCAGTCGACGGGGCGCGGCACGACCCGCCAGTCCTCGCCTACCCGCTCGCGGACCTCGGGCGAGCCATCGCCCACCCGGCGGACGTGGATCTCGCGGTCCTCTCCGACGAGCACGATCTCGATCTCCGGCTTGCTCGTGGTCCCGTCCGGCGCGATGTGCGCGCGGCGGCTGGCGGCGACCCGGTCAATGCCGAGCACGCACCGGAGGGCGGCAATCACCGTGCTCTTGAGGCTGGCGTTCTCGCCGCAGAGCACCGTGACGTCCGGCGCGAAGTCGATGACGAACTCCTCGCCCCCGACACCCGCGAAGTTCTTGGCGGTCAGCCGGTGGAGCCGCACCCGGAGGTCGGACGCGGGCGGGGCGAGCGGGAGTCGGGAGTCGGCGGGCTTCTTCTTCTTGGGCATGGCTAGCCTTTCTACTTTTGCCCCCTCAGATGAGGGCGCGTTTCTACGAAGGCCCTACTCCGCGAGCGTCGCCTGCGCCGTCGCCTCGGGGTTCGAGACGTTCGCCCCACACTCCCCGCACAGCAGCGTCTCGCCCGCCTTCAGCTTCGAGACCTTCGAGGGCGGGACCTTCTTGTGGCCGCACGCCGCGACCTTCGTCTCCTTCAGCCTGTCGGCGACACCATCGAGCCCTGGCTTCTGCGTCGCCGTCTCCGGCGGTGTCTCGTCGCGATCCTCCAACGCGGACGCCAGAGCCGCCGCCCACGTCGTCGCTCCGTTCGTGATCTCCACCCACAGGGCCTTGAGGTCGGTGAGCTGCGCCGGAGATGCCTTCGCCAGGTCGTGGCCGAGATACTTCTTGATGTCCGACGGGAGCACGTTGAGCTTCGCAAAGCCGTCGGCGACCGTCTTGCGGAAGCCATCCGGATCCTTCGCGGCGGCACCGTGGCGGATGGCCAGGATCCGCGTCCGGCACTCAGCCTGAATATCGCCAGGCAGCAGGCGGAGCACTCCGTTCCGGATCGCCTTCGACGCCAGTGCCTGTTGCTTCTGGAAGACCTCGTCTTCGCTGGCCTCGACGAGGAACGTCCTCTCGTTCACCGAGTTGACCATCACCTTGAGCGCCTCTTGCCCCTTCTTCAGGAACTTGCGGACGACGGTCTTCTCGACGGTGACCGACGTGGGGATGCTGACGTTCGCCTCGAGGTCGAGGACGGCAACGCGCAAGATGCGCTTGTTCTCGTCCTCGAAGATCGGCGTCGTCTCCACGTCCATGTTCCCCATGCACCGGAGGGCCTCCTCGGCGAAGCGGATGGAGAACCCCTCGACGCCCTTGCCAACGGGCTTGTTAAACCAGGCGGCACCCCACGTCTGCTCCGTGGCGGACCCCGCAAATCCCGGCCGCTCGCAGGCCTTGAGGAGCTTCGTCCGGACGTCGTCCCAGTCCCGAGGGCGTTGGAGCGCAACGAAGAACCGAACCTTGACCAGCGCTTCCGCCTGAGCGATGAGAAGGGCGGTCGACGTCTCTCCGGTGCGCGAGAGCTGCTCTGCCCCCATCTCCCGGCGTGCAACGGTCCCCGGGCTCGCGGCTGTCGGCGGCGGTACGGGCGGCGTGTTCTGCGACATTGCTATCTCCTTTTTATTCGCGGCCACCAGCGTCGGAGCGCGCGGTATTCGTTGGGCTCTACGGAGTAGCCCTTGACCTTGATCTTCCTCAGAGTGAGGAAGCTCTCGTCGGGGAGTGCGCCGAATGACGCAGACCCAAGGCGCGCACGGAGCTTGTTCGCCAGCTCGTCCGCGGTCCTGTCCTCCGCGGTCCGACGGTCCTTCGCCCCGTCAAGGGCGACCACCATGTCGAGCGCTTCGCGATCAAGCGCGATCGTCGAGCCGTCCTCGTCCGCCCAGAGTTTTCGGATGGCCTCCGACGTCCCGGGCAGCCCGTCCGCTTCTGGCGGGTCGCGCCGCTTGACCCGGAGCCAGAACTCCTCGAGCTTCGGCAGCGCGACGTCGAGGAAGCGATCGTTGCGCGGGAGATCGAACGTCTTCAGCGGGCCCGGGCCGACCATTCCGCAGAGGGCACCCCAGGTCGACCCCGCGCAGGCCATCTCGATCGTGACCTGGATGGCGTAGCCGAGCGGCGGCTCGTCCTTCCACTCGGAGGCGGAGCCGAGGGCCATCTTGATCTGGAGCGGCGCCCGCGCCCGGGAAACCGCTTGAGGCCCGACGTCGACGACGCCGAACGGGTCGGGTGCCTCCTCGGTCGCCAACAGCTTTCGGTCGAGTGTGGCCGCGAGCCAGGGGATCGTCGGGTGGAGGCACAGCTCGTGCTCAGGCACTCCGACGACGGGTCGCCCGGTCTGGTCCTCGTATTCGTCGCCGATCGCCGCCTCGAAGCGCCGGCCACGGCGCATCGGCAGCGTCTCCTCGACCTCGAAGTTGCCGACCTTGGACGCGTAGACCGCCAGGGCCCCACGCCGCGGGTCCTCGCCCAGGATCGCCGCGACATCCGACGCCGTCACGTAGTCGCGGCGCTGCGCGAGCCACTGCTCCCGCTTGCCGTGGACGATCGCGGGACTGTTCATCGTGAAACGCCAGACGCTTCACGGCCCAAGGCGTCGGCCAGCTCCCGCCGCCAACGCTCCACGACTTCCGCCGGGGCGTCTGCATGCTGAGCGAGCATCGCCATGACGAGAGCCTCCTCGAGCTCGCCGGAGTCGTCGGAGTCCGGCCGGGAAATCATCTAGCTGCCTGCCTCCAAGCGGACCAGCGCCACGGCGCCGGCCTCGAGGAGCATCGCTGTGAGCTCGGGCTCCGACTTTGCCACGCGCTCGAGGAATCGCGCGACGGCCTCCTCCTCGGTCGGCTCGTGGATGCCGGCCGCCAGCCGACGGAGCACCGCGAGGGCCTCGGCTCGTTCCATCACGCGGCCAGCACCATGGCGATCCCCCGACGTCGGGCGATTCTCAAACATGCGTTACAACTGCCGCCGCTCATGGCGTGTGCTTGCTCATTCGCCGTGCTCCACAACCGGCCCGGGCTCCGCGCGCGTACCGTCCTCGGGCGGCGCCTCGTCCAAGAGTTGTTCGATAGCCTGGTACTTGGCCTTCACCCGCTCGCACCGGAAGGAGTGCGGACCCTCGGGGCCCTCCGTCATGTCGACCAGGGACGCGTCGACGACGCCGATGACTTCTTGCGCGCCGTCAGGTCGCTCGTGGATCACGAGCGCCTCGTCGTGGCCGGTCGGCTTCGGCGCCTTCTTCTTCTGCTTGGCCATCTTCCGTCCTCCCTTCATGGTTCCTCCCACAGGGCGCCCCAGGCGTCCGAGCTCACTTACACACCGCCATGGGCGCGGCCATGCACTCCAGCGGCGGCTCGTCCATGGACCCGGTGATGTGGCAGACCTCGTGGGCCGCCGGGTCGGCGAGTTCCGCGCGGTTGGCCTCCCGAACGTAGCGCCGGTCGCAGCTCACGTAGTCCGCGCCGCGGCCCGCGCGGCACGCGTTGAATGCCAGCTTGCCCTTGTCCGGCCCCTCCTGGACGGTGAAGTACGCCCGCTCGCCCCGGAAGAACCAGAGCGTGACGGAGCCGATCCCGTGGTGGTCCGTGTTGCAGTCGAGGAACTCCTGCATGAGGATCTCGTTCGGGTGTGTCAGCTCCGGGGGCTCGGGGCCCGTGGGCGAGTCGACGCAGCCGCCAAGGAAGAGCGACCATGCCGCGATCGCGGGAAGGGTCGTCCTCACCAGCCGACCCTCGCCCAGCGGATCACGATGGCCGCGAGGACATAGAGGGTGAACGCGAAGAGCAGAACGATGGCGGCGCCGGCCTTCTGCGCGTCGGAGCTCACGATCGGGCCCCCTCACCTTCCGCCGGCTGCAGCGACGCGACCCATTCCTCGAGATCCTCGCGCCGGTAGTAGCGGGTCCCCGTGTCAATGCCGGGGAGCGGAACCGGCGTTGGGAAGCTGGGATGATGCTTCAGCTCGAAGAACCGCCGCCTCGAGACGCCGAGGAATTGCGCTGCTGCGCTGGCCCGGAAGAGCAGCGCACCGGGTCCGTTTCCGCTCTCGCGCTGGGGAGGGAAAGGCTCCGGGGTAGCCTGCCGGAGCAGCTCCTCGAGCTGCTCGAGCAGGTTCGAGGAGGCCGCCTCGATGATGGCCCGGGCCTGCCGGCGGAAGGCGAGGCCGACGCGGTTCATTTCAATTCCCAGTAGCGCCGACGCTTGCGCTCCCTGTCGTAGGCCATGGCATAAGGGGTTTTCCGGTTCGCCTTCTTGCAGGCCCTGCAGTTCCGCTCTCGCCTGTGCTTTCGAAGGCGCCATAAGGTGTTCTCTTCGCTGTAGGGGTGGCCCTGTGGGCAGTGAGTCTTCCGCGCGTTGATGGCCGCGGTGCTCAGGGAGCCCGGGGCGTGGAGGTTCTCGGCGCAGGTGACGGCCCGCAAGTGCTCTGGGTTCACGCAGCGCCGGACGCGGCAGAGGTGATCTAGTTGAAGGCCGTCAGGGATGGGCCCCTTGAGCAGCGCCCAGACGATCCGATGGGCTCCCTTCCGGCCCCGAAACTTCAACGCTCCGTAGCCTCGGGCGCCCAACGGGCCCACCCAGAGCCAGCAGCCAGACGACGACGGCTGGATCTTCTCGGCTATGCACTGTGGGAGGGACTGAGTTAGGCTGACTGCCGTCATTCCGCCTCCGGGTGGTTTGGCTTCGGGTCGCGGCGCCGTCTTCCCCGCCAAAGGTGGCGGCGCCGTGGCCCGTCTGTTTTCTAGAGCACTCCTCGTCCGCCCCGCCGCCATCTGGCGAGCGTGTCGACGACCTGGATAACGATCACGGCGAGGAGGACCCCCACGCAGACCTGGGAGGCGCCGTACAGCCACTCGGCGTAGCTCATTCGCCCTCGCCTCCCCCGCCGGCCTCGCCTTCGGTCCGCTCGCGGCGGGCGGTGTTCGGCTTCGCTTCGCCGGCCAGCGCCTGCTCAAGCGCGGACTCCACGAAGATGCTCACGGTGCAGCCCCGATCAATCGCTGTCTTCCTGGCGCGCTTCCAAAGCTCCGACGGCAGCTTGACCGTCGCGTGAACCGGCAGTTCGATTGCTGCTGCGTTCTGCACGATCTGAAGAGTACGGGAGTCCGCCTCCCCTGCTTTAACAGGCAGAATCTTTTTTCCCCCGGCTCCAGTGTTCTTACGCTCGATCGCGTCAAGCTCCAGTCGTCTGTCTTGACGGATGCCGGCAAATCGATCGAGCCCAAGCTGATAGATCCAGGTGTAAAGCGTGGGCCTTGAACAGCCTAGGAGCCCGGCCGCCTTGGTCTTGTCGCCGTTGGCGTCACTTAGGGCTTTTTTCACAACCGCCCGATCTGGCCTCATGCTCTCAATCCTAGGTTCCTAGGTTACTAGTGTCAAGTGTAATCTTTGACTCTGGGGGGCCAATCTTGCTAGTTTCCTAGCATGAAGAAGACGGGACGGAGCCGAAAAACCAGACAAGGCCCGCCGGAGAAAACGATCAACATCGGTGTTGAGTTGCGGGAGTCGGTCAGGCGAAGGTTGAAGCTCTACGCTGCCAAGGAGGACGTCAAGCAAAAGGCCGTCGTCAACGAAGCGATCGACGAGTACCTGAAGAAGCGCGGCGCCTGATCCGCCCATGCGGCACCTCCGGCCGGGCTTCAGAGGTGGTCCGGCATCACCTGTCGGACGAGGGGGGCGCGTCCGACGCGCCGAGGAGGGAGGGACTCCTCCAGCCCTAGCATGCGCTTACCAACGCGCGTGATTTAGGACACCGCGCACAGACCCGAAATCCGGTTAAGGTTTGTCATGAGGGGATACGAACTACGCAGTCACCGCGCGCTGTTGTGATTGCGGTCACGAAAGGAGGGATGGAATGAAGAGGCTGTCGTTTTTGTCTTTCGGATCAAGAAGGAGGGGGGTCGTGAAGAGATTCATAGTCGCACTGTCGATAGCCGCACTCGCCGCATGTGGTGGAGAGGATGGCGGTCCAACCACACCCTCCCCTACGCCAATTCCGGCGGCGACGCCCGAGCCCACGCCGGCGCCGGTCGTCGTCGCGCCGACGCCCGAGCCCACACCGGAACCAACCCCGCAGCCGCCACGTCCGACTCCTACACCGACGCCGGCGCCGACGCCCGAGCCGACACCGACGCCCGAGCCGACACCGACGCCCGAGCCAACCACGCTAACGTGCGAGGTGAATGTGTCCGGCGCATCCGGCATCACGGCAACGTCCATCGGCTGGCGCTTCACCTGGTTCGCTTCGCGGTCCGTTTCAGTGACCTCAAAGATGAAGACAGTACCCGGAAACCATAAGTGCCAGCGCACTGACAGCGGCATGGTTTACTCGTCGGGGTGTCGCACCGAGAACATGACCCCGAGTACAACCTACACGGGTACCTTCACGTTCACCACCTCTGACGGGAGCGCCACGTGCACCGCGTCCACCATAGCCGGTACGAACAGCTAGCGGATAGGTGAAGTCATGCCCGTCGCCCGCCTCACCGTCAAGAACGTCTCGACGCTTCCGGCGATCGACGGGCGCCGCACCGACTACGTCGACTCCACGCTGCCGGGCTTCGTGCTCCGCGTGTCGCCGAGTGGCGCGCGGTCCTACGCGCTCGCCATCTGGCACAACGGCCGCAAGCGGCGCCTGAATCTGGGCAAGGCCCGCCACCTGCAGCTCGGCGCGGCGCGCGACGAGGCGCGGGCGATCCTCGCGCGTGTGGGGCATGGCGAGGAGCCCCACCGGCCGCGCCACCTGGGAGGGCCGCGGCTCACGGTGGCCGCGCTCGTCGAGCGGTGTCTCGTCGACCTGCAGCTGCGTCCTTCGACCCGGAAGGAATGGGGGCGGCTGCTCGAGGCGGAGATCCGACCGGCGATCGGTGACCGGCCGGCGGACGAGCTGGGGCGCGCCGAGGTGCGGGAGTGGACGCGCTCGATCAAGGTGCGCTCCGGGTACACGGCGAACCACGCCTTTGCCCTCCTGCGCCGCGCGTATTCCTGGGGCCGGCGGGAGGAGCTCGTCCCGGGCTCACCCTGCGACCAGCTGCCGATGCCGTTCGCCGCGCAGCCCTCGGAGCGTGTGCTGTCCGTCGACGAGCTCTGGGCGATTCTCAGAGCGCTCGACCGTGGCCAGCGCTGGCGTCCGGCGTTCGTCGACGCGACGCGCCTCCTGCTGCTGACAGGGGTTCGCCGGGCGGCCGTCCTGGGGATGCGGCGCGACGAACTGGAGGGCCTCGAGGGCCCGAACCAACGCTGGGTGATCCCCGGAGGCCTCGAGGGCCGCTCGAAGAGCGGGAAGCCGCATGTCGTCCCGCTCAGCGCGGCGGCGGTCGCAGTGGTGCGCCGCCGGCTCGAGGCGACGGCCGGCCGCGGCCTGTTGTTCCCTGCGCAGGAGCGTTCGGGCCGGGAGCTGAGGGAGCCGGTCATGCGCTGGCCGCACTACTGGTACGTCTGGCTCCGGACCCGCGTGGCGCGCACGCTGAACGCCCGGCGCCGGCGCGAGGGGCTCCCCAAGGAGGCCGTCCCGCGGTGGACCATCCACTCGTTCCGCCACAGCATCGCCACGCACCTCCGCGAGGACCTGGCCGTCACGCCGGACGTCGTCTCACTGATTCTCGGGCACGCGGTGGGGGGGCCCCGCGTCTCCAGGATCTACGATCGCGCTGAGCGCCTTCCAGAGCGCCGGCGCGCCCTGGAGGCTTGGGCGACCTGGCTGGAGGCGCTGCAGCGGCCGTCCGAGGGCCCTGGGCGGATCCTCAGGTTCCCCGGCTCAGACTGAGGCTTCGATGGGTCTCCATGGCCCCGGGGCCAGGGGAGGGGCGGATAAGGTGGCGCCCGCCTTGCACTCTTGTGGACTGTGTTGTTGGAACGATAGGAGGTTAGACATGCTCACGCACTGGCGTGCACTACTGAATCAGATGTCCCAGTTGCCGAGCGTGTCCGGCAAGTCTTTTGGAATCAGTCGCCACCGCCGCACCTGGACCCGCCGGGGCCATGCCTGGGGCCATGGCGTCACCTTAGGGCTCGTTCTCCTCCTGGCCCTCCCGGCCCCGGGCCAGGCCCAGGAGCGGCCGCCCGCCGACCCCTGGGGCCCTTCGACCCTCGAGGTGCCCAAGCACCCGAGGGCCCCGCTCTGGGAAACCGCTGTGGCCGCTGCCGCGATCGGCGCCGCCAACTGGGCGGACGTCGCGAGCACCCAGGATCTCGTGGCGGCCGGCGGCCGTGAGGCGTGGAATCCGGGCCTCTACGGGCCGAGGGCAGAGCGGATCGTCCCGATGAAGTTGGCGGTGATCGCCGCCGAGACCGGCGTCTTCTACGCCCTCCGGCGCCGCAGCAGGGCGGCCGCCTGGACTTGGGCCGCGGTCGTCGTCGTGGGGAACGTTCTGATCACCCGACGCAACGCCGAAATCACGGACCGCCTGCAGGCGCCGGCACCTCAGCTGCAGGTCAGCTGGAGTTGGTGAAGGCGCGGGTGCTCAGCCGTCGCCGGCAAGAAGAACTTCGGGTGCCGGTGAGCTCGGAGCTCCTCCCACGCCTGCTGGACCTCGGCGCCCGTGAGGATCGTGTGACGCGGATGGTAGAGCCGACGCCAGGATAGGAACCTCTCGAAGTCGGCGCGGAAGACGAAGTGGCCGACGAGCGGCGGGAGCAGCCCGAGGAGGAAGACGAACCCCCCCTTGGTCGGCGGGCTGAATGAGATCTGGCCCCAGACCGAGGTGACCCGGGCGTTGGACGCGTTATGGTCCGTCCAAAAGCTCATGTTCGTGGATGCCTCGTCGTCAAAGTCTGCGGTCCCCCAAGCAACGCCGTCGGGATTGTGCCCGGTGCCGGAAACGTCCAAAAGCGCCTGGGTGACGTAGGTTGTTACGGTGTTGGTGATGTTGTAGATGTCTCCGTTGGTGGCACCTCCCGGCCGTCGAAACTTCATCAGCCGTTGAAGAGAAGTCCCGGCTGTCCCCCTCTGTCGCCACGTAGCGGTCAGCACGCCGTCGTAGAAGCCCATCGGACTCGGCCAGTCGATGTTGACATCCTGCCAACTGGACGAGAGCGAGCTAATGTAGGAGGAGGCGTCGTCGTGCGTCATCGCTCCAAGCCGACCACCTCCCGGTCTCGTGGCCGCGTTCGCATTGCCGCCAACTTTCTGCCAGGCATCGTTGTTGAGGTCGTGCGTGGCGCCCGTGGGCGGATACCAGAACTCGGTGGGCATCAGGCCACCTTCAGGCGAAGCGTCAACGTCACCTGCTCGACGGTCGTCGCGGAATCCACGTTGAACGCGAGGACGTCGCCAGCGGCAAGCGCCGTCGTCCAGGTCGCGAGCGTCAGGTCCTGGTTCTTCTGCGCCGAGGACAGCGTCGGCTTCTCGGTCCCCGCGATCGAGTCGCCCACGACCGGCGGGAAGTTGGCGTACGTGTCCTTCCACACATCGATCACGATGCTCCCGCTCACGTCTGCGACGAGGGTCCAGCCCTCGATCGTGTAGTCGTAGGGGATCTCGACGTACGCCTTGACGCCGGTTGTGATAACGCCGCCTCCAGCACTGCCGAGACCGATCACGATGGCGTGACCTTCCAGGACGGTCAGGTTGTCCCGGACGTGCGCGTTCATCCGCGAGGCGGTAACCGTCTCGCCGGGGTTCCAACTATGGGGTGGGGACCAGGCCATCGTCTATCTCCTCTCGCGGAGCTCCGGCGTCGTCCCGCGGCCGCGGTCGACGTGCTTGGCGCAGCCGTCGCACAGTCGCACCCTGCCAGCGGGCGTCTCCCTCTCGCTTGTCGTGCGGCGGGCTGCGTCGCTGCACAGCCAGCAGCTCCCGGGGTCCGTCGGCCTCGGCCACGGGACCCGCCGCGCGCGGTACTCCCCGAGGTGCCCCCGGTCGCCCGTCGTGCGCTCCACGGGCTCGAGGTCCTCGGGCCGCGGCACCTCGCCGCACGTCCCGCAGCGGAGCGGCGCCGCCTGGTCCGGGCGTCCGCCGTCGAGCCCGAGCGCGTGCCGCGGCGCCGGGTGCCGGCCGGGCGCGAAGTCGCCGGCCAACAGCGCGCGGAGGTAGAACGCGGGATGCCCCTCGTGCTCGACGGCCCACCACCACGTCCCGGCTTCCGGCGTCCCCGGGTCGTCGTACCAGACGGCGGCCGGCGCAGGCCTCTCGACGTCGGCCGCCATCACCTCGCGGAACTTCTCCAGGATCTTCATCTCACCTCCGGCGCTCCGTCGTGGTGGTGCGGCTCCCCGGCCTCGCACTCGTCCTTCGTCAGGCGACAACAGATATGCGCACCCTGCGGTCTGTTCACCTCCGCTTCCGCGGCCTCGACGCCGGGCCCCCGGACGACATCGCCGGTCAACACCAGGCCGGCGTCCGCCGCGAGGTTCCTCAGATCGCCGTACTTCTTCAGCACGTCGCCGTAGGCGTAGATGACGAGACGCCGCGCGAGCTCGGGCAGCGCGCCGCGCACGCGGTCGGCGTCCCCGGAGCTCATCTCGAGGAGCCGGCCGGGCATCAGGAGCGCGACGTCGAACTTCTTCATGTCGAAGTCCGGCTTGAGGGCCTGCCGTTCCGCGACCCATTTCGCGATGTCATCCTCGTGAAGCCCCACGGCCTGGTGCCGCTGTCGGCCCCGCTCGACTCGGCTGTGATCATGCTCGACGCCGATCCAGCGCCCTTCCCTGCCGTCCGCAATCTTCTCTAGGAGCACGCCGTCGCCGCACCCGAGGTCGATCGCCGAGTTCACCCGGCCGACGGCCTCGAGGACCGTCGCGTGCGCCTCGTCCATCGCCTCGCGACTCGCGAACCCGTTATCCTCCCAGGTGGTAGCGGGCCCCGGAGTCGAACCAGGAGCACCGGGGATATGAACCCCGGCTGGCACCACTGCCGCCCGCGTCTCGGTCGCCGCTCTCGTCACCTTGACGTCAAGCGGCGTGTAGTCGGTGCCGGCCCACAGCCGGAAGTGCGGCGTCTCGATCACGGCAACGCCGTGCAGCGCGTTGTACGTCACCGGCAGGTCGAGGACCCGGTACAGGGGCGTCGGGTCGATCCCCGCAGCGATGCCCGCGGCGACCGTCTCGCGGGCCAGGTCGACCGTCTCCTCGCACGTCGGCGAGCACGGGAGGTGCGGAACCAAGCGCACCCCGAGGTGCCGCAGCAGGAGGTTCGCCTCGGGCGGCCCGTCGACATTCAGCTCCTCGCGCTGCCCTTCCGGGCCATCGATGCACGTCGAGCTCGCGATCGTCGTCACGGTGTCGGACGTCCCCCGGGCCCATGTCTGGACGAAGTGCTTCCGGCAGCACTCCGGGAACCCGAGCAGCTCGCCGATCCGCTCGTCATCGCACCCCGACCACGCCTCGACCCAATCTTGAGGGCCGCCGTACAAATAGTCTGTATCCGTCCTCGCTAGCACGGCGCGGTACTGCCTTCCGTCGAACGTCAGCGGGACGATGGTGAAGCCCTGGCGCACCGACTCCGCGGTCGCCTGGACAAGCTCGTCGGGCGACAGCTGCAGCAGCGCCCCAGGGCGAACGCCCTCGGCCACGCTCAAGGTTTCCAGTTCATTCCACGTCTGCCGCGCAGCGGCGATAATCGGTTCCCACTCTTTCCGCGATGCGGGCGCGAACTGCGGGCCCCTCATCCACTCACGCGGCATTCCGTTTTCAGCCTGCGACATGCTCCCCTCCCGCCAGCCGTGCGACAGCCGGCCCCAGGTCGTCGTGGTCGTCGTGGTCGTCGTGGTCCTGGTAGTACGCCCAGGACCGCCCGGGGCGCTCCCCTGCCAAGGCATTCGACAGGCGTACAGCGCGGCCCGCGGCCCACCACTCCGCCATCCGCCCCTCGATCTCGTCGCGATCCTTGCGCAGTGTGATGGGCGTCTCGCCGGCCTCCAGGAGCACGCCCTCGAAGTGCTCGAGGAGCCCCTTCCACGTCGCGCAGTCTCGGGACCGCTTCCGCCAGTCGCCGTCGATCGCAGTGCCCGGGCACTGTCCTTTGCACGTGATGATCTGCCGGCAGCCCTGGCACCCGCCGTCCGCCTGGGGCGTCGAGCGGAGGACGAGCTGCCGCACCTGCGGACCGTCGGGCCCAGCGCCGCGCGCGATGGGCGTCGAGTGGACCCTCGGACACAGGGACCGCGTGCCGTCAGGCTCCACGCCCTGGACGGCCGGCGTCGTCATGGGGTCGCAGCCCGCCCACGTACACCCGACGCCGGCGGGACTTCCGTCGTTCCACGTCCACGCGTCCTTCCCGCGAAGCAGCGCCAGAACGTCCTCGAAGAGGTTGAACTTCATCGTCCGAAGGTGAGCGACTTCATGCCTCCGAATAGCGAGCAGCACCTCGAGGTTCTCCGCCGGCGTCAGCGCGAACGCCGCCGTGCGCCGGTCCTGTTGCATTAGGTGCAGCGTGACGTTCCGCAAGCCACGTCGGCCCAGGTCCGAGAACCATGTCAGGAGCTTGTGCCGCCGGTCCGCGCCCGCGTTGTACTTCGACAGCGTGACGATCAACCCGACGGCCATCTTCGCCTCGAGCAGACGGTGCATCCACTCGATCGAGTGTGCTGTCGCCTGGCGCGTCGCCTCAATGTCTCCGGCGCGACGCGCATCGTTGAGCTCCTCCGGTCCATCGATCGAGAACGAAACGCAGACTTTGTACTTCCGGAACAGCGGCCAGTGCTCCTCCGTGATCGGCCGGCCCGACGTCTGGACGCCGTTCCGCCCGTACTTCTCGAGCCCGAACTTCCAGAGGTCCTCGAGGACGTCGAGCGGCGCCAGGAGCGGCTCGCCGCCGAACAGCGAGAAGCTCGACGACGGCAGTTCGGCACCGCATCCCTTGCATGCTCTCCTGCTGTCGCCGATCGCGGCGTCGATCGCAGCCTTCACGGCCGGCAGGTCGACCATCGGCAGCGGGTAGCCCCGCGAGACGAGCGGCGACTCGAAGCAGTAAAGGCAGCTCAGGCCGCCGTTCTTCGCGCCGCAGCGCATGCCGACGACATTCACCTCGACGGTCACACGGTCACCGGTCTGTTGTCCGCAAGGATGTCGGAGTGCGGCGTCCCGTCGTCATGGTCGTCGTGGTCCGTGTGCGGGCCGCTGTCCGAGTGGTCGTCGTGGTCCGTGTAGTCCGTGTGGTCCGTGTGCTTGGGTATGGTCTCTGCGTCCAAGTGATCGTCGTGCGGCAAGCCCTCGATGTCGTCGTGGTCCCCGTGGTCGGTGTGCGCCCCGCTGTCGTCGTGGTCCGTATAGTCGTTGTGATCGTTGTGGTCCGCGTGCGTGACGTCCGCGTGCCCCGGCTTCTCGACGGTCCCCGACTCGCGGGTCCAGTGCGTATACGTCTCGACCCACGCGCCGCCGCCGAGGGAGCCGCCGTCCGAGTGGCCCGTCGTCCCGATGGACTCGCAACGGCGCTCGGCGCCGGCCGCGTCGATGTAGTGAAGGTAGTCGCCCTCGACCCACAGGCTGCCGGAGAGCGCGCCGCCCGGCGTCGAGACGTACGTCCCGAGGTACCGCCACTCCGTGGTCACGTCCGACGAGATGTGGTGGAGATGGTCGCTCTCGACCCAGATCCCACGGGCGTCGACGCCCTTCGTCCCGGTCCACTTGTCGACGCCCACCGGGACGCGGAACCGGACGCCGGCCCCCTGGTTGAATCGGTGCCGGCCCGCCGTGAACGCGTTCGCGCCCCCGGGGTCCGCCAGGCCTGTCACGTTCGCCGCTGAGAGATCGGCGAGGGTCGAGCTCGAGAGGTCCGAGACGCGCCCCGACGCATCGCGCGGCGTTTCAAGGATCAACAGATTGTCGCGCAGATGCACGTCCATGACGGCCGCGGTCACCACCTCGCCATCCGTCCACGTCCTGGGAGGCGTCCAGCCCATGGACTAGGTCTCCTCCGACTTCGGGTTCCAGGGGCGCTCCGCGTCGAGCAAGTCGAGCACGCGGTGCACACCGCGTACCACAGAACGAAGGTCCGCGACATCTTCCCGGCGAATCGACCGGCCGCGGATCGCGTCGATGACCAGGGCCTCCGCCACCGTCAGGGCAGCCAGGAGCCGTCGGAGCTTGGCGGGGCTCAGTTCATCTGGCATAGGGTGCTACCTCGTCTGGTCCTCGACGACCGTGACGAGCCCCGTCACCAAGGTCACGACGTTCCCGCCAACCGTCGCCTGGACGTCGTACTTCCCGGCGCCGGCGCCGACGAGAAGCTCCGCGGTGTCCGCGGCCACCAGGTTGAACCTGATGACCTGCGTCGCGCCGCCCAGTTGCCTGCCCGCTGCGTCGTCCGTCGCCGTGAAGAGCAGGTCGTCCGTCCCCGAGCCCCTGAACGCCTGCGGGCGCCGACGGACCGTGATCCGGACCTCCGTGACCTCCGTGATGTCAGGCCAGGCTTCGGAGGAGAACGAGATCGCGCGGCCGTCGTCAGCGTGGTAGTCGTCGCCGCGGACGAGGATCAAGAGCGGCGGATCCCCCGACACAGGCTGGACGGCCGTCACGCGACCGCTCCCGATGCGGCCGAGTGCGTACCCCGCCGTGCCCTGCGCGTAGGCGCCGGGGACCGAGTTCAGGAGCGGGTCGCTCGCGCCGCCCGCGGCCGCGAGCGCCGTGCCCGCGGAGCCGGCGGCGGCGTGGCCGGCCAACGCCTCGTCCCAGACCTGGTCCGCGACCGCCGCGGCGGCGGGCAGCGCGTCCACCTTGCCCTCGATGTCGCCCACGTTCCCGTCAACGACGGCGAGCGCGACGTCCGTGGCGTCGTGCTTCGTGTCCAGGGACCCGACGTCCGCGATGGCGGTGTCGACCTTCGTCTCGACCCCGGCGACGTTCGCGTCGAGGTTCTCGACGCCAGCCCGGCCCATGGCCCACATCGCGGGGACGTCCGTCTGGTCCGCGGTGTCCGCCTGCTCGTTGAACACGGCCAGATAGTCGTCCTCGGCCCCGGTGAGCCCGCCGGCGACTGTGTACTTGTAGAGCCCGCCGAAGAGTTCGGTGGCCGCCTGCGCGGTCGCCACAGCGGACCCGTCGCTCCCCTTCTTGACGGTGCACGTGATCGTGAGGCCCTCGGCCCCCGCCCCGGACACGAGGAACTGAGCGTAGAACGTGATGGCGTTACTGACCTGCTCGATCATGGGACCACCTCGATGAACTCAACCCACGCGGACTCGACGAGCGGCCCGTCTTCGTGCGAGGTCAATGTCTTGTGGTACAACGTCCCAGCTTCAACAGCCTCGACCGTGAGGCTCCATCCGAAACCGGTCGGAGATTCGTAGACGTCAATCCTGGCGTCGTTCTTGAGATTGGCCGGGATCGTCGGTCCGTCGTTCGGTTGGTCGGACGGTCGTCCTCCGCCACGGAGCACCTGGCCGTAGTTCGCGCCCCAGGTTCCGCCGGCGCGGCTCGTCGTCTGAGCGTCCTTGAGCGCGTCCTTGTAGACGTCGATCCGATTGTCCATCACGTCGCGGGTGGCCATTTTTAGTAGTCCAGTCCGTCGCCGGAGTTGAAGAGGTCCGTGCGCTCGGATTCGATGAGGGCGCGGTCCCACGCGCCGGCCAGATCCCACTTGATCGTTACCGGAAGACCCCCGGACACGGTGGCGGCCAAGCCAATACGTCTCGCGGCCCTCGCGGGATTCGCCAGGGCGGCAGAGACGAGGGGCGTGTTGTTGTTGCACGAACCGCGTAGCTTCCCGTCACCATCTACCCAGAAAGCGAAGTGGTTCCAGCCCGGGTCAACAACACCGTCCGCGGCGGCAAACCGGATCTGCTTCGATGCTCCGGTAGTGTCGTAGAGGTTCAGCCACAGCCGCGCGGGCCCCTTGTACCAGATGAAGTAAAGGGCGTGAAGGTTGTCCGCACCGTTGTCACAGTTCAGGGCGATCCGCCCGTGAGTGTAATCGGCCGTGTCGCAATAGGCCCACCCCGAGAACGACCACGCCCCGGACGACGTGTCGATGACCTGCTCGCCCACCCCGGCGTCGCGGCTCAGCCACTCGGTCCGCGCCTCGACCATCGACGCGGCATTCCCGATCTTCCCTGCGGCGTAGCCCACGGTGTTGTTGTCGATGAGATCGTTAGAACCCACCTCGTCAACCCTGACACCGCTCTCCTCATTCATTTTCCACCACACAGCAACGTCGCCTAGTGTGGCGTGCCCTCCGAACGGCCCACCGCCGCCGAACGGCACGCGGCGTCGTCCCAGAGGGCCGAGCGCGTTCTGGAGAGGGAGGAGCATCCTACGTAGCCCAGTTGTCGGGGCCGGTCGGCAGCACGACGCGCGTCCCGGCACCAGCGCTGAAGTCGTGTACGCCGGCCGTGAAGTCATTGTTCGACGCGAGCTTCGCGACGCCCGTCAGGTTCGCGCCAGAGAGGTCTGAGAGGTACGTCGAGCTCAGCGCAGGGATCTTTCCCGAGTCGTTGACGATGAGCTTCAGGTGGGTCATGTTGTCGCGAACCTGCGCGTTGAGGTCCACGCCCGAAACGAGCTCGCCAATCGTCCACGTCTTCGGTGCTATCCAGGCCATCGGCTCTTCTCTCTTAGTTCAAGAACGTGTCGGTGCCGAGCACCGACGTGCCGAGGACCCACCCGGGGACGAACAACCCATAGCCGAGCACCGTGGTCTCGTCGAGCTCCGTTCGCCCTGCGACCCCCAGCAGCCAGAACTGCGTCGTGTCGACAGGCACCAGGTCGAGGGTCATGATCGTCAGTCCGCTCGGCTTGACCCGCATCTTGAATCCGTTGACGAAGAACGGCACGGCGGAGAACCCGAGCTCCGCCATCGTCACGGACACCCTGTCGGAGACGCGGATGTTGAACGCCTGCTCGACGTTCTCGTCGGACCAGTTCGCCACGAACTGGACCGTGCGCGCCCGGGTCCCTTCGTCCTTGTGCAGCGCCAGGATGAACTGCGCCATGTCGCTCGCGTTCGACGGAAGAGATTGGTAGGGCATGTCGTAGCCGAACACGTTCTCGCCGTACGTGTCGATGCTGTCCTGGTCCTTCACGTCGGAGATCACCGGCTCGAAGTCATAGACGCCCTTCCCGCGGAGCTGAAGCCCGTTGTCGGGGACGAACCCGTCATTGGGGCCGTTGTTGGTCATGATGACCTCCGCGCTGTTGCCGCCTGGCGGTGGGTTCACATAGTCCACGTCGAGCTGCGCCGTCAGGTCTACCCCGAACCCGTCCTCCTGCGAGTTGAACGTGTAGTCGACGTTCGGCTCCGGGTCGACCATCTCCACGCCACCGACGCGCTGCGCCTCCTGGTTCGGATCGCGATACGGGCAATTCAGTGTGACCGACGTGCTTCGCACGATCGGGATGGCAGATCCCAAGTTGAAGAGCACCGGTAACGGCGCGCTGTCCACACGGCGCGGGTGGATCGACACCTGGACCCGGTTCAGGATGTCGTCGCGGCCGTGGGTCACGCCGAGCTTGGTGATGTTGTTCTCGTCGAGCGCGAACCGGACGCTGCCCGCGCCCCCCCGGCGCCGGCGGCCCTCGAAGTAAAGTACCCCGGCGTCGACGTATATGAACCCGTACTCGCTCATCGCGATCTTGAGCAGCTCCGACGACACCTTGCTCTTCTCGTCCTGCGTGTTGTCGAGCGCGTACGCGTACTCGTCCGACCCCGAGCCGACGGACGTGCCACCGGGTGGCTGCTCGTCCATCGCCGCGACGATCGTGCTGAACAGCGCGTCGGACTGCGTGTCCAGCTGGACGGGCAACCCGCTCAGCCTCGCCTCCGACGGCTCCACCATCCAGTCTGCGCACTTCACGAGGGTGCGCGGATCCCGGACCCCGGGGAGCGGCCGCGCGGACTCCACCGTTCCGACCCACTTCACCTTGGTCCCATGGAGCACGTGGATCAGGGACAGCCGAACATCCGTGCCGATACCGAAACCGACGCGCGCGTCGGCGTGCGCCGGCGAGTAGTAGCCCCGCGTCCCGTCGCTGTTGCTCTTGGAGTTGTCCAGACTGAAGGTCATCGCGCCGGGCCCGGCCAGGCGGTCCTTGGGCCCGTCGCCGTGGATGCCCCAGTCGCACACGACGTCGCTGATCACGTCCTCCGAGACGTCCGCCCACTTGGCGGTGGGCGGAGTCGACCCCGTCTCCAGGCCGAACTTCTCCTCGAAGTACCAGGCCAGGCGGCGTCGGTTCTCAGCCGTCATGGAGCCCGTCGGGAACACGATATGCTCCGCGATGAATCCCTTCAGATAGTTGGCACTGGAGTCCCCGCCCAGGTGGTAGTCCTGGGCCGTGTTTGTCTGCGCGCCGGAGGCCGTGGCGTCCAAGGCCGTGTCCGCGTTGTCCTCGTAGTGCTGGACGTTGGTCCCGTCGTACTCGGAAATGAACAGGTGCCACCCGCCCGCGAGGGCTGCATCCCCTTGGGCAATGTCAATGTTGCCGTCGTAGGCGCGGGTGGACAAAAAATTATTGGAGTCCACACGAGCGGTCCGGTTGACCCCGTCCTGGGCCCAGAGGGCGTCATTTCCAGAATGGTCCACGTCCACCCACGCCACGGTGAACGTGACGTGCTTCCCGGTGGTGCCCTCGTCCAGGTCCTCGAATTGGACCGCGTTCGCCGCGGCGTAGAGGTAGCCGTCTTCGTCGAACCGGACCGCGGGCCGGCCGTTGAGCTGTCTCTTGCGGAAAGTCTGCGTCCCCACGCTCGTGTCGAGGGCGCGGGCATTGCCGGACGAGTCGGGCCAGTTCGTGACGTCCGCACCATCGGCGAGTTGAATCGCGTCGGCCTTGAGCCACAGGGATGGGGACAGCTCGAACGGCGAGAAGGGCAGGCGCATCTCGACCTTCGGCGTGATCACTACGCTCATGCCGAGGCCATCGCGTTCTTCCACGCGCGCGTGATGGTGGACGGCAGGTCGTCGAGACTCTCGCGGATCGCCTGGAGCTCCTCGAGACTCCCGTCGTCCCGATTGCCGGGCATCGCCGATGCGATCTCGCCGGCCAGGATGTGACCGCCGCCGCGCGGGACGACGGCCTCCTGTCCGTGGAGGTCGACACTGGACGCCGCGCCGAACGACGCGAAGTCGAGGCCCGGTGTGCCCTTGGCGAACGACGCCGACTGTGACTTGATCTGGGCGATCTGCTTGGCGCCGGCGGCGGCCATCGCCGCGGCGGGGATGAGCCCCCACGGGAAGCCGAACTCCGCGAACGTCTTGATGATCGCCTGCGCCGTGTTGATGACGGTCGCCGCGATGGCACCTGCCTTGCTCTTGCCGAACATCGAAGACAAGACCGACGAGGCGGCGTCCGCGATACCCTCGAAACCGAGCTTGGCGTGCTCCGTCGTCCCCTCTTGAAGGTCCTGCTTCGCCTTCTCGGCATCGGCCCACGCCTTCTTGAGCGCCGCCGCGGTGTACAGGCCGCTCGACCTGATGTGGTTGTAGTTCGCGACCGCTTTGTCCGCCGTCTCCTGGAGCTGCGCCCGGGTCGCGAACCCGGCTTGCGTCGCGAGCTCGACGAGCGTCAACTCGTGCTCGGTCGCGGCCGCGACCTTCGCGGCGTACAGCGCCCTGGTCGCGTCCATGAGCTCCGTCTGCTGCGCGGTGGTGAACTCCTTGTTGCGCTCGATCGCCGCGAGTTCGTTCGCCTCCTGCTGCTGGAGCTCCAAGAGCCGGCGCTCTTGAGCCTCGAGCCCGATGAGCGCGAGCTGCTGCTCGAGCCGGGTGCGCGCAGCGAGGACCTTCGCCACGGTAGCCTCGATCATCGCAGCGGCCTGAGCGTCGGCCGTCCCCATGTCCGTCACGGCGGTCGTCACGACAGCGGTGGTCGCGGCTGTCGCCTCGATCGTCCCGGTCAACGCATCACGGATCTCGACGACCATCCCCGCCGTGGCGTTGAGCGCGTCGTGGTACTCGCCCTGACCGGCGACGCCCTTCGCGGCCTCGACCGTCTGGAGGGCCAGGCCGATCGTAGTTTCCTTCAGCGCGGTAGCCACGCTCCTCGCCGTCTCGGCGACGCCCTTGAACTTGTCGCCGACGCCGGGGAGCTTGGCGGCGAGCTCGAGCGAGTCGGCGATGAAATTGGCGAAGGACAGCCCGGTCGCGACGATGGCCGTCGTGATTCCGAGGATGATGGTCTTCACGGCGTAGAACGCAGTGAGCAGGACCTGCGCGACGATCACCCCGCCCTGCGCGACATACGTCATGCCGACGCCGAACGAGACGAGAAGCTCGACGATCTCCTTGATCAGCCTGTTGTTCTCGCCGCCGAAAGCCCTCTGGAAAACCTCGCCGACCTTCGCCATTGCCGCCTGGACCGCCGGGCTGACTGCGATCGCGCGACCGAGGTTGTCCGTGAAGTTGGAGACCTGCGCCTTCGCGAAGTCCATCACCTCGCCGAAGTCCGCGGCCGCCGGCTTCACCAGGGCGAGCCTCTCGCGGAGAGCGACGAGCGTCGCCGCGCTCAGCGCCGCGGCGCGGTCGGCGTCGCTCATCGTCGACACCGTCTTCCCGATCGCGGCGGCGTAATTCTCCGTGGCCAGCTTGTTGTCGACGAACAGCCCGAGCTGCTTGAGCTGCGCAGTGCGACCCGAGGCGATCGCCGTGGTCATCGTCTCGAAAGCCTGCTTCGTGTCCATCCCGGTCGCCTTGCCGAGGGACCGGGCGCCGGACGCCAACGTCTCCATGTCCTCCGCGCTCGTGATGAGCCCGGCGCCGAGGCCCTTGTTCGCCAGCTTCATGAGCTCGAAGTCCGACATTGTGCCCTTGACCCCGGCGCGGAGAGCCCCGATCATCACGTCGGCCGTGCTCCCCATGTTCTCGGAGAGAGTGCTGAACGCCTGAGAGACGTCGTCAACCGCGGCGCCTCGCGCGCCGAGGTCGGCGACGGCGCCGGCCATGGCCTTCAGCGCCTTGACCGCCATGCCCGCAGCCTTCGTGAAGACCAGGAAGTTGACGCCCGCGCTGATGCCCTTGATGTGCTTCGCGGTCTTGGCGGCCTGCTTGTTGATCCCCTTGAGGCCGCCCTTGACCTGCTTGTCGTCAACCCCGATCTCGAGGACCGCGCGCGCGATCTTCTCAGCCATTGGTCGCCTTCTTCTTCACTACCCGGACGCCGACGCCGATACCGCGCAGATCCGAGGGCGACGCCTTGACCGCGCGTACGCTCGCGGTGGCCGCGCGGCGCCACGCCTGCCACTGGCGAGAGATCCATGCGCCGGGCTTCATGCCCCGCGACCCGATCGCCGTCGCCGTCGCCGTCGCCATCGCCTCCTCCGCCCTCAACCTGTTCAGCATGTCCAGGTGCGCCTGGACTACGGTCTGCGGCGTCCCGGACAGCCAGGTCATCGGGTCGCCGCCATAGAACCGGACTAGTCGGGGGACGTGCTCTCCCCAGTCGGTGAGATCTCCGGCTCCTCGGCCTCCGGCGCCTTCTCGGCCGTCGCCCCCGCAACCAGCGCCACCATCCCCTTCGATTCCGGGAGCTCGTTGAAAGTCTGGATCACTTGGAGCTTGTGGAGGTCCTTGAGCTTCTTGTGGACATCGTCCGGCGCCTCGAGCACCGCGCGGCACAGGTAGTCGAGGGTGCGGTCGAGCTCCGCGACCTGCTCGCCGGTGAACTCGCTGTCGGGGACGTCCAGAAGTTTGCTGAGCTCGTCGCTCTTCTTTCCGAGGTTGTGGTACGCCGTGAGCGACAGCTCACCCGGGTTCCGGAGCTCGTAGGGTTCACCGTCAACCATGACGGTATACCGCTCCGTGAGCGTGTCCAGATTCAGTAGCGGTGTTTTCGTTCCGACTTCGGCCATGGGTTAACCTCCCCTTCGCCTCGTACGACCAACTTGATACCGCGCGCCGCGAGCTCTGTCTCGAGCTCGACGAGCGCAACCTTCGCCCGCGACAGGGCCGAGCGGTGCCGGCGAATCGCGGCCTTGTGGACCGCGACCTCGCCGCGCAGCTCATCGGCCCTCGCCGCCGCGAGCGTCACCCGACTAGGTGCCTTCGTCCGCGTTCTGTGCCAGGAGACGGCCGAACCGCTCGTCTACGGACGACGCGCTCGGATCCTCGAGAGCCATCCATTCGAGGGCCAGGGCAGCCGGCTCGCCCTTCACGAACACGACCTCGGGCTCCGACACTTGGACCGCGATCGGCACCTCGTACTGCATATTCCACGACTGCGCGGTCCCGGGACCGTACGGCGAACCGACGCCGCGAACCAAGAGCGCGCGCTGCGGCAGGTCGAGCCCGCGCGACAGCCCGAGCTTCTTGTACCCGCCGGTGTCGACGTCCGCGTCGACGGGCGTCACCGTGTTGTGGTTCAGGGCGAGCGCGTATGCCTCGAGGGTGAGGTCGGCCAGGGTCATCGCGATCCTGAGCTCCTCCTCGGTGCGGAACGCCTTGCGCGGCCCGGTGGACCCGAGGGCCCGCCACGCCTCGACCGTCTGCGCGTGCGTCAGCACGACGCCGTCCTCGGTGTAGTTCAGGTCGCCGGACGTGCCGACCTTCGCCCAGTTGCCCTCGACATCGGCGTCGATCTCGGGGAAGGGCTCGGCGACCGGCGCCAGCCACAGAATGAAGGGCTGCGCGATGATCTCATGCGGTGCCTGGATGCTCATCTCTTTCTTCTCCTCTAGACCTTTTGAATGCTCATGTCTCGAACTTCGCGAGTCGCGAAGGCGATCTCACTCTTCAGGTTCTTGATGAGTGCCTCGCGCCCGCGCTCCGCGCCGAGCGGCATGAACTTCTCGAACACCCGGACCAGCGACGGGCCGTGGAGCTCCTCGAGCGGTCCGCGGGCCGCCGTCCGCCGGCGGAACACGCCGCGACGCCCCCGAAGCTGCGCGATGAACGCGTGCGGCGCCCTCCCGCGTCCGCCCGGGAGTCGGTAGCTGACGCCGCGGCCGCGGCCACGAGACGGCTCGGGACCCCGAGCCTTGAAGTCGATCAGCGGGAGCCGGCGCCCAGCGACCTCGATCCTCACGCCCGTGTCCCCGAGGGGGGTCGTCTTGACCTCCTCCTTAATCCGCTTCGCCGGGAGGCCTGTGTCCTTCCCCATCTCCTTGACCATGGCGGTCCTCGCGGAGGTGCCGGCGCGTTTCACGGCGCGCTTGACGACGCGCGGGAACTTCCGGCCGAGCGCCGCGAGGCCCCGCTTCAAGTCCGTGTTGTTCAGGCGGATGGTCTCCCTCACGGCGCGCCCCACAGCTCCTTGAACATCAGCCGGTACTCGACGCCGGCGCCGACGAACTCGCTCCCGCTCTCGCGGTCGAACGGCCTCGTGGCCCCGCGCTCCAGGCCCCGGGGGATCAGGGCCCCGCCAAGGTCGTGGTCAGTCTCAACCGCCTTCTTGATGTCCGCAATGATCTCCTCGACCGTCACCCACGGGTCGTCAACGTCGGCCTTCACGATCGCCTGGGCCTCGACAGGCAGCGTGACGATCACGTGCTCGCCCTGATACCCAGGGGCGTCCGCCCCGACGATGAGCGCGACGACAGCGGAAGGGTCGTCGGGCCCGAAGGCGGGCTGCTCCCCGAGCATGACGGCCTGTCCCACGTCGGTGTTGTACCCGTTCGTCACCAGGATGTTCTCCAGGCGCGTCCTCATCTCGCCGATCGCCATCTCTCGTACGCTCATGACGTCGGCACCACGACGAGTCGATAGTGGTCATGGTCGACCTTGTCGCACTCGTAGACCTTCCAGTCGGTCGCGACGGCCCCCGCGTATTTGGAGACCGTCACGAGCGTGCCGCGTGGCATCTGAGACACGCCGTCGAGCGGGATCGCCAGGCGCCTCCGGGGCTCAGCGCGTCGCTGGTCCGCCGCGGTCGGATAGTCCTCGGTGACAGCCGGGAGCCATATGGCCTTCGTCTCCACCGCGGGTCCGCCGGACGGCGTCACGACGGCATCGACCCCGAAAGCGTCAAGCGCCGACTTGAACGTCGGTCTCAGGTCGGCCACAGTGCTACTACGTGTTGAGCGTCACCTTGACGACGGCGTCGGGCCGGAGGCAGATCACGAGGGGGTTCGACTGGGTGTGGATCTTGACCCACCGGTTGAGCTCGTCGTCCGGCACGATCTTGGCGTAGCCCGGGAGCCCCATCGAGTTGACCGTCTCGGAGAAGTCCGCGGGCGCGAAGTACGTCGCGAAGATGTCGGCGCCCTCGGGGAAGAGGTACGCCTCGTCGTCCGCGAAGAACGCCGTCCCGCCGGTCTTGCCGCGGTACTCCTCCCAGGTGACCCCGGCGAACGAGAACACCCGCGCGTTCGCCTGCTGCTGCAGGAGCGACTGCGGGTCCGCCCGGCGGAGGGTCTCGACGATGCCCCAGTCCGCCCGGAGGTCGTCGAAGAAGTCCTTGCCGCAGAACGCCCGGTAGCCGCTGATCGGCGCGGCGCCCATGATGTCCTCGATGGCGCGCTGGATCACGACGACCTCGCCGCGCAGCTGGTCGTGCTTGTCGGCGGTCGCGTCAGGGGTGAGCGTCCCGGTGCTCTGCGACACGTTGAACTTCGTGAAGAGGTTGACGAGCTCGGCGAGGTCGGCGTCGAGCACCTTGCCCTGGATGGCGGTCGCGCGCATGTGCTCGAGGGTGACCTCGTGCATCGCGCGGAGATCGGCGAGCCGCTCATTGACGAGCGCCTGTACGCCCTCGGCCGCGCTCTCGGAGCCGAACGCCCGCACGTTCTGGACCTCGTCGGCCAGGACGGTGGACTCGCGCTCGAGGTGCGGCACCATGAACGACTCCGCCTTGCGCTTCTCGGCGCCGATGTTGGACCCGGGGCCGCCGCGAGGCGACGTCTGGATCAGGGACAGGCGTCCGTCCTTCCACTCGATCACGATGGACGTGGTCGACACGCCCCGCGAACGGAACAGGCCGAGGGATCCGATCCGGCCCGGCTTGTACGGCGCCTTGATGAACGCGTCGCTCAGTGTGGTGAGGCTGAACGCGTCGTCTCGGAAGATGTCGAGCATCTTTCTACTCCTCCTCGTTTCAGGCGCCGACTAGCGGGCCTTCACTCCCAGCGCCGCGAGGTCCGCGTACGCCAGCAACTTCTCGGCGTCCAGGACACCGGTCCCCCACTGAAGGTCGGCCTTCCGGACCTCGGCGGCGAAGTTGATGACGGCGCGCTCGAAGTCTGCCTCCGACCCGCCGGCCGAGTTGTCGGCCTCCTCGAAGAGGATCGCCGCCGCGGTCTCGGTGCCGTCCGTGTTGTCGTTGTCGTACTCGGCGAACTTCCCGCCGGACGACCGCTTGCCGAGCACGGTGCCCGCCTTCATCAGCGTCGAGGCCGCGACCGCGACGGTCTCGTTGTCGCGGCTGATGTTCCCGCGAGCCTCGCTGATGAGAAACTCGCCGGTGTGCTGCCCTTCGGTCTTGATCGTCATTCGTCTCTCTCCCTAAGACGCGGTAGGCTTGTTCAGCCGCGCGTACGTTTCCGCGTAGTCGATGACCGGCTTGCGCCGACTTCCGTCGTCCGGGCCGATCCCGGCGTCGATCTCCACCTTGTCGACCAGGGCGGTGATCATCGTGGCCTGCTCCCGCACCTTCTCGGCGGCCATGCCGCCCGTGACGTAGCTGTCGGCGAACTCCTCGAGCCCGGCGACCTTGCACACCGCGCGGATCTCCGTTTCCCGGGCCTTGGCACGGGCCCGGGACTCCTTCTCCGCGGCTATCCGGCCCTGCGCGGTCTCGGCGGTCAACCCCTCGCCGATGAGCGCCTGCGCGAAGTCGATGTCGAGCCCGGCCTCGCCGCAGAGCTTCACGAGCTCCGCGCTGTCGACCGCGGCCGGCTTCGGGGTCGGCTCGGGCCCGGGGTTCGGCTCCGGATCGTCGCTCCGGACGAGCGCCTTGACGCGGTCGGCGTACTTGTCCGGGACCTTGAGCTTCGCTGCCGCCCG
>SDBT01002052.1_pt1 | contig 36123 bp, 58 predicted proteins | sample 2277101 | NCBI WGS metagenome assembly SDBT01 (sample SAMN10404973, study PRJNA504765) | marine sediment metagenome | isolation source: marine sediment core GS10_PC15, 103 cmbsf | place: Arctic Ocean: Southern Knipovich Ridge | collected 2010 | reverse complement strand
GAGTGCCTCGCAGTCGCCTTTGACGGAGGTGACCATCATGCGATCTACGTGACTCCGGACGGTGAAGTCGATCCGACCGAGAACTACCTCCGTCGATGGGAAGAAGAGCTTGGTCTTCGTTCTCCGCGATCTCATCGCCCACCCAAGCCTCGGACGACGTCCCATCCTCCTCGTGAGCTGGGAGCGAGTTGCCGCATTGTCGAAGGACGTGTCGACTGCGATGTGGACAACTCAGGTGCGTGTGTCGACATCGAACGCGGCGTCTGGAATTCCCCGGGCTCGGGGCTCCACGGTAAACGCGTGCACATCGAAGAAGTTTTCACTGGGCAAGATTCGCGACGCCGCTGGGCCAAGACGAAAACGGGAGTGTTCGTTCCTGTCTGCAGCAAGTGAAAGCCATGCGTCGAACACTCAACCCTTCCATTCCACAGACCGCAGCTCTCATCGGGCTTGCGATCGTAGGGACGCTATGGACCACCGCCGCGTTGGCCAAGCGAAAATGGAAGAAGACCAAGGCCAGGAAGAAGTACACCTGCGCTCCGTATATGTACGATGAAGAAGCTGTACGATCAGCGATCGATTTACGTATCCGGGAGGGTTTTCAAGATCAAAGCCTTGTTGCGTCTGAGGTCGCTGCGGAGTTGTTTGGAGAGTATCCCGGTGGAGGAACCATCGTCTTCCCTCCGGGCCCTGATGACCCAGCCGGAGCACAGTGCGTTTGGGCGTTGGTCGTCGACCTCGTCGACCTGATCTTCACCAAACAAAACATTGAAGCCACGGAACTCGACGAAGGAATCGCGTGGCAAATCCGGGACCGCAACGACCCTGGATACCCCTGGCTGCAGCCTTCGTTGGAGGTCGACAATATCCCTACTCCAGGAATGTTCGTGGACATGGGGAACTACGAAGGCGCCTGGGATCCATCCAGCGGATACGACTCTCTGGTGAGGACGAGCCTGGCCAACGCTCTGGTGATGGCAGGGAAAGACCCCGCACTTGCGACCGGAAGTAGTTCGACGAGCAAGAGGCTTCGCCGGGAGATGCGAGCGCTGTTTCACTGTTCGAAATTTCTCGACAACCTCTACGGTCAAACTGATCCCAACAAGGCACACGGACCTGGGGAGACAGCCCAGCGGTGGATGGTGAACAGCCAAGGGCGCGGCTTGAACTGGAACGCGGTCCATGCCGACAACCTTCAGCGCATCGGACAAGGTCTTGCACCCAGACGGCAAACGGATCTCCAGGGTGATATGCCCGCTGACATGGCCGGACACCCGATGCTCATGTGGGTTCCGGCTGTGGACCTCAACGCGCTTGGGGGTGCCATCCCCACCGTGAAGGCTTCGGAGTGGTCCGACGGATCGTCGACGACGGAGCCTCCTCCTGTTGTCCAAAACCTCGGACTCGATATGGGCGGCGTTGAGATGCCCGGAGGTGCAGGGTGTTGATGACCCGAATGCGCTCCAAGACTTCCAACTCCCGCCTGGGCCATGGAAGGTCAGCTAACGGTGCAGGCCGTGGCCGACGGGGGCATGGCGGTCTCGTCAGTCAACGCGGCTCAGGCGGGAGAAGGATTACGATCCTGAAACAGAGGCCCAAGGTTTGGCTGCATGGCAATGCCTACCCTGAGCAACGTTATCGTTGGCCTCTTTTCGTTTTGCGCAAGGGGTGCGCTGCACCTTTGTCCTCGGACTGTACTCAGTTGCAGATCACCCCACGTTGGGCGATTGCGTGTTTCAAACCGACATACCACCAGTTGCGACGTCAATACGGAGACGACTACCAAGCCATCATCGACGAACTGCTTCAGGTTGAAGCTCCGCAGTGTGACGATGTCCAACAACCTACACGAGGTGCTGAGCATGAGCTGCGACGCCGCATCGCTCTCGCCATTGCTGTCCTCATGAATCGTGAAGGTGTTCCGGTGCGATACCCCGTCGCCGCTCGCTTTCCTCGTCCTGCCAACGCTGAAGCCATTTCGCAGCCGTGGCTTCGGGCGCTTCTCACAGGTTGGTTCTGAAAGGAAAAACCGGCAATGCGTTTCGTCAACCATCCCGACATCGCTCGCTTCCGAATCACTCCCGGCACGTCTCCGGGTTTCGGACGTGGACCCAACCCGCCTTTGCAGTTCCTCGGTGCTCGTCCGGGGCTCTACTGCGACCCTCCGTGTCCGGGGCAGATTTGCTGTGCCAACGGTGCCTGCGTCACCTCCGTCGCGGAGTGTGGCCTCCTTGCGGCGCAACCTCCTGTGCGTGCCCCAAGGCAGCGGAGTCGGGTGCGTCGCAAAAACCCTTCCATCAGCTTAGGGACTCCAGGCCCGAATGAGACTCGTACAATCGCGGACGAGGTTTTGGGTGTTTTTGGAGTAGCCCCTCGACACATGCGAAAGATCGCCACTTGGAGTTGGTGAACCGATGCCTTCTGCCGTTGCACTGATCGTGACCAAGACTGATGAGGGCTTCGAAGTCCTGGACAGTCTCGGACGTCCTCATCGGGTGAGTGCCGAAGGGCTTAGCGATCTGTGCAACAAACTCGTCAACGACCCAGCACTTCCTGAGGCTCACGTTCAAGATCTGAAGACGGCACAACTTGAATTTGCAGCCACACAGATCACGCAAAAGCTCTTGCCTGATGGTTTTGAGTTTTTGGCTCGACCTGCACTCCTGACTTTGCGCAACACCATCGAAGCGTTCCGTCGCTCCCCGTACAGGCACCACAATGTCCGCCGTTGAAGAATTTATCAAAGACGAGTGGGTCTGGTTTGCAGGTGCAGCTGCAGTCGGGCTCGGGCTGGCGTTGGCGACGAAGAAGGAAGTCAAGCGTCCGGGCTTCGTGCTCAAGTCTCTCAAGGGCGCAGCCAACGTCGAGTACTACCTCGAACATGCTGGAAGGTCAGCCGAGATCGGAAACGGTTTCGTACCGTTTGGTCTGGCGGTGTCTAATCGCGAGAGTCGCTTCAACAACCTTGCGCACAACCAAAGCGCGAGTGAGGTCGCAGCATCATGCAATTTGTGGGAGGGCAACTCCCGGTACCAGAACAGCCCCTACGGTCGGGCCGCTTTCTGCATCGGGTCTGGAGGCTGGTATGGGTTTTTACCTGCGACAGGTCTTGCCCCCAAAGTGTTTCGCAATAAAAACCCTCAGCTCATCTTTGATCCCGCAGCATCAACCGCGATGTTCATGGCGTTTGTTGAGGCCATCATCCGAAAGTACTTCCCCAAGCTCCCGGCGCAACATCGCAACTGGCTCTCGATCAGCCGCGCAATGGCGTCATTAGGCACCATGTACGATTACAACGAGACTAAGCCTCGGGCTCGGCAAAACCGAGAACGCCTTGCCAACAATCTCAGTGCGATCGGAGCGAGCCCGAATCTGATGTATCTCAAGCCTTCTGTCGGGAACTATCCCGGTGCGGCTCAAGTGTGGGAAGATCTGAAACACATTGGACAAGCAGCATGAAGCAAAACGGACCCCGCCTCGTAAATCCTGAAGACCGCCCCGTCAAGGAGAAGATTCCGTACAAGACCATCATCGTCACGACGGTCATTGGCGGCACTGCGGGATTCATCCTCGCCAAGGTCTTGGACCACTTATGGGAGAAGGGGAAAAAAGCCAACCCCTTCGCCGTCAATCCCATGAATCAGAACCCAGCATTGGCTGGAGCTGTAGGGCCTCAGGCTTTTCAGAGTCCCTACAGTCACATGGCTCAGACGCAGGGGCTTCCTTTTGCTCCGCCAGAAGCGCCTGTTGCACCTTCACCTTCCGCCGAAGACGAGCCTCCAAAGTGGGCGCAAGCTTTCATCGAAGCACACGGTTCGAGGATCACATCGCTGGAGCAGCGAATGGGGCCTGCCGCTGTTCCGTCGGAGGATGAAACCGCGGCGTGAGGCAGCAGTCGCCATATCGGGGCTACGTGCGAACGTATTACCCGGACCCCAAAGCGATTCGGCTACGTCTGCGCAATTGGGGGCATGAGTCATCCAATCCATCACCGGATGTGCTCCCCTCGGAGGCTCGTGCTCTTTGGAATGACGTCTCCGATCAATCGGGGGAGTTGTACGAAGAGCATGCATCTCAGCACGATATTCCTGAGAAGACGGCATGGCGTGCTGTCCGAATGCAGTGGGAAAAACAAGGAGGCGTTTGGGTTCCTCGGCGCCGCCCCGCTTCGCAGCTCCCTTTTGTGCTTCCGTCTCCTGAGGACGTCACGTGGCTGGGTCTCTTGCTCGACTACACGTGGATCACGCCTGAGGGTGAGCTGTATAAGCGCAGCTTCGAAAACGAAGACGAAAACCCCGAAGACTCCGATGCGCCTGCTTTGTGGTGGAGTCCCGACATGAAGACCTTGTTCAGCTTTCCGACGACGAAGACGGCTGGGCCGTGCATGCCTATTGATGCGGACATGGCCGATCAGGCTGCGATGTATGAGCGTTTCAATCAACGGGATGCGCAATGCCAGCTCGGTTTTGAAGTCGATCTGGCGCGCATGTATCCGAGGGGAATGGCTGATAGTGTGTCCTATCGATCCGACAAGTGGCATGATCGCAATGAGGAACGCGGACTACCAGGATCCAAGGAATACATCCACCTGCACGGCGATGAGGTTTGGATCTACGAAGATGATCCTGACCTCTCTCAAACACCCAACGTCGTAGTCATTCGCGGCGGCCGCCTCGACGTCGAAGAACGCGGCATCATCCACTGAGGACTCTCCCATGGCGAAAATGTCCACCTACACGAAATTCTTGGTTGTCGCAGCCGTCGGAACGGGCGTCTACTTCATCGCTCGAAGCGTCAAGGCTAAGGCCAAGAAGGTCGAAGAGAAGAAGAAGAAGTTGACGACCGGCGAGTTGCCCGGCAACGGCAACGGCAAAAAACCCGGCATCCCTAAAGCTCCTCCGTATCCAGCGGAGAAAGCCGCCGATGAAACGGTGTGGATCGATGAAGTCTTCACACCTTGGGCAGCCCAGTACGCTGAGGAGGATGCGGCGTTGGTCCAAAGCGGTGAAGTCGATCCCATCGAACTCGCAGGCGACCTCACAGATGCCGCGTTCGAGATGGCCTACCCATCATGGGGAGATTCACAGTTCCCCAACAACTGGCAACAATCAACCGAATGGACCAAGTGGGCAGACGCTTGGAACCGGATGCACAAACAGATGGTCGACCTGGTGAGCCAGGCGCTGTCGGAGTACGGAGTCTAAGCCATGTCCAAAGTATCTACCCCAGTCAAAGTCCTTGCCGTTGCCGCTGTTGGTGTCGGTGTCTACTTCATCGCGACCAGTGCGAAAGCCGAACCGAAAAAGGTAAAGAAGAAGGTAGTTGCTGATCAACCGAAACCTCCTCCGGGTATCGGAAAGCCGGGCGCACCTAAAAAGCCTGCCGGGTTTCCTCCTCCGTTCGGTAAAAGCTGCTACCCCGCCAAGTTCGGAGGCTCCAGCGCCTACGACGACGAGTACTGGGACGCAGGCACGCAAGCGGAGGAGCGCCAGCGTATCTTCGACACGTTCACGATTTTGGGCTACGCAACGCCCGGCGATCGCGACACCATGAATGCTGTGGGTCCTGATGAAGCTCTCGGCGGTGGTGACGACATCCCCAACGGCGAAGTCAAGCGCTTCCAGGCGGACTACAACGATGTCTCGCGCTGGAAGAATTTCATCGCCGACATGCGAGGTCTCGACGAGGACGGTTTCGTTGGGCCGTGCACCCTCAACGGGCTCAAGCTCGTGATCGACGCTTTGGGTGAAGAGTCGTGGCCCGAGGTTGTCGCGGCAGCGAAGGCCTAAGGACAAGGACCATGGCACTTTCGACTACCGGAAAGCTGATCGCTGTTGGCGTCGTCACTGCAGGCGTCATCGGCTTGTCGTTGGCAGGGAAGAAAGCCAGGAAGACGAAAAAACGTCGTGCCAAGGGGGCGCCTTTGTCCGACGTTTACGTCTCCGATGCTCTTTTGCCTGGGGTGGTCGCTGACGATGTCATGCTCCCGATCAGCCTGTCGTTGGAACCGAGGACGGTGACGACATCGGAAGCCGACATTGTCGGGGGCGCAGTCAACGATCCAGCGCAGCTTGGCATCCTCATCACTGACATCAATCCAGAGCGGGCGCAGATGGCTTACGAGTACATGCTCACGCTCGTGCGTGACGAGGGCTACGACCTGTCTGATCCAGGGACGCTCGACGAAGCAATCAAACGTACGGTTTCGGTGATCGCTCCTCGGGTGGATTGGTCGATGGGGCTTCAACCTTACGCGTTCACTGACCCTGAGACTCTCGTGTGGCGAGGTACTCAACTTTTGGGCGAACTGGCCCATCAGTCCTATTGGAACAAACAAGCGGCGCCCAGCGCCTAGGAAAGGGAATCCCCTATGACCATGTCCACCAAAGCGTTGCTCGCCCTCATCACCGTCGGCGGCGTCACTTACGTCATCCATCGTAAGGGACGAAACAAGAAGGCTGATGAGTCCCGCAAGCGCAGGGAAGCCAAGAAAAAGAAGGCGGCCTAACTCATGGACCTGAGTCGAGAGGACAAGATTCTCTTTGGTGTCGGCATCGCTTCAGCGTTGGCGATCACCACGCTTGCGCTTGTCCTCTCGCGGGGCAAGCCCAAACCTCGGAAGAAGAGCTACGGGCTCAAAGTGGGGCCTCAGTGCTCCACGTACGAGTACACCGACGAAACGCGTGCCAAGGAAACGGTCATCAAGGCTGTTGGTGAAGCTGCGGAGCGAGGAGCAATCGATCCATTTGCAGTGGCGTCGGCATGGCTTCGAGCGGCTGCGGGGAAGTGCAAGAGTTACCCGGAGCAGACCCGCAACCCAGGGGAAGCGTCGCTGTACCGAGGTGCTTTTCTCAACGTCCTCCAGGCGATGCGGGAGAAGAGTCTTCTCTCTCAGGACATGGATGACGCGTACCACAAGATGATCGACACATGGGCTTCCGCCCAAGGAGTCGACTTAGGATTCGCCTAAAATGGCACGCAAAGCAGAACGAGTTGCCGCCGCTTCGCGCCGCTATCAGCAGGCGGTCGAAGCCCATGCAGATGCCTTGAGGGCTGGTGACGAAGTCGCGATCGAGAAGGCTGCGGACGACGTCGAGAAAGCACGCAAGCGACTCAACGCCCTGGTCAGCAGTGTGCGTCCTCTTGCGGGAGCTGCGGCCGGAGCTGCTGTCGGAGGGGGCATTGGGGCCATCGGTGGTCCAGGCCTCGCCGCTGCAGGGAGTGCAGCCGGTGCGTTCATCGGAGGCATGATCGCGAGCCCCAAGGCGCCTCAAGCTGCGAAGGCGAAGGAAATTCGCCAGCTCAAGAACAAGCTCTTGAAGTGAGGGACTCATGGCCAAGAAGAAGCGCAAAGGGAACAACGGACGTCGCTACGAATCCAGCGAGTGGGTCGAGTTCATTCTCGACGGCGTTGCTGAGAGCGAGGAGTTCGAGGGAGAGGTGGAGATCACCCCTGCGTTGGAGAAAGAGGTCGAGCGCTACAAGAAAGAGGTCGACGATGCTGTTGAGTCCTGCTCTCGGTCCTTCCCTCCTGCCGAAGACATCGTTGTCGGTGACGAGGAGTATCTCGACATCTACCACACGCTCACTGGAGCAGGGGTGGGGATTTGGGACGGTCGCTGGGACCACTACTATCCGACAGCAGACTGGGAGGCTCTGAGCAACTGCTACGAGGCCAAGCTCGGCAAGTTCGCCGACTCCACAGGCGGAGGCTCCCTGGAAGACGCGATGCGCGACGCCGTCTATGTAGCCAAAGAAGGCAACCCTGGAACCCCTCCTTCTGCGACCGAGACGCGCAAGCTCAAGAACAAGCTCCTGAGGTAAGACCATGTTTCAAGTCACCATCTACGAAGAGATTACGGAATGGTTCGATCCGGAGGACTCAGACGGTTACGAGACGCGGACCTCTGAAGAGGTCGACGATGACGAGGCGAGCCTGGAAGACGTCATCGACTACGCCCGTCGTTACTACATCGAGCCGCGTTCGAAGAACGATCTGACTTCGTGGTGGGAATCAGAGTCGGATTCGGAGTTCGATTTCAGCATCAATGCGTCTCGCCGCTACTCCATGCACTTGAAGCGGGACGGCAAGCAGCTCGATCAGCGAACCTTCGACAGGATCAACCGGCTCATCGCCAAGCAGCATCCTTTTAGGCCTGGACGGGGGATCAACCCCACCACTGATCTTCGAGACGTCGCATGGCCTTCCGGCCTCGAACTAGGAGGCGTTGAGGTCTACGACAAACTCAACGACAAGATGGTCATCTACTGGCGTGCTGACGGTTCAGGCCTAGTGGAGCTGGAGAAAGCACTTCAGAAGTATGGAGCGCGGCACGAACGTTACGTCGTGCAGGGCGTTTCCAACGACGGACGTGTTCTGGTCGACAACCAAGGTGGGTCCGGCGGTGAGATTCGATGGCTAGGTAAGGCGCAACTGCCGAAAATCAGCCAGCTCAAGAACAAGCTTCTCAGATGACCGACTGGTACCGCCGTGACTTTGCTGATGCACCCCAAGGCCACGGGTTGGCCACGGACTGGGGCGACAGCACGTTCATGGCGTGGGAAGACCAGGGCTGGAACATCAAGCGGGTCGATGGCACCGGTTTCGAGACACCCGTCATCACCGTCGACGACTTCGCCACAGTGCGCGACCAGGTCGAGAAGGCCAAGAAGGCCTATGCCAACCCTTCCGCCAAGAAGTCCAAGCACGGCCGTTACCTTCGAGCGGGAGCTGGAGCCCTAGGGGGCACCGTTGTAGGAATGCTCTTAGGAGGGCTTCCTGGGATCCTCATGAAGCATACAGCCCTCGCAACTGTGGGCGCGCAAGTGGGAGCAGTCGTGGGTGCGGCGACTGGAGCCGTGGTCGCTGATAGACTGCGGGAAGACAATCCTGCATCGGACGTTTCTGCGCTGAAGAGCAAGCTTCTGAGGTGATTCATGGCCAAGACCCCTACCATCAACGTCGAGTTCATTCAGGACGGAGAGACGCCCACCGTCCGCGCCAAGACGAAGGCGGATGAAAAACGCATGCGTCAAGCCCTCACGAAGTTGAAGGGCAAACAAGTCGGCGTCCTCGTCGAGGGCAATGAAGCCCAACCCACCATTCGGTTTTTGGATCTCGCCATGGCGAAAGACCCAGTTCTATCTTCAGCACTTTACGGAGGCCTTGGGGCTGTCGTGGGTTCGATCCCAGGAGCCCTCATGGCGTCTCCAGTGATGATGTGGCTCGGCTGGACAGCAGGGGGAGCTGCCGGTGCGCGAGCCGGAGCCACACGAGACCGTAAGGGTCGAGGAACCTGGGGTGGCGGCATCGGGGGTGCCCTCGGAGGCCCTGTGGGAGCGGCTCTCGGGGGCGCCCTCGGGTCGCGTAAAGCCGACAAGAAAACCAAGATGCTCAAGAACAAGCTCCTGAGGTAGACGATGGGTAAGCGCAAGACTAATCCCGAAGATGACGTTGCACTGCTGAGTACCGGCGACGTCAACGCGTTGGAGTACGGTGGAGGTCTCCTGTACTACCAGCCCGAATACGACGAGTTTCTCTGGGTCTTCTGGGATGGTCCTGATGATGACGACGAAGAGGTGCTCGAAGACTACACGTACCGCGTCTACATGTTCCGATACTCGCCTGAGGAAGACCTATTCGACGGTCCTCTTTCTTGGGCGAAGGATGAACTCGAATCGATCGCTTCGACGGTTGGGATGACTGAAGAGGAGCTTCGTAAACTGGGACGCGCACCTCCATTGGAGAAGTGGCACGCCGCTGAGGTCGTTCGATCGCATTGGGGTCCTGACAACCTCGACCACGACCCGTTTGAGCAAAGCCATGCCGAGATGAAGAAGCGCTACGACGACGACCTCGACAAGGTCGCCCAGCGCAGCTTCGACGAGGCCAAGAAGGTCTACGAGCGGGCGCGAAAAGATCGGGATGGGAATCCTACCAAGGCGACACGCCAGTTGAAGAACAAGCTCCTGAGGTAACGACAATGGCCCGCGCACGCAAGCACAAAGACGTCGAGTTCATGATCGAGGACTTCGGTTCCGGGAACGCGAAGCACAAAGGTTGGTACGTCGCTCGTGGAAACGCCTACTTTGAAACCTCAGCCGACGCTGTCGAGCATGCTGTCGCCAAGAGCATCAGCCGAGGCGGCGAGCAGGTTACCGTCGACGTGCTCATTTCAAGCCGTGCCGGAGCCGGTTGGTACGGAGGCGATTGGGCCCAAGAGCAGTACGACGAAGATCCTGATGCCTCGGTCTTCGACCGCATTGTGATTCGTGCCGAGTCACAAGGAAGGGTTCCTTGAACCCATGGCGATGGGAAGCGACGAGTTCATCGAGGCAGTCGAGGCTAAAGCGCAGACCGGGGTCGGCTACCTCACCATGAACGCGAAGAGCCGCCTCGGCGGCGAACGCTACGACACGGTGACGATTCAGTTCATCAACGTCCCGCGTGAAAAGGGGCGCGAACACGGCGGCGCAGTCGCGATGAACAACCGACTTCTGATGTTCGTGGAAGGGTTCGGCCGAGGACACAACGAGCCCCCGCCGACGGGCAAAGTGAAGCTGACGTTCGGTGCGACGGAGCTACTCGACAAGCGGCCGCGGGGAAAGACCGCGACTCCGGAGAAGATGGCGGTGCACGTGGCCAAGCTCATCACGGAGGCTTCCAAGCTGCCTCCATACCTTCTCAAGGAGATCAACCCCGAGACTGAGACCCAGTCGTTGCTCGGCCTTCGGCTCGGGAAAAAGGACAAGAGGGTCATCAAGGCTTTCGTAGACCAGAAGGCTTTGGACGGCCACAAACTGACCACCGATGGTGAGCGGCTGGACGGCTTGTGGATGGGTGGCAACAAGTTGGCGTTCTGGAAGAACGGAAAAATCGAACTGCCTGACTCAGGAAGTCGATCTGGGCAGACCGTCCAGAATGCAGTCCGGCGCGAAGCACCTGCGAACGACATCCGGGCAAAAAATAGCAACCCCGACAAGGCGACCCGCCAGCTCAAGAACAAACTGCTGAAGTGAGAGAGACGATGACGACTCAGGTTATCCAAGGAAAGCGGTGCCCCAAGGGCCAGATCGAGCGCGCCGGGTACACCCGCAAGGGCTACACGAAGAAGGACGGCACGCGAGTCAAGCCGACGAAGGTTCCGGCGTCGTGCATCAAGGACCGCGGCACTCCAGGTGAACGCTCACGAGGCGCGAAGGGTGGAGTGTTTCCGAATGAGGAGCCGTGGATCACCCATGAGGGCAAGCTCGGAGGTCCGGGGTACACGAGCAAGTCCGCCAAGGAGCGCCACAAAATCTTGGACAAGTGCGTCAAGGGGAAGTGGGGCTACCGCTCCTGCCTCGGCTCGATCATGGTGCTCCTTCGGAACACGGAGATTTCGGCAAAGGTCCGCAAGGTCCTTGAAGCCGACAAGAAGTACCTCATGGACAAATACGGCGGTCCTGGAAGCTTCGGTCCGGAGAAGAAAAAGAAGGCCAACCCCGAAAAAGAGACTCGCGCGCTCAAGAGCAAGCTCCTCAAGTAGTCATGGAACACAACCCTCTCGGCAATCTTCCTGCGAAAGCAGCACGTATGTGGGAAGACGTCTTCGAATCCGCGAAAGGTCGTGGAGCCTCGGAGAGTGCTGCGGCAGCTCAAGCTTGGTGTGCCGTCAAGCGGCACTACCACAAGAAGGGCGGCCGCTGGCTCAAACGAAAAAAGCCGCTTGGTCCCGATGAGCAACCTCCGGGATGTACTCCAGTTCGAACCGACAACGGTGCTTGTTGCAACGCATGTGCTGTAGGCAAAGCTTGCGAAACCCAGGGCGTCAAGAAACCTGATCGTCATACCCGAAAGTTGCGCAGCAAGCTTTTGCGGTAAGAAATCGTTTCCATGGCATCGATCAACTCCATCACTGTTCGGAAAGCTGAGATCATTGCCTTGATCGGAGCACAATCATGAACGGCTTCTACGGAAATCCATCTGGCGTGATCATGAATGGGCACACCGGGTGTTACGGGTTTCAAGGGCCTTACTGGCCCGATCCCGTAGGGCCACCAGGAGGAACGCCAATCCCGGTTGGAGAAGTCGGAGGCACGACAATCCCCGCTGTGGAAGTCCTCCCCGATCCCGCTGTCGGTCTTCCTGAGCTGCCTCAGATCAGCAACCCCAGTGTCCCTATTTTGGAGGGGCGCTCTCAGGGTGTTCCAGGAGAGGCGGGAGATGTGGCGTTGCGTCAAGGACGCCTCGACGCGAGCTATGGCGTGCATCGACCGGAGCTGTTCTCGCACGAGTTTCAGCGCACGATCTACGAGCAGGGATGGCGCGAAAACCAAGGCGCTCAAGCAAATCCGTCGTCTCCTGATTCGACATTGTGCGATCCCGACGCAGCGTACAGAGCCACGCTTTACAACTGGGAAATCATCCTGGGCAAGCGCGAGGGGAGCATGACTTTCGCTCCTGGGTCGTCCCATGTTGTCGACTGCCCCGAGAAGTGGGCTGAGATCGAAGCCCGAGTGGCGCGAGAGCTTGGGGTCGCCCCCGAGACCATCGGCGCCATCGCACGCGGTGAACAGCCCAAGCACACAGCCAATCCTGCCGGGAGTCGAGAGCACGTGCGTCAGGAACTCAGGGTCGGGTCTCCTTGGAGCTACCGGACGGCCAATGATGAAGGCTATCCCTGGGCTGCATCAGCGCTCCACGCCAAGAACTACCCGATGCCCGGAACTTTCTTCGACGCCAACAACCCTCAGGGCGCCTACGTTTTCAAAGGAACGGACAGCTTCTTGAGGGCGCTTCTGGGGAGTGCCTTGGTCATGGCAGAGATGGATACTTCGTTGGCGACGTCCAGCGCAGGAGCCCCTCTCCGCAAGCAACTGGCTGATCTCCAAGCATCCGGCGAGTACAACGACGGCTTGTACGGCACCAGCACGACGTCGCTTGTCGGGGGACGACGTGGCCTGGGGCCGCGAGACCGGGGAATCAACTGGGAGCCCCGCCATGCCCCGATCCGGACCCTCATCGCCAACGGTCAGAGGCTCTACCGAACGACGGATATCAAGGGCCAGAGGCTTCCAGCACACATCGAAGCCAGCCATCGTCCCTTGGTCTGGAATCCAGCGATCAACCTCGCTGTCCTCCGCAACGAGCGACGGATCACCGTCGAAGGAATGCATTGGCCGGATGGGCGCTCGATGCTCGATCCCCCTTCTTCGGTGTCGGCTTTGGGGATTGACACTTCAAGTGTTAGGTTCCCAGGAGGTATGGGGCAGCGGAAACCACAAGCGCAGCACGGAAGCGCGAAAGACTGGTGGAATCGAACCTGATGCAGGCCCCGCAGAAAAAGACGAAGGAGCTTCGTCAGCAAGCCTCGGTGGAAGCTGAGGTTGCACGGTCCCGCTTAGCACTCGCAGCTCAGGACATCGAAAAAGGGGAGACCGAACTAGCGATTCGTCGAAGTGTCGAAGCCTCATTCGATGCTGGTGTAGCCCATGGCTACGCCACCGAAGCCAATCAGAAGAAGTTTGGCCAAGAGACCAAGATGCTCTTGTCTGAGGCTCAAAGCTTGGTGGCCATTGCCGGGGACCGAGCAGGGATCACCGATGCCCACGGGAGGAATGCTTGTGAGGGCGCCTACAAGGCCGGGATCAAATACGCCAAAGCTCGCAACCGGGACAATAAATCCGAAGTGCAAGATGCTTTGGCGCTTTACGAAAGTTCGATCGAGGAAGTAGGCGTAGGGCGAATGAGCAATCCTGCTGTCCCGCTACGTCGACCTCCGCGTCCGCCAATGTCGGTAGGACGCTTGAAAGCGAAGCTTTTGAGATGAGTGACACCAAGAAAAAGAAGCGCAAGCACAAAGTCCGAGCGGTCAATCCAGAGGCCGCCGTGACTTCGACATCCGACAACGAGTATCCTCAGTCTACAGAAACTCGTAAACTCAAGGCCCGCCTGCTCCGTTAGGACTTCGGCAAGCCACCAAATCAAACGACGATCCAGGAGAAATGACCATGCCGAAAAAGAAGAAAAGCAAGCGGAAGCCCGCCAAGAAGCGCGGTAAGAAGCGTACCGCCAAGAAGACCTCCACGAAACGCGGCAGCAAGCGCAAGAAGAAGGCGACCAAGAAGAAGGCCGTCAAGAAGAAGGCGACCAAGAAGAAGGCCGTCAAGAAGAAGGCGACCAAGAAGAAGGCCGTCAAGAAGAAGGCGACCAAGAAGAAGGCCGTCAAGAAGAAGGCGACCAAGAAGAAGGCGACCAAGAAGAAGGTTGCCAAGAAGAAGGTCGTCAAGAAGGCCGTCAAGAAGAAGGCGATCAAGAAGAAGGTCGTCAAGAAGGCCGTCAAGAAGAAGACCGCCAAGAAGAAGGCCCCCCCGAAGCGAGATGAAAATCCGCGGACGGACTCCACACCCAAGGCGACCAAGAAGAAGACCACCAAGAAGAAGGCTCCCCCTCGGAAGGCCAACCCCGGGAGTTTCAACGTCCGCGGCTCCGACGGTGCGCTCATCGAGCACGGGATTGCGACTCAGCCGCAGGCCGAGGCAATCGCGTCGCTCCATGATGGCTCTTCGATCATCAAACTCGATGGTCGCGGAGGTGAACGCGTCATCCAGTTCAAGCGGAAGAAGAAGAAGAAGAAGGGCAAGAAGCGCAGCAAGAAGAAGGGCGCGCGTAAAAAGCCCCTCGCTTCGGGGAAGGTGACCAAGGCAACCCGTGGAGGAACCCCGAAGGCTCCTGCGTCTCCGTTGGGAGATACGCGGAGGCCCAACCCGCCCGCTGACTCGCTGCCCAACGTCTCGACACAGGCTCTCAAGAGCCGTCTGCTGAAGTAGGGCTCGTATCTACGATTGATTCCCCCGGCTGCGGTCGGGGGAGTTATTCTTTGAACGACGGAAACTGTTTCGGAAGGAAAAAGCCCCATGAGCATTCTCGATCGAATCTTCGGCCGTCGTGCCCGCAGTCCGGTGAAAAGCAAACATCGTGCTTCGTCGGCTCGTGCTGCTAATCCAAGAGGCAGAGGCGGTCGTGGAGGTGGAGGTAGAGGGGGTCGCGGTCGTGGCGGTGGACGCCGTGGCGGCCGTGGACGACATCGTGGAGGCGTCTTCTATGGCGGCCGGGGTGGGTATCCGTACCCTTACTACCCCTATCCGTACTACGGGTACCCCTACGGCTACGGCTATGGGGGCTACGGGAGCTATTACGGGCCGTACGGCTTCTTGGGAGGCCTAGGAGGCCGTGCCTACGGGCCTGGCTACGTAGGGTTCTACTAGATCGACTCAGGAGCCCTCTCAGAGCGCCGACGATCGAGCCCAGCAGGTTTCGGTTGTCGGCGTTGCTGTTTCCTGGAAACGTCAGGAGAGAGGCGCGTGAGGCTCTCTCCTGGAAGGATCCTCTAGGGGTACGTGAACTGCACTTCCGCAACGACGTCTGCAGTGATGGGACCCACTCCGGAGTTGAAGAAGCCGATCCGGACAATGTCCGTGGCTATGAACGAGACGAGGGGCGCTGGCGTGATCAAGGTGATGACACCTCCCGTTAGGACAACACCGGAGGCAATGATGGTGCGAACGAAACCTCCCCCAGTGTCGACTTCGATGAAGATGTCGACGGTCACCGTCGTGGCAGACCGCATGACGATGCACGTGAAACGTCCTGGATCGCAGACGAATTTTTCCGCTCCGATGTCCATTAGGATTAGCGAGCCAATCCATTCGGACACGTTGTTTTGACTTGGCAAAACACGACGTGCACTGAAACCGAAGTAGCGTTCTGAGCCCGAGTCATCGCTCATGATCACGTCGGCGCCGCTGAACGTCGACGAATCTGTGTTGACTCCTGCACCTGTTGCTCCCGTCGCTCCGGTTGCACCTGTTGCCCCCGTCGCTCCTGTGGCTCCCGTGGCTCCGCCTTCACATTCGCAGATTGCTTGCTGTGCCGCGGCAAGGTCTTCGCAGTACTCGATCGTGAGACGGACTTTGATCGGTGTACCTGTGGCGTTGGTGAATCCGAAGATTCTGAGCATCGAACCCTGTGGCACCAAGAAAGGTTTATCGCGATAGAACCGGGCTGATCCTGCGGGGATGAGATCGATGGTTTCTTGGAGGGTGAAGGAGCCATCGACATTATCAACGACTTGAATTCCACCCACAGGATCGGACAGTACGGGAGCCTCGATCCAGACGACGTGGACGACCCTGCATCCACGAGCACCGAGACGCTCAGGCCCAGAAGCTTCGACGACATAATCGACGTCGATCAGCCCAAGGTTTTCTTCGGTGAGGGGAGGTCGGTAAATCTGTTGGGGGTCGTTGTTCGCCTTAGGGACTGTAATGGCCGGACCCAGCGTGCTCCCGTCCAAGTTCCTAGGAACGGTAAACTCAACGGTGTAGACCTGGTTGTTGTAACCAGAAACTCCTGGATTGTTCCCCATAGGGCTTTGATCCTAGCAAGCAGGATCAGCGACGTCGAATTTTCGGAGGAGCCAGCCATAGCGGCCATGATGATCGAGCGTGTGTTCGTGGACATCGAAACGACGGTGATCGACTAAGGCCAAGAATTTCTCGACTTGTCGACGATAAGGCCAGCGGTGCATGTTGTTGATGAATAACCAACCGCCGTCGCCGAGCAACTGCCATGCAACCGGCAAATATTGAGCCTGTTGTGGAATGTCGGCGATGTCGAGGATGACCAGCTCGTAGCTCTTATCTTCGGTGAACTCATTCCACAACACGACCTCTATGTCGATAGAAGTCACCTCAGAAACCACTTCCTTCAAGACGTCAAAATTTAAGCTGCTCCCGAGGTGGATGGCACTTTGGATAGCTTCTTGTTTTGCGAAACAAGTCAAAAACTTTTCCAAGGTGTGAGGCACCGAGACGCTCAACTCGTAAGGTTCACTTCCGGGACACGGAATCAAGGAACCTAAGCTTTGACGAATTCTGTCCCGCTCCATGGGAGGTATCGATGGATCGCGAAGCAGCCTTTCAAAAAGTACGACTGCTTCATTGTGGTCGCCTTGGTCGAAGGCAACGAGTGACAACTCATCCAGTGCACGCCAACCTCCGTGGCATGCCGGTTCAACGAAGAGTTGTTCGCCCTTCAAATCGAAAGGGGCGTAGACAGCGTAGTGACTCCATAGACGGGCCATGGACCAGTTCCCTTGGTTCCGATAGAGGCGAGACAACGCGACTACAGGTTCGCGGCGGTTGGGCCGTCGTTCGAAGGCTTTTTGCAAAGTCGCGATCGCTTCGGACGTATTTTCGAGAGCGTTGGCCATCAACCCTTCTTGGTACAAGGCGTACCAGGCCTCTTCCTCCCAACCTCCACCTTGGGAACGTTTCTTGTAATGCTGATACGCGGCTCCGAACTTTTCAGCATCGCGATAACTCTGCGCCAAGTAGAACAGTGATCGCATGTCTCCTGGATCTTGAGCTACCGCCTCTTCGAGGAGCAGGGCATCAGCGAGATATTTCGAGGTCTTATCGCCGAGGCGCCGAGCACCGTCTCCGCCGATCCTGATCGTTACCTCGTCTATCGAGCCGATCACCTGCGCGCCCTCTAGCACCGGATGTTCATGGACCGCTCCGACGTACTTCCATGGCTTAGATGCCGAGAAAAGCTGGGCCCTTTGAAACTCGATGTGGGCCATCGTGTGGCGCAGCATGTACGCATCCATGTCTAAGGCGTCCCACTGGAATCCGTGCGGAGCATCAAGGGTGTCGTCGGCGTCGATGACGAGAATGTGACCCGCGCCTCGACACAGAGTGCGAGCAAGTTCGAGAGCTTCGGTGCGGTTGTGACCGAAGTTTACCCACGCACGTTGGTGCAGCTCTCCGGAGACACCTTTCAACGAAGCATGGATGCGCTGTTGAGTGTCGTCGGTTGAACCGGTGTCGACGATGATCCATTGATCGATGTACGGTTTGACACTCGCGAGACACCGTTCGATGACGTGCGCCTCATTTTTGACGATCATGCACAGCGTGATGAGGGTAGAGCTGGGACTGTCGAGCATGGCGGTTGTTCAGTTCGAGTCGGAGCCCAGCAAATGCGTGGCCCCGAGTACGATAGCCATCGGCGAACACACGAGGGCTCGGTGATTCATCCTTGCCGCCTGGATAGCGTTCTTTCCAGCACCAGCACCGCTGATGTCGGTCGTAGTAGACCGAAAATCCTTCGATCGGTGTTGGATCAGGCACAGTTCACGCGGCTCTCGTTTATCAAACCTAGCAGCTTTGGACAGTAACGCGCCAGGAACGGGTACACTGCGCTCGTGGCCTACGAGCTTCCTGCACTGCCTTACGCCAACAACGCTTTGGAGCCTTACATCAGCGCCAAGACGCTCAAGATCCACCACGGGGTGTTGCAGCGCCGCTACGTTGAGAAACTCAACGCTCTTACGCGAAGGCACGGGAACAATCTTCCGTTAGATCAGCTCATCATGGAAGCACCGGAAGGAGAGTTGCTTGACAACGCTCAGCAGGTGTTCAACCACACGTTCTTGTGGCACTCGATGAAACGTAAGGGAGGGGGCACTCCTTCACGAAGGACAGGTCTCGGTCAAGCGCTGCTCCAGTGGGGAAACGGTTTCCAGCAAACCTTCATTGTAGCTGCGAAGTCGATCTTCGGTTCTGGTTATCTCTGGCTCGTGGCCGACAACACCGGGGAAGTCTTTTTGTGGCCCGGTCTCAACGCAGACAATCCAATGCGTCATGGACTGCGTCCTCTTCTGACTCTCGACGTCTGGGAGCACAGCTACTTCTTGGACTATGGCCCTGATCGAGGAAAGTACGCCAAGGCTTTTCTGGAACACCTCGCCAACTGGCCCTTCGCTGAGGCCAACTACGCACGCGCCTTTGGAGCCTGATGCCACGACCTGATGAAGAGTTCTACTTCGAACAGGCCCCCACCGAGGGAGTTAGTCTCGGCGTCTGGGGCGACGAGGTCATCGAAGAGACAGCGGCTGCCCGAGCTGATCCCCAGCTACGTCTTCTGCTGGGCCGTCGGGTCCTGGAGCTACTGGACCGCCTCGCCTCAGCACCTCGACGCGAGAAGATGTTCGAGCGCGTGTCGAGGATGCAGATCGAGCCTATCGAAGTCCCCGATGCCGACGAAGGTCGGTACCGCGATGCGAAGACCGGGGACTGGGTCGTCTACGAGGACCAGTTCGATCCCCCTTACTGGGTCCGCGAAATCCCGCATCCTCCAGGAGCGTTCACGGTCGGGGAGATGGTCGAGCTAGAAGCTCTGCTATGGGGAGCGGGTGAGGCATTCGCTCAAGCTGCGGAGAACGGTCTTCTCGATCAGCGCCAGCGACAAGCGGCGGTCGGCGTCATCGAAGCTGCCGACAACCTTCAGATGCGGATCACGATCAAGAAGTGGCATCCAGACCAGGCCACCCGCGATCGCGCCAAGCAGGACGCGTTAAAAATCCTCGCCGGTCCGGATGGCCCTCAAGGTCCTGACCTGGCGGTCGTCCGCAAGCTCAAGAAGAAGCTCTTGAAGTGACGTTCGGACAGCCGGTTACAGGTGCCGCTTGCATGTCGCGAGGCCGGTGGCATACACCTTGACGATCGTCTTCTGTTCGTCGGTGACCGTCGGATTGGCTGCGGGGGCTATCGGATCCATCAGGTTGTCCGTGCGCAGCTTCTTGTCTTGCTCGGGGTCTGGGTGGATTTTCCGAACGTGCTTCAGCCCAAGCGCGTGGCCGATCTCGTGACCCGTAGTGATGGAGCTGTTGCACGACCGAACCCTGCGCATGCAGGTACCTGAGCGGACTTCTTCGCCGCAGACACCGCCTGGTTGTGGCTTGTAGAACTGGATCGTGATGACGGCGTCGTCTTTTTCCTCGACGAACTTGAGCTTGACGTCGAGGTAGGCCGCGCCCTCTTTGATCGTCTCCCTGGCTTCCGGGGTGTCCGTGTCTGGGAGTACGTAGATCGGTACTGCACAGCTACAGAAAAATAGGAGCAGCAACAGGAAGAGTGATGTGGCGCGTTGCATGGTCGTGGCGTCCTTCTTACTCGGGTTCTTCTTCGGGCTCTTCGGGATCGCCTTTCAGGCCCTCCGGAATCCCGGGGTCGAGCTTGGCCTTGGTCAGACCTTTATTTTCGGCTTTGCCAAGGATGGCGACGAGCGTCCGACGGAACCGCTGTTCGAGGTAGCGGTGCACCCATTGCTGGTCGGTCTCGCCTTTGATGTAGCGCGAATCTTTCTTCTTCGGCTTGGGGTCAACGGCCAGCACCGCGGCAATGACTGCGGGAGCGCGCTTGGTATCGATCGTGAACGTGAGTTTCATCTGTCTCTTCCTTTTTTACGCGACTTCGAGGATTCCGGTACTTGCGAGGTCTTCGAGGATCTGCGCGAGTACAGCGTTGTTGTTGGCTGCGGTCGCGGAGGCATTGGCGAGAAGCGTTCGCGTTTCCACGACGACAGCCGAACGGGTGTACGCGGCAGGTCGCACAGCTGGAGTGACACCGTAAAATCCGATGTTGGCGCCATCGTGGTTGAGGAAGCCGTCGATCTCCAGGGCTCCGGTGATGCTTGCGTCGCCAGTAACGTTCGTGACCCCTTCAAGCTCAATGGTGCCGGGGCCGCCGCCACCGGCTGTCGTGCCCGGGCGGGCCGTGATAGTGCCGCCCGCGGCCGAACCCCCGGTGTCGTCCGTGTTGCCGCCAGTAAGAAGGAGGTCGCCGCCGCTGAAGTCCGCCGCGCCGCCGCCGATGTGAGCGCCGCCCTCGACCAGGAGCACGCCCGGCGTGGCGGTCGCGGCGTCGATCCTCCGGATCGAAACGAGGGTAGCGTTGTCGAGGCCCAGGGTGAACCGTGCGTTCGCGTTTTGGATGTCGAGGTCGACCCCGACAACACGAAGGTTCGCGGGCATGATCCAACGGCCGCCGACGGCGGCGAAGGTCGCCGCGAACTCGGTGCCTGTGGCGCCGACGCGGATGGCGAAGTTCTCCGCCCCGTCCATGAGGATCGCCCCGCGGAGAACGTTATCGGAGAAGAAGTTAATGACCCCCGCTAGCGTGCCCAGCTTCCGCAGCTCAAGGGTCGGCGCTCCGAGGTCGTCGCCTATCGTCGCCGTCGGCGAGGCGCTGTCCATGAGGAAGTCGCCGGCCATCGTCAGATCGCCGGAGCCGGTGGCGCCGTCGAGGATCAGGTCGGACTCGAAGGTGCCGTCGCCCGTCACGCCCAGTACACCGACCATGGTGATGTTGCCGGAGCCGGCGCCTGATCCGTCCAACTGCAAGTCCCCGTCCACGTCGAGGTTGTTGGGCAGCTCCCAATCGCTGTTCGAGCTTCGGATCCGAGCCACGCCAGTGGAGACTCCGGCCGCGTCGAACGTTTCGAGCCGCATGTCCTCGGTCGAGGGCAACACCATCGAGAAACGCCGAACGCCAAGGTTCCTCATCTCCCACGTGATCGCGTTGGCATCGCCCTTGTCCGTGATGTACTGGACGCTTCCAGTGCCGTCGCCCTGGAGGATTTCTCCCCCCGCGCTGGCCATTGTGAAGTCGCCTGCGATCGTCAGGTCGCCCGCGCCCGTGGCCCCGTCCAGGGTCAGGTCGGACTCGAAGGTGGCATCGCCTACGACGCCAAGGGTCGTTCCGACCGTAGCAGCAGCGGAAACGTCGAGGACTTGGCCAAAGAAGGTTCCGAACCGTGTGCCCACCAGTCCGATGTCGGCGCCCCCGCCACTTTGGCTCAGAAGGTTCTGCCCTGTGTCGATCGACGGCGACGTCGCGCCCGTAGACGCACCGGCCGCGAGTGTCGTCGCCCAAGTTTCGGCAGAGGGTGCACCGCCGATCACGAAGTCTGTGCCCGCGTCGTCGGTGAACATGAGCACGTTCGGGGCATCAGAGCGTAACCAGAGCCGTCCGTGTGCAGGCGCAGGTGCTCCTACTACGGCAGCCCGCTCTAGCAGATCGACTGTACCGGCAGTACTCAAGCTGAGTATGCCAACCATGTCGAGGTCGCCAGCACCCGTGGCGCCGTCGAGAGTCAGGTCGGACTCGAAGGTGACGTTGCCCGCGACATCCAGAAGACCCAGCCCCACCAAGTCGCCCGAGTTGGTGAAGCGCCAAGTTGTCGCGCCTAGGTTGTCTTCAAAGACGAGGATGTCCGTAGACACTGCGTTGCCACGGACCGTGACCGGGCCGTTGGCTGCCGTGGTCTGGATCGACGGAGATGCCCCAGCAGAGGCAATATACGTCTCGTCCATCGTGACGCCGATGCCGGGAGCAGTGGGGACCCACTCCCCTGTTCCGGTGTCGAACTGCAAGACGTCGTTGTTGGCGGGTACTGCTGCATTGATGGCCCGGCCTCGTAGGCCTACGACTACCGGATTGGGATAAAACCCAGTCAGGTCTCCGCCCGCAACACCTGTGGGGGGCGTGCTCTCAGCTCCCGCAACTGTGTTGACGCCGCAGCAGTCAGTCATTTTACGAGGCCTTGCCTGACGAAGGTTCGTCTGGTGGATCGGCCGCAGGTGCAGGTGTAGGCGCGGGCGTCACGCTACGGAGACGTAAGTACAGCTGTACGATGGGCTGCGTCTGCTCGATGTACCTCACCAGTTCGACTGCGTGGAGGCCCGGAATGGCAACGACGTTGCCCTTGGGTTTGCATTGACGAAGGTCATTCCAGAGCCCAACGATGTCGCTGAGTTTTTGGTTCTCCAGGAAGTTGATGACAGATTGGTGCAGCGCTTTGTCCAGCTTCACCGGAGGCATAGGGGCTGGCGCCGGTGCTTTCTTTCCGCGGCGTCGGGGCGACGTCTTCCTGGAAGATGCCTTCTTCGGGGGTTTGCGAGCCGGCTTCTTGGGAGACCGTTGAATCTTGCGTTTAGCCATCGTTTGAAAACCCTTCTTAAGGTACGCGCCCAACACTGTAGGAGATGGTGTAGAGGCCGTCGGCCGTCAAGACACCTGTTGAGAATCGAACGATCCAAGACCGGAAATTTGCTTCGACTGGGATAGGAAAAGAACAGCCCATTTTTGCGAAACCTCCGAAACCTCCTGGAGAAAGTACAGGAGGGGTCTCGTTCGAGATGATGATATGCCCCGATGCAATGCCGTCAGGGTGCTCGACCGACAACAACCATGTGTCAAGTGCTGCGATTGTGAAGGCGACATTCTTAACGATAGGGACACTCTCGTCGATCTGATCGACAAGCCCAAGATCAACGAAATCGGTGGCGACGTTGAAAGTTTCTCCGGCGGTCAACGCGGTGGTTTTAGTGATCATGATGCGACTTCCACAGATTGAACTGCTGTCACCACGGACTCAGGATAGCATCTCGTGGAAGGCATAGCAGGCGTGGCCCCAATCAAGCGGCGACGTTGCCAATGCGAGCAAGGCGGAGTGCAACGTTGGCTGCGGTGGCGTAAGCCCCAGCGACGGGTGCTGCGCCTGCGATGTCTGTGATCTGCCCACGGATGATGTTGTCCCCTGCGTCGATATCGGCTTGAGTGATGATCATGGGAATCGTCAAGCCAGAAGTTGAACTTTGAATCGTCGATGAGAACTTGAAGGTCGATGAAAACACCGAAGGGTCGAACATTTCGAAGTTCCCTTGTCGGATACCGACTGGAGCGTCGAGGGTCACTCCGGTTTGGATATTGAAACCCGCAGCGAGAGGTACGTACACGACTCCTACATATTCGCCGGGTTGAGAAATCGCCAGAGTCGTACCCAAGGTGGCCGAGTCGACACGTGTGACCCAATCGGCAAGAGTGACTGCTCCGACTTGTGTCGTCGCGCCATCGAAAAGCAATACAGCGGTGTCGGTACTTCCGACCGCCGAGGCAGCCGTGACTCCGCGAACGATGATGCCTTGGTTGACGACTCCTTTGGGCGTCTGAGGGTCGGTTGCGACGAGCACCCATCCCAGATCATTCAGGCACGCGGTGAGGTCGGCGACGGGCTCTCCCGTTTGAAGATTGATGTCGACGAAGAGGCTTGGACCGATAGAATTGAAAGAAACCGTTACCCCTGGCGCGACATTGTTCTCCAACTCTTGGTTGGTGAAGTTCCCTTGGAAACTGTAGCGGTAGATCGTCATGCGAGTTCCATGGTGGCTGTGATGAACGCAGGAGAGCTACCGACGGGCGCAGCTTTTGTGACGCGGCAGCTGATTTCGTCACCCTGAACAACAGCAATAGAGTCGACCAAGTCGCTCCCTACGGCGGATGTACTGGGGAGTGAGACTGCCAATGCAGTGGCCACGCCATTGACGAGGATCGTGTACACGATCGCTCCTCCGTTTCCTCCAGGCACACCGTGATGGATGAACAGATTCCGAAGAGTTCCAGCTCGCGGCATGATGAGACGATTCACATCCGTGGTCAGAGCGTTGGTGGCTTCCCACCACGGGTCTAAAAAGCGAGTCGTCGTCGTTGCACTGATACCTCGACTACCGAAACCGATAACACCCCCGTTGCTGGCCCCCGTTGCTCCCGTCGGCCCCGTCGCCCCCGTGGGTCCTGTTGGACCAGTGGCTCCTGTTATCCCTCCTTCGCATTCGCAGATCGCTTGCTGTGCAGCAGAGAGATCTTCGACGTATTCGATCGTGAGACGAACTTTGATGGGATTGGGTCCCGGATTCGTAAATCCGAAGAGCCGAAGGATGGAACCCTGAGGGACAAGGAAAGGACGGTCTCGATAGAAACGGGTTGCTCCTGCAGCGATGACGTCGATGGTTTCCTGGAGGGTGAACGTGCCATCAACATTGTCACCGACTTGGATACCTGCGGAAGCGGCAGCGCCTACAGGGGACTCGATCCACACGACGTGAACGATTCGGGCACCTCGGGTACCGAGGCGTTCGTCTCCGGAGTCTTCGACCACGTAGTCGACATCGACCAATCCCAGGTTGTTTGCGACGACGGGGGGTCGGTAAATCTGTTGTGGATCGGTGTTGGAGGTGGGGACGACGATGGCTGGACCCAAGGTGGACCCATCCAAACTCCTTGGCACCGTGAACTCGACGGTGTATGTCTGATTGGCGTAACCAGAAACGCCCGGGTTTGCAGCAGGAGGCATGGGTTCCCTAGTTAGCTGTTCGGGTCACGAACAGGAACGATTTGTAATCGCACTGTAGTGGCGGCCATGGGTGCAGGTCCGCCACCAGCGACGTAGGTCCGGGAGACACGAACTCTGTCGTTCGTCAGAAGGTTGATGTTGTTGTTCGTCAGCGGAATGTCCACAACACCGCCGCTGGTGAACGTGTCGTCGATAGTAATCGTCGCCATGGTTATAGCTGCTGCCACTCCTGTGACCCTCTGGACAGTGATCACCATAGACTCGCCTGCGGCGGGAGCCGTACCGACAGAAACGCGGGCTCTCTGCAGCTGTCCCGCTCGCGCGTTGAAGCTCACATCATCGCCGATCGGGCTGACCCACAATCCTAGATCGTCACTGAGACTTGCCGCCACCTGTTGGAACGATTCGTAGATTTCTCCCTGAGCACGTGCTTTCGCGTCAGCGAATGCTTCCATGTCCTGAACCAACGTCATTTGCTCATCGGTGGTGAGAGGCACGAGATCGAAGTAGACGAAGTGTGGACCGGTTACCGGTGCACCGCTGAAAGCCGCGCCGACGCTGTCGGTGAGCACTTCAAGAATCGAGCCGGTGGGCGCAATACCGTTCGTGTTGAGGACGAACGGTCGCGTAAGCAGAGTACCTCCGGGCACACTGGCGATAGGCGACAGTTGCTGGTTCTGCCGAGAACCCTGAAGGTTTAATTCGCTACGAACGGCCCGGGTCCCGGAAGCGACTTCGACGTGGTATGCACGGACCCAGACCGGGACATTGTCCGTGGAAAGTGCGCCCAAATCGAACGTACCTACGTCGACTCCGGCCCCGGCGTCGATCTTGATCACACCGCCGTCAGAAGCATCGGGCAGTGGGTCCGGAATGACGAACGGTGTGGTGCCGTCAAGCAACCCTTGGACTTGAATCTGGAATGCTGGCATTGGATTACACGATCGTCACAGGTAAAGGCGGGAATTCTTGGCTGCGAATTGCTCGGGCAGTGTCTTGGATGGTCGGAAGAGTTTCCAGCTCAAGCGCAAGTTCGTAAGGCCCAACGACAGGGGCACCCCCCGCATCACCACAAAAGAGCTGGATGATGAATCCCGGTGGAACGAACGGTCCTCGGCGAATCGGCCGTTGAGCGTTGACTTCTGGATTGCCGAATTGAACGAAGAGCGGGGTTGTGATCGCGCTGCCTCCGACCGCCAATGAAGGTTTCGGTTGCGTGAGACCCAGTAGCGTCTGGATCACAGCGGCATTTTGGTTGTTGAGCGCAGCAGAGCGAATCCAGTACCCAGCACCTACCAGCGCCTCGATCGAATCGGGGTTGAGTAGCCCGATCGGGCTGGTCACCGGAATGACAAACTGGCCTGAAGAGTTTTGAGCAGGTAGGGGCGGAATGCTGAACTCGGTCACTCCATCGAAGGAACCAGCCGCAGATACATCGAACAGCAGAGGTATGATGCGAGTCGTCGTACCTACTGCTGCCGCCGGATCACAGGCACAGATGGCTTGTTGGGCTGCGGTGAGGTCCTCGACGTAGGAAACCGAGAGACGGACCTTGATCGTTGAGGCGCCAGGGTTGGTGAACCCCACGAGCCTGAGCATCGACCCCTGAGGCACGAGAAAAGGACTAGTGCGAAAGAACTGAGACAATCCCACCAGTGAGGCGATGGTTTCTTGAGTCGTAGGACTCGCATCGACGTTGTCGACGACTTGAAGAGCTGCACCCACAGCTCCTGCGACAGGCGACTCGATCCACACCTGATGGATGATCCTGGCGCCTCGGGCCCCGAGCCGCCCATTGCCCGTCGCTTCGATGACGTAGTCGACGTCGATCAACCCGAGGTTGCTGGGAACTACAGGACGGTAGATTTGCTGTGGGTCCTCGTTGTCTGAATCGGGGACGATGAGCGCAGGCCCAAGCGTGGAGCCGTCGAGGTTCCCTGGGACGGTGTACTCGACGGTGTATGTCTGATTGACATACCCCGAAACGCCTGGGTTTGCAGTCATGAATACGATCGTAACGTATGGAATGGATCACGCCTAGCAACCGCGCTTTTACAGCGCTAAAGTGGGCTAGGCGTGTCAGCGAGGCGAAGAAAACACAAGCTCGATGCTGTCGAGACGAACCCTGATCGCAAGGAGAATCCCGGTTGGCTTGCGGTCGGCGGCGCTGCTCTCGCGGGGACCTTGGTAGGAACTGCGGCGACGTTTCGTGGGGTGGGAGGCAATCCCGATGTCGAAGTTGATTACGTAGAGCTTGAAGAGTACGAAGGTGCGATCCTCCTCTTCCCTGCGACTGGGGTGATTGGACACACTGTCGATTACTGCACCGGCGACGACGGCTACTCCCATGCAGCCCTCGACGTCGGTTTAGTTACTCCAGAAGGGGAATCACTTTGGATTGATTCGTGGGCGATGGAAGGTGTCGATGCGCGCCCTGCTTCGAAGTTTGATCGGGAACCGGTTCGCGTCCCTTTGACCCCAGCGCAGGCTTCTCACACGCGTGCAGTCGCATTGCACATGCTGCACGAAGGGACGCCGTATCGTGGGGGGAGTCACGGACGTACGTGCTCCGAGCTAGTCGTCTGCTGCATCCCGAACTCGATGGTGCAGGAGTACAAGATCCCGAAGAACGCAACCCCCAACGAATTGGCCAAAGCCTTTGGGCTCGTGGGCGACGTTCGAAAACTCAAGAACAAATTGTTGCGTTGATCTCAAGCCAGATGTAGAAGGCGTCGCCCATGCTGGCATTGCAGCAAACGCGCTCCCCCTATAAGGAGGTCCTTCTTACTCAAACTGAGTCGGGGTGGGTCGTCCGCGAGGACAAAGACCTCTTGGCGGTTTTCCGTGACCGTCAAGATGCGGAGGTCTACGTCGATCGCAGGACTCAATTACCCTGGAGGATCCGGTCCTGATACGCTACGGCATGGGCCGCCGCACAGCGAACGAAACCAAAGACGAAAAGCTCATCGAGCAAGGTAAGCGAGCACTTCGTCGGTCTTACTACGAGAGCATCAAGTCCTTCTCTGCTGAAATCATCAGAGAGGCCAAAGAGCGTTTCGATGAAGACGACGAAGATGAACGGCGTGAGTGGGTCGATGAGCAGATCCACCTGACCGCGGACGGCACATCCTGGGTGATCTACACCCATCAGGCACTCGACGTTTTGGTGGCTTCCGAGAATTGGCTCGCGATCGAAGACCAAGGTCTCGGAGGAGAGTACGGCGATGACGTGGCTAAGTTTGCTACGTCGGCTGCGTTCTGGGCATTTCGCGAGGACCTCACCGAGGAAATCCAGCGCCAAGACTCCGACATCCTCGGCAAGAGCTTCAAGGCCAAGCGTCGCAAAAAAGGCAAGGGCGGCAACCGCAAGAAAAACAGCCGCAAGAGCAACCCCGGACTCAAAACGTCGCTGTTGAGGTAACCCATGGCTCTCAAGACATGGCACAAGGCGGCGATCGGAGCTGCAGTCGTAGTCGGAAGTTACGCACTCTACAGCGCAGGTAAGGCTGCTGCCGCAGTACCTAAGAAAAAGAAGGTGTCGGATACCACGACCTCACCTCCGCCTGGAGCGCCGATTCCAACACCGGATGCGCCGATTCCTCAGCCTCCGGGTCCTCCCCCTCCTGAACCTCTGGGACCTGAGGCTGGACCGGAGCCAGTCCCTGCAGGGGCTCAGGTCTTCCCGGCTGCCACGCTCGTTCAAGAGCAGGATTTCCCGACGTCCGACAACAGCCAGATGACAGCTCCGGTGAAGGGGAAGATCTTCGAGAACCCCGACGGGACATTCATGGTCCGCTTCGAACACGGCGGTGGGACCAAGGACTTCCACCACACCACGGTGGAAAGTGCACAACTACGCCTCGACTCCGTCGTCAACAAACCCGCGGAATGGGTGTGTCAAGCGGACTTCAACGAAGACTTCGATGCCTGGGTGTGCACCGGAGGAGTCGCCCCTGGCGACGCTGTCGCCCGAGGTTTCCTCGATACGCCGCAAGGACCCGCCCCGTGGTTTGTGGGATGGGACGGCGCTAAGTACCTCTTGATCACGATGGCTAGCGTCGTTGCGCCTCAGCAACAAGCTGGAGAGTTCAACTCGCTGCCTGAAGCTGTTCAAGCGCTTTACGGATAGGCTGCGAAGCTCTCACCACTTTCAGCGGCAACGACAGCGTTCATCGCCCCGTTCCTGCTATTCTTCGAACCATGCAGATTCTCGGCTGTCCTTCGTGTGTGCGCATCGTCGTCAACCGTTACGGCGGGGGAAAAGCCGCCTACGCCAAACCTCCCCTCGCAGGAGCAGAGACGTACAGGCAGAATCGCGTTCCTTGCGAGGGGTGTAAACAGCGAAGTCCGCGCAATCGCCGTGAGCGAAGTTGCTGTGAATGACGCGAGTTATCGGAGCAGGTGTCCTCCTGGTCTCGGGTCAGAGGATCTTGGCGATTTCCCGAGGCCTGGACAGGGCCAACCTGGGGCTCCCTGGAGGTCACGTCGATCCCAGCGACGCCAACGCCCGGCATGCGGCTGGACGCGAGCTGAGCGAAGAAACGGGCGTCCAGGTGTATGCTCCTCGTCTCCGTTACCTCGCCTCCAATCGGGCTCACAAGGGCGGCACATTCGTGGTCTTCCTAGCGCAGGAAATCGTTTCTTGGCCCTCCGTCTTGCGGTCGGTCCCCTTCGAGGGTTTTGTAGGATGGCATCATCCTGACGACCTCTTGCGCCCCGGTGTGACGTACCGGGACTTCCACCGTAGGCTCTTCACCAAGATCGGTTTGTAAACCATGGCAGCTCCTCCCTCTCCTCCGTATCCCAAAGACTGCGGCTCTGGTTGGCACTCCATCGGTCTGGCGACTGGCGAGCTATACGGCAAGGGCGGCTTCGGCAAGGACTACCAAAAAGCGTTGCCTCCGCTGGCGACCGAGGATGACCTCAAGGGCATCGGGTCCGACCGCTCTGCGCAGGAAGACCTCATGACGATCATCGACGCCAAGATCGATGAACTGCGCGAAGAGGTCGCCGACAACAGTGGAGCCGGTGGGATGCGACGTTTCCTGACCCGCAAAGAGCAGGACTCGATCGTGTGGCTCCTCGATCACGCTGAGGCCGAACTCGATGTCGCCAACGACATCTGGAAGAAGTGGGATGACCGGGTCAACGGTACTTATCCCTTGTGGATGGGAGACCAGGTCGGCGACATCCCCACGCTCAAGCCGACGTTCTGCACCAAGCCAGGACAGATCATCTACGGGACTGAGGAATTTCCTGGCACCATCATTTGCCCCACGACCAAGGAGCTGAAGCAGCGGGGCAAGGATCGCACCTCGATCAAGAAGCGCTTTCAGTGGGCGCTCACACATGTGAGGTGTGCCGAGTGGGGCCTCAACCGGATCTTGCTCTACAAGCAAGCCCTCGCCGACTGGAAGGGCATCGACTATCCCGAGAAGATTCCGGTGCCTCCAATACCACCGCCTGGCCCAGGCGCTGGAGGACCAGGAGGCTTCGCTCCCAAGCTCCCTGACGAGGACATGTGCCTCAAGCTCGGGATCGGGTGCCCCGATCTCGGTCCTGGTTTAGAGCTTCCCCCTCAGCCTCCTACTCCCGAAGGGGAAGTGCCGGTCTATCCCGATGACTGGAATGTCGACCCGGATGACCTGCCTGATCCAGATGACGTGGACGTGTCCGAGGACGTGGAGAAACCCAAGCCCAAGCCGAAGAAAAAGAAGAAATACAGTACGGCGACTGTTGTGGCGGGAGTCGCCGTAGGAGTGATAGGCGGGTACGGCCTGTACCGGCTCTTGCTTCCGCGTTAGAGGTAAAAAGTTGACAGCCTCGACAGTCCCACATTCGGTGAGTCGCGATCTTGCACTTCTTGCATCTCTCGCTGCTGTTGATGCCCAATGTCTTATAGACGGCAGGCGTGGTTATGAGCCAGCAGCATTGTCGGAACTCATTCGACAACTTCGAGACAAACTGGATCCGGACAATATGCTTGTGGACGGACGTGTCCCAGCGTCCCGTGTCGATCCAAGGGTGGCTGCTGCATCGCGACTAGCCGTGTCGGCTGTGAATTCCGCGAACGAACCGAAATCGTTGACCGAGCTTGTCCGCGGGGTATTCAAAATCGTGACGACACAGGACGATACGAAACCAGATTATCGGACCTTGAAGAAGTTCTGCTTGGCGTTGGCTCCTGCGGTCGTATCGCTTCGACACGGCCCACGTTAGTCCTCATCGAGTCCCTTGAGCGCCTTCTTGAGCGCGACGTACTCGATTTGGCGGATACGTTCGCGTGTGACGTTGATGAAGGTCCCTACCTCGTCGAGGGTGTGGTCACCTTGTTCAGCTACGTCCAAGGTGCAACTCCTTGTAGGCTCCATCTCCCAAGGTTCCAGGTGGGGAAACATGAAGCGGATCGAGAGTGACGTGGTCTCTTCGAGATAGAGGTTGTAGCGACACCCGACATAGGGGCACGGGCGCGGGCCGTTGACGCAATCGTTTCGAGTCTGAGGGCGCGAGTGGTCGGTCGTGGGGTAGAGGAGTTTCCAGATCAGCTGCTTTTCTTTGTTGCGCAGCTGTTCCGTCCGGGGACGTTCGGGCACGACGGGTAACCGCCTAACCTTTTTCGTAGACGTGGTGGATAGAGGTGCAGGCGTTGCGGTATCCGCAATCGAACCAGTGCCAGTCAGGAACAATCTCCACGACTTCAGGAGCCTCTCGATCTTCACCCCCCATGGACGTGAAAGACTCATAAGGCTGAAGAGATGAAACACGAGACGTGGTCCCCATCGCTGCGCCAGAGACAACAGCATCACCCTCGATCGTCTCATGGCTTCCGGCCTTCAAAGCACGAAGCATGAACGGCATCTGTTCCAAGTTGGGTTCCTCCCCTGTCGTATCTTGGTACAGCAGCTGCGAGACGCGGAAAACGGAGCCGATGCAAAAACTTGACACGGCACGTTCACGTTCGAGGGGGAGGGCTCGCATGAATTCTGTCGCACACGCGTCGCACAGATCGCGGACCAACGCACAGAGGTATTCGAAGTGTTGCTGCATCCGAGGGACATCCACCTCGTCGGCTGGTTCCACCACGACATACAGTCGCCAGGGTTCTCCTGACATGGAAACTGCTTCTCCGCCGTAGATGTCGCACAACGTGACCAAGAGCATCTCTTGCCACCAGCGCCGTTCAACATCTTCAGCGAATAGAGCTTGGATGATCTCCGACGGCGTCTCGAAGTCGACGGCTTCCTGCTCCACCTTGAAGCCGTGCGTTTCCATGATCGACTCCGCCAAACGTCGCGCCGTTTCTCCCTCCGGAGTTCCTTCACGATCGTCGGCAAGCCGCAGGAGCTTGATGACCTTCTGTTTTGGATCAGCACTCATGGGTGCTGACCTTTCAGCAGCTGCGTCAACTTACGCTCCAGTTCTCCGATGTCCGGAACGCCTTGGTTACGAGGCTTAGGCTTGGTGGTGAGCAACTTCTGGAACGCAGAAAATAGACGCGCGACTTCTGGATTAGCGACTTGAGCGGTCATCTCTTTGGGATGGTTGAGTTTGTATTTCGCGATCAACCTTTTGGCGTGTTTGAGCGCGTTGAGACCTTCCGGAGTCGCGGGACGATCTTCGTAGATCGCCATGAGCTTGGCGATACGCTCACGAGCACCTTCGGCAGTCACGGACCCCACGCCTGTCGATTCAAGTCTTGTTTCACTGACTGGAATCCTTCCGCTCCGCATGGATTTCGGTCATCCAAGGCCTACCTACTTCAGGGTCGAAGCACGGAGCCCCTTTCACGGCGCGACACTTGGGACATGCTCGCTTCATCACTGGAGGAGGAAGAGGGGTACGCCCTGAGTACTTGGGCCCTCTCCGTTTTGGCTCAGCAGTCATTTAACTTTTCCTTCGATGGCTCGGCGAACTTTGATGGCAGTGGCTCGGTGATCAATGGCCGTGGCCTGGGTATCAATGGCGTTCTCTTTGTCATGATCGTCGATCCAGAACCCGAGAACTTTGACGTGGACCTGGTACGACTCGGCCAAGTCTTGAAGCTCTGACGGTCCGATGATGCTCTTGCGTATCATGATCTCGGTCAGCGCAATGAGGTACTTCATTGAGCGCGTCGAAGCGCTCCCGCTGTACACGAGGAGCTTCTCGATCGAGCTTTCTTGCTCTCGACCTTCTTGGATGTATCGAACGCGGACGGTCATCAAAGTTTTTCCAGGTTTGCGAAGCGCAATTCTGAAGCAATGCACTGTCCGTAGTCCGCGCGACAGACGTCGCCAAGCAAACGTCCACGCTTGTCGCGTTCGTCCCCGGCGCTGATGAACACGAGTGGCGCGTTGGCCTTGAGCCATTCATCCGCGAAGCGTTTAGCTTCTTTGCCGCGTGCTTTGTCGGTGCCCCGATACAGCTCGGGAGTGTCGATGGTCTCCAAACGGATGCGCTCGTCGTCGAGCATCATCCTCCAGCCGAGATCGATGTCGAGTACGAAGGTGTTCCCGTCGATGGTGCGTACGTGCTCGACGGGCCACCAACGAGGTCCGCAGGCACAGCTTTTCTCGGGAGCTTCGAGCGTCGACGGCGCCGCGAATGACAACTGGTTGGTGCCGAAGAAAACGGTGCCGCACAAGATGAAGACGCATGCTGCTGTCCCTACTATATGTTGGCGCCAGGATTTCATTGATTCACTCCCCCGACCGGAATCCCCAAGTCGTCCAAGCTGAAGTCACGGTCAAGACACTCTCGGATGTAGATGCGCTCGTCGCCGAAGCCTCGCACAACGCCGTCGTAGACGAAGGCGTACTTTGGGATCGCGTATCGGTTGGCGACGAACTCGATCGCGATCTCGGTCGGCTTGTACAGATTCACTTCTTCCTCATGGGGGACGATGAGCTTCCAGTACTTGAGCTTGACGTTGTCGCCGCCTCGGAAGACGGGGCCCTCCTTGAAGTTCACCCAGTCGCCCGTGTACACGCTGACGAGCCACTGGATGCACTTGGCCATGCGCTTGTAGATCTGCCGCCGGTACACTTGTACGTGCTGACCACAGCATGGACACTGACCTCCTTTTAGCTCTACTGCCGCCCGCGCCGCTTGCCATGCTGGCGGTTGCATGGCACCGACGGTCTGCTCACCAGGAAGACCGAACGTGTCGGGATTGAAGTGCGGGTAGAGTTCTTCGAAGGAAATCATAGGTCCTCGTCTGCTGAAATACGGATCAAGGCGTTGCGCATCACCGCGAAAGATTTTCCGCCGCTGTAAGCGATCAAGGCTTCTTGAGCCCATGCCTTCGCTTTCTTCATGCGCTCCCAACCTTTCTTGTACGCCTTGTAGTGAAGCGCCATCGAAGCGAGCGTCAGGTTGCCGTCGCACTGTTCGAGCGTCGCGCTGATGGCGGCCTCGTCTTTTTTGATGCGCTCGATCAGATCGAGGACACCTTGAGCCATGAACTGTTTGTCCTCGCTGCGCATCCGATCGTCCCCGTGAAGAGCGATGCGCTTGGCGAGCGTGCGAAGCTCCTTGTAGTGCTTGTCTGGATCCCAGCGCACGGAACTAGCTCCCGATGCCGAAGGCGAAGGTCCCGAGGAAAGGCACCTTCTCAGGAATGGGTGCGTCAGGATCGAAGGGTTTGATGTCGTCCGCGGGACAGAACAGAACCGTTTCGAAAACGAGGTCACTGAGGTCGTGACCCCAGACAAACGAACCGGGCAATCCGCGCGCACACTCGGGCAGCGATTCGTCGATCTTCGGCTCCGTTTCGTAGCTGTGATCCTTCCACCAGCGGATGTCTTCTTGGTCTTTCTGCTGAAGGGCAGCGACCGAGCCTATACTTAGGGCCTCCTCTTCGAGGAGGTAGATGTGCTGGTACATGTTGTAAGCCATGCCAAAGATCTGCCCTAACTGCGCCAGCGGAACCTCGCGATTTACCTTCCAGTGGTGATGCAGTGGGTAGTCAAGATTCAGCTGAATGCGCACTCTCGTAGAGGGCACGGGCATCTTGTTGACGAATGCTTGCCCCTCCGTCTGGATCCCAAGCATCAGCTCCCAGAGCACGTTCCTCTTTCGCACATCAAGATCTGGATCTTGCGTACTGTATTGCGACGGCCTCCACCAATCCGCCACTGCTTGACGTAGCGGCGCTTGGACGAAGGCTCGGACAGGAAGAGAGTCAAACGGGACTTCGTGGGTCTCGTAGTCTTCCCGGGCCTCAGGTTTTCGGATGATTTTTGGTTCGTTCATTGGACCGCGTTGTCGAGTTGCTTGAGAAGTTCTTGGAGCAGCGACACAGAGTCGCCGGAGTCGCGGGCCGCAAGTTCGTCGAGCCTGGTATGGAGAAGCGCGATCTGCAACGTCAACGCTGCGGCCAATCCAGAAAGTTGAGCGGCTCCGCTTTCGCAACCTTCGCTTTTCAGGCGGTTGCGGATGTTTCGAAAGTGCCGCGTGGTGGATGCCTCTACTAGATCTTGAACCTTCATGAAGTGTGTTGTGTTCATGCCTTGTCTCTCGCTTCCCCTTGCGTCAGCGTCGCTACGACTTCACCACGGTGACGCACGATGAACTCGCCGCCGACGAAGCGCCCGCGGATGACTCGCCCCGGCTGCTCGACGTACTCGATGGAGTACTTCTCGACGAGTGGCCACTTGTCACCGTCCTGCACTTGGGTGATTGCTGCGATGTTGCGGTAGACGGAGTTTGGGATTTTCACGGGCTCAGTCATCGTCATCTCCTCCAAGAGCCAGCGCACGACCGACGCTGGGAGCATCTAAGTCAAGCCCTTCCAGTGGAGGGAGGACCTTGTAGCGCGCACCATTGAGTTCAATGAACTTGTCTGGAACTGTGTTCACTGTTTCACGCTGGATCAGGCGGACCTCCTCTACACCTCCGAGCTGATACAGGGCATTTCCAAGAGCACTCCATTGCTCGGCCATCCGGTGTTCACCATCTCCGTTGCGGATGACGATGATTTCGAAAGTGGCACGTTCACTCTTCATCGCGGTGCCTCCAGCGGATCGAAGTGTTTGTTCTTCACCAAGACGCCCACCAAGGTTTTGTCCTGCTTCCGCGCCAAGGTCATCGCGTGATGGGTGCCACCCTCAAGCTTTACGTCG
>SDBT01002051.1_pt1 | contig 36125 bp, 65 predicted proteins | sample 2277101 | NCBI WGS metagenome assembly SDBT01 (sample SAMN10404973, study PRJNA504765) | marine sediment metagenome | isolation source: marine sediment core GS10_PC15, 103 cmbsf | place: Arctic Ocean: Southern Knipovich Ridge | collected 2010 | reverse complement strand
CATCCCTGCTCTCCGGGGTGGGGCGCTTGAGTGAGTCGGCTAGGTTGGCGTGAGACTTCAGCGTCATGCCGTCATATCCATCCGTGTCTGAGTAAAGCGTTTTGATGTAGGAGTCCAGCGCCTCATTCCATCCCTCCGCTCTGGCGGCGGCGAGAAGTTCGTTAACATAATCATGTATTGGCGTATCGGAACCGGGCAAATAAACCTTAATGAGGTCTACCCAGTAGTCGGCATCCGGCGGCGGGGTGGTGTCCGGGGCGATCGGCGGCGGGGAGGGTAGGTCATTCATGTGATCCTCCTTTGATACGGTTCTCCTCTGGTGTCAAAAGCTGTATATTCTCTAGGCTGTAGACCAGATCGGGGCGGTGGGCGCGAGGGAGGACGTGATCGACGACGAACCCCTCCGCCAGCCACCAGCGGCCGTGTTCGTTGGGTTTCTCTAGAAGAGAAAGCTGTCCAACGGGTTCCCCTCGCATTGTTATCCGGATCGATCCCGTAATACGAAAAGCAGCCGCCGTTCCACATCTGGTCGTAAAAGAGCTACACCAGAACTTTCCATGTTCGTTTTGAAATCCACCAAACCACAGCGCCGGGTACACCACCGCCTGAAGCCACGACCAGTAACGCCCCTGCCTCGCCCCGAGGCGGCGGAGAGGGGAGCGGTGAAGTGTACGCTTCGTCTTCGTGCGGGGTTCGGGCTTGGCGTTATAGGTCACTTCTTCTTCCGCCCCCCCTTCCGCGCAGCCACCGGGGGATGTCCCTCCGGAGATGAAGGTGGCTTAGGGGGATAGTGCATATACCAGAGGCGACGAACCTTGTTTACCATTCCATCCTCGACCTGGATCGAGGCGAACAGGTTTCCGTGCAGTGTGCAGTGGATGTCATCGATTCTCCTGTCTAAACGCTGAATTTCTTCGTTGGATGGGCCTCGCAGAAGAGATATCAGTACCCCCACGGTAAGAGCCGCCATCCAGAACAAAAACACATATTCTATATATGTCATCCGCCCCTCCCGAAACCCCGCGACTCTCCGTAGAGCCGGTTAAGTTGTTTCACGCGATCCCAGTACAGCTCCTTCAACTCATTTGCCTTCTTCATCGAGAGCCACAGTTCGTTCAACTTCCCTTCCTTCCCGCGCACAGCCCAGAGGAGCCACTTGAGAGCGGTCGTGTTGAGGCGTGGGTTGTCCCGGAGTAGGTCGGCAGACCGATCTCCCCACTCTGTCTCGTACTCCCCCTCCGCCTCGGCGAACTTAATGACGGCCTCCCGCTTCTCGTCCTCGGCGCTAGTGAGTTGGGTGCCAAGATCATTCTCCAAGACGTCTCAGGACCCCATCTTTAATCCCCATCCGCTTGATGATGGCGCACACATGGATGACCATGTTGGCGTCCGTGTTGTCGTGCGGGACGGGTCTCATTACAGGGGCGGGCGGCGTCTCCGTACGCGGAGGCAGAGCGGTCTCGTGTGCGGGAGTCACCTGTCCCATGCTCTCCTCATCGTCAAACTGTTCCGGGGTGAGAGGAAGGGGTTCTTCAACCTCCTCGACAGGGCTCTCCTCTTGTGTCCCCGCGCCAACCATGTGATGACCAGATACCAGAGTAGCGTTTTCAATCGTGATATTCGGGTAATTCCCGGTCTTCCGTGGACTGATCTTACAGGTCATATCGTATGTCTCGCCGGGGAGCAGCTCGTCGAAGACGGACGACGAGTAGGTGTTAAAGAATGTCCCGTAATCCTTGAACAGGTTCGCCCCGGACTGGGGGTTGACGGGATTCTTGACCTTCACGTCCGCCCGATACTCCAGCTCCCCATCCTTTCGGAATCCGTTCTTGAAATCCCTGCGTCCCTCCTTCCCGTCCATCACCTCGACGGTCACGATGGTCGCCCGGATCTCTGCGCGTGGATGTCGTTGGATATTAGCCATGTGTTTCCTCCTTAAAAGAGTTTAGACAAGCCTTCGAGCAGGACGATCTTAGGGGCGAAGTGACACTTTACTAACGTGTGTATGTTCCCGCATGTAAATATTACCGGGAGGAAGGACCCACAAATGGACACCATGAACACGTCAAAGTCTTGGTCCCATACTTTCCCGGATTCCTTATCCCACCTGCGGCCCACGTAGATCCATGTCGCCAATCCTACGGTGAAACATAGGATTAATCCCAGCACCGCCTCAGCCTGTATCCAAAGCAAATACTGCTGCGCGATGTCGGGGGCCTGGTCGAGGACGAATCCCTTACTATCCCTCACCCATCCCAGCACTTCCTCAATCGTTTTCGCTGATGCCTGTTCAAGCGGACTTGCCATGTTTAGCCTCCTGTTTTAGTGTTTGCTGGTGGGTGTCCCACATGTGGACCGTCTTGAGCGCGAGGAAGCACGATAGATCGAACTCGTACTCCCCCAGCGCCTCAATATCCCAAAAGTAATAAGGTGCTCCGGTCTTCGGTAGATGCACCGCTCCTCTCCGCGTCTCCCCGCCGCCCATCTCCGAGAAGGCGTTCCGGTATCCGGCGGTCTGGAGCTTCACGTCTTCCCCGAGGACCGTGCTCGTCTTATAGTCGTTTGTCCAGGGTATCTCCCTATCTCCATTGAGGTGTCCGATGAAGTCCACCTTCCCGGCATACCGATGCTTCGCCGACCCGACGACGTGCTCGACGTGGAGAGGGGAGGGTTTGTAGTCCTTCACGAACGCTAAGAACGCCTTCCACGAGTTCATCTCCCCCTCGTCCAGTCCCTCCGGCTCGTCCGGCACTTCCTCCGCCCAGAACTTCTGGATCAGGTCGTGGACGGTCGTACCAGAGGACTTCCCCTTGTCCGACTTCTTCCTGTGGGCAGACTTCGCGGCCCTGATGATCCCGTCGATCTCTTCCCGGGTGAATGGCGTGTCTGGCGTCCACGCCTCCCGTACCGCCTCGGACGTCATCTTGATCCCCCACGGCATCAACCAAGGTTGGTTGCGCGCGCGGAGGAGGGTCGTGACCCCAGGAACGAGGTTCCCATCAATCCAGTACAGATGCTTTTCGTCGTCGTATCGTAGATCCATTACATCCCCCCTTCGTCTATCCAGTTATCCGTGCCTTTATAGCCTTCGTATGAACCCTGTCCTCTCATATCCCTACATGACGCACATTGGCACGGCTTATAGAGTTCCGCCGCTTCCTTTTTCGACTCCTCATTAGTCCGGTATGACATCAGGGCGTCGCGGAGAGCGGCGGTCTCGGATTCATCCAGAAATATGATATCCATCTCCGGGGGGTCATCGGAGTTATGCTTATCGATCCGCAATACATTTCCGGGGAGAAAGAACATCTCTACCGTAGGACTAATCCTAATGGTCGGGTCTCCGCCCCTCTCCCGCGCTGCGCGGAGGAGGTCGTTCGGTGTCAAGGCAGTCATGACGACATACACCATCCCCAGAACATCAGGACTGCAACAATAACAATGGTTAGGCAGATTGTCTGGACGTCGCTCATAGCACATCCTGCTTCATGACGAGACGCGTCTCCTGGTCCTCAATGAGTCCTGTTATAGCCACCAGGAAGTCGTAGATGGCCCCGGAGGGAACGCTAACATGGTCACCGTCAAGGGTAACGCTCTCTTCGTACTTCCGGTGAGCCGCTAACGCTCGGCACTCCCGGAGGAAGGCCTCCCTGTCCTTGATAATCAACTCGCTCATGATGCCTCCCTGAGAAGCCGCTTAGCTTCAGTGGTTTCCCTGGCTGATTTGTTTTTAGAGATTTTCTCCAGAATGTCCCTGGCCGCCTGGACGGTGCCGAGGCTCTTGAATGTGGCGCACCCGCGACTGACGCGATACCGATCGGTCTCAGCGTCGTATTCGATGGAGTGTCCGTATTCTCCAGACTCGACCACCGTCCAGGTCATGACTTAACCAGTGTCTCCTCCCCGCGCATTACAAACCTTTACTCTTTAGAAACTTGATCAGTTTCGTTACGCTATCTCCGCGTTCAAAACGATGATTGATGGCGTTACCGACCGAGTCCTCGCCATCGAAATCATCTAAAAAGGCGGACTGAAGATAACGAATCTTGTAGTCGGAGATGTCCCGAAAAAGAACCGGCAGGTGTTCACCTAAATACCTTTCTAGTGCCCCTTTCCCTATCCCCTCCCTCAGTCCCAGAGAATATGCCAGAGACCCTATAGCGCATCCCATGCATACTTTCTTTTTTTCTCCAGACACACTAAACCATGATCCGCGATTGAATCTGAATTTCTTCTTTACCTGAGCCTTCAGGGCTAGACTCAAGAGATGGCTCGGTTTAACCGATTTCTTTTTCATGTCCCGTCCTCCTTGAGAAGTTTAAGTTGTGCTGGAGTGAACAGGTTAACCGTCCTCCCCCGCCTGACGACCTGCTTTGGTTTGACTCCCACCCGAAGGCACTTCGTATGTAGGCTTCCTTGCTTAATAGAGAGCTTCTGACACACCTCACGGCTGGTTAAGGTACTGGGGCCTGTCTGTTTCATGAGGATATTCTACTACGTAGTACTACGTAAAGTCAAGTCCAACCCTTCATAGGTTTACGGATGGACAGGCGAGCCGTCACGGGGACGATCTTGAGATTGCGAGCGCGCCACACAGGGTCCTCTGTCCGTAACAGGGTAATCTCAATCTCGGCGAGTTCCTTAGAGGGGAAGAAGGGTTGGGTGGGGTAGGGACCGGATTCGTCGAAGATCGCCCACCCCTCCGCGACCCACGTTTTAGGTTTCACTCTCTCCGTCCCTACCCGCACCAGTATCTTTAATATTCATTGGGGGCGGAGTTGACCACGTTGCAGTCGGATGAATTCCCCGTAGTCCATTAGAAATTCTCCGATAGCGGTATCTCCTGCGAAACAATTTCTCTATCTCGAACTTATGGATAATCTTTTCCATAAAGTGTTTCAATTCCTTAGCGTCAGCCAATGCGCGGGAAGAGGTGCGAGACACAAACATAATTGTCATCTCAACCAATCCGCTATCTTTTGTTTCAGGACTCGACATAGTACGAACGGCTCTTATTGAAGTCCAAGCTCCCGTCAGCCTTGATGACCATCTCTGAGTACCCGGTATCCACGCCACTCTTCGACGCCTTCGGTGAGGCCATGTAGTCGAGTAAAGGACAGGCCGCCGGTAGCTCCCACAGGTACATCCCCCACTTCCTGAACGGCCCGACGTGGCGGTGCATGTGGGCCTCACAGACCGTCCCAATCTGGTCGATGTGGTACTCCTCCTTCTTGCTCATCAGCGACTCGGCGACAGAGAACGCCTGACGTCCGTGGATGGCCGAGTACCCGTCCGCATGACAAATCAGGGTCGAATACTTCGATCCCTTCAACTCACACCACCAGTCGTAATGGACCGTCACTCCGGGTCTCGTGTTCGTGTGAAACTCTCGCACCCTGTTTACCGCGTCGATGATGAACTGCGACTTCTCGCCAGACTGGACGATCAGGTTCTCGGCGGCGTCGAGGAGAGTCTTAATTCGTCGGTCTTCGTGGTTGCCGAGGATATACAGGACCCTTCCAAACCTTTTGACGAGCATGTCGAGGATCAGGTTGGCCACCTCGAATTCTGAGCGGGTCGTCACCCCCTGGGTTTTCCTGAACGTTGAGATCATCGTGTTGTCGATCAGATCCCCAGCGAAGATGCATCCGTCAAACTGTCCCGGTAGAGCGATGGCCTGCTCAATAGTTTCTAGGGAGTGGAAGCGGATGTGGGTGTCGCCAATCAAGAGGTATCTCCCCGGACCCCATCTCCCTGCGATGGCGGTGCGGGACTTAATCGTCTGAACGAGATCCTGTTCAACCGGGACGATTAGGGGAAGCTTTAAAACGGACAAGCATGACCGGACAGTCACCTCGCTACGGTTAACCTTTTTAGCTATCAAGGGAATAGAGTTCCCGGCCTCGCTAAGGACCTGAACATGTTCTAGGGTGTGGGGGCTATGGTTTCCATTCCGTTCTCCCCTATCTCTTCGACGAAGAATATAAACGGTGCCACTGCTCATCTTCATCCCCTCTTCCCGTAGCCGGGCTGAAATCTTTCTATCCGACATTCCTTCACGGATAAGTTTAAGGGCTCTCGTTTTTATGCGTGGATCGAGCATTACCGTCCCGCCCTCGCGGCCCCGTAAATCCTCCCCGCCTCCGCGCGGGAGTAGAGGCGCTTCCACCTGTACGGAGCAATCTCCGGGGAGATCTTCAGGTCTCTGGCGATCCTCTGGACCCACTTGCGAGTTCCTCCGATAAGTGCTGCTACTTTCTCTTCGGTGAGCTTGTTTTTATTCACCCGCTAAGCATACGCCCCAGGGGGCATACGTGTCAATCCCCCTCGGAATCTGCTAGGATGAGCGGGATGGTTGACCTACTGTGCGTCGTGGGCATCGTGTTGTGCTTGATCGTGGGCGCGATTGGAATGTCCCAAGGGGACGGTATCCCGTGACCGCCCCTCTTCCCCGCCTCGCGCGGGTGGAGTGGGACGACATCGAATCCGCTGCGATCTGGTGTTCCCATACGGAAGTGCTCGCCATCAAACCATCGAAGTGCATTACGGTCGGGTGGATCTTGAAGGACGAGCCGTACCTCCTGATTGCGGCCACACGGGGGGAGGATGGGAGTGACGAGGAGTGGTCGGAGATCGTCGCCATCCCTAAGGGGTGTGTACTGAAGGTGGAGGACCTTGGCTAACCTTAAGGCGCTGCTCCCTCCAGGCGGCGCTTCACGAACCACTAGGTGGGAAACTCCATTTCGCATCTACGACGAGCTGGACAAAGAGTTCGGGTTCACGCTAGACGCCTGCGCCGATTCTAGTAACGCTAAACACAAGAACTTCTTTTCCTCTGGTAGCCTGCAATCTAAGTGGCCCGGTGTAGTGTGGTGCAATCCCCCGTACGGAAGGGGGATCGGTTTGTGGGTGGCTAAAGGGTACTGCTCGGCGTGGGAGGGGGCCACGGTCGTCATGCTACTCCCCGCGAGAACCGATACCGTATGGTGGCACGATCACTGCCTTCTTGGCGAGATCCGATTTATTCGTGGAAGGCTTAAATTTGGCAATGCCAAGAATAACGCGCCCTTCCCCTCTGCGGTGGTAGTGTTCTATGCACGCAGTAAGTAGCTTGACGGCGGGGAGGAAGGGAGTAAGATAGTCACGGCTGCCCGAGTCAGGGCAGGGGCTAGGCTAATTACCTAGTTCGAAGTCGAGTGCCAATCCACTCGGCTTCCATCAACCTGATTGGAGGTCGAGATGGAAGATAGCGATAAACGTAAACCTGTCAGTAGTAAGCGCCACTCCTCTCCGCGCTTCCGCTGTGAGCACTTCGATGACTGTGACTGGGTGCTAACCTTTGATGGTCACATGCTGGGGATGGCCACAGGACACAGCCAATGCAAGGAAGCAGCAAAACACCTGAACGAGACTGGGGCCGGGTCTTATCTGATTTACCTCATAAGCAAGAAGACTCGAGCGGAGGCGCTGGAGGTGGCGGCCAATATCGCCAAAGAAACAACTAGGCGTCTTAGAAAAACCCAATCGCTTTCCGAGTGCCTGATCAGAGCTGAATCAATACATCTGGGTTTTAAAATAGCCTACCTGATAGAGCAACTGGCGGTGGAGGAAGGTGAAGTGAAGCAGGGAGAGGACCACAGAGACCAGGCATGAAAGACAGAATTGAGATAGCTATCATTACCCTGGTATCGGTAGCACTAGGCCTAATCACCGGAATATTCTTTTGAGTTTTCTTCCTCTCCCCGTGTCACGACGTCACGCGGACGAACCTCGTTTGTTCATGGCGAGGTGGAGACGGGTACCAATCTGCCTGCGCGGAGGAGAGGTGGCATGATAGTACGGAGGCGGTCCTATGAAAACCCATAGGGCTCGGGTGTCTCGTTCCTCACGATCAGTCGAGACAAATAAATGTGATCGTCGCCAGTTCAGCGAAGCGCTGGGTCTGGCTGCTATCGGGAGCGTAATGAATCAGATCGATACGATAGAGAGAAGACTGATGGAAGGATGTGTTGTTGCCGAAGTCATTGGCAGACTATACCTGCTCAGATTCGATCTCGATTCCCTATTCGATTCCCTAAAACCTAACGTGGCCGCGCGGAGGGGATGCAAGTCTCGTCGACGCACCGTGCGGAAAAATGCCTAAATACCTTGGCAACCTCCCTGCGAAGACCGGTGATGGACAAGATACCCAGCGATCCCCGGCCACAGCAGACACACTGGATTCGTTTACCTAACACATAGACGGACAGACAAGCCCGTGCGTGGGCCTCAAGAGCAGTTCAGGAGTAGGAGGTACGCTGGGGTACTTTTGTCTAAAACACAAGGGAGGGAGAGATGGGAAGCGAGATAATCAGCGACTGCGAGGACGACAGGAGAATAGAGTCGGAAGGTGTAAGGCTCAAGGAGATGGACTCTTTATGCCGACGCCTCGCGGCAGCGGAGAAGGTGGTGCAAGTTGCGAGAAAGGCAGAGTTCACTGTGGTAATGAAAGGCGAGAAGGCGCTTGCCGATGAATATGTTGACGCTATATCGGCCTACGACAAAGCCGTGAGGGGTGTGACAGCGGGGGGAGAGGAGAAGGGGCCTTAAACAGCCCCGTAGGAGGCTCTAACGGTCCTCCATGAGGATTCCCTCATCATCCCACCCCAACCGCTGATGCTTGATGTAGCACTTCTCACAGACGATCAGTGACCCACCACCGGGCGGTTCGATCTCGAAGGAGTCCTGGACAGCTCCCCCTTTGTGTTCAGGGATAGGCAGATTACAGCTCTCGCAGACGAACGGTTCGGATGGCATATCAGAACCCCAGGACCCGCGCGGCGAAGAGGGTCACGAGGAAGGAGACGAACATCACGCATTCCCCTGCCGTGTCGGACGTCATCCGTTCCTCCAGCGAGTCACACGCACGTAAAGGTCTCTAACTGCATCTTCCCAACACCAACCCATGCCAGTTTCTATACAAGGACCGGAAAGGGAATCGCAATTACGTGGGATAACGTGGGCTGAGACTGTTTTAATCGTTGCGAGAACTCCCCTTGCTTTGAATACACTTCCCCAAGCCCTGAGAACACCACGTATATCCTTCTTGGTTTTCCGTAAGGCTTCAGATTTATTCACGATCCCTTCCTCCCTTTGTTCCCGCGCTTCACGGGGAGGTTCCCGGTGAGGCGGACGATACGAAACGGACCATCCCATGAGTATTGTTTATTGCGGTATTCCCGTTCATATTTGGCAGACGTTTCGCTATTGAATAGACGATCTTCGTAACTACCGAATTTGCTCACCACCGCCCACGCAACAACGCGGCGCGGAGGAGAAGTGTGTCGAGAGCGTTTCATGTGTCCCCCTTTCCCGCATCCCTGCTCATGACGGCCTTTTCATCACTGAAATAGTGACGTAGATGTTGCTATCCTTCCACTCGTTTAGGACGCCAGCAATATCCTTCGCCAATTCTGTACGCTCTACCTCTCGCCGCTTTGGATCAGTTGTGATCTCAGGGGCAGAGCCATACACGACAACGCATCCCCCCTCGTTCAGTGCCGATTCAATCCGGCTTGCTGGCAGGTGTTCGGGAATGTCCCAAGGATATTTCACGATCCCCCCTCCTTTGTTGCCGCATCCCTGCTCTCCGGGGTGGGGCGCTTATGTTGAAGGCACCACTTTTGTATTTCCTGCACGGTGAAACGGGGTCCATCTGGAAATTCATTCCGGCGACGTTCGCAATATTCCCATAAGTTCGCCAGCGCTTCATTCCGTCCCCGCGTTTCAGCGTGGGAGATAGCGTTTGAAATGAAACTTCTCGCGCAGCGCAGACAGATGCCACACTCAGAACAATATCCACCATCGCTCACGGTGCCATCCTCGCAATCCTGTCCCGCTTGGAGTATCTTTTCTATCAAGTGGTACGCCTCCACCATTTGTTTTGGCACATACGGCGGCGGGGAGTGAGGAGAGTTCGTCATGATGCTCCTGTCTCGCTGGTTGGTGGTGCCTTGCCTTCCAAGCAAATACGACACATATCTATCCCATCCTCCGTTCCGCCGCCGTCATTGGTGCAGTCGCGTCCGCATACATCACAAGTCACTTCACCAGGTTCATTTCCCTGCATTGGTATCCCCCTGTGGTGGTGCCTTACTTTGCACTGCTGGTAGATAACCAACGAGAGAGACTAATTCGTAAGCAGACTCGAAAAACTTCCCATAGTACGCTGCCTTTATTGCCCCTTCCCTCCCAACGATTTTTATTCTATCTGTACCCCTAAAAACTATCGCCCATGCAGTTATCGTGCGCGGAGAGTGGGAATCAGTCATGTGTTGGTGCCTTGATGCCACACGCGTCGTAGGCGGTGAGAAACTTTGCAATCTCGTCATCGCCCTCGTTACAGAAATCCTGCTGCACGGGGTGACCCTGTGTCACTCGTTTCGTGAAATCCTTGTGACTGCGCCAATCTGTCCAGAATTCCACTATTCGTTGTGCCGCCTCAATCAGCGCCGGTACTCCCTGCGGGTGCGACAAGCCAGAGCAGGCGTTGTATCGGACGACGATTTTCTTTGCCACCTGCTTCGGCGCACCCGAGAACATCGTATATCCATCTGCATCACACGCGCCCCAGTTGAGATTAACGTCAGATTCGTCTATCTGACTGAAGTTCTCTAGCTCTATCGGTTCAGGCGAGTGCGGGAGAGAGGAGTGGTTCGTAGAGCCGCCCACTACCGCTGCTCCTCGCCACGGAGAGCGGCACGCAATTCCATATAGTCTTTTTCATCGACAAACATCACAATTCGGGTTTTCCCCGATTCATCCACGACGGCGTTCGGGATTCCGCCAATAGAACGGCTAACTATTTCAGCGATGCGGACGAGTTCGCACTGATGGAGCTTGACTAAGTAGTCGTAGTCCGCATATGTTTGTTTGTCGTAAATTGGTCCTGTTACGGCAGCGATCTTAGCCTTGACGAGTTTTCCCAGCCACGCGGGGAGAGTGGGAGATTTCATGGTGCCTCCTATGGTTATATAAATTAGGGTAAAACCCCCGGTAAGCCAAAGCCTACCGGGGGCGCTTTACTCCTGGTTAGCTGGTCTGTCCACCCCGCGCTCCATCAAAGTGCGCGACGATGAACTCTTCGATATTCAACCGCAGCAGGTCTGCCGGTACTCCGCTTGCCCGCTGGCTGTACTTCTTAACAATGCTCGGCCCGAATGGGGACGCGGCAATGTGTTCACGGATAAACTTCACAGCGCCTGCTCCGTTAAAGTACAGGCGATCACGGACGAGGTTAGGCACCTCTCCGCCGAGGTCCCTACGCCGCAGATAAATCAGGCGCATCTTCCTCTTACCTTCCTTGGTTGTCGTCGGAGCAACTGCCACAGAACTACGTGTTTCATTGGGCATTGTATTCTCCTCTCGGTTGTTGGTTTTGGTAGGTTTTAGCCTCTCGCATAATCTCGCGAGATAATCCCAGGTGCCTCCCAGCTTCTCTCTCATGCCATGACCTCCATTTGTTTTTTAACTGAAGACATATGCATCCACCCGTCTCCTATTGGGATAGCCAGCTCGACGGCGACGGGGTAGGGGGACATCATACTGTCGGCGTATCGACGTGCTGCCCCGTAGGACTCCAGCCGCATTAGTTCGAGCGGAGGAGCCCCGCTGGGGAAGTGAATCATCACGGTGTACCGGACGACGCGCGGGGGAGGACTAGAGTAGATCATCGCCATCCATCCCTTGCCTGTGCTCAGTCGGGACCGGGTAGATCTCGTCCGACCAGACGTCCTTCGCCATTTGTTGTGATGTAGGTACTGGATTTGGATTAGGTACGCCCCAGGGACCATGCCGTGAGGTAGGGATTAACCTCTGATAGTCTGCCATGAAATCACTCGTGAACGAGTGCCCAAGTTCGGTGGCGCTCATCACCTCCGGAATACGTGTACTCATCCCAGATTCTTGCGTCGCCTCTCCGGGGTCTCCCGACTCCCGTCTCGCCCCGATCTTTCCTTCCCAGTCGTCGGAGATCCCTCTTTCGGGGTTCATGTAGAAACCTCCAGAATCGATCGTGCGACAGAACGGATCTCCCATTGGCTGGTATATCTTTAGGTACGTCGTCCCGGCCGCAGTACACCTTAACTGAGGGAAGTACGACTGGAGATAGTTCATTAGTCCCCGGTTTGATGAGCGGCTAAGGTTTCTGCCGCGCAGCATTACGGCCAGCGCCCCACCATTGAATAGCGTTAGGTGATGCCGGTTGCGATAGAAAACCCTAATACAATCAGCGCGTTGCCCTCGCCGGAATGTGGTTATGTTATTAAGTTCCCGGCTCCTGTCTGTGCCTAGAAATCCGCTGATTTCGTTGTACTGGTCCCGGTTTATGCTGAGTTCAACCCTTTCTTCTCTTTGATTTGGCATGTGCCTACACCCCCTCTTTTTCGATTAGCATACGGAGATCGTTTTGCTCGTCTTTCGTAAGGTATGGTCCGGGCACATCGTCGAACCCGGCCATCACTCGCTCAACCTCAGTGCGGACGTTAGTGGGCGTTAGCCCACGTCTTGGTGTTTCCTCGTCGGGCTCCGGTGTAAGCGTGACGTTGCGGGCTGCCTCTTCCTGGTAGTACGCTTCCCAGAATTCTTTCTCCTCCCGGATAGCTCGGTCGATGGAGTTCTCTCTCCAGCGCGGCCACGGTTCACCGCCTTTATTCCACGCGGGCTGATCGTCGAGCCTTCTTTTGAATCCGATCTGCTGCTGCCCCAGTGGCTTATCTGCTGGTGCCACGTAAGGAGTCGAGGCCTTCCATCCTCCACCCTCGTAGTCGTACGCTCCGGTGTAGTGACTCGTCTTCCACCGAAAGTGAATGTTGCTCAGAGTCATACCTTTCTCCATGGTCCATGGATGACCATGTAGCCGGATGCCTTCGACTGTGAGCGTCGCGAACTTTCCGGCAGCCTTAGCAATGTCCGTTAACGCACCCTCGCCGTACACACTGGTAATCCATGCGGCGGCGCGGCTGTCGGAGTAGATTCCATAGGGCGCATGTAGTCCCGTTATTCTCTCGACCAGCGTCAGCTTCTCGCTCCAGGCCCCCCAGTGCCCGTTATGCATCAAGACCTTACGTGCTGATCCTTCGGTCGCTAGAGGGGAATTCCTGGTGACCGGGAAGGGGTGACAGAGTTCCTTTGAGACTCCGCCCTCAGTCGCCATCCTGAAGTGGACCATGAAGGGGAACGGGACGGACTCCGTGATCTTGTACAGGTTCTTGATCTTACGGATTCCCTTCCTGTAGTAGACTCGACCGTCCTTAATCCATGCCACCCCAGCGCCATCACGGTTAGCTACTGAGGCGTCCCATAGGTCCGTGTAGCTAGGGCGTTGTTTTGTACAAGCCATGATCACGCACATTGGATAACCTCCGGTGACGTATTCTCTACCATCGTCTCGGTAAAGGTGGCCGTCGGTTTGTTCGTGGAAGACTCTAGGTATTCGTCTACGATCCTGAGCATTTCAGTGATGGCGCCAACGGCGGCGTCACTGTCCGGGAACATCGGTAGTAATCGAAACTCGACTGTCCCGTGTAATTCGTATGACGAAAAGTTGACCTGGAGGTATCGGTTCACCCGGCTCCCGCTAAGCTCGGCCCGCCATTCTCGACGACAGTACTCGTGGCCTCCGCTTATCCGGTTGGCCCAGATGTCCCACCGTTTAAGTCCATTGCGTTCTCCGTAGCTTTCCAGGCCTTGTAGGAGGGTGGATTGGAATTCCTCATCCATGAGCATCCCTATTTTCACGTCCGCGTCAGGCTTCATGTGGACGTGTAGGCCGCAAGACTGATTGCTCCCGTTCGGGTAGTTTTGTTTTACCCACACCGGCCAACTGGATCTGGATGTAAACGGATCACTGGCGACCTCTCCGTCGTAGTCCCCTGCTCCCCGTGTGTGTCTGACTGAGCCGTCGCCCTTCAAGTTATCTGGCTCGTGATGCCACGTCCCCTCTAGCTCGATCCCGATACTCCGGATATGTTTAGTGATACTCACGACGCGGGCTCCTCTATGCCGGACGCGGTGATGGTGATACGGACAGAGACGGGCTTGATGGTGTTTAGGTAGTACTTTTTAACGGCAACCTTCAGACACCGGACCCATTCTCTAATCTGCTCGACGGAGCATATTCCAGGCATAGTCAGAGTGATGCCCTCCGTGATCCCGACTGCCCGTAGGCACGAATAGTTGAGCTTGCCGCTGGTGTAGAGCGCCCCATCTACTCCCCATGCTCCGATCTTGAACGCGCAGACGTCGTTAAACATCTCGTGATGTTTCCCGGCCTCGTCGTAGACCCTGCTTGCCCCGGTCCACTTCGAGGAGCGGAGGCCTGACGTTTCGGAGCCCCGTCCATGCTGCTCGATGGCCCCCTCTCGCATAAAGTCCTCGATTATCTTTGACTTAATCCAGACCTTCAGGCCATCCACGGAGCGGTCGACGCGAACGTCACAGATCGTCTCCCGTGTCTCCGAGATGGTCTCCGACTGAATAACCTCTAATTCATTTGGCATTACGGCGGGCCTCCTCTACTGGTGGTCCATGCCGAGGGAGTCGAGCATGGAGTTCATGTGATTGATGGTCCGTTGTGTCTCTAGGTGGTCTACAAAGGCCGCATTGAGGCCTCTCAGCTCGCGCGCGGAGAGGGAGGTAACCGTATCGCTTTCCTCGATAAACCCTATCTGGAGACCCCATTCGAGGGCGTCGGTGAGTACGTAGGTCATGACTTTAGGAACCCGGCTAACCCGAGGGCATAAAGGGTTGTGTAATGCGCAATGCCAATTAGCTCTAGGCCTATGTAGCAGTAGCCGCATCCTGTGAGTACGCCTGCCCACCAAAGCCCGAGCGTGGTCATAGTGTCGTTCATAACTGAACTCCTTCCTCAGATAGCCATCCCGCCACGCTTCCACCAGCAAAGTGGAGAACGCGCATGTTTCCATGGGGTGATTCAAGCCCACGGGAGGCTGACTGGGTTGCTGTGAATCGAATGATGTTGCTGTGAATCATTGTCATGAATCTCTAGTTAGCTATGCCCTGTCCCGTGAAACCAGTGATTCATAGCCATCAATAAGCCCTAGCGCATAGTCGGTCCATCCATGCACGGAAATAAGCGCATGGACTAGCGGGTAGAACAGTCTCATGTCGGTGTCGTCGGTGAGCCCCGACTTCCATCCATCGTGGTATGTTCCGTTAACGAAAACCGGTTGCGCGGGGAGGTGAGCGGGTTCGTGTGTCACGCCACTGCCTGCTGACGTACGGTCCCGTCCGCGTAGATGGTGATTCCGTCGTAGAAGGGAGTGGTTTTGATGTTGCCGCCACCTGGAGCGGTCTCGACGTACCATTCATGGTTACGCTGAAACACGTTAACGAACGCGTCCATGCGGTGTTTTGTGGTGGCCGTGCGGTAGCCGCATGAGTCCAGCCGAACAGCGCCGTCAGGGTAGAGGGTTACGATGTTGTGCCCGTGCAACATAACATGTAGGTCTGGCGTGTTGATGTTGTGCATGAGAGTGGTGTTGCGTCCAATTGTCATGCCCTGCTGGGCGAGCCGGTATGTCCTACGCTGTTTTCCGAGCCGATCAAGCCCTTCCTGGTACGTGAAACCATCGAATGATTTAGCCATCGGGTTAGGCCGTCACCAGTTCTGCGTTGCCATGGTCACTGATCATCCAGACATTCGGCCAGAACTGATTCTTATCCATGTGTGCGTGGATGGCGGAGATGGCGTCGTCGTATTCGACAAACTCGCCTAGAAACCTGACTTCAAACTGGCCTACCGTATACCGTGAGCCGAGTGGCTCGCATGGTGAGATGGTGTAATCTTCTGATTCAGGTCCCGAGAATTCTAAGTCGTCCATGCTGTGAATCTCCTATGTGTTTTGCTGTGAACCGCTGTCTATGATCAGAGTGTAGCATATGCCCCTACCTCTGTCAAGGGCCTGGGGTGTGGATAGATAGGGATAGAACGAGGGATAGAACGGCCGCGCGGCGCGGGGAGGAGGGCAGGGTTCGTATCATCTCCACCTAGTGACTGAGCCTTTGATTGTTAAGCCTACTGTTCAGTTTCTGAACACCTCTCTGTCTATCCTAGTTAGGCTGACTGGTTGAGCTGGACTGGCCGGAAGTTTCTCCCACTCCTTCACCTGTTCAGTTTCCGAACACTCCTGCTAGACTGTCTGTGTATGGCAGAGCCGGAGCGCAGGCAAGTCACGCGGGTCAAGGGTGGCAAGACACAGACGTACACCATGACCATCCCTTCGCGGAGCGTACGTAAACCCCATTCCGGTACAGCCAGCCTGGTAGAGCAGGCGGAGAGGCCTGAAGGGCCTGTAGGCACCCCCCATGGGACCCGTAATCCCGACTTGTCGGACGCGCGCGATATACGAGAATCTACCCCTAAGCCCACATTAGAGCTTTCTAGTCAGCTGGAAAAAGAAAAAAAGAACTTGCCCAGGCTTATCCGGATGGCGAGAAAACGTATCGAGCAGGTCCTCGCGGAACCCCCTGGGGATAGGGAGACGTCGGCGACGCAGGCTCTGAGAATCGTACAGGCACTAGAGAAGTGGTCATCGTTAACCAAACTGGAGGAAAAGGATGGAGGTAAATCCGGAGGTCATTTCACCATCAACATCGGTGTTGAGCACCCAGAGTACGCTACTGAGAGATCCGTCGGGTCGTTCCGACTCGGTAGTCAAGCTGTTTCCGTGGCAGCAGGAAGTGCTGGAGGCCCCCGAAAGGTTCAAGACGGTCATGGGAGGGCGGCGGATAGGAAAGACGCACCTCCTGATCATCTTCCTGTTCCTGGAACTCCTCCGCCGCGAGGACTGGTCGGAAGCGTGGTACATGGCTCCGTACTACAGGCAGGCGAAAATGATCGGGTGGCCGATCGCGATGCAGTTCTTGGAGAAGTTCCCGTGGATCAAGGCGGGGGAACCCCACACGAACGACCTGACGATCCCGGTGATCGGGAACCGGAAGCTGAGCCTAAAGGGGTGCGAGAAGCCTAACTCGACCCGAGGCCAAGGCCTCGTCGCCTTCGGCTTCGACGAGTACGCCCACAATAAGGATTCGGCTATGTGGAACATCGCCGTGAGACCTGCGTTGTCAGACAAGAAGGGAAAGGGGATCTTTTCAAGCTCTCCGAGGGGTATCAATCAGTTCACCCTTATGCTGGACCGTGGCGACCCAACGAAGAAGAAGGTCTATTCAGAGAACTATTCCAGCTTCGAGATCTGGACGAAAGACATCGGAACGGTATCCGAGGAAGAGCTGGAAGATCTGAGATCAACCCATTCACCGGACTTCTACAGACAGGAGTATGAGTGCAAAATCCTGTCTAACGTGGGATTGGCGGTTGGTGAGTTCGTAGCAAAGTCTTGGCCTGACGGAAACCTCATCTCATCCGAGCTCTTCTCGAAGTACAGGAGCCGGTGTGCCGTCATTGGGGCGATGGACTGGGCGGAGTCCTCTGGGACGACCGCCTACCTGGAAATCCATATCGATCCGGAAGGCAGGATCTTCGTGACCCACGAAGTCCTCATGAAGGGCGGGAGCCCGATCTCGGTCGTCAAACGCCTGAAAGAGGAAGTCAGACATCCCGACTACATCGTCATGGGACATGATGTCCAAAAGCAGGATGACTCCGGGTGGACGGTCGCTGACCAGCTTCGCAGAGCGGGACACGCAGATGGATTTCCGATGAGCATCTTCCCCCTGTACCGAAAGAAAGCCGACGCTATCGCGAAAGCCAAGGATATGTGCTTGTCCCAGACTGATCCAGACGGAACCCCACGTCTACCCTTTCTCATGATCCGCGAAGGATCTTGTCCGGTTCTACTCGAACAGATCTGCACGACCGACCACGAGGACTTAGTGGCAAAGGGGAAGTCAAGTCAAGGAAAACGGGATGCGTTCGACGCGCTTCTGACCGTCGTCATGCGTCACGCGAAGGGTAGACCACAACCCCCGGTAGGCGTGAGGTATACTGGTCGCAGGATACAGCCATGGAGCAGTCCAGATGAGTTTGCTTCCGTGAGCGGTCTCCCACAGGAGGAGTGAAAGTAAATGGCCGAACAAGGCTCTATTGACCCTATCGCCTCCGCGATCGCCTCGAAGATAGAGAATCACCAGCTCCAGTCCAACCGCATCCTTCAAGATCTCGTCATCTACGATCGTCACTACCGCTCCGAGCCACGCCGTCGTCGTCCCGATGTCTTCGCAAATACTTTCGTCATGGAGACCTTCCGGGACGTCGAGAGCGTGGGCTCAGCCCTAGAATCAATTCTGTTTGCCGATGAGCCATGGTTCGAGATCGACGCAATGTCACTGGACGAGGACGCTCAGGACCGGTCGATGATTACTCAGGCCGTCCTGGAGCAGCAGCTCGAAGAGATGCAGTTCCGGACAAAGTTCTCACGGATTCTGCGTTCGCTCGTCCTGAACGGAACCGGAGTCGTCGAGACGTTCTGGAATTTCCGGACGAAGTTCTTACCGGACGGGAAAGACTTTAAAGAGGTCTCCGTCATTGACCAACCGGACATCGCGTTAGTTCCGCTGGCGAACTGGAGATTCGACCCATTCGCGCAGACGATCGAGGATGCTCTCTGGGTCGCGAAAGAGATCGAGGTTAATGAGTCGGAGCTAAATTCTCTGGTCTCGGCCTCTGGAAAACTATCAGATCAGATGATTAAATCCCCTGACCCCGTTCCGCCCGGAAACCTCAGTACCGATATCGGACTCAACGTTGCGAGACAGCTAAGGTTTGGTAAGGGATTTACGGAGATCGACGGGAAGCGGATCGTCGTCGTCGACTACTGGGGGAAACACCCTCTCAAAGAGACTCCGGTCGACTGGAGGATCGTCACGGTCAACGGGAATCAGACGGTGGTTGAGATCCCTAACCCGTACGATCACGGAATGAAGCCCTTCTTGCGGGGGACGTACATCGATCGAGAGAATTCGTTCTACGCGATGGGGGTTGGGCAGATTCTTCGTCGTCCACAGGAAGAAATTAACGACTTCCGTAACCTCGGACGAGACATGCTCAACTACGGACTCAACAATATGTGGTTCCGAAAGGGGCCAGGATCGTCGAAGGCTAAGAGGCTGAAAATTAAACCAAACGCGATCTTTGATGTCGATGAGACCGGACAACTAGAGCCCATTAAGCCAAACCTGGAGGTCTTAACCCAACTGATCCGGTTTGAAGAACTCACGAAAGAAGATATGCGCTTTGGATCTGCCGCGACCACCACAACACAAGCACTGCCTACGGGTGTGACGGCAACCGAAGCGCGTATCATCGCCTCCGAGTCAGGACGGAGGTTGAACAGTCTCGCTATCTCTATTGGCGAGAGTCTCCTGAAGCCGATGCTGCTCAGGATGATTGATCTCAATAACCAGTTCCTCGATCGCCCGATGATCGTCAAGGTCGCGGGGAGAGAAGAGAAGAGGACTATTGAGGTGAATCGTGGGGATCTATTGCTGTCGCCGATCGTGAAGATCCGTATCGCGACTGACCTTGACTTCCGCCCCGCGCAGAACCGGAGACTCACAAGCACGATCCAGACGCTGGTTCAAGCCAAGCAGGTCGATCCGGATCTTCAGATCGACATCAAGCCGTTGGCCGCAAAGCTCGTCAAGAACTTCGGAATCGATCCGAGAGAGGTTATTGGGAAGTCCACACCACCTCCGCCTCCACCGGCTCCGGCCGTGGCTCCGGGTGGAGCAGCGGAATCGCAGGGAATACTTGAGTCTGTCCTTGCCCAACGCCCAGACCTCGCGCAGGCGCAGGAACAGGTTCTCAACGCGCAGGGTGAGCCTATCCAGTGAAGCGAGAGGATAAGCTCCTCCTCGCGATGACGAGGACGGAGGGGTGGGTGTTATTCAAGAAAGAGGTCTCCGTTCGCGGAGACGTAGCGGTGAGAAATCAGAAAGACAAAATAGGAGAGTCGCTTTCTCAGGCTTCAGGAGAATCTATTGCGTGGGCGGTTATTAAAGCTCTCATGGAATCTTACGAGAAACCTGAGAAAGACGAGGAGGAAGAATAATGGCTGGACGAATGACCTCAGAAGAAGCACGGGTACTGAGAAAGCTCGCCTCACGGCAGCGACTAGAGGGAAACGAAGATGCCTCTGATGAGTCCGATAAGAGCGAGGAGACCTCCAACGATTCTGGCACAACCGAGGATCGCACAGAGCAGCGAGGTGGGACGGATATCAGCGATGTGATGAAAGAGACCGCCCGGCAGGCAACCTCGGGAGAGTTAGCCTCAAAGGCTCGCAAGACCCCCGTGACGTACACGGTGACCGTCCCTCGGGACGAGCATCCCGACCTCGCCGACGATAAGGCCGGGGATCGCGTGGACATGCTCGCCAGCGCTCGCGTGAAGGAGATTGACGATGACGGAAATGTCGTGATGGAGATTGACACGGTGTCAGTGATCCGTGGAAGTGTCCACAGGACAGAAGATCGTAAAAAGCGGTAAAACCCAAAACTCTCAGTGGAGGATACATGGCCGAAGAAACGGTGGTTGAAAATACAGATAAGGACACGTCATCTAGTGAGCTATCGGATCTTAAGAGTAGATTTCACGGGGTTGATCAAGAGAATCAAACCCTGAGGTCCGATATAGAGACTCAAAAGGAATCGCAGCGTGCAATGCAAGAGCAGATTGATCAGCTTAGTCGGCCAGCCAATCAGACGAATGATGAGACGCGAAACCGGGAAAGCATCAATCGTATTAACGAAAACGCTGATGGATACATCAACGAGATTGTAGAGAAGAAGCTTGCCGAAGAGCGTAAGCAGAGGGGGGTCGAGGAGGTTGAGGCGTACATTGTCGAACAGCCAGAGTTTAAGAAACAGGGAGAGGTTTACCGCAAGCGTATGATTAAGGCGATTAATGAGCTAAGCGGAGACTATGGAGCCAAGGCGGTCGGTGCGGCAGCGATGTTACGGGCGCTGGAATCCGGTAAGGACACCGAGGTCGTGGAAAAGGATGGCAGCCGCCGGGTCACAAAGGAGTCTGTCGCCTCGCTGCGCGGGGGTGGCGGTGGTGGTGGCGGTTTTACACGCGCCCAGATTGCCGCAATGTCTGTCGAGGAATACCAGAAAAACTCCCCGGCTATACAGCGCGCAGCGGAGAGTGGTAATATTACGGAGTAATCTCGAACAGCTCTTATCGAGAGAGCTGGGGAGCACAGGTTCGCCTCAAAGGAACTGGAGCCGACATCCTCAAGGTCGTTGGTTGCGGGTGATCCGAGAAAACCCCTGGGAGCCGACATCCCACAAAGGTCGCCGGAGCCGACGTCCCCCAACGGTCGCTGAGTAACAATTATCAACGACAACAGGAGGTGATGTAGCAATGGCGACTCGTGGAAGAAAGGGTAATAGCAGAGTTACGCTCCATAGTCAGGAGGTCAATTTTTCGCTGGACAACACCACCGTGGCAACTGCGCTAGCAGGTGGAACTGTTTTTGCGAATTCCTTCCGTGACGGAGATGTACTTAACCTGCGCGCGTTTGGAGATATCGGAACTGTCGGTGCTGCGCCCGGAACGTTAACCGTTGAGGTTCTCGTTGGTGGGACAGCAATCGTCACGTATGTATCCGCAACGCTCGCGACCACGCTGACCGATGAGCCGTTTTTCATCAACGCAGATGTAATTCTGCGTTCGTTGGGGACGGCTGGGACAGCGGTTGCTGGGATTTCGGTGCAGAGTGGCGAGGTGACGCTCGATGGTGCGGCAAGTCAGTCAACAGCCCAGGCGGTCAATACGACCACTGATACGGCTGTGACGCTTCGCTTCACTTGGTCTGTGGCCGACGCGCTTAACGTCCTTGATGTCGAGGGCTTAACGATTACGGTCTAACGACCGACCTTTGAGGAGGTGATTTAGAAATGCCTGAAATGACAACCGCAACTGGTGCGGTGTTTATCCCGGAAGTCTGGGCGAAAGAGGCTCTGATTGCCCGAGATCACGTACTACAGATGGCGAATCGTGTGCTGCGGAAGGATAGTGATGTCAAGAACATGGGTGACAGAATCAATATTCCTGAAGTGGCCCTTGCAACGGCCCGTCCCGTAGGGGCGGGAGGCTCGATCAACCCACAGGCTCCGACCGAGACAGAAATTGTGCTCTTGGTTGACCAATGGTTTGAGTCGTCCTTCGAGATTACCGATCGTCTCCGGACGCAATCGATGTACGATCTGTTTAGGATCTACGCGAAGCGTATCGGGGAGTCGCTCGGCGTGCAGGTGGAAAGAACACTGCACGAACTGGCACAGCCGACTGCGAACTTCCAGCTCAATACCATCACCGGGACCAGCGTCGATATCGACGACCCTAGGATGGTTGAGTCTATTCGGTTCTTGGATACAGCACGCGCGCCGATGCGCGACCGGTTTGGGAGCTTCACTCCCGGACAGAAGGCCGTGCTGCTCCGGATCGATAAGTTCGTTCGCGCTGACGCGATCCCGTTTATGAAGGGCGATAGCCCTATCTTGCGGGGAGTGTTCGGCGACATCTACGGTGTTCAGATCCTGACCGATACGTTGAATGCGCTTGATATCAATACGCGCGGAAGCGGAATCGCAACGGACTTCCTGAACGTCGTGTGGCAGAAGGAAGCAATGGCTCTAGCTCTCCAGCGTCAGGTGGACATGGAGTTGCTGGCCCGGACGCAGCTTTCGACGCCGATGGTCGGACAGACGATTTACGGAGTACGGATTACCCGGAACAATCATGGTGTTGTTCTGGTTTCTCCTGCCGCCTCCAACTGAGGGGTTTGGGTTTTGGTGTGGAGGGTCGGGTAACCCCCGGCTCTCCCGCCTTGTCTTTATATGATTTGTCCTAAGTGCAGTCGAGAAGTGACGGTCCTACGGACGCATTGGCGTGACGGGGAGATGGACGAAGCCTGTCTTCGCTGCATTCCTCCGGAGCGCGTGTATCCGCTAGACGGGATCAATAAGCACGGCTATACCGTGACCCCCGCCTACTATGACAACATCACCAGTCGCCGCTCGGTGTACGAGGGCGGGGAGCATAACGTGATCCATTACAAGGGCACGAAACACTTCGTGATGGGGGCCTAATGCAGAGTTTCTCGCAAGCGGTCAACGAGATTCTCGATCAGATTAATCGCCCCGGAGACACATCCTCGATGCGCGATCGCGTGAGGGGGTGGGTCAATGAAGAACTAATTAACGTCGCCGGTGATTTTGACCATCCAGGTCTACTGACAAAATCCGAGCACCTCCTTGATGAGCCGTTCGGCGTCACGAGCCAGGAGTTCGATACGTTCACACGAGCACCGGCAGACCTGCTAAAGCTATACAAGGTAGAGATTCTTGATCCAACGAACAGCCCGCCAAGGCTCCGTCGGGTGAGTATTCTTTCTTATGCTGACTTTCGCAGGAAGTTCTTAGCTTCATCGTCCAACAGCACAACGAGGGCGGACAAGGGCTCTCCCGGACGTCCGTCATCCATCGCGTTCGATCGAGTGAGTTCGGTGAATCTTGCCGGTCTTCCTTCCCCTGTCTCGTGGGAAGTTCGCGCCGACATCACTGAGGCGGCGGGACTGACCGTTTCGTTGTACGGGTATCCCGACAGCACACATCAGCGTTTCTTTATGCTTGAGAATGGTAGCGGGCTAACCACGACCCCGGAGGCGCTGGGCGGAGCGGATGCGATGAGAGATCCAGTCACCTTCTCTAAAAGCGACATCTCCGGCGGAAGGATTACCTTGAGCGACGGGACGACCGATCGGGCCGTAATTGAACCGACAGAGATGCATTCATTCGTGACGAAGTTCATGCTTCACCCGTACCGCGATAGGGTCGATTATCGTCTATTCGTGTCGTACAAGCGCCGTCCACCGCTCATGCGTTTAGATGGAGACGTGCCCTCAGGGATGCGGTATGAGGCGTGGCAGATCATTAAAGAGGCGGCGCTCTCTACGGCACTACGATTCGTCCGCAACGACGGCGAGCAGCAGAAGGCCGAGAAAAGGGCGAATGAGTTGCGGGGGGCGTTATCTACGAAGCTTCGCGAAGAACAGATCGAGGACGCCGCCTGGACATGGGCGCAGCCGGAGAGCCAGGAAGCGATAACGGAGCTTGACTAATGCCGCCTCCGGCAAATCCCCACGCGGCCCTTCCTGACGCCGCGACACAACCTAGAGCTAGTATTCCCGTTCGCCAGAGGCGTCGGGCGAAGATCGTTAACATGGTCGTCCTCGGAGACAAGGTGACGTTGACGGTAAAGATATTCGAGCCTGGACCGGCTCCCGGAAGTATGGTCGAGGTAGCGGAGGTTACAGACATCATGTCCGTCAGGCAGTTCAGTGTTCTCCCTTATCTAGTGAACGAAGTTCTGGATACGCAGATGGAGAGGGTGCTCCTGAGTTATCACGCTCAGGTTAGCGTCTCCGGGATTCTTAATCACACGAGGGATTTCTAATGCCGCAAAAAGGGCAAGACCTCGTGATCGAAGAGTTTAAGGGAATCGATACCGAGAGCGATCCAACAAACCTTCCGAAGGAAGTCACAAACGACCTCCAGAATGTCTATCCGATTCTGGATGGACGCGCGATCCGCAAGCGGCCAGGGATATCGACAAACCTCACTGATGTCGCCAGATCAGGCGGGATCTATCACATGCTTCGCGGAGCCCTTAGATTGGCGGCGACCGTCGGAGGTCCAGACGTGTTGTTTATGGTCTACGGCGGAGGTGGCGGCGCAGTAAATGCGGCGTCGTATTTGATCGACTCAGACTCCATCGAAGACTATGGGGCAACAAGTCATGCAACCGATCCCCACTTTATGGCCTCACTAGTTCTCGCAGGGTTAAATCGCTGCTTAATCACAGCGCCTGAGCCTAACGCGAACTGGAATTTCATTGAGCATTTTGCTGGGACAACCCCGTTCTACAGGTTGGCGACGTACGCGGCCCCGGCTACGGGAACCGGATTCCCTGTCGCCGCGTGGCACCGGCAACATCATTGGGTGGGGGCTGCGAGCAACCCGGACAACACAGCTAATCTTAGGTTTTCTGACTTCGATGACCCCGTGACATTTCCTGCGGCGAATACGGTTGACGTCGACCCTCGCGGGAAGATGGACAATACTGCCGGATTCTTCCAGATCGGAGATGCGCTGTACATCGGGAAATCGAGAGGGGTGTTCATCCTCACCGGAGCGAACGATGAGACATTTGCTATCGATCGCACGAGGATTAACTTCGGGTTTCATGGGATGCGGTCGTGGGATATTCTTCAGGGTGGAAGTGGAATAGGATTCGTTCATATCCCAAGAGATGGTGAGGTTGCTGACGATCCTGAGTTCATGGAATCGGACAATCTAGCGACGATCACAGGTCTTGATGGAGAGGTTATCGGCGACTCTATCCGCAGCCTCTTACAGACCTTCTCGACGACGATCGTGTTCGCAGCCTCAACGTCGAGGACGAAGGACTGGCCGTCACTAGACGGGACTCTGCTTGTTCCTCAAAATCGCCAAGGACGAGGATCAGCTGTGACTGTCCCGGCTATATTTAGAAACAGGGATGACGGATCATTCTGGAGGTGGTCTCTTAGCGCGGGAATTGAGGCGAACACCTTTGAGGTAGCCTTCCGGGATATGTACATCGGATGTCAGGACGGTCATATCCGGAAGTTCGACACGGACGAGTCACAGGATGACGGGGTTAATTTTGACAACGGATCGTACTGGCAAACCCCTCCACTGTGGCAGGGGACACCTCACAACAAGTGGGTTCCTACGCACGTCGTTGTCCATGGAACACAGACCTCCGGTGGAACAGCTAGTCTTCAGGTCGCCACGGATTTCGGAGCCCTAGGATCAGCAATCACGTTCACGCTATCTCCTTTCGGTACGAGAATTCCATTAGAGGGCGATGTGACCGCCGGACGATTTCAGCAGATCAGGATTACACTACCGAACGATGGTGTCGATAGCGAGATTCGCAAGATCGTGATCGGCGTCATGTTAACCGATAAGAGTGAATCCTGATGGCTCTGAGAAAGAACATTATCGCCCTACCCGGCAAGGATCGAGAGAGGGGAGTGGGTTCCGAGACGTTCAATCGGGACCTCGCGCTTCTCGGCGTCCGCATGATGGATCACACGGGAAACGTCTTGGCGGGGGCTGCGCGAAAATTGACGGAGACCGAGTGGAAGGTGCAGGTCGGTCCCGAGTCGGTTACCACGTCTCCAGGTGGATCAGCGACGATCACGTTCCCTTCCGCCTTTCCCCGTGCAGTCGTGTTTGTCGGCGCGCAGGAGATCGATAACAACAATAACTCCACGTCGATCAATAACGTAACTCTTACGGGGTTTGATTTTCTAACCAGTAAGGTCAACACCACGTTCACCGTTACGTGGATTGCGCTGGGGTACTGAGATGGCAATCGGCGCGATCCCCGGAACTCCGTTTCAAGTCCAGTGTAAGAACGAGTCGATCACAACGGATTCGCAAGGTAGAGCGACAATCACGTACACCGATGCGTTTCCCGTCCAGACTAATACTGTCTTCGTGACGATCGAAGGTTCGACGGAGCGGTCGGTGGCGGTAGACACACTCGCAAAGACTGGGTTTCGTCTTACATGCAGCCAGAAGTCCGACACGTTTAATCTCATGTGGTACGCAGTGGGGGAGTGAAATGCACAATGCTACAATGACCAAAGAGGGGGAACGCTAATGCCTGTCGTCGAAGTATCTCCGAATCAGTTTGTCTTCGTCCCGTCTAGTGCGCTGGTTGGGGTTGCCCCTGGACCTACGTTCCAGGCCGCCGTGAGCACATTCATTCAGGCGAACAATGCTCCCCTGTTCGGGACATCCCAGGAGGCGACGGCGTTTGGATCTAGTCCGGAACAACAGGCTGTCCAGTCGATCACGTCGCAGATACAAACACTCAACCAAGAGAGGGGCACAATCGGCGTAATCCCCATTGATCCAGGGACAGGCCAGGCGGCCGACCCGGCTCTACAGCCTTCTCTTGATCGGTTGCGTGAGCTCGATACAGAGATCGCTGGATTGGAGGCCACTCTTCCCGCCGCAAGCCAAGCGGCCCTAGCTTTAGAGCCAGAGTCTGTCCCGGGAGTAACTGGGCCGAGGGATAGAAGTGGGCTTGGGGTAACACGCGCTCTCGGAGAGGCCACTCCGCTTCTAGCGGATGTTCTGACGGAAACCCTCCTTGCGGGCGGTTTACCAGAGCAGGACGTCCTGTCCCGTGTTGCGCGTGGCGAGGACATCAGTGATGTCGCGTCTTTTATCACCGATCCCGCCGGAGCATTGACAGACGTAGCTACGGCACCTCCTGGCGGCGGAGGCCGTGCTCCTACATTCGAAGATCCTGAGCTGGTGGCGCGACGGCGCTCTGCTCCGCTTCTCGCGGCCCTTGAGGAGCTTCGTATGGCCCAGACGCCAATCACTAGACGGGAAGCGTTCACACCATTCGCCCAGCGTGGATTCGGGGCGAGTGGACTGGCTGAGCGCGGAGTGAGCGAGGCCCTTGGTGAGCAGGAAGCTCGTTTTAAACAGGAGCAAGAACGTATTCGTTCAGAACAGCTTGGGCGAGCACTTGAGGAAAGGCTTGCCCGTGAAGAAATAGCAGCCCTTAGACAGGCTGGGAGGAGATAATGGCACATCTAGGTATCCCTGCGACACAGATCACCCCTGCTCAGCTTGGGCCACAGCATCTTGCAGGATCGAGGCTTGCACAAGCCGTTGGGGGTGCAGAGAGACAAACCGCAATCCGTGGTGTACAGATTGGCCGACAGATTGCCGGTGAGCGGGAAACGGCTATTCGCCGAGAGCAGACGCGGGAACGTAAGCGTCGGCGTCAGTCAGAGCTATTCTCTCTGGGTGGCGCAGTGGCCGGATTGCTTATCCCGGGCGCTGGTCCAATCCTAGGTGCTGCGCGGTTAGGCGCGGCGGCGCTAGGTACACGGGTGGGAGCAGGTATTGGCACCGCTATATCTGGTAGAGAGCCTGGGCAACTCATACAACAGCTGCCCGGTCTTGCCGGAGCCCTACAGGAGCGCGTGTCATTCCTTGGTACACAACAGGCCCAGCAGCCGCAACGGCCAAGGCAGAGGGCTGGATTCAGGCCAAATCTTCCTGAACCCGCCGCGACCCTCGGCGCTCCGACAAGGCTTACCCCGTTCACGCGCCAGGGAGGACTTCGCTAATGTCGCACATTCCTAGCGTTCAGGCCCCAGCGATCGGACGTCAGGTGCGTGAGCGCATCGGTGTAACGCCCTCTCCGCAGAGGGTTGGATTAGGATCTGTTCTTCGTTCAGTTGGACAGGCAGTAGCCCTATCTCCTGCGGAACGGTCTGCTCAAGCAGGAATCCTTCAGCGTCGAGAGAGGTTTAATCAACCGATCGGCGATGCGGCGGAGAGTGAGCTAGCAACCCTGACGGCGACCCTGGAGGTTGGTCGCGATCCGACCAAGAACTTCGGCACGCTCTTTAAGGAAAAGCGCGATATCTTTAAGGGAGCCACACTGGGGGAAACTGAGAATATCCTCCAGATCATCGAACGGGGGCAGAAGGCCGGGGCCTCGCAATCACTGGGTCTTTCCCGTCTTCTTAAGGCAGCGGCGCGGGGTGGGGTAGCCGATCCACGCGATGAGCTAAGGACTAAGATCCTAGAACAAGTGACACCAGAGGCAGATCGTCTCGTGGTTGATGTCATTGGCAGAAAGAATTTTCGCCCAGAGGATCTTCCCTTAGTTACTGGCGTAAGGCTTCTGACTTCTGCAAGGAGAACTCGCAGGAGGAGTGACGATCCGTTTGTCGAGATCAATAAATTCCTTAGCAGCCTACGGACGTTGGCAAACTCGGAACCTTTGTCTGCCGAGAACACGATCACTAATCTTCTCGGTAACGAGGATCTTTTGCAGCAACAGTTTGGCGATGAGTTTGACGACATGCGGGACATCCTCCGCGCCCTTGAAGACGACCGCTTCAAGAAGAAGGCCCTGTTCGGATTTGGAGCGACAAGGAAGTTCTTGCTGTTCTAAACGATGGCTACAGAGGACTTCCTTAAGCAGGTTTCTCAAGGCGGATTGTCTGGCGGAGCAGTTCCGACGGCCAGACCAACCGTTACCACCACCGGAGCCCCGGTAGGAGGGGATTTTCTTGATCGGGTGCGGAGGGGGGAGTTTGCCCAGGCCCCACCCTCTAGGCCAAGCAGGATTCCTGGTTTTGTTGGAGAAGTTGCACGTCAGCTAGATCCAAGAGGAAGAATTGCTGGAATAGTTGCTGGTCCCAAGTTTTCCGGACGCGCATTAGGGGTTATTCCTGTCCCTAGCCGGGAAGAGGCGATTAGCGCCCTTACCTTCGGGCAGGTTAAGCGAACGCCGACTGAGATTGCCCTCGAAAGTATTGAACAGAGGGCTGCGGCCGGAAGGGAGCCAAGCGCCTTTGCGAGGACCGCTGCGGTCACAGCGGCTGGAGCAGCCGAGGCGCTTACCGATCCGGAGATAGTAGCCGATTTCATTCTCGCTGGACCCGTATTTCGTGCTGGTGGCGCTGCGCTGGGATTCTTTCTCAATAAGCCTGCCGCCGCTGCAATTAATCTCGTAACTAAGTTTCAACCTGGATTCAGGGCGGCACTCCAGAAAAATCTTCCAACGTTTCTATCGGGTCCTCTTAGTGAGATCCAGAAACAAGACATTCGTGTGGCAGCCGCACTTGAGAAGGAGCGTATCGCCGCCCTTGCCCGTGAGCTTGGATTAGATCCAACGACGACAACCCCCGTACAGATTGCACTGGCTACCGGTCCAAAATCAGGACGTGCGATTAGTCAAATCTCTGCGGAAGCAGATCGGACAAGGAGACCAGGGGGGCTAGTCACTGCCGTACAGGCTGCCGAACAACGGGCGGTACCGAGCGGACCAATCCCTAGCGCGAGAGAGCTTGCCAGAAGGAAATTGGCGGCCCCACGAGAGGATATCGAGCCGATAAAGTTCACGAATGCCCTTGACGAGATTTCCCAGATCGGTAAAAAACAAATTGTCGGTCCGCAGCAAGCGGTAAACGAAGAGGTTCCCGCCATTCTCGGTGGCCCAGTCTTTGATCGCGAGGTCGTTAGATGGACTAATGCGATGCGTACGGGAACAGAAAAGATTGGAGATACCGGACCGTTTGCGATCAGTATCTTTCCGAGTGGATTACGCCCAATCTCTAAGGTTGCCGAGAAGGCTAATCTCGGTGGAATGCAGAAGCTGATTGCTAACGCTAACGATGCCATCGAGCTAGATCTCGCCCGTCTCCTGACCCCCGCAGAGGAGGCTTGGGCGAAGTTCGGAATCAAGAGGGGATCTGAGGAAGCGAAGATTGTCTGGAGGGCGGCTGACGGACGACTACTTCCCGAGTCGGTTCCTGATGCGCTGAAGCCAGCGGTTGAGTTCGCTCGAAAGCTTTATCTGGGATACGCCAACGAGTTTGGCCTTGGCCCCGAGAGAAGGATTGCCGCGTATGCGCCGAGACTCCGGGAGCGGATGCCTGAGGATCAGGTGATGCCCGAGTTGTTTGCGATCTTCAAGAAACCACCCCCGGCAAGACTGAATGAGCCATTCTTTCAAAAGGTTCGCGCGGAGGGCGGAGATCCCGACCTGTTCGTCGAGGACATTGTTGAGGTGACACGCGCCTACGTCATGGCAGGGGTTAGACATAAAAACCTAGCCGAGCCGCTTAAGGTCATGAGCCAGCTCGTCAAGGATGTTCCGATGCCAAAGACCACGGCTGATTTCATAAAATTCTGGATGGGCAGGGTGGTCGGGCATCCGGACATGTTCGACAAGTGGGTCGGGGAGGGCGTGAAGGCCGGGGCAAAGGGCACACTTGGGTTCATGAATCTTTTCCCCCAGCTTTCCAGGTTTGGTCCTGCGGCGAAAGTCAAGAACTTCATGCAGGAGGCGATAACTATGGACGAGGCCCGTCTCGGACGCTCGGCCCTAGCCTTCCAGATGGACAAGGTCTACAAGGGCGCTCTGGCCTTCTCTCCGGGGACCGCCACGCAGAACCTCACTCAGTCTCTAAACACCTTCGCCGAGGAGCCGGTGTGGATTGCCACCGGATACAGGGACTTGGCGAGGCTGACGGTGAACAAGGACCTCCAGCAGATACTGAAGTCTTCGCGCGTGATCAGCGAGGACCACTGGAAGCGCGTTGCTGGATTAGTTCCAGATCAGGTCCGCAGGAGATTCGGTGATCGCGGCATGATTCTTTTCCAAGCGGCAGAGATGAAGAATCGTATCGTGGCATTCTTTACCGGGTACAACAAGGCGCTATCACAAGGCGTTGGCCCCCTCCAGGCAATCCAGCGTGGCAGAGATCTCTCGTTTAAGACGCAATTCAGGTATGACAGTGCAGAAACCCCGCTACTGTTACAGACGTCGGCGGGGAGGGTGATCGGACAACTGGGCCAGTTCGGAATCCGTCAGATTGAATTCCAGCGCCCGTTTACGACGGCGGGAAAGGTTCTTCGTGGGGAACTACTCGATAACGACGTGAAGCGCATGGCTCTTTATATCCTCTCTACCGAGGCCGTGATTCAGGCAGGGTTCGTTGCCGACATCGACCTTCGTCCGTGGATGAGGCCGCTGGTGTTAGATCGAGATAAGCCAGGCATTCCATTAAGGTTTGGTTCGTTCTCCGGAATTCCTATAGGACCGACGATTCAGCTCGTTACCTCAGCGCAGGAGGAGTTAGGATTCGGTCAGACGGGGCAATTCGGGAGAACGGCTGCGTTACAGTTTCCCGGAGGAAGGGTTGCGACAGGGGTATTGCCCCGTACTCTCGCGGAGAGAACTCCGATAGGAAGGGCACGTCGAGCGTTCTCTGTTCAGCCTGCCCCAGAACAGAGACTATTCCCTCGCGGAACACTTCCGGGGGAGCTACTAGACGCGCTAAGAGAACGTTAAACCAGATATAGTAAAATCTCTACAGGAGGAGAATAATGGCACAAAGTACAGCACCAGATAACAGAGAAGTATTTACCGCACAGGCTATCACGGGGACCAGCGTCGTCATCTCGATGAAGGGCAGGACGTCGCTCTCGTGGCAGTATGTGACGACCGGAACTCCGACGACCGTGAGCATCCAGCTTGAGGGTTCTGTGGATGGCACGAACTTCGAGACCATCGACGCCCCACAGGCAGACCTCTTGGGGGTTCTTGTCCTCGGAACGTCATCGTCGGTCCTTAATCAAGTACGGCTCAACCTCACCGCGCTGTCCGGGGGCTCTAGCCCGACTGTCACCGCGAACATCTTAGTGAACTAAAGGAGAAGAGATATGGCACTTGCAAACGTACACGGGGGGCAGGTCGGAACAGCATTTGCCGTTGTCGAGGCCTCCTTCACTCCAGACACAGCGGCCTACCTTGCTGGTGACGCGTGGGGTTTGAAAATAACCTTTCCCAACGCCATGAGAGTTAATGCAGGGACAGCGATCGTATCCAACATTGAGGCGATCGACTCGGAGGGTAACGAACCAGCCTTTGATCTTGTCTTGTTCGATACGACCTTCACGGAAACGGCAGACAACGCCGTCTTTGCGCCGTCGGACGCCGATGCAGCGAATATCATGGCGGTGATCAGTGTTGCCGCCGGGAATTGGTCGACGTATAGCCTAAACTCCTCGGCGCACCGCTCGGGACTTGGGGCGGGAATCCACTTGACCAGCGGTCGAGATATCGAGGCACAGCTTGTTATCCGTGAGGCCAAGACTTACGCAGCCAGCCAGACGATCACCATCCGGCTGGGACTTATCCAGAACTAAGGAGGTAGAGAATGTCGTTACGGAAGATTGAGCTTAATGGAATCGATTCGCTGGACGTGGCGGATTGTGACGCAATATTGAACGAGATTGCTTCAGTAGAAGGACCGGTGAAACTGAAGGGATCACAGGAAGCCGCAGAGCTGATCTCGATGATCGCGGAACTCGCAACAACCAAGAACAACACCCGTAAGAAACAGATCTACGCCATGGTGGCGGGAATGAAGGTACGGGTCCTAGAGAAAAAGAAGGCGCTCGGGGCGTGATCGCAGCTCAGTTTCAGGCGGTTTCCCCACACCCCTCGTACGACGAGGCGGTACTTGATCTTGGGCCGGTGGCTCACTGGCAACTGGGAGACCTTTCAGGAACCACGGCGAAAGACTTCGTGACCAGCGTCCACGATGGGACGTACACGAACTCCCCGACGCTCGGGGCTGCTCCGCTTTTTGGGCAGAAGCAGGCGTCGAACTCATACGGCGGAGCGTCAAATCAACATGTTCTCGTGAGCGACAACGCTGCGCTGGACTTCACGACTGACATGAGCCTCCTTGGGTGGCTGAACTGCCCGGACGCGGCCGCGATAAGAGCGTGGATGGATAAACGGAATGTTGATGCGCTAGGCTACATCATCCTCACCGTCAATACTTCCGGAGTTGTCCGTCTCCAGATGAACAACACGGGGCAGCTCAACGGCGCGACGAATATCGGAGACGCGACGGACAGATTTGTCTGCGGAACACACACCGGAGGCAATAGCTTTATTTTCCTGGATGGCGTGCAGGATGCGACAGGGGCGACGATTGACGCAGGCGCAGGAGTCAGTAATCTATTTCTCGGCAACAATGGTAACCTGAACCTGGATTTCACTGGTCGTCTCGGATATGTCACGCTGTACAACTACGCAATAAGCCTGGAGCAGACCGATTGGCTCTTCCGGATCGGGTCTGGACAGGACGTCAGCCGTGGGGACTATACGAAACCGTAAGCCATGGAAAACGAGGTAGAGAAAGGCGTTGCGGCAGTGATCCTGGGGTGGGTGTCCTTTATTACCCTTGGACTGGTTGACGCGCGGAAGCGGCAAGCGGTCGATCGTGTTAAAATCGGTGGTATTACCAACGACGTGAAGGAAATCAAATCTGACATTAAAGAGATGGCCCGGAACTTCCGGGACTATCTCGAAGAGAGGCGCAATGGCCGTTAACGTTCTGGCAATCTTCAAGATTGGAAAGACGGTGGCTCCGCTGATCGGTGGGGTGATCCGGGTGGGTGGCAAGCTCCTCGGGAGCAAAAGCGCGGATAAGAAGGCAACGGCAGTCCAGGAAACCCTTGAGAGGAATCCTAAAACGACGACCGGAATCCTGACTGCGATTGTCATCCTCCTGGGTAAGCTGTTCTTCCCTGGCCAGATGGACGCCATCCTAGACGTCCTGAAAGACATCCTTCCTGAGATCACTGAGGCGGTTACCGAAGCCGAATGAAAGAGCGTCTCGCTGGCTTCTTACGGGGGCTGGCTGACGCCCTCGATCCCCTCCCTCCCGAGCTTCCCGAGACCGAGACTGGAGTAGATGTTCCTGAGCCCCAGATCGTCCCATACCGGGAGCGATTGGCGGCAGAGGTCATTAAGACCCAGTACGTCTCGGACAAATACACCTACTGCAACTTCTTCACCAGAGCCGTCTGTTCGTGGTTCGGGTGGAATAAGTTCTCTGGGCGGGAGCTGGATCAGGCTGGTGAGATCGCTGCATTCCTAGAGAAGGGTGATCCGATGTGGCGGGAGATCAAGGACATGCACGAGGCGAGAGACTGGGCTATGAAAGAACGCCTACTCATTGCCGCGCAGGTCAACACTGATAAGCCAGACGGGAAGAAGTGGATAGCGACCGGACACGTCTGCATCATCGCCCCGGAGGGCGAGCTGGTCTACTCTAAAAAGTGGGGACGGAAGATCCCGAAGGTTGCGAACGTCGGACGGGTGAATAGCTACGGGAAGGGGTTAAACTGGGCGTTTAAAGAGATGCCGAAAGTATACCTCTACCTCGGGAACGCCTAAGCCCTACTACCCGACTCACAAATGAAATACCTACTGCTTATATCACTAATGATATATCCTGCCCTGCTCAACTCTGAGCCCGACAGGAAAGAGATGGCCATCCGACAAGTCGTCAGACAGTACGGATTAACAAAGTCCGGTGAGGCTTTGATACGTGCGATCTGCGACTTCGAGAACGGAGCGATCGGTAAGCAGTGCGGCCACATGCACCCATACAAGGACCGTGAGGTCCAAGACAACCCATGTCTCCCAGAGTACGCGTACGACCAAGCTAAGACAGCTAGGGCAATGACACGGTGTATGCAGAGCTACATCTTCTCTAACGAATGGCAGACGCGGGAGTTTGTGCGGTACTTCGCGAGCTGGTATCATTCGAGTCCTAAAGCTTCTGATAACAGACGGTATGCGAGAACTCTTTTAAAGATCTTCAGGCAGTACGAGCCCCTAGTGGACCGGGAGTACGATCCCGAGAAGCCGCTAAAATGTGAGGAGTGCGATGTCGGAAACGATCCTGGACGTGGAGCAAGCCCTGGAAAACCTGACTGAAGCACGGCAGTTCTTGAACGACGCCCCAATCCACTCTGTCGCGGAGGGATGCAGAGAATTCCTGAAACACCACGACTCCCCGAAGGATTGCGTATACGTGATGCAGCTCGTCAGGGAGTGGGGACTAAATCTAGAATAAGGTCGGGAGTGAGGAAGTCGTGAGGAGAGAAAACCTCTAAACTGAAACGCTGGCGGTGTTTCGCTCCTCCCGACCCGTCATTATAGCCATCTTATCGAGATCTCCCACGACGGACGCTTCTTGGTCGGCGGGTCCATGATCCCGTGAGCGAACTGTCCCCCGCAGGAGTACCAATCAGCGATCTCCGGAAGCTCTTTAACGATATGGTCGTGGGCTTTCCTGTCGGATCGTTTGTAGAACTGGAATAGAGCAATCGTCCCGGTCAAGGTGTTGGTCCCGATAGCATCGGCGCGCCACACGTCACGACGGATGGGGCCTTGAAACCTCTCTAGGATCTCCATTCGCCATCCGCGAGAGATCATAAGGTCGCATCCAATTCTGGCGGTGGTGGTGCCCTTACGATATCTTTTCATCTTTTAAGTCTCTCCCCCTTTCCCGCATCCCTGCTCTCCGGGGTGGGGCGCTTGAGTGAGTCGGCTAGGTTGGCGTGAGACTTCAGCGTCATGCCGTCATATCCATCCGTGTCTGAGTAAAGCGTTTTGATGTAGGAGTCCAGCG
>SDBT01002050.1_pt1 | contig 36130 bp, 43 predicted proteins | sample 2277101 | NCBI WGS metagenome assembly SDBT01 (sample SAMN10404973, study PRJNA504765) | marine sediment metagenome | isolation source: marine sediment core GS10_PC15, 103 cmbsf | place: Arctic Ocean: Southern Knipovich Ridge | collected 2010 | reverse complement strand
GCCATTAGTATCTCAGCCAGAGCCAGCACCAGCAGAAGAACCAACCCCAGAAGAACCAACTACAGGTAATCGCTTCCCAACCCTAGCTGAAACTGGGGTGGATACTGAAACTGAACGTCATTTTAGAGGCCTTGATATTACCGCTCCAACCCCGGGAGAAGAAGTAGATATTAGAGAGCAATACCGCCAACAAGTCCAACCTCTCTTAGATGAGATTGAGAAGACCTTTGGTTTTCGTTTAGCTGAAGAGGCTTTAACTGGCAAAGGCGCGGTTGGCTCCTCAAGAGCTATCGCCAGCAGGGGCGCGGGTTTAGGTTCACCCCGGGGCCAGGCTCAAATTAGGGGAGCTGAAAAAGGAGTCCGGCAAATAAGAGCGGCCACATTATCTGAGCAACGCTTTGAAATTGCTAAAGTTTTAGATGTAGCCACTACCCGGGCCGATGCTAAAATTAAAGCTGAAACCACGTTAGCTAAAACAAACCAAGCAGATTATCTTGAATTTTTGGGTAGCCAGAGAGAAGACGCCAAGGCTGATATTATCAGTTTAGCTCAGTCGGGGATCAGCTCTGATGAGATAGGTGAGGATTTACTACAAAAACTACAAGAGCAATCCGGTTTAGAACCACTACTCTTTGAAGTTTTATATAATGAAAATTTACCAGATAATGAAAAGATTGATTGGAAGCCTCAAAAAATTAGTGATGAGAAAATATTGTTTTATGGGGTTGACGCCGAAGGAAACTTGTTAACTAAAGAGTTTGATTATTCTTTACCTGAAGGTGAGGATCTAAAAATAATTGATGGCATTGCCTATGCTCAAACAACTGATGACGCCGGGACTATAAGTTTGAGACCACTGGAAGGTCAAAAAGAAAAGAAAGAAGCCCCTATCACTAAAACAGTTAGTGGGAATTTATGGCAATATAATACTGAAACTGAAGACTGGGATTTGGTTATTAAGAAAACCCCTACCGGAACCACTGATGAGGAGAAGAAGTTTTTTGCCGCAGTTAGAAAGTCGCAGGATAAGCTAAGAGAGGGGGCTAATTGGGGAGAAGAATTTAATACCTTAAAAGCTGAATGGGGAGCGCCAGATGATTTGATAGATGATTTACTTAATGCGGATTTTTGGTCTCAGCCGGGAGCCTTTGCTAAATTTCAAGGTTCTGCCGGTGGTTAAATAGTTTAATTTATTATGGCGCTTGATTTTGCTAAAATACAGAGTCGCTTAAAAGGAGAAAAAGCCCCGGCAACAAAAGTAAAGCCGAGGCTTGATTTTTCTGCTATAAGAGAAAGGCTACCATCGGCACAGCCAGCAGTGCCTCTAGCCGCGCCTGAAGAAGCAAAACGATTTACAGGAGTTACCCCCGGCGGGTCGATAATAACAGATGAGACTTTTACATTTTCTAAACGCTTAGGCGGTGGCCAAATTTCTCTTTTACCAATTACCAAGGAGAGTAAAAAGGAAGCCCGGGCTATCCCAGAAAAAAAGAAGGAGGAAGTAAGAGGCGGAACTTATCAGGAAACCTTAAAAGAGGTCAATCATATTGTTGGAGTTGCCAGAGGTGGGACTAAAGCTGACATAAACCTAAATGGCTTAGAAAATGATTTAAAATTTAAAGGTAAAATTAAAGGGTTATTTGGCATTGAAGTTGAAAAAGGTGATATAAAAAATCAACAACAGGGTAGGACTAAAGTGGAAAACGAATTAGATGCCATGGTTAAACGTGGTGAAATTTCTAATGAAGACGCAATAGTTAGAATAAAGGGTTGGGATTTTATGTATGAGCAACCCAGTAAATTAAAAAATTATTTTGATGCTATTACTGAGACGGCCGCCCCGATTATAAAAGAGTTGAGAGGTCTACCGGCCGATGAGCCTTTATTTCAATTACCTCCTAAAGAACAAAAACGAATTTGGAAGGAAGCTACTAAGGAAGCCGTGGTCAAAGTCAGCCAAGATGTTGGTAAATTCTTTTTTGGTTTGCCATTTGAGTTTGGTTTAGATGTTGTCTCGGGTATCAAACAACTAGCTGGGGGCGCCCCGATCAAAGAAGTAGAGATACCGCTAGTTTCAAAAGTCACCGGGCCACTAAAGCCTCACTCGGAAGTTAAAAAGGATCAACAGACTCAAGGCCGAGAAATAGCTAAACGAATGGGAGTTACTAACCCCACTGCTATTGGAGCGCTAGGGGTGGTAATTCCTTTTATAACTGAAGATTTATTGAGAGTTGTAGCCACGGCCAGCGTAGCCGTCCGCCTGGGAGCCACCGGCGGAAAGGTTGCTAATTTTAAAAAATACACCAAGATTGAGGATTTTGTAATTAAAAAGAGTGAGGTTATTCAACCACCAAAAAATCAAACACCTTTTGAAAAATTTGTTGTTGGTGAAGCGCCAAGAGTAAAAAGTTTTGAGATGCCAATGGCTGATAGTAAAGGTAATAATGGTTTTGTAAAATTTAATGAAGTTAAAGGGGGAGTAAGAGTTAGACAATATGCTCCGGCTGAATTAAAAGGCGCGCAGAGTATAGTGCCAATTACACCAGCAGGAGTTAAGGCGGTAATTCCGGGCATCACCCCGCCAGCTCCGGCGCCAGCCCCGGCAATTCCAGTTGTCCCACCAGTAGTTAAACCGGTACCAGTAGCCCAAAGACCTGATTTTGCCAGTATTCAGCAAAGAGCTAAAATCGCCCCACCAGAGCCTAAACCGGTTGAAGCGGTAAAAGTTACCCCACCAGCCCCTAAAGCCCCTGAAATCAAGCCTGAAGTGGCAAAAAAGGTGGTTCCTGAGGTGATTACTAAAGAATTAGAGAGACTTGATATAAAAGAAGCACCTACGCTTGAAAAAGTAGAAAAATTTATTTTAGAAATAGAAAAAAGGTTCCCTTCAAAAATTCCGGGAAAAGCAAAGGGGTATGAGAAAAATGTAACGGTTTTTATTGATTCGATGCCATTAAAAACGCAGACTAAAATTTTGCGCGAATTAGAGGGTTTTGAGAAAACTGAAGATATTAGTAATTTTCTTAATGAGGGAATAACTAAAGCTAAGGATTTGTATAATTCAGTTGTACAGAAAAATTTAAAAAAATTACCAGCCCCTAAAGCCCCGGAAATCAAGCCTGAGGTGGCAAAAACGGGGGTATTTAACCCTAATAAGCAACTAGATAAGGTGGAATTGGAAGTTTTTAATAAAGTTTATAAAGATGTACAGGACGCTCTTGATATAGACAAGGAGTTAATTGATAGGTTACCTGAAGGAGTTACCGGAAAAAAAGCCCTTGAGCAGATAAATAAAACTGCACCGCTTGGGGAGCAAGTTGATTATATTGAAGATGTAGTTACCGGGCTAAAAGATTTAGGCTACTCGGGTACTAAACCGTTAGCTAAAAAAGTAGAGGTCGAACCAGCTAAACCTAAAGCTATCCCTAAAGAAATAGAACCCCAATATAGTGAAGCATCTAAAAAAACAGCGTTAGCATTTGAGCAATCAAAAAACCAAGTCCTAATTGCTAAACTCGGCGAGATTAAATTTGAAATGGGAAGTTTCGGAAAAAATAAGATTATCAGCAAGGCAGGTCAGGTTGATCGCTTTTCAGTTGATGAATTACCGGAAACTATAAAAAATATAACAAGTAACTATCGGGCCAGCGATAACCCCAAAAGTTATAGAATTGATAATAAAGTTTGGGTGGCTGAAATGCCTGATGGAGAATTAAGGGCGATTTACACTAGGGTTAATAAAAATGGAATAGAGGAAATAATTAACTGGCATAAAATAAATAAACAAAAAGCTCCAGAGTATATATCCACTCTGAAGTCTTTTGGCAGTCCCACTGGGATTCGAACCCAGAAAATTCCCTTAGAAGGGGAGCGGTTTGTCCGGTTAGCCTATGGGACTACACCTACCGTAGCACAACTTGAAAAGCCTGTCAAGCCCCTCACTGTAGACCAAAAAATTAAAGCTGAGGTTGAAACTATTGATACTAAAATATTCGATCAGGTTGAGAAATTTAGAAAAGAAATCGGCTTTAAAGCCGACAAAACCGGTAAAGGAATTGTTACCTATAAAGTAGCCGGGGTGGAGCATACCACTTTTAGTTTGAAGAAGTTGAAGGGAAAGCTGGCTAAAGAAGCAGACGCCATGAGAGCCGAGGCCAAGCGTATCCTATATGAAAATGATCCCGAGTTTAGAAAATTAGTAGACGAACACGAAAAATTATGGATAGAAACATCGGGTAAAGATATTAATGTCAATGAAATATTTAACGAAGTAACTAAGGAGATTAAAACGTATGAGCCACAAACAAAACTTCCCGAAGTGGAACGCCCGGCTCCAAAGGTTGAAAAACCTAAGAGAGCAGTTGAGGCAAAAGTTAAGCCAAAAGAAGAAGTAAAGCCAGCAATACCCCCAGCTAAACTACCTAGCCTTAAAAAACCAACAGATAAAGATATAAGGCTAACGGCTGGCTTAGACCCAGGCCTAGATAAATTCTTAGCTGAAGACGCCAAACCTATTGTGGATAAAGCTAAAGAAGCTGGTAGATTTTTATTCCGTTTTGCTAAGGTTTTCCCGGAAATGATTTTACGGGCATTAGAACCGGCCAAGATAGTTGAAAGGAGACTAGGCCATGAGCCTTATACTACGGTAATAAGGGGGATACATAAGCCCGAAGCTAAACTATTAGAGTTTGACGAAGCACGTCTCAGAGTTTTTGACAGTAATTATAAGCAATTAGAGAATTGGTTTAGTAACTTCTCAGACAAAGAACTCCATAATTTAATGCTAACCAGGGGCGATCCTTCTTCAGCCGTAGCCTCATCAATACAAAGAGACGCGGCCGGAGCTTTACCCGAGCCATTAAAAGATCCCAATATTCTTAATGCTGTTCAAGAGATAGCTGATTTTAACTATGAGTATTTACAGACCGTAGCCGGGGATGATATTACTAAGGTAGCAGATTACTTCTATGGCCTTTATAAGAATCCGGCGGCCGTAGATAAATTATTAAATTTTTGGAAGACAACCGAGCGGTTTACTAAAGAGAAGAAATTGCCGACCGTAGCTGATGCTGAAGCATTTGGTTTAGAATTAATTGATGTCAACCCGGTATCTAACCTTAGAAAAGAGTTTAGGGCTATTGCCCGGCTAGAGGCTTATCGCTGGATGGCTTCTGAATTATTGAGAGTGGGAGAGGATAAGTATATTTCTACTTTTAGTAAAGACGCACAGCCAGCTTTTAAAGCTGGGATTCGCTGGGTAAGAGTAGAAGATAAAACCTTTAATGGTTTAATACTAGAGCCTTCCCTAGCCAATTTAATTAATAAGCTGATAGCGACTAATAAGATTACCAGACAGCCGGTACTTAATGCTTGGCGCCGACTTAACAATACCTTGAGACAGATTAAATTTGTTGGTTCAGCCTTTCATTTGGGAGTTGAAGCTAAACAAGCAGTCGCCGACTCGGGTTATCTTAAATTTCTTAGCCCGACGGCAACTCGCGGGGTGACCCGGGGCTTTAAAAAAGATGACCCAATCTTCAAGACAGTTGTTTACCGGGATTATATTGAGCTTGGCGGCGGCCATCACTTTAGTATTGAAGCTGAAGCCCAAAGAGAATTGGTTGATATGTTTGATAAAATCTCGCGGGGCAACTACCTCGGGGGCATGGTAAACATGGGACTCGTACCATTGAAAACCCCGGTTGCTTTTGTAGAATGGATGTTTAATAGTTATATCCCGAAGTTAAAATATGCCAAGTATTTAGATGTTGTGGCCAAAGGTAAGAAGAAACTCGGCCGACCCCTCAAGGATAATGAGAAGATCAATATAATTAAAGAGGGGCAGAATTTCTACGGCGAAATGAATGAGCGATTATTCGGCCGAAGCGGTACGGTTACCACGGCCTTGCGTTTTGTATTTATGGCCCCGGGCTTTGCTGAAGGTAACTATCGAACTATCCTCAAGGGATTATTTCAATGGGGAGTCACTGCTAAGCTAGTTAAGAAACCTACCGGCAAACTTGGCATTAAAATTGAGAGGGGTAAAAACTTCAATGCTAACCGATCGCGGGGCAATATGTTTAACTCTCTTTTATTAACGGCTATCCTGGCAACCGTTGGTACTTTAATACTGACTAAGAAATGGCCGGAGAAACCTAAGACGCTAGAAGACCTTAGAGACCTCTTTAAAATTGATACCGGGATAGTAGATGACAAAGGCCGGAGAGTGATGATTGATTTGCTCACCTATGATAAGGATTACTGGAATGTCATGTTTAATATTTTGAAGGGCCGGCCAGATGTAGCAGTCTCAGAAAGTATAAGAAGAATTGGTGGCATGAAAGCTACTACCCTTGGCTTATTTTCTGACCTCTCAAAATTGATGATGGGAGAGGTTTTATATGACTGGAAGGGTGACAGGATATTTGAGATAACTGATCCGTTTCTTGACCAGATGTTAAAGCTGGCGGTTTACGAACTCAACCGGGCGGAGCCAATCTCTGTCAGTGTCTTTAGGCAATCTCGCAAGAGAGAGGCTAGTATTACTCTTTCAATTATACAAATGTTAGCCGGGGTTCGGCCAACTAAGACTGAAGCAGATAAGCGGAAACAAAAAGTCTTATCCCGGATTTATTCTCTCAAGGGCCAGCAAGAGGAGCTTTACCAATACCTCGGAACTATCCGGGATCCCCGGGGAGCCATTGAGGAGTATAACAATTTAGTCATGCGGATTTTAAATAGTGAGATGGTGGAGCCTGAGGTTAAAAAAGAGTGGGAGCCTAAGCTAATAGTTGACGTTGATCGGCTGGTGAGTAATAGGGTTTATGGTTTGGCTGATCCGAAAGCTAGTCAATCTGAAATTGAAAAAGATGTTAAGTGGCTGAAAAATTTTGGGCTTGACCAAGATGAGGCTTTAAGATTCCTTCAAATTTATTGGGAGAGGCACCCGGTTAAAAATAGATTAAGTAAAACTCACCTAAAAAATGTTCGGGCGAGAAATCAACGATTAAGGGACAGATTTAAGTAGTTGAAAACTTGGGGTTGACAGGGTTTTTAGTTTATGATAAGCTGTGGATAAGTAAAGTAAAAATTATGTTAATCACTAAGAAAGAAGTCAAAAAACAATACGAGGGGCTGAACCAGTTACAAAAGGATGAAGTAACCATAGCACTCTACGATATTGTAAAACACCCTCTATGGACTAAAGACATGAAGGCTTGCGTCGCGGGCCTTATTTTATTTACTGACCTGGCTAAGTATGACGGATAGATATAAAGTTTTACCGCTAACAGATTTTGAAGTTGAAGGATTTGAAAAAAGAAGAGATGAAGATTGTTTAGAAATATATTGTCACCAACGAAGCTATAAGTTAGCAGAAAAAATTGATGATAAAATGGCAATAGTTGTTAAACCCCGGCCCTGGTATTGTCCTACCTGGCTGTATAAAAAAATAATTAAAGATAGCGTTGAAATATGTCAAAAAAAGTAAAGAAAAAAATACTCAGCAAGAATCTAAAAGAGGCGAGGGAGTTTGTTAAAACCGGAGAAGAGTTTTATGAACGGAATCCAATGTTTTTCAATCATCAAGCCCTTGAGAGAGCAAAAGAAGAGGTTAAATATTGGCAAGCCAAAGAAAAAAAAGAACCATTACCTGAGACAGGTGGCATTATTGGTGCTGAGGTGGTTAGGTTTGGCGGCGGTCTTATTCTTTTTCGCACACAGGTAGAGGCGGGTTATGATTGGGTTTTATTTGATTATAAACACATGACAGTTGTACCAATGGTTACCAAAGAAAAGGAACTAGATGAAAGTAATTATACCAACATGGTAAACGCAATTAATAAGTTAATCAAAAAGAAATGACAGCTACTGATCTACAAAACTTAATTGACGCAGTAAAAGCTATTAAATCTCAAAGAGGCTTTAATGCCCGGGTAGAACTTATTAATGAAAAGTGGGAGATTGGAGAATGTATAGCCTCTGATCCGGAGTATAAGAAATCCGCTCAAGGTAATGGGGAGATTATTGACGCGGTGTCAGAAGCTCTGGAAATGTCTACCTCTGATGTTCACTACTGCATCCAATTCTTTACTGAGTACCCTGATGGAGTTTCCACGGCCATGGAAAAGCTAGGAATGGATGCTAGTTGGACTAAAATTAAAGAAGAGTGCTTAGGCGCGGAAAAAGAAGAAAAGATTAAAGAGCCGCGCTATAAACTATCAGAGGTAGAGAAGGCTTTTAGAAGCTGGTTTAGGAAAGCAGGATTATCAAAACCTTTCAAAAACGGTGAAGGCTTTGAAGAATTGGCCGATATAGAGTGGAGAAAGTTTAAAAATTTATTATAAAATTATGAATTACAAAATAGCATTTTATTGTTTATTAACTTTTGTTATCACTATCTGTTTATTAACTTTGGCAGGAGAAGATTCTCCAAATGTTAAACCAATTAATGGTTATATTGGTAATATTAGTTCTATTTCGTCTACTGCGACTTCAATCAAAATAGCTTGGTGGAATGGTGAAAGATGGACAGATGATTCTTTAGGAAATTTATCAAGTAATTTTGAAATAATATCTATAAATGGGCGGTGGCATGAAGTTGTTAAGTGTAAATATATTCCGGCCGGAAAATTACTTTATGATTGTGAACGAGATAAATTTTCTTATAGTTTCCTTCGAGGAAGTATAATAAAACCAATTTATTAAACCTTATGACAAACAATAGTAAGATCATCGGTAACGACGCCGAAGACGACTGGGCTGACTTCCTAAAGAGTACAGGTATAGATAAACTGGCCCGGAGAGATAAGAGATCCGGGGGAGGGAATAAAGAAAAGTCTGACGTTGGCAACGGTTTAAATATCAACTTTGAAGTTAAGGCTGGCAAACAAGTACCAGTAAAGATTTATGATTTTATGGATCAATCAGAAAACGCGGCCACCAAGACTCACACTGTCCCCTATTTAATCTTAAAACGCAATATAAACCGCGAAGAGCAATTTTTTGTGGTAATGAACGGATATGACTGGTCAGACCTCTATAAAGCCGCCAGGGCGCCAAAGACAGTATCCTCAAATGACAGGGCTATTGGCTGGGCCTTAAAACAAGTAATCACAGGATGCCAAAGATTATTAAAGCTAATTGATGTATGACCCTAGACTCACAAGGTAGACTGGGCTGGCGCGAAATAAAGCGTCGTAGTTTATTTTTCCGGTTGGGGCTAGAAGTATTAAGGTTTGGGGTCACTAAACATAAAAAGAAAAAGAAACTGAAAATCAAAATACGGCGGCTCTACTCTATTTGCCTTTTGGCTGGTTGCCTAATTATATTTTTGTCAATTCAAAGGTCGAGCCGGGCTTCTGCTGATAGTGGTATACCAGAGTTTGAGGTGGTTGAGGAGAGGGATCAACTAATCACAGCCACCTCAACAGGTGTACACTTACCGGTCGCAAGAGATGTTATAATTAAAACTAACCAAACTATTTATGCGTATTCGAGTACGATTCAACAAACCGACAACAGCCCGTATACGACGGCATCAGGAAGAGGGGTTAAAAAAGGTACGATTGCTAACAACTGCCTACCTTTTGGCACTAAAGTCTTTTTATCAATCCCCTGGGGTAGTCGTCAAGATCAAGCGAGAGAGTACGAAGTCCAAGACAGAATGAACGAACGCTACGGCTGTAATGACTGGGACATTTGGCACTTAACGCGTCAAGAGGCACTTCAATGGGGGAGTCCTACCATGCTAGTAAAAATTTTATTATGAAACTAGAAGAGAAAATAATTTTGGGCTTTTTCATCCTCGCTCTACAATTCCTGATAATCATTTTCAGCATAGGGATCGGAATACAAAAGGTGCGGGAGCATAGCATCTGCGTTAAACCTTACCAAATAGATCAATGGAGAAGTGTAATTGATGTAGCTGAGGGGGTTTATTTAATAGAGGACGCTCAAGATAAAGCTGAATTAGAACAGTGCCGGGGAGAAGAGAGAAAATGGCGGGACTGGTATTATAGTCTAAAAAGGGAAACCGACGCAAATAAAGAGTTAGAAAATAATCTACTAACTATATGAAGAAAAAAGATATTATACCAATAATAGGAATTTCAATTATAACTATTTATTTTGTTTTGGTGATTTTTCTATTTTATTATTATGATACTTATTATGGCCGAGAATCCTACTAACTATATGACAGATAGAGAATGGAAAATTGGAAAACTTTATATCAGATTACAGTTATCAAAGCCTTATCTGGTAAAAAAATGGTGTTTTATTAAAAGAAACAACGGTGCTTGGAATTTACATTTGTTTCCAGTACATTTTCATTATAATTAAACCTAACTATATGAAGAAATTTAAAACATTAGACGAAGAAATTAAGTGGTGGAAAAAAATAGGTCAAAAAGAAAGAGATAGAATTATTCAAAATGAAATAAAAAAAGTTAATAAGAGGAGGCTTAAAAGTGAACTCCTAAAAATGGATGCTTATTTAAAAAGCGGAAAAGTAACCTAACAATATGATACAAAAGAAATTAGAGAGAAAAATTATTGATTATTTTTTATTATTTGCTAACCCATCACCCCACGATACACCAGAATATTGGGCAAGAGATTATTTCACATTTGGCCAATTAATCCTAGGTATAATATTTTTTCCAATCTGTTTAATTTTCTGGATATTAAAAAAGATATTTCTTATAAAACTATGACTACACTTATTAAAAAGAATCTTGAACTTGAGAAAGAGTTAAAACAAAGAATGATTCAAGTTAGAATTTTTACCCCCTAAAATACCTTAAAAGTAAATAACCTACTAACTATATGACTAAAACTGAATTAAAAATAAAACAAAAGTTGTTGGATGAAATTCAAAACTGTGCTGGGGCTAAAAAATTTAATTTACAACACGGAACTATTAATGGAAGAGAAAAAGATATATTATTTGAGTGTTTAGGATTTTTAAATATGATTAGTTATTCCTGTGTGCCAATAAAAGAAATAAAAAGAATTTGGGATAATTCAAATTTAGCCTTTAAATAACCTAACTATATGACACAAAAGAAATTAGAAACTATTGGGTGGGCAGGATTTACAGATGATAAAATAGATTTTGGTATGCTCAGAGATGAAGGTTTTAGAGATGGCTTATTCGGTATTTTTAAAACCAGAAAAGAAGCTAAAATTTATTACGAAGATGTTAGAAAAATAAAAATAACCCAACTATGACTACACTTATTAAAAAGAATCTTGATTGGGAAAAAGAGTTTGATAAGAAATGGTATCTTTGGAATAAAGCAACTGAATAAGATTGTTTATTAAAAGTAGCGGTGACTGAAATGTCATAAGGATGAACCAGTAGCTCTGGCTATTCCAGCATAGTAATGCTATGCCCGCTACTTCTAGTAAATAAAGAATAACTTATGAAATTAAAATGTCCAAAATGTAAAGAAGGAACTGTTCGTGAAGATAATCCTGGGGTGGATTGGGATACTATTGGTGACGATTGTATTGCCAGGAATGATTTAATTTGTGATGAATGTGAAGCTGAATTTAATATCTTTTTTCAATTTGATAGAATGGAAGATAGTGATGGAAATGATTATGATAAAATTGAAGAACTAGATTCGTAGCTAACTCACTTACTAAAAGCCTTAAAAGAACTCTAATAAACCTTTAATATAAAATTTATGGACACACAAACGCAAGTAGGGCCACCACCACTACCATTGGTACCGGATCGCAAGGGATTAAGATTAGAGAGGATTGTAAATTCTTTTCTGATTGCCGTTTTAGCCTTTATACTCGGCGCCATGATAGTTACTTTTCAGAAGACCCCTGACGCGGTTGATTCGGCTGAAGAAGCTATTGGTAGAATTATCAGGCGAGACTATGAGCAAGTAGCAAACGATGTCCTCTTAGATGTCATCAAATCAAACCCTATACTCTTAGAAGCAGTGGGAACGATGATGAGAGATGAGGGGCTTTTAGAGGCGACGAAGTAGCAAATTTATAGTATAATTAGAAAACGGTTCGCCGGATTCATTACTCTAGCGTATACGTCAGGTGCTAAGGTGATAACCTGAATTGACAGGAGAGGGACAACCGGGTGGAGTTTAAATCACCCTAGCTTTAGCACCTTACTCTTGATGGCGATGGTAAGTCTCGACCTACCACCAATAAGCCCTGGAGCTACGGCTTAATCGCCATCAGAAGTGAGGTAATAAAAAACCCTGAGGCCTAAATTGGATTTACTCAGGGACAAAAACCCACTAGTAGTTTTTAGTTTATAAACAGGTTGTCTACCTATTAAGACGGAGTTTAACCCATTATGTTACCACCAGACACAAAATTACTTTGTAAAAAATGTTTAAAGCCAATTCATTTTATAAAAATGAAAAGCGGCAAAAGCATGCCGGTTGACCCAGCCCCAATAAGGACAGTTATCGAGGAGGGCCGGGTTATTACAGGCTATTATCCTCACTGGGCAACTTGTACTGATCCGGAGACTTTTCGCAAAGGCGGCGAATTTTTTGAGAGGGGATAACTTATTTAAAAGGTTATGGTATAATGTAGATAACTTATGACTCTCCAAAGCAAAGAACAATTTAAAAAGGATTTGATGGAAGTAACTGACCCTGAGGAATTTATCAAGGTAGTCTCTGAGTTTTATGGATTATCCGTTGAAGCCGTCGTCGGCCGGGCTAGAAACAGGGAAATTGTTGACGTTAGAACGGTTATTGTAAAATCTTTTATTGACCGGTGGAGTTTAACCTCAAATTTTATTGGCAAATTACTAAATCGGGATCATACTACCATACTAAATCTCTACCGAAGGCCTGTTAAGAAACTGTGGAAAGTACCTGAACAACCTCTGGATGGAATTATCGACCTTGGTGGCCCGGCGCAGAACGGGCAAAATCACTCACAAGATGTCCACAGCAAGCCCACAGATTCGTCCACAGACAAGGCTTAATTTTTGGCTTAGTTAAGCTACTAGAAAAAGTTATCCCTTTATCCACAGCCCTTATTATTATTATTAATATATATATAGAGAGTTAATTATAATAAAGCAGTTAATAACTTTTAATTCATAACTATAAAAAATTATGATGAGCGATGAAGAAAAAGGCCAAGAGACTGGCCAAGAAGAAGAAAGCAAAGATGACGCCGATGAAGGCGCCAAAGACGAAACCACTGACAGCGACGACTCGGGTGGTGACTCTGAAGAGTCTGGTAGCGGTGAGTCGGAAGGTGACCAATCAGAAGACGGCGACGAAAAATCCAGCGAATAGTTGAGTTGAGTTTTAGCAACTGGCCTGGGAGGGTTCAGGTCAGTAACTAGAATTTAACAAATATGGCGAGGTAGCTCGGTGGGCAGAGCATCTGGGTCAAACCAGAAGGTCGCAGGTTCGAACCCTGTCCTCGCCCGCGAAATTTATGAAAAAGGAGTTTTGCCCGTATTGTTTTAGACCAATGCCAAAAAAATATAAATACGGCCTGGACGATCTAAACGTTTCAACGCTTTTGAAATTGTGGACTCATGTTATTGAAACCGGAGAAAATAGAATTGATGTAAACCAGGTAAATTTAACTCTCGCTGAACGGTTAAGAATAACCCAGTTGCGCTTTCATGCCCTGGTAGCTAAAGTTAGAAACGATAAAGGGAATCATGTACGCCGGACTTGGTTAATTACTAAACGAGGAGGGGATTTTTTAAAAGGCAAGATTGATGTACCACGGTTTGTTTTTACTCTCAACAACGAAGTAGTCGGCCACTCAGAAGAATTAATAAGCAAAAGGAAGTTTAGAATTTTAGATAATTTTGCCCCGGCCTACGAAATAGAGCAGGGCTTTTTAATAAAATTGCCTGCTATATCTCAACCGGCCCTAAATTTTTAATTGTTTTTTTCACCCCTCATCGTATTTTTTACAAGGTAATGTGGCGGTGCCGATTAACACTAGTTATTTAAGAGCCTCCGGCGGAGAATCATATAGTGTCGCCGGCTAGTCCTTGACAAATTTGGGCTAGTGTCTAAGTTCTTTTTTCGGTGGGGGGTAAAGCAAATAATTATTAAATTAAAAAACCATGACAACAAAAAAAGCAAAGAACCCAAAAAGCATATCGGTTGCTAAAGCCACTACGGCAATAGCTTATTACTTCAGCTATGCTTGCCCTCATTGTAGCCACAAGGTTCAAGAGAAGAGTTTAACCAAAAAACCTAAAGCCGGACTAAGAACCTGCCCTAACCCAAAATGCGGTTCGGAGTATAAGGTGGAGGTAAAATAGCATGGCTGAAGAGATTAAATACATTCCCTTTGGCAAGAGAATTTTAGTTGAGTTACCACCCCTAGTAAAAGCAGTTAGAAGAAAAAGCGGTATTATAATACCGGAACACAAAGGCAATAAAAAGGAGATTGAAAATAAAGCTACGGTAGTTGGGTTTGGTATAAGTTATCCCAATGCGAGTCTGGCCATAGAAGAAGAGACTGGTTTACAATTTGGCAACAAAATCCTCTTCAACGAAACCGCCGGGGAACTTGTCAAGCAAGGTAAGCGGCGCTTTAGAATTATAGAGCTAGAGGATATTTACGCAATAATAAAATGAAAAAACTAATAACAATTTTACTCTTGGGCTTTGTCCTAAGTGGATGTGGCCTGACTGATTACCTTGATGAGTATTCAGAAGCTGACCTTGAGCGCATGGCTTATGAGTCAGTCCTTAAACAGTGTATTACCGAACTTAAAGAGTGCCGGGGTGAAGAGCCGCCTGAAGAAGATGATGACACCAGTTATCTCCGCTACAACGAAGAGTATGATATTTACGTCTACGATCCGCACCCATCAGAATAGTTGTTTGTTTCTCACCCACTCACCGTAACGACTAACGGTAGCATAAAAGTCGGGGTGGGTGAAAAGTATATAATTATGCCAATTCTTCAAAGATTAGTTTTAGGTTACTTCTTCGTTGGGGTCGCTATGTGGTTGACTGCTGACTTAGGTCAGTTGAGAAATAAGAAATCAGCCTGCTCTACCGCTCAACTTTTTGCTTTACTTCTTATGTGGCCCGGTGTTTTATTTATGATTAGCAGACAGAGATACAAAAAATATCTAAAGAAGTAATTATTTATTCTACCTCCTATCGGTTTTCATATTGACCGCTAGGGGAGAAAGAGTAACCTCCTTTCACCCTTCATCACTCGGTGGGGGGTAGAGTAAAGAATTATGAGAAAAATAGTTGCTACAATTTTAGACCGGACACTCTGCTTGTTTAATCATCATAGTTGGTTTTGTTTAAATGAACTTCGGACTTTTGATTTTCTATGTTGCTCTAGTTGTGTCAGTGTTAAAGCGACCGGGCTAAAAGATTTAGAAGAGATTTTTGCTGGCTGGCATTATTCTAACCACCCCAGCGAACCCTTTAAACTTGAAGTACCATTATGGGGAAAAAAGTAGTTGTAAAAAAAAAGAAGAAGAGAAGAGAAACTTTTAAGAAAAAAAAGTTGGTTGATTTAATTTCGGTTAACCTAGGAATTAAGGGTTCTACAAAAACAATGAAACAGATGATGCTTGAGGCTGGTTATTCAAAAGCCTCAGCAGATCAACAATCAACCCTTTTAGTGGGAATAAAAGATGACTTAAATCCGATTGTAAAAAAAATGATGGACGCAAGAGAGCAAGCCTTTAAACAATTAAAAAGTAAAATTACTAAAGCTAAGTATAGGGATTGCGTTGATGGCATAGACAAGATGACTAAAAATATTCAACTTTTAAGTGGTGGTGAAACATCTCGGGAAGAGCAAATACTTTCATGGCGAAAATAATAATCATCCCGTACAAGCCTAGAAACTGGGCTAAGAAACTTCACGCTTGTACTAAGCGCTGGATGGTATTAGTTTTACACCGCCGGGCCGGGAAGACTACCGCCGTTTTAAACCATCTTCAGAGAGATGCCCTGCGTGTTCCTAAATCTGACTATGCCTACATAGCCCCAACCTATAAAATGGCCAAGAGAATTGCCTGGAAATTACTTGAGCAATACTCAAGAGTTATTGACGGTGTTATTTATAATAAATCTGACCTAATGGTTACCTACCCGAATGGGTCTACCCTAACTCTCTATGGCTCAGAAAGTGTTGACTCTCTTCGAGGTATTGGTCTTTGGGGCTGTGGCTTAGACGAAAACAGTCAGCAACCATCAAACATTTTTAGTGAGATAATCTCAAAATGTTTAGCCGATCACTTGGGCTATTGTATTTGGCTTGGCACTCCTAAAGGGAAAAACCAATTTCATAAAACCTACCGGACAGCCAAAAAAAATAGAGACAGATATTTAGCAATATACCGAACCATTGATAGCACCCTGGCTAATGAAGAAGGTGAAACCATAGAGAATTTAAGGCTATCACTTGAGGAAGATAGAAAACTGGTTGAAGATGGCGAAATGACTGAAGAGGAATTTCAACAAGAATGGTACTGCTCTTTTGAAGCGGCCATCAAAGGCGCTTATTATCTAAAGCAAATCTCAACTGCTAAAAAAGATAAGAGAATCAAAACAGTACCTTACGATGAAAACTTAGATGTTCATACTGTTTGGGATTTAGGCGTCGGCCAGGCCCTTGGAATTGGATTTTATCAAAGACTCGGTAATGAAGTTAAGATGATCGACTACTGGCAAGGCAGTAATTACCAGGGAATCAAAGATGGTTGCAAAGCCTGTAAAGATAAACCCTACCTTTATGGTAAACATTTTGCCCCTCATGACGTTAGATCTAAAGAAGAATCTACCGGGGAAACTAGGATTGCTTTTGCTAAAAAACATGGCATTGATTTTATAGTAGTCCCCAGCATCTCAGTAGATGATGGAATTGATAAAGGTAAATTATTTTGGTCGCGGTTATGGGTTGATAAAAAGAAATGTGAGTATTGGCTAGACGCTATTGCTCAATACCACCAAGAGTGGGACGATAAAAAAGGAATGTTTAGAGATCACCCCTACCATGACTGGACTTCTCACCCGGCCGATGTTCACCGCTACGCCGCCATAGTAGAAAAACAAATGACTAATGACAGTGAGAGAGTCGTTTATAAGCAGGAGAAAGTTAAATCTACCTCTAGGTATGCCGGTACTAAAGCAAGGACTCCTCAACCCCACAGACGGCCCCGGCCAGGAAGGGGATTATATGCTCAAAGGTAATAAATAACAATAAACCTTATGTCCTTCAGCGAAATAGCCAAAGAAGCTAAAAAAGCCTTTCAAAGACGATACAGCGAACACAACCGCTTAACCAAAGAGATTGAAAAACTTTATCGGGTAGTCTTTCCCCGGGCCACAGAAGAGCAGAGAAAGAGAGTAACAGATTTACATGATGAGTGCCAGGCTAAAATCCATGAGACCAAGTTGAAGTTTGAGAAAGAGATGACAGAAAAGTTTACCCTTGAGGTTGACAAATTTGAGCTTGAGTATATGAAAAAAGAGAAAATTATGTTAAACTTGTTACGAGATAGCCTTGATGGCAAAGATGCCTTAATTCAAGCAAAAATCAAAAAGCATGGCTAAAAAGCGAGTAAAAAAGATAAAACCCGACAAACTCCTTAAAAAAGAAAAAAACGATATAGCCCTTCAGGCTTTTGAGGAGTATGACGTTGGTACAGAATTTAGAGCGCCCCGGGAAAAACAGTGGGCGGTTATTGAGGATTTATACTCAATGAAAGTAGAACCCGCATTGTACGGGAGATTTAATATCCCCCTACCAATAATGTCGGGTTTTATTCATTACCTGAAATCTCACATAGACAATAGGCCAGTGATCCGGTACACCCATGATGAGCCAGCCGACTATAAAAAGGCTAAGAAAATATCATCCTTTTTCTATAAGACTACAAACAACCCACTTAAAAATTGGAACCGGGTTGATCGCATGGTTAAAAACCTAGCCATTGTTCAGGGAATTGGTACTTATGCTTTTGGTACTTCGAGCGATGACGAAGGAAACTTTGACCATTACTTTGAGCCGGTTGACGGTTATGACTTTATCCAAGACCCTGCTAGTGGTTCTATTTTAGAAAACCAGAGTTTTTGCGGCCGGGATAACATTATAAAATCTGAGTGGGAATTAAAAGAGGGAATCAAGGATAGAGGATATGATAAAGTCAACGTAGAGAAGTTAATTAAGATTGCCAGTACAGGTCAGGATAGTTCTCAAAGATCAGCCGAGCAAATTCAAAAAGCCAGAGAGAATCGCTTTAAAGCTCTCGGCATGGATTTTAAAACAGCTAAATATATTTCACCTTCTCAAGCCCCTTATGTAATGACTGAGTTTTATACTACATGGGAAGGCAAAAGATATTACTTGCTCTTTCACCGGGAAACTAAACTTTGGGTAAAGTGCGTACCTCTAGTTGAAGTTTTTGAAGATAATCTTTATCACTATGTTAAATGGGCGCCTTATGATGACCCAATGAATCCATGGCCGCTAGCCCCGGCTGAAGAAATGATCCCTGTTACCGACGCCATGCAGACCCTTGTCAATCAAGCCTTTGAAAATAGAAATAAGATTAACTGGGGCCAAAGAGCCTATGACCCGGATATTTTCCCCGATCCTTCAGAGTTAGAATACATTGAAGACGGTTTAGTGGTTGCTAAAGTCCCACCGGGAAAAAACATTGCCAATGGTATCTATGAGTTTAAAACTTCAGAGCTTGGTATCACGGGTACAATCAATATGTTTAACTTTTTAGACAGATATACCGGAACACAAACCGGAAGAACTGAAGGCTCCCAGGGAGCCACTGAAAGGGATAAAAAGGTTGGTGTAATGGAAATGGAATTAGCATCGGTATCAGAACGCTTAGGCTTGACCAATAAAGAATTTGAAGACGCTTGGCAAATGATAGGTCTTCTCTTCTTGAATGGTATGAGAGAAAATTTGACCCAGCCGGTAATGGTCAAAATAGTTGGAGAGAAAGGTTTTGAAAATGAAACTTTAACTAAAGCTGAATTAACACCAGTTAAAACTGGCGAGAAAGGTCAAGAGACAGAAGTTGACTTTGATATTGTAATTAAATCCAGTGGCGATGATGATCGAGCGGCCGCTCTCTTATCTCAAAGAAAACAAGCCTCTATTGCCCGGTGGATTAAGTCAGGTCAGATTAGCGCTCGCTTAGCTTGCGAAATGGACTTGAGAGAGTCCGGCTGGGAAGAGGAAGATATTAAAGCTCTACTAGATGTAGAAAATGAAGGCAATAGAGAAATTATTGCCGAGGCTGAAGAAGAAAACGAAAAGCTGGGCCAGGGCGAAAAGGTTGAATCTAACCGGGGTGCCACTATTGCTCACATACAAAACCATATTGATTTTGCTAACAATACTAAATTTTCTGATGATACAAAAGAAGACCTTCAAATTGTGGCCAATATTTACCAGCACGCTTCTAAGGAAATTCCTTTTGCTACTGAAAACAAGATGAGAGCTTTTACAAAAATGATCGCCAACGTAAGTGCCAACGCTATTGAAGGCAACCGAGAAGAATTACCCTTAGCTGGCACGGAAGGCCCGGCTGAAGAGAAGCCAGCCCCACCACCTCAAGTATAAATTATGTCCATATTAGACCAACTACAAGACCATAAAAAAAAGCTACAAAAGCTAGCTAAAGAAAAACCAGCCTTTAAAAACTGGCTTAAACAGGTGGACAGAATGGAAACCATTGTTATTGAGGCTGATAATATGCTAAAATTAAAGCGTGACCCTACTATACAGAAATTATTAACAGTCGTAGACGAAGCCATCAAAGATGTTGATAAACAGCTCTCAACCGATAGAAACCTAACTATCCTAGAGCGAGACCTACTTTTTATCCAAAAAGACTGGAATATATTTTTTATAAAGTTGTTTGCTGGCAAGGCAAAACTACTCAAATCCACTGAGAAGCAATTAAAAAAGACTCAAAAAGCAATGAAAAAACATGGCTATTAGATTTCCTTCAATTAAAATTATAAGCGCGGCAAGTAACAAGGTTGCTAGTGTTTATGCTAAATTTGGAGGGACAGGTACGGCGAATCAAATGGTAAGGAAGTTTATTAATAATGCCGTAAAAGCTAACAAAGCCAATTCCCCGGCTTTTAAAAGGACAATTTCTAAACTGGCCAGACAAAAAGGAAGTACCACTGTTAAATCTTTATCAAGAATAGCTGGCTTTGCTACAGTAGTAACCGCCGGAGTTAAAGGTGCTAAAAAGATTGCTAAGGCTGGTGGTAAGGCTAACAGGGAGATTAAACGGCTTGGAGAGCAGACCTCAGCCCAACAGGAGTCTATTTTAGTTGGATTAAGGCGTAGACGTAGGAAAAGACAGTTAGCTAACAAAAAACTAACCCCCGATGAGGAGCGAGCGTTAGAGAGTGCCGGGGCAAAAAGGCGCTTTCCCGCTTTAAAAAAATAACTTAATTTTATGCCCGAGTTTCGTACAATTAAACCAACAACTCGCTTTCCCCACATAGAAGCACCTAGTAAAAAAAAGGTTTTTCCTAAGTTTAGAATTGATTTAAAACACTTACCAGAGGGCAGAAAGTGGAAAGTAGGCAAAAAATATTTTATTGGGCTTCATGTAAAGCAAATCGGTCTTATGGATACCGACTTTGAAAAAAGTGTAGAATTTGATATAATAGGTATAAAGGCAAAGGATAACCCCAAAAAAACTAACTCTCATAAAAAATCTAACTATTAACAACATTTTTTATGGTAAACAAATCAAGTAAACCTGCTGGTAAAGCGGGTAAGGGCAAAGCCTCGGATAAGCCGAAGGCATTAAAAATTACTAATGAAGCTAAAGAGATTGCCGCAGACATGAAAAAGGACGAATTAATTGAAATTGCTGAAGACCAAAAAGTAAAAATTGATAAAAAGGCTAAAGAGGAAGTCATCGCTCAAACTCTTCTTAATGCTGGTGTGGAATTTGAGGACGCCGATGAAGCCTCTGACACCTCTGATGACGAGGACGCCGAAGAAGAAGATGATGGCACTGAAGAGGATGAAAAAGAGGACGACTCTGAAGAGGAAGACGAGGACGATGATGAAGAAGATGATGACGACGAAGAAGAGGAAGAGGAAGAAGAAGAAGCCAAGGATCAAATCCGGGCTACCGGTAAATTTGAATCTAAAAAGGCTGGCTCATCGGTAAAAGTCTATTGGCCAAACGGTGGACTCTGCCGGGTTTATACTGTCAAACAAGTTAAGAAAGTCAAGGGTATTAAGACTCCGGCTGAAGCGGCTGAAATGTTTATTAAGAAAAAGAACAATCAGATGGGTGGTATGCCCCGAGAAGGTTCTGTTGGTAAACCAGTTTATCCTAAAGGAATGACCGGCGACGGTACGGGTACAAGGCCAACTAATCACGTAGTAGGTAAATAAATAAAAATTGTTAATTCCTTATAAAACCGCTAACTCCGGTTGGCGGTTTACCAGGGACTATCAAGGTCGTGGCCTAGACCACCTTAAACCTCTCTAGGGGGCGCAAGCCCAACGCGGGTGATAACCGCACTTAAATCATCTGTGGCGTAGACCACATTAAAACTCTCTAAAGTATGTTTATTTTTTTCAAAGACGAAGACGAAGACGAAGACGGTGATGATTTCGACACTCCTTCTGTCGAAGACACACTAGAGCAAATTGACAAAGACAAAGAAGGAGACGACGATGAGGACAAAGACAAAGGTACTGAAGATGCCAGCGAAGACGAGGACACCTCTGACGACGACGAAGAAGGCGCCGATGATGACGCTGACTCCGACGACGAAGAAGATGAGGAGTCCGGGGCGGACGAAGAAGAGGATGACGATGAGTCTGACTCCGACGACGACACTGACGAAGACGAGGATGAAGAGTCTGATGAAGACTCTGAAGACTCCGACAAAGAAAGTGACGACGACGATGAGTCTGACGAGGACGCCGAAGATGAAGCGGCAAAAGGCAAACAAACAATACCAATGGTCAAGTTCCTTAAACGTGGAGATAAAATTCGGGATCTTAAAAAGGAGTTAAAAATTGCTATCAAAGCTAAAGATGATGCCAAGGGTAAAAAGAGCGAAGCAGAGTTTGAAGCTACGCTGACGCAACTGGCTAAAGAGACTGGCGCTGACCCAAAGTTTGTTAAAGGTTTTGCTAAAGCAATTCTTGAAAAAACATCAGTCCCGGAAAGTGTCTCTACCGGTTTGAAAGTCTTAACTGACAATGCTGAAAAAGTAAATCAGAAAGATCACGCTACCTCTGCTTGGAAAAAAGAGATTTTGCCTTTATTTAATAAAGAGTATCCTGACACTACACCTAAAATGAGACGGAAAGCTGAAGAGCTATTTATTGAAAAAGCTCTTAATCCCGAACACTTTGGGATTAAAAAACTACCAATGCTGTATAAGGGTGATGATAGTTTCAGGACTATCTTCAAGAAAAAAGGAAAAAAATCAGGTGAGACCATGGGTGGTAAAAAAGGCAAAGTTGGCCGGAGTAAAGGTAAAAAGGATTTAACCGATCCTGAAGCTCCGCAAAAATGGGACCTATCCCCAAAGGAGCATGACGAGTATACGGAAAATATGGTTGAACAGCAGGATGCGCCTACTAGCAAACTAATTCGTCGTAAAGACAACATAATTCATTAACTACCGTTGTAGTTGGAGTTTAACAAAAACACCTCCGCTATAACGGCGGGGGTGTTAAACATATGGGAGCAAATCCAAACACTTTGACTGACTCCTTTCCCGAGTTTTGGTCTTCGCGCATGCAAGCCAAACACTATAAGAGGGATGTCTATCGGGATTTTGCCAATGCTGAAGAGCATCAAATACTTGAAAAGGGTGATAAAGTATCTCGAAATTATCGATCAGCTTTAGCGGCTAAAGACATGGGTGCTGATGGAAGTTATAGCCGACAACCTGTTACTGATACGGCTGAAAGTCTAACCATTGACCAAGAGAAAGAGGTATCTTTCTACCTCAGAAAACTAGATGAAATTCAAAGTAATTACAAAACCGCTGATGAGTATGCCGGGGACTCTGCCGTAGCCCTTGGTAATCAGATTGATGGTACGGTGTTTTCGAAAGTCGCTGATGCTTCAAGTAGTGTTGACGATGGTGATATTGATAATGGGACTGACGGAAATGGAATTACATTGTCCCAAGCTAACGTGCTGGAAGTTATTGCCAAGGTGGGTGAAAAGCTAGACCTTAAAGAAGTTGCTCAGGATAGCCGTCGAGCTACACTTTCTCCGCAGTTTAAACGAATCTTGAAGTTAGCCCTTCAAGGCCGGGATACAACCCTCGGTGATAAAGTTGGCGTTCGAGGTAGGATCGGAGCCTGGGATGGCTTTGATTTAAGCCTCACCACCGCATTACTTTGGACTGGTAGATTGTTAATGGGTACCAATCCAACCGACGGAGATACGATTGTCATTAACGGGGTAACTTTGACTTTCAAAGATACCATTGCCTCAACTGCTGGTAATATCATGATTGCTGACTCCGGTGTAGCTGAAACCATTGATAACTTAGAGAACGTATTAGAAAATCCTGGTACCGCAATCACTACCGGTGTTGACCAAGGTTATAATGTGGTTTCTACCGCTAATCAGGTTTTGTTAAGTAATATTGAAGTTACTGATGGCGCCGTCTATCTTGATGTAGCTATCTCCGGTAAAGGTCATATTGCTGTATCTGAAACCTTGACCGCCGCCGCTGATGAGTGGACTGCTGAACTTCAAATCTTAAATCATCTCTTCTGCCGAGGCCAGGTTAATAAGAAAGGTAAAGGCACTGGTCCGATTGATATTGCTATCCAGGTTAAGCCTAATATGGATACCTTTCACCGCGACGGCTTTATTGGTCGAGATGTCGTGTCCTGGACTGCATTTGGTGTAAAGTTGTATCTTGAAGGCGCTGATGAATCCTGCAATGTTAAGTTAAATACCTCTCAGTGGTAAACAAAATAATTAACTAGATGGGGTCGTATCCCGGCCCCCTCTAAATGAAAGGACTATACTGTATGGGAAAAATTACAACAAAAGAACTGATAGAAAAAGTTGGTACTTTGTCTGTCAGGGTTAGTCTGTATAGGTTAGTTATTTTGGGCTTAGCAATTACCGTTGCTGGTTTTGTTGCTCTACCCGCTCTCGCTGACTATATCCAAGCCGGAGGCCAAGCGCCTAAAATCGGTAATGTAGAGGTTTACAATGAAGCGGATCAACCAGTTATCGCACCATTACCTGAAGGTGATCTTGAAGCCGGGGGTAAACAGCTTTATGTCCCTCAAGACTTCTTAATAGGTTTTGAGGTACGGGGCGATGAGTACCTTGATAAATACGGCTTATGGGCTAGAACCACAGTAGAATTAGATTTAGACTTCTCACCAACCACAACTGACGCTTACCAATTATTATTCACCTATAATAATACCTTGGCGAATAATGAGAGTTTGTTAATCAAAGACTTTTGGATTGACATGATAACTTCGTTGAACTCTTATGGCGGTACAATAAATTGTGGTACTACTACGGCGGCGACATCTACGCCGGCGGCCGGTCTAAATTCCACCACCTCAGCTACCTATCTAGCAGTAAAATATTTAGCTAGTGGGTTTGATTCTGCTTCTGCCGCGGGTGGTTTAATTTCACTTGGTAATGCGACTTCAAGTAATAACTTCGGTTCCTTCTTTACCGTGAGAAATGATTTTGTCACTAATGGCAATTTCACCACTACGACCTGGGAGATATTCCTCAAAACTGACGAAGCCTTTACTTGTACGCTCTTACCCGATCTTTCTGCCTCTTCATCTGACCTGGCAATTAAAGGTAACAACACTGGTGTAGGTAAAGCTCACTTCGAGATATTTCACCGAAACGACTAACATAAGATAAAGATTACTTCAGCCCCTCAAGGTGGGGGGCTGGGACTAGCCTTTATAAATAACAATATTTTTATGAACAACACGCCAAGAAAAAAATCTATTATCCCCTCTTTACTGGTATTGGCGATTTTAGTTGTTGGTGCTGTCGCTATTTTTAAAATTGATAAAGTTGATAAGAAACTAGACACCCCGGCCGATCAAGAAGAACAGCAAGAAAAAAATAACGAATATGGGGAGTCAACCCAGGACAGTATATCAGTCTTTGATTTAATTGGCACCGGAACTTATCTCGGTAATGGAATTGCTACCTCAACTACCGCTACTGGAGTTAGAGTCCCAGCGCCTGAAGTTTTTCAATTTGCCTCTTCTTCAAATGACTATTCCACCTCTACTTGGTGGAATACCACTAAAACCAATTATCCTCACACTTACGGGGCTACTCCAACCGCCGCCTTCTTAATTGCCGGGGCCGAATCAGTTACCTTTGGTGGTGTATTTACTCCAAAGCTAGCGGCTTCAACAATGGACTTGTATATTTATGCTTCAAACGATGATGGCTGTAATAATCCTTCCTCAACTTTGAATTTGTCCAAGTGGCTTCCGGTTCCAGTGACACCAACGACAACTGGTGGTCTTTATCAGACAATAGGTTTAGGCCCCCATTCTACAACCTCAGTGCTTCATATTGCCACCGGAGTAACAACCGAACGGCCGTTTAGCTTTGCCCTTCCTAAAGAATATCTAAACTTTAACTGCTTGATGGTTGAAGCAGGCAACTCCTCAACTACCGATGCCAGTACATTATGGCTAGAAGTTAGTATTGTACGGTAATTGCCACCGGGGTTGTAGGGTTAATTACTAACTTTTTTCCATGAGAATTGAGCCTCAAACAAGGTTTCCGGTAACCCGGGCTTTAGACCCGCATGACGCTGACACTAATTACGTCAGGGCCTTGATTTATCATCTAAAAACTGATGATACTGAGACTCTTTTGACGCCCGATGGCGTTGACTTAACCGATCAAGGTGGTCAACGCTTTTTAAAATACTGGCGAGTTAAAGCTCAGCAAGCAAATCAGGGAGACTATATAAGAATAGAAGTTAGGGTTTATACTGACTCCGGCTACACTGCCTTGAATGAAAACTACGGCATTGAGGCAAATCTTCACTTGGTTAAAAGAGAGGTAATACAAAAGGGGGGAGTATCCTATGGCACCGGATTTAAGTTTGACTATAAGAGGGTTGGATTGATGCTTGAGAAGGCCGTTAGAAAAGTAAAAGTAAAATCAAAAATCTCTGTAAACCCAACCCCGGTCTCTGTAAAATTAAAACCGATTACCAAGGTTTTAGCCAAAATAGTTGAAGCAATAAAAAACGGTAATGAAATTACCAGCCAACAAAAAGAAGAGTTAAAGCAGTTGACCGAGCAGGTAAAAGGTGATTTTGAAACTACCACTCAGGCAATCAAAGATATACCCGAGCTTCCCGATATAAAATCTTTGGTGGAGCAAATAACTAATAATGCCGGGACAATAGAGACAAGCGCCAAAGCCGTAAATCAAACCACTAAATCCGCCAATAAAAATACTGAGCAGTTAGTAACGGAGACCGTAAAGATTTTAAAATCGGTTGATAAATTTGAGATATTTATTAAAGAACTGGCAAAAAATGCCAAGCAGATGGAGTTAGTCTGGGATATTATTAAGGAGAATTTAGAGCAGAGAGATGAGGTTTTATATACCGAATTAAATCCCTTCCTTAAAACCTTTAATAAATTTTCAGAGAGTCTAAAAAATATTGAAGATGTACTATATGAGCCGGCCCAATAAAATTACAATTTTGCTCCTGACAGCGGTTTTTGTTTGTTTTGTGATACTTGACCCCAATTCACCAATAAACGCTCAATCTGACCCCGTTTTAGAGACCCCAGAGCAGTATGGAACCAATGTCGGCTTTAATTTACGGCCTAGATGGGTAGCAACCACTTCACCCTACCTTGCGATCACCCCTACCCCATGGGGTAAAGATGTTACTATCCCGGGCAATCTTTATGTTCAATATCTTTTAGCAACAACAACCTTGGTAGACAACTTAGAAGCTGGGACTGCTACCATAACTAATCTTTATATTGGAGCTGATTTATTTGTCGGTGGCAACGCCTCAACAACAGGTGAATTAGTAGTAGATACCAGAAATGTAGGAGATAATTTTGATTTTTATAATGGGACATTCTTAGAACATTTTGATGCTATAGTTCAGTCAGATGGCACGACTGCTTCAACTACCTTAGAATTAGATGGGGGTGGAGATTTGACGACAAGATTTAGTAGTGGTTATGCGACTTTAGATTGTACACCTAAATGCGTTATTGAATTAACGGCGGGTTCAGATACTTCTCCTCAAGGTAATTGGATTTATATTCTTCAGACTGACCCAACTACATTAGTTAAATCTACTTCTGCTTGGCCTATCACTGAACATATTAAAATTGGCTTCTTTCATTGTCCAAGTGTTGCTACAATTCAAGCTGAAGATGGTTGTTATATTAATCAAAATCATAATGATGGTGCGGCAGAAGTTAGTGGTCAGGGACATTTTTCAGATGTGGGATTTAAATTTAGAACTGGTGGTGCAGATTATTTTAGCGGAGTAAGCCCCAATGCAAGTTCAAGCACTTATCTCGCTATTACGGCAGGAAATGTAGAGTTCAAATCAACTTCAGGAATTGTTTTACAATTACACACTCATACTTTTCCCGCCTTTGATACTTCAGTTGATGATGAGGTTCTAGTAAAAAATTGGAATGGGGATAATTTTCATAATACTTCTAATCTAAATGATATAGTAGCTGATTCGGCTGGTGTTTCAACTAATAATAAATGGCTTAATCTTGTTGTTTGGGGAGTGGCAAATAAAACTGAAGATAGTTTTGAACCAATGATAATTAATCTACCGTCTTGTAGTTATACTAATCAAGCCAGTGCCGAACAAGATATAAGTGGTTGTGATGATTTTACAATGCCAAGAGAGTTTGACATTGATTCTTCAACTGGATTTTTAATAGCCCGATTAACAATTCGTGACCAAGCAACTTGGACATTAGGTTCAACAGTAGATTTAAGAGGATCAAAACCCCAAATTGCTAAGGGCGGTGCTTCAGGAGTCACAACAAACTTTATTGATAATACTTGGACTATTGAGGATGAAGCTGACGCTACTAGAATTGGAAATTTTGATTTAGGAAGCGTAACGACTGGCAACACTAGAACGATTACCTGGCCAAACTTTAATTTTGATTTTAATGATTGGATAATGCCAGCCAGTGCCACCGTTACTGACTCACTTCACGTTGCTGGTGATTTCTCAGTTTTAGGTACTTCTTCAGTTATTAATATGACAGTAGTTAATACTACTTCAACTGGGAGTATTTATGCCACTAATGATTTATGGGCAGGTGGAGATTTAAAAGTTGCTGGTGGCGGCCGATTAGAGTTTCGTTATGACGCTAATAATCACGGATATATAACTGCTGTTGCTGATGGAAAAATACTAATGATAGCAGAAGCGGGTACAGACCCAGACATAGAGATTAGAACTTTAAGAATGGATAACGCTATCGTTATAGATGATAACACTCAAAGAGTTGGTATTGGGACTGATGTTCCTGACGCTACGTTACAAATAGCTGGTGATTTATTGGTTGATAGTAACGCCACGGTCACCAACCACTTTGAAGCTGATGGGACTTTGTATGTTAAAGATGACCAAGTAGGGATTGGAACTGAGTCACCAGACGCAACTTTAGATGTTAATGGCAATATATTTTTAACTGCTGACGGGTCAGTGATAAGATTTAAAGACCCTGCGAGTGGTAGCTCAGGAGGTATTACATATTTAGATTCTGGTGGTGGGGACAGGTTTGGAATAATTTTTGATGAAGACCTTGATCTAGTGGCTTTAGCCAACAGGGCGGCAAACGGCGTGGTTCAAATAAGAGCCAATACAGGTTCAGCAGGTAGTGGTGGAGAAGTGACTGCTCTTGTTGTTGAAGATGATGAGATTCAGTTATTGCCGAGTGGGGGGAATGTGGGGATTGGGACTACAGCTCCAGGCGGAGATTTAGATATTAAAACATCAGTTAGAAGTAATTTTGTTGTTTCAGCTCCAGCAGATAGACAAGTTCAATTAGGATTCCACGAAGGAGTTGACGCAGGGACTCTTGGATTTAATATTTTCTATGAGGGTGTGCCGTCTTCTCCAGATAATTTATTTCAGATAAGACACACAACAAATCCTTTAATGACTTTTGACGAAGCTGGCAATGTAGGAATAAGAATACCAACTACTCAAAACGTATTAAATATAGCTAAAGCAGGAACAGTAAACACTGAACCAGGAATTGATTTCTTTAGCACTGTAAGCACTGATGACACTACCCTTTATAATTCTGGCAGAATTTATAGTCGGTTTGAAACTACTGGCTTTACTACAGGGAGAATAACAATCGCATCTTCTGCGAGTGCTGGTAATTTCGTAGACACTCTAACTGTCAAAAACGCTCAAGTTGGAATTGGAACTATTGAACCATTAGTAAAACTTCACGTTAATATGGGGGGTTCAGGAGGTTTCTTGAATTTACAAAGTGAAAGCATAGCAGAAGATTCTAATGTTAGTCTGGGTTTTTCATTAACTACAAATGATGCCAATGCGGCTAAAACATATATAAGAGCTTTTAGGCGAGCAAGTGTTGGTATAAATGATTTACTTTTTCACGTTGGAGAAAACGACGCAATGATGATATTAGATAGTGGAAATGTAGGGATTAACGTTATTGACCCAGACGAAAAATTAGAAGTTGTTGGAAACGTAAAGGTTGGAGATGAGCTTCACTTGGATATGTCCGACCTAAATCAACCTTATCATTTTGTGCCACAAGGAACTGGAGCAAGAATGGTACTTCAAAGTCAAAATTCAGCTTCAAATTTTTTCTGGGCTTTAATGACTAAAGATGGTGACGGAACTGATGATATAAGTTTTGAAATGTTTGGAATGGGAACACCAGCAAGTATTACAAATAGGTCAAGAATGTCGCTAAGATATGAAAACGCTGATAGCAATTACGAAATAACAACCGAGGCAGATGGGAGTGGGGTGTTAGGATCAATAGAATTATTTACAGAAGGAAACGCTAATCAACTTGTAGTTGCTACTAACGGAAACGTAGGAATTGGAATCCTTTCACCATTAACTAAATTAGAAGTCAATGGTACTGCTTCTACCTCAGCTTTAATAGTTGGAGATGGTGGAGCTATAGTTAATGGCACAATAGTTGCCGATACAGTTGAAGGAGCAAACGTAACTAGCGGTGGAAATCCAGGACATACCCACACTGGTTCAAGCATTTCAAGTTTGGCCGCTGGAGATACTACTTCAGGAAGATTTGGAAACTCAAGATTGCCAACAACTCTAACAGGAGCAGTTAATTCAGGTGGCGATATTCAAACAGGTGGGTCTTTTAAATCAAGTGGTGGAACTTCTGGGATTGGTTCTCAAAGTGAAACAAATATAACCCAATTTGATATAGCTATAAGAGATGGATTGGTTACTTCATTTAATAAAGATGCTTCGGATGAACGAGCTAAAAAAGATATTATAGATTTACCATCAGAAATAATCTCTGCTATAAGCAAGTTAAGACCAGTTCAATACGAATACATAGACCAAGATGATGGTAAACATATTGGATTTACAGCACAGGCAGTTGAAAAGATTTTTGAAGAACACGGATTAAACCCGAAAAATTATGCTGTTATCCAGTATAATGAAGAAAAAGATATTTATTCTCTATCATATTATGAATTTATACCTGGAGTATTGGCCTATGCTCAATCACTTGAAGAGCGGATAGAGAAATTAGAATCACTAATATTAAATAAAGAAATCTTGATGTGTGAATTAAATATTAACGAATAATTATGGCAGAAAAAAACGGAGTTACCTGGAGAGCAATAGGAATTTTAGTAACTATTCTTTTCGCTTTGATAATGGGAGCTTATACTTTAGCTGGAAATGCTATGAGTAAAGCAACTGCCTCAGAAACTGACATTACTTGGATAAAAAGTTCATTAGAAAGAATTGAAAATAAATTAGGTATATGAATCTTTTAACATATTTTCAAATACCAGAGTTCTTATTTTTTACTTGTGTTGCTGGAATACTTTTTGTAATTTGGTTTGTGTTCTTTAGACGGCCACCACGATAACGTAGTCACCAAATGACACTGTAGTATAAACGTGTATAAAAAAGGGGATTATTTGACTACGTTAGGAGGTAGAGCGATGGTTTATCCTCAAAGAAGATGGCCAGACAAGATTAGAGGAATCTGGTGTTACATTATGGGACACACTTGGCACGTTTATGTCAGACATAAGCATTGCTACTTTTGTTGCCTATGGGCACCAGTTATTAGAAAAAGTCCTCGCAAAAAGTGAGGCACAATGAGGGGAGTAGTCTGACAGTCGGCAGATCTGACTTCGGGACTGTGAACGGCGTAAAACTCCCCTCGCCATTCCCTTATAAAATGTGATATAATTAATAAGTAACCTATATTTATGGACATTAAAGCAACAATTAAGCAAGTAAAAGGAGATTATAATTTTGGCGGTTTAGACCTTAAAACGCCCGATGATCCAAAATTATTCTCATTATTAGAGTTTGGGGGCAAACGGCTAGGCAAAGCCCCGGATAAAAAGTATATGGTACCCAACGTACCGCCGATTAAAAACCAATTTTGGACTGATTTTTGTGTAGCCTTTGAAGGTTCTTATACGGTTGAACAGGATTATCAGTCCAAGCTAGAGAATTGGAAGAAGAGATTATCGGCGGCTTTTAATTTTGCCGCAACCAAGAGACGATATTATAAAGGCTATGGCGGTTTTGGTTTGAGTATTCCTTATTCCTTAGGGTCTCTACAACACGACGGTATCTGCCTAGAGAGCCTTTATCCAATGTATAAAAGCAAGAGCAAGCGAAACTTCATGGCTAACTGGCGCAATATCCCGCCTGAGGCCTGGGCCGATGCCAAAAACCGCAAAATGGATCGCGGTTACTTTAAAGTTGATGTTTTTAAAGATAAGTTTGAAAATTTTGCCTCGGGCCTGTACCACTGGGAAGAAATAGTTATCACCGGGCTTTATTGGTTCTCCGGCTTTCATATCAATTCTGATAGACAATTAATCTTAAATAAAAGTGGTGGTTACGAAGGTCACTGTGTTGGCGTCATAGGTTACGATCGCCACCCGGAAAATAAGAAAAGACGAATGTGGTTTACCGATAGCTACCCCTCTCATGGTACTTGGTGGCTTTATGAAGATGAAGTTAAAGCTATTATGTATAACGGCTATATTGTCCTGCCTAAGAAGTTTACCTTAGAGGCTATCAAAATAATTCAGAAGTACGCCGGTAAAGCAATCAAGACTGATGATAACCCTAATGTTTATTTAGTAATGAACGGAGAGAAGAGACAACTTATCAATGAAATGGCGGCATGGTCTCATGGTGTGAGATTATGGGAAGATGTTACCAAAGTCCCGGCTGAAGAGTTAGCAATTATCCCGACTAATAATAAAACACTGAAACCTGAAGACGGGGAGTATTGGCCGATCCTTAAAGAGTTGATTAATAAATATAAAATTAAACTTTAACTCTTAACAAATAACTCTATGGAAGACTTAAACCTCTTTAAAATCTCAAACGAGGAAATGCTGAAGCGATTTAAAACCTGGCTTTGGTATTCGGGTATGGTGGTGTTAGCCGGCGCTTTGAATTTCTTAGTTGCTAATCTAGCCAACCTAAATATCCCACCGTGGCTTGTCGTGCCTATTGGTTTATTTTTCGCTCAGATTTCAAAACAGGTAAGCGTGAATTTAAAAGAGATGAAACAGTTTGCCGCCATGGGTATGGGTAAGGCTATGGGAAAAACTAAATAACTAAGTCAAAAAAATGACTGACGCAGAAATAAGAGCATTTTTGGTAGATGTTTTATTAGATGGTGAAGATCCCGGGGATGGCACCGATGATTTATTAACTCTCGCTAAAGATACGGTTGAGACAGAACTAGAGTTAGAGATTTTAAAGGTGACCAACGTCGACAACACTACCACCGGCAATGAAACATACTTAACCAATCCTATTACCCTTCCTACGAATTTTTTTCAACCATTGACTAGGGAAGCGATTTTTGTTGGTGAATTTGAAGTCTACCAGGTACCGATGTCGCAGAGGGAGCTTTATAAAAATGACGGCAAGCGGTTTTATATTGACTACGTTAATAATCTTCTTTTTTTCTGCGGTAAACAGGTAACCGGGGAGACAGTTACAATCTCGTATATAAAAACCACTGCTGATATTGATAGCTCGGGTTCAGAGACTAACTGCGTTTGGCCGGCTAAATTTCATAGACTCGTAGCTATTACTGCCTCAGTTTTACAATTATCGGGAATTGACGCTGATGATATGAATGTAGCTTTAGCCATCGGTCAAAATGCTATGGGTATCCGGTTATATAAAGCCATGCAATATTGGGATCAAAAAATGAAAGTGGCCGCGATGTCAGGAAGGGCAGGGGCTAGACGAGCAACCAGACCTCGTGGCCCTAACCACCATCAACCTTGAGTTTTTTGTCATATTTTTTATGGCAAGGAACGCACCGAGCTTGATAATCACTTAATACCCGCCGATATTTATGATCAACATTTGACCAACTGATACGCCGCTCTTTACAAGTTGTGTCGCAATCAACACAGATTTTAGGTTTACCTTTACGACGATAAACCCATTTATGTAATGCGTGATAACCTACTTTATTACCTTTCCAACTTGAATTTTTTTCTGAGATTCTACTTTTCATTACTTCTTGCCATTTTTTAGTAGATTTATGTCCTTTTTGGAAAGACCCAGAGTTTGGTTTACACACACCTTTAGTTCCTTTATTCCATGGAGTTCGTTTTTGACTTGCCTTGCTCATTTTTTGTAATGTAGCCTTAGAATAAATCCCAGTTTTTTCTTTATTCCAAGGGATTTGGCCTTTTACAAATTGTCCTTTAGAATTTTGTTTAGTCATATAGTTAAAATTAAAGCCCGATTGGAGTGTTCAGCCTCCGCACGGGCATAAAAAAATCGCTGAACCGATAATTACATATTAACATAATTATTTAGATAAGTAAAATGCCTAGATTATTAGAAAAGACAATAGAAGATTTTAAATATGGCTTAATTAACGCCATTGAAGCTAAGTCTATCCCTCGAGGGGCTTTCCGAAAGGTTTTGAATTTTATAACCAAAGGAGACAAGGCTGAACTTAGAGGGGGAGAATTACTTTTAGGAACTGAAGTTACTGGTAGTGGCGCAGTCACCGGGCTGGGTGTTGCTGAGAAAGTAGATGGTACCCAAGTCCTTTATTGGAGCCATGGCCGAAAAGTTAAGTATTATGACGAGGATACCTCAGACAATATAGAAATTGGCACCAATTTATTACCGGCGGTCGCCGACGGAGAGGATGTAACCTTTTCACCTTTCTATCCCTTAGCCGGTAATCAGATGTGGTTCAGTAGCCCTAATAGCGGTCTTTACAAAGGCATGGTGGCCAACCCGGGAGATATTACCAATGTCTATGATAGCGCCAAAAATTATAAAGGCCGGTTAAGAATACAGGAAAATCGTATTTATCTTTGGGGCCGGGTAGATGATATTTCAGCTTTTTACTTATCGTACATTGACGCTCAAAATTACACTACTGTCACTGACGAGGATATTGGTAACGCTGACGACTCAACTAAAACCTTTACTGGGACTTTAGCTTTTAAAGCGGGTGGGGCAAAACGGACTTGTTTTGGCATAATAATTACGGATACCTCAGAAAGCGAGACTTTTTCAGATAATAATAATGGAGTCTTAACTGGCGATCAAGGCGGGACTGGTACTATAAATTACACCACCGGCGCTTTCTCTGTTACTTTTAATACCGCTCCGGCCACGCCTGATGATATTTTAGCAACTTATCAATGGGAGGACTCAACTGATACCGGTATTGCTGACTTTACTTTTTCAGGTACAAGAGTAGCTGGTGAGGGTGATGTTTTCCGGCAAGATGATGGTGGTGCGACTCAAGGTATTTTTCCTTTTAAAAATATCAATTATTGCCCCCATACTGATAAAACTTGGTCTCTACAATTAACCATAGATGACACTGACGCAGTAAATGAAATTTGGAGAAACAATGTCGGCATACCAAACCATCGAGCGGCAGTCCCAACTGGAGAAGGTATTTACATAATCAATGATATTGATGAAAGTGAGCCAAAATTTGAGATAATAAGGTATGCTCGGGGATCCGTTGAAACTGAGTCAATACCTATCTCGAATAATATAAAATTGGCAGACTATCGCTTTGACCAGGGTGCTTGTGAAAAACATGGAGATTTAATTGTCTATGCCTGTCGAACTTCAGACTCTAGTTTTAATAACCGGATATTTATTTATAATAGAAAGTGGAAGTCCTTTGATATAGTAGAATATTGGATAAGTTGTTTCGCGAGGTACAACGGTAGTTTAATCGGCGGCAGTAGTATTTCTAATAATATCTACCAACTCTTTAGCGGCTTTGATGATGATGATAGTTTAATCACTGGCTACCTCGAAGGCAATTTAGACAACCTAGATTTGAAACGGCTGAAGAAGGTTAAGAAGCTTGACTTAGAGGGGGAGATTCAGGTTAATCAGGGTTATAAACTTTACCTCGCAGTAGACAATGGAGCCTTTGTAGAATACAAAAATAAAGGGGATACTCACGCCATTGAGGGTACTGGTAATTACGTTGACACTGGCCAGTCAATCGCTGTCGGTTCACCAACCGTAGGAAGTCTTGAGGTCGGCGGTGGAAGTACACCTGGAGATGTTATTGCTCACCCTTATTATCGAACCGTCAAGGTAAACCTTGATAAATTTGAAAAAGTAATTTATAGAATTGTGCCGCAAGGTATTGGCTATATGTCGCTTTCAATGTTGAATTATAAGGATATTAGGATTAAAGCCCAGAAGATACCTCTGAAATATCGAACTGCGGTTGAAGCGGCCTTAGGATCAGCAATATCTGATGATAGCGAAATGATGTTTGGCGCTACCGGAGTTAGCTGGATAAGGATCGGCCCGGATGAAAATGGCTCTTGGCGCTTTACTATAAG